>Ga0265330_10000376_pt1 | contig 31244 bp, 26 predicted proteins | sample 41919metaG_FD_202083 | JGI IMG/M metagenome (GOLD analysis project Ga0265330, IMG submission 202083) | Rhizosphere microbial communities from Carex aquatilis grown in University of Washington, Seatle, WA, United States - 4-19-19 metaG | ecosystem: Host-associated > Plants > Roots > Rhizosphere...
CCGCTGCCCTACGGCACTTCCGACGCTCCATTCCCTTGCATCCAGCCGGCCGCTGCGCGGGCCGGCCCTTCGGGCAGCCAGAATTTCCGCACAAGCTCTGCCTGAATTTGGGGACAGGCCCTAGTTCGAGCCGGGATGCGCGAAACGGCAAGCCGACTACCTTCGGGCCGAGCCAGCTACGACCGTTCTTCTTCGTGTCAGACGGGCGTGGTACCGTCTTGGTGCAACGAAATTCGCGTCACCGGCACGCCCGAGTCCCTCCGCGGATTCGTAGCCAAGAACAACATGGACCAAGCCTCCCACAACAAGATCATCTCCTTCATCTGGGGCATTGCCGACGACGTGCTTCGCGACCTGTTCGTGCGCGGCAAGTACCGCGACGTCATCCTGCCCATGTGCGTGCTGCGGCGTCTGGACGCCGTCCTAGAACCCACCAAGAAGGAGGTTCTCAAAACCAAGGCCATGCTCGACAAGGCGGGCATCACCGAGCAGAGCGCGGCGCTGGCCTCGGCGGCGGGCCAGGCCTTCTACAACACCTCGAAGTTCAGCATGCGCGACCTCAAGTCGCGCGGCAGCCAGCAGCAACTCAAGGCCGACTTCGAGGACTACCTCGACGGCTTCTCGCAGAACGTGCAGGACATTCTGGCCAACTTCGAGTTCCGCAACGTGCTCGCGCGCCTGTCCAAGAACGACGGGCTTGGCACCCTGATCGAGAAGTTCCTCGACCCGGACATGAACCTCAGCCCTAACCCTGTCCTCAACGGCGACGGCTCGGTCAAGCACCCGGCCATGGACAACCATTCCATGGGCACGGTGTTCGAGGAATTGGTCCGCAAGTTCAACGAAGAAAACAACGAAGAGGCCGGCGAGCACTGGACCCCGCGCGACGCCGTTCGCCTGATGACCACCCTGATGTTCCGCCCCATCGCGGACAAGGTGAAGGCCGGCTCGTACCTGCTGTATGACGGCGCCTGCGGCACCGGCGGCATGCTGACCGTGGCCGAAGAAACCCTGCAAGCCATCGCCAGCGAGCGCCGGCGCAAGGTCGTCACCCACCTTTACGGCCAGGAAATCAACCCCGAGACCTACGCCATCTGCAAGGCCGACATGCTGCTGAAGGGCGAAGGCGAGAGCGCCGACCACATCGTCGGCGGCGCCGAATGGTCGACCCTGTCCCATGATGCTTTCCCCGCGCAAGAGTTCGACTTCATGCTCGCCAATCCGCCCTACGGCAAAAGCTGGAAAAAGGATCTGGAGGCCATGGGCGGCAAAGACCAGATGCGCGACCCCCGCTTCAAGGTCATGCACCAGGGCGAGGAGCTTTCCCTGGTCACCCGGTCGAGCGACGGCCAGTTGTTGTTCCTGGTCAACATGGCCTCGAAGATGAACCACAAGTCTGCCATCGGCAGCCGCATCGCCGAGGTCCACAACGGCTCGTCCCTGTTCACCGGCGACGCGGGCCAGGGCGAAAGCAACATCCGGCGCTGGCTGTTCGAAAACGACTGGGTCGAGGCCATCATCGCCCTGCCGCTGAACCTGTTCTACAACACCGGCATCGCCACCTACGTCTGGGTGCTGAGCAACCGCAAGGCCGACCAGCGCAAGGGCAAGGTGCAGCTTATCGACGCCAGCCAGTGGTTCAAACCCCTGCGCAAGAACCTGGGCAAGAAGAACTGCGAGCTGTCCGAGGAAGACATCGCGCAGGTGATGGCGGCCTACGACGGCTTTGCCGAAAGCCCGCAATCGAAAATCTTCGCCAATCAGGCCTTCGGCTACTGGAAGGTCACGGTGGAACGCCCCCTGCGCCTGCACAGTCAATTCACCGCCAAAGCTGTCGAAGCCCTGCGCTTCGCCTCGGGCGACGAGGACCTCCGCAGCGTGCTTTACGACGAGTTCGGCGATGCCCTGGTTGCGAAGTTCGAGCGCATCAAGGCCAAGCTGGAAAAGCGCCTGGCCGATTGGGGCGACGACAACGGTGAAGACAACGACGAGGGCGGCGCACCCCCAAAGGGCCTGCCCGAAAAGAAAAAGAAGAAGCTGCTGGATGCCAAGACGTGGGAGCGCGACGCCCGCCTGGTCGAGGCGGCAACGGCCCTGCGCAAGGCGCTCGGCGATGGCGTATTTGCCGACCACAATGCCTTCCGCGCCAAGGTGGACGCAGCAGTGGACAAGCTCGGCCTCGACCTGTCCTCGGCCGAGGTGAAGCTGATCCAGCGGGCCGTCAGTTGGCGCGAGGATTCCGCCCCGCCGGTGATCGCCAAGATCCACAAGCCCGGCAAGGTGGCCGCGGATCCCTTGCGCGGCCTGTTCGAAGCGCAGGTCGACGGCAAGAAGGCCGTTGTCGAATACGAGCCCGACGGCGATCTGCGCGACACCGAGCAGGTGCCTCTGCTGGAAGAAGGCGGCATCGAGGCCTTCCTCAAGCGCGAGGTCTTGCCCTACACCGCGGACGCCTGGCTTGACGAGAGCAAGACCCAAGTCGGCTACGAAGTCAGCTTTACCCGCCACTTCTACAAGCCCCAGCCGCTGCGCACGCTCGGCGAGATCGCCGCCGACATCGTCGCAGTCGAGAAAGAGGCCGAGGGCTTGCTGGAGGGATTGGTCAAGCGGGGGAAGGCATGATCGAGGGGCTCACGCCATATCGCGAATACGCGGACTCGGGGTTGCTTCCGATTGGCGCAATCCCCAGTCACTGGCAAACCTTGCGAGCCAAACACCTCTTTCGCGAGGTGGATGAACGGTCAGTCACAGGCAAGGAGACGCTGCTCTCGGTTTCTCACATCTCTGGCGTGCGCCGCCGGAGCGAGCTGAACGCCAATATGTTTCTCGCGAAGTCGAACGCTGGACACAAGCTCTGCCAACCGAACGACCTGGTCATCAATACGATGTGGGCGTGGATGGGGGCATTGGGTGTCTCACCCCATGCTGGAATCGTAAGTCCGGCATACGGCGTCTATCGTCCACAACAGAACGGTCCTCTTCTTCCTGCGTTTGTGGACCATATCCTTCGCACCCCCGCCTACGTCGCCGAGTACACGATGCGGTCCTCCGGGATCCATTCGTCCCGGTTGAGGCTCTATCCTGAGTCCTTCCTGCGGATCCCATTGATTGTGCCTCCACCCAACGAGCAGGCGGCCATCGTCCGCTTCCTCAACCACGCGAACCGGCGCATCGACCGGTTCATTCGGGCGAAGCGGAAGCTGATCGCGCTCCTGAACGAACAGAAGCAAGCCATCATCCACCGCGCCGTCACCCGCGGCCTCGACCCCGCATCGAGTTGCTACGAAACGGGCAACAGATGGTTCCCTCAGCTACCAGGTGGTTGGGAGATCCTGACGCTCCGCCGGGTCATCTCGGGTGCAATCGACGGTCCTCACTTCTCGCCGAACTATGTGGATACTGGCGTACCATTCCTTTCCGCTCGCAACATCAAGACTGATCGCTGGTCTCTCGATGATGCAAAATTCATTACCGAAGCCGACTACCGGGAATTCAGCCGCAGGGTGAAACCCGAAGTAGGCGACGTCCTCTATACGAAAGGCGGCACAACTGGAGTTGCACGTGCAGTTGATCTCACCTTTCCATTTCAGGTTTGGGTGCACATCGCGGTCCTCAAGGTAATCAGAGAGCGAATGGAGCCTAGCTATCTCGCCTACTGCCTGAATTCCGCCCGTTGCTATGAACAGTCTCAACTCTTTACGCGAGGTGCGACGAATCAGGATCTCGGCCTCGGACGAATGAAGCAGATCGAACTGCCGGTGCCGCCTGACACCCGTGTGCAGCAGGCTATCGTCGCCCGCCTGGATGCGCAGTTGGCCGAGCACACTCGGGCCGCCAGCAAGGCCGAACGCGAAATCTCCCTCATCCGCGAATACCGAACCCGCCTGGTTGCCGACGTGGTGACCGGGCAGCTCGATGTCCGCGAGGCGGCGGCGCGGTTGCCTGATGACCAGCCCGAAGCCGCGGTCGAGGAACTGGCCAGCGAGGCCGACCAGGAGGAAGATACCGAGTCGGAGGAGATCTGCGAATGACGGTCGCCATACCCGAATGGACCAAGGAAGGAGTGTTGCCACCAACGGGGCAGGATCCGCTGTCCATGGATCGCTCGCCCTATCGGGTCTCGCTGCTCGATGTCGTCGGGCGGTTTGCAACCAACACGAAGCGGCGGGAAATCCTGGAAGGTTTCCTTCGCTATCGCGCGGTATTGCATGAAGCTGGCTTGGTGGCAGGCTTTCAATGGATCGATGGCAGCTTCGCCGAGCACGTCGAATCGTTGCAGCAACGGGTACCCGAGGACATTGACGTGGTTACCTTCTACCGACGCCCCACCGGAGGCCTACCGCCAGCGCTGCTGGAGCGGCTGGTCAGGCTGTTTTCCCGCGACACGGAGACCCGTGAGCATATCCGCGCGGAGTTCAAGGTCGACGGCTATCCGGTGGACCTTGCGTTGCCGGCCCCTGTGTTGGTTGAGAAGGCAACGTATTGGTATGGCCTGTGGTCCCATCGCCGGGATCGGAGCTGGAAGGGATACCTGGAGCTTAGCCTTGCGGCGGAGGAAGACGGTGAAGCCGTGAAGCTGCTAGCCGACCACCGTCAGGAGGTCACATGAGACGGCAAGAGTATATGGACCTGCTGTCCCGGCGCGTGGCCGTACGGCGCATGTTGGACGGGACTCCCGAGGAGTTCGTCATCGATCGGGCATCGATGCAGGGCCAGCTGGATGCCATCCAGCGTGGCATCGACCAAGCGCAAATCGAGCGCGAGCCGGCCACCATGCAAATCAACTTCAAGGGCAAACCGGTAGTGGGCACGGAAGGTATCGTTGCCGATTTCGGAGCCAAGGCGCTGGAGCAGCTCAACGAGCTGGTGGCCACCTTGGCGGCGTCCGGTGAAGGCACCCTGCGGGATCGCGGGCCAATCCCAAACCGCGAACAACACCAACTCTTGATCACCGCGACCACGCGAGGATCCTTTGGCTTCGAGCTCCAGGAGCATGTCCCAGAACCGCTTCCCGCGGGAGACGAGACCGCCACCCAGCGTGCGATGAGCAAGGCACATGCGCTGTTGCGTGGCGTGGCCGGCACGGACGATGACCTGGCAGACGCCGCGAACGAGGTCGAGCCCAGGGCCATCGAAAAACTACGCTCGTTCCTGCAAACCATGGCCGATGCGCAGGCGTGGTGCTCGGCAAGCTTCGGCGATTTGAAGGCGGACTTTCCCAGCCTGAACGCCATCCAATACGGGCTGGAGCGCATCAAGCAGGAGAACCTGCCCGAGACGGAGACGGTCCTGGAAGGCCGGCTGCTCGGGGCACTTCCCATAGCCCGGACCTTCGAGTTCGAGCGGGCAACCGATCAGAAGGTCATCCGTGGCAAGGTGGCGGCCAGCTTCGCGGAGGTCGAGAAGCTCAACGACTTGCGCGGCCAGACGATACGGATCCGTGTGCTCGAAACGCGCGTCGGGAAGGGGTCCGTGCGGTATCGGCTCCTGGATGTCCCGGCGGACGTCGAGACATGACCACCGACACCACGGAAAAGGGCCTGGAATCGATCATCGTCCGCGCCATGACCGGGCGGGCGGATCTGGTGTCGCCGCCGTATGTGGTCAGCGAGACGTCCACGCCGATCGCGGGCGGCACGGGCTGGCTGCTCGGCGACCCAAGGCACTACGACCGCGGCACCTGCGTCGACCTGGTGCAACTGCGCGGCTTTCTGCTCGCGACCCAGCCCAAGCTGGTAGAGGTGTTTTCGCTTGAAACCGACGGCCCCACTCGCCGCCAGTTTCTGGCCAGGCTGGAGAAAGAGGTGGGCAAGCGCGGGGTCATCGACGTGCTTCGCAAGGGCGTCGACCACGGCGCGCACCATGTGGACCTGTTCTATGCCACGCCATCGCGCGGCAACGACAAGGCGGCCGAGCAGTTTGCCCGCAATCGTTTCAGCGTCACCCGGCAGTTTGCCTACAGCAGCGACGAGACCCGGCGCGCGCTCGACCTGGGCCTGTTCATCAACGGGCTGCCCATTGCCACCTTCGAGCTGAAGAACAGCCTGACCAAACAGACTGCAGCGGACGCGGAAGAGCAGTACAAACGGGATCGGGATCCGCGCGAACCCCTGTTCGGCTTTGGCCGGTGCGTCGTGCACTTCGCGGTCGATGACGTCGAGGTGCGCTTCTGCACCGAGCTGAAGGGCAAGGGATCTTGGTTCCTGCCTTTCAACAAGGGCTGGAACGATGGCGGCGGCAATCCGCCAAACCCGAATGGGCTCAAGACCGCGTACCTGTGGGAAGAGATTCTGACTCCGGCAAGCCTGACCAACATTCTGGAAAACTATGCCCAGATTGTCGAAGAGACGGATCGACGCACTGGCAAGAAGAAGCGCAAACAGATCTTTCCCCGCTACCACCAACTGGATGTCGTTCGGAAGCTGCTGGCCGATGCGCGCGCAGTCGGGTCAGGCAAGCGCTACCTCATCCAGCACTCGGCCGGCAGTGGCAAATCGAACTCGATCGCCTGGCTGGCCCATCAGCTGATCGCGGTGAAGCGAGATGACAGGGACGCGTTCGATTCCATCATCGTGGTGACCGACCGCCGCATCCTGGACGAGCAGATCCAGGCCAACATCAAACAGTTCGCGCAGGTGGGCGCCGTGGTGGGCGCGGTGACCGGGTCGGGCACGTCGAAGACGAAACAGCTCTCGCAGTTCCTCGAGTCGGGTAAGAAGATCATCATCAGCACGGTACAGACCTTCCCCCATCTGCTGAAGGAGATCGGGGATGCGCACCGGGGCGGACGCTTTGCCATCATCATCGACGAGGCGCATTCGAGCCAGGGCGGCAAGACGGCGTCGGCCATGAGCGAGGCCCTAGCGGAAACCAGCGAGGATCCCGAAGACCTGGTCAACGACGAGCTTCAGCGACGCATGGACGCGCGCAAGATGCTGACCAACGCCAGCTACTTTGCCTTCACGGCTACGCCCAAGAACAAGACGCTGGAGATCTTTGGCGAAGCCCTGCCCGTGAATGCGGAGGGAAAGATTCCGCACCGGCCGTTCCACAGCTACACCATGAAGCAGGCCATCGATGAAGGCTTCATCATCGATGTGCTGAAGAACTTCACGCCGGTCAACAGCTACTACCGGCTGGTCAAGACCATCGAGGGCGACCCCGAGTTCGACGTCAAGAAGGCGCGCAAGAAGCTGCGCCGCTACGTGGAAAGCCACGAGACCGCGATCCGCATGAAGGCCGAGATCATGGTCGACCATTTCCACGAACAGGTGCTGTCGCCAAAGAATATCGACGGCCAGGCGCGGGCCATGGTGGTCACCAATGGCATTGAGCGCGCGGTGGAGTACTTCATCGCCTTTCGCGCCTACCTGCAGGAGCGCAAGAGCCCATACCAGGCCATCGTCGCCTTCTCGGGCGAGCACGAGAACGGATTCGAAGAGCTGGTCGATGAGCAGGGGCGGAAACTGGAGAAGTATTCTGAATCGCGATTGAACGGCTTCCCGTCGTCGGAAATCGCGGATCGCATTCGCGAGGAGCCCTACCGCTTCCTCATCTGCGCCGACAAATTCCAGACCGGCTACGACGAGCCGCTGCTGCACACGATGTACGTGGACAAGACATTGTCGGGCATCAAGGCCGTGCAGACGCTTTCACGGCTCAACCGCTCCCGCCAAGGTAAGCGCGATGCTTTCGTGCTCGATTTCCAGAACGACGTCGAAGGCATCGTCGAGTCGTTCGCGGATTACTACCGGACCACGGTTCTGAGCGAGGAAACCGATCCCAACAAGCTGCACGACCTCAAGGCGTCGCTCGATGGCTGGCAGGTGTATTCCCCCGAGCAGGCGGAGGAACTGGTGTCGCTGTTTCTCTCTGGCGCCCAGCGGGACAAGCTCGACCCCATTCTGGATGCCTGCGTGGCGGTGTACCTGGAGCGTTTGGACGAGGACGGTCAAGTCGACTTCAAAGGCAAGGCCAAGACGTTCACGCGCACCTACGACTTCCTGGCGTCGATTCTGCCCTATTCAAATCCCGGCTGGGAGAAGCTGTCGATCCTGCTGAACTTCCTTGTCCCGAAGTTGCCAGCACCGAAGGAAGAGGACCTTTCCAAGGGGATCCTTGAATCCATCGACATGGACAGCTACCGGGTCGAGAAACAGGCGATCCAGAAACTGGCCCTGCCCGACGAGAACGGCGTCGTGGAGCCAGTGCCGGTTTCGGGTGGTGGCAGGAAGCCCGAGGCGGAACTGGACCACTTGTCGAACATCATCAAGAGTTTCAACGATCAGTTCGGAACCACGTTCGAAGATACCGATCGGATCGTCCGCCTCATTCGGACCGACATCGCACCCAAGGTGGCCGCCGATTCGGCATACCTAAACGCGAGACAGAACACGCCGCAGACCGCACGCATCGAGCACGACAAGGCGCTTGCGAAGGCGATGCTGACGATCCTCAAGGACGAAACCGAGCTGTACAAGCAGTTCGTCCAAAACCTGTCGTTCAAGCAGCAGGTCACGGACATGGTCTTCGCCTTGACGTCGGCCACACTCGCCGGCATGCAGTCACCATCGGCATCTCGGTGAGGGCAAAGTAGCGGCCTGCTAGGACCCAGAGGTGATTGGCCTTTGGTCCGGACTGTGCCTGACGGACGCGATTCCACCAGTTCTCATCTACCTGCCTTGCTCGACGCTATCGGCGCCAGTCATTCGGGATAGGAAGCACTATGAAAGCCACCCAACAGCTGCATGACCTCGGTCAGAGTCTCTGGCTCGACAACGTCACCCGAGGATTGCTCACGTCACGAGCGGCACGCTCCGCCGCTACATCAGTGAGTTCTCGGTGGCGGGATTGACCTAGCCTCTATCCTTGTCGTGTGCTTTCCGTGAATTCGTAGCGCCGTATGAAGGCGCGGTCGATGCGGTCCTTCAGCTTCCAGACCCATGCCCCCTCCACGGCCCAGTGACCCCAAGACGCCACAGCGCGCCGCTCGCCGAGGGAGAGCAGCGAAAGAAAGCGCCGCTGCGGCTTGTACTCGATAGGCATCTCGCCGCGCAACAGTCGCCGCAGGTTTTCGGCCAGCACCGGGCCCTGGCGTACGGCGTAGACTCCCGCTTTGGGCACGGGGTGCGAAGCAAGGCTGGCAATGTCGCCTGCAGCCAGCACCCACGGATGGGACACTGACTGGAGCGATCGGTCTACCGTCAAGAAGCCGCGCGCGTCGGTGGCGAGCCGACTGTGGGCAAGCCACGGTGGGGCGGCGGCGCCAGTTGTCCACACGGTGAATGTGGTCTCGACGGCGGGGCCACTTGCGAAGCGCAGCGTACCGGGCTTCACCTCGACGGTCTGTCGGCCCTCGAAAAGATCGATCCGCGCCTTCTCAAGTGCGTGCGCGACGACCTGCCGCACGCGCCGCGGGTGCGTAGGCAGCATTTCGTTCGTGACGAGCGAGATGGTCGTCTGGCCGAGCCCCTTCAGCTGCAGGCGATGGTGAATCGCGAGCACGACCTCGACCCCCGCAGCGCCGCCCCCAACGACGGTGATGCGAACAGGCCCGCGGGAGCCGTCTTGCATCGACCGCAGAAGAGCATCCCACGCGCCGAGAAACCCACTCACTGGGTGGATGGGCACGACATGCTCGCGCGCGCCCGGCACCGACGCGAGATCGGGTGTCGATCCCGTGTTGAGGGACAGTAGATCCCAATTGATGGTGCGGCCATTGTCGAGCGCGATGGTCCGGGCCTCCGCATCGACGGCGGCGACCTGGGCCTGCACCAATTCGGCGCCAGCTCGACCGCACAGCCGGCCAAGATCGATGTGGCACTGCTGCCAATCGTAATGGCCGGCAATCAGGCCGGGGAGCATTCCAGAATACGGCGAATAGCGATCCGGACTGATGACGGTCAGCCTGTGACCAAGATCGGACCGGGCACCGAATCGGCGCAGAACCTCGACGTGGGCATGTCCCCCACCGGCCAACACTAGGTGCTTCACAGTGCTCCCAACGATCGATGCGCCCCTTCGCGCACGTTGCCGTACCAGGCGGCGAGCGCACTCGCGGGCACGCCCAGCCGAAACAGGAGCGGGAATAGGTTGACGAGCAGCATGTAGTACAGAGGTCTCTCGATGAACCGCCTTCCGGATACGGTGACTCGGCCTGGTACTGTGCGGACAGTGCCTCGCGTCCATAACTTACGGCCCAGGGCAAGGTCCTCCATCAATGGCAATTCCGGAAAGCTCCCCGCTTCCCAGAAGATTTCGCGCCGGAGGAAGATCGCCTGATCCCCGTAAGGAAGCTGGGAATAGCGCGAGCGGAGATCCGCCAGGTGTAGGAGGGGACTCCACCACGGTTTGGGCCCGAAGCCGTCAGCGACTGTCCAGGTCCGAAAAGCGCCTGCCACAGTTCCAGGGCGCGCGAGCGCGCCTCGGATGTACGAGGCAGCGTCGGCAGGAAGGGAGACATCAGCGTGCAGAAAGAGGAGCACGTCGCCGGTCGCACGTCTTGCGCCTTCGTTCATCTGGCTGGCTCGCCCGCGCGGAGCCTCGACGAGCAGGACGCCGGGAAATCTCCGCGCGATGGCCGGTGTCTGATCGCTGCTGCCGCCGTCCACAACGATGACCTCGTGAAACGCGAGCCGTGCGAGCTCGTTCAGGCGCTCGCCGATTCGCGCCGCCTCATCGAGCACCGGCAGCACAACCGAGATGCGGAGCGGTCCGCTCACCCAGACCGCGACGCTCATGCTGACCTCCCGCGGGGCGTGAGCCCGGCGAGGAAATGCGCAGTCCTCGGCGCGCAAATGCGTTGCTCGCGGAGCAGGCTCGCGAGCCGCCTGAGATCGGCGGGCACGTCGACGTCGAACCATGACTCCGCCTCGGCCACGGCGAGGCCAGCCGAACGCAATCGCTTCACCGTGTGCTCCCGGGTCGTCACGGAACTCCACGGGAGCCCACGCAGTAGCCCCGACGGACATCGTCGCAGCCCGAGGAGGTAGAAGCCTCCATCCTCGCTGGGGCCGATGACCGCGTCGTGTGCGGCCAGCTGCAGGCGCGCGGCATCGAGAAACCGGCGTGGCAGTCCCGGAAGGTCGGTGCCAATGACCATGGCCGCCTTGCTGCTTTCGAGAGCGAGGGACAACACCCGTTCCATGCGCTCGCCGAGATCTCCTCGACCCTGCGGCCAGACCTCGCTGCCGCTGGCCAGTTCCAGCGGCGACGGATCTCCGTCGCATGCCACAACAACGCGCGCCCACGCGCAGGATCTCGCCAGGGCGAAGGTGTCCGCGAAGAACGCCGCCGCAAGCCCGGCCGCCTGGGCAGCGGTCAGACAGCCCGACAGCCGAGTCTTGACCAAACCAGGCAGCGGCGGCTTCACGAAGATGCAGAGAGTTGCTTGCGTCAGCATCGCGCTCCCTTCGTCATCTTCGCCAGGCGAGCAATCGTCGGAAGAAGCGAAGCACGCCCGGTGTCAGCCTGGTTCGTTGGTACGAGTCTCCGAGCCGCTTCCACACCTCGGCCTCGGTCGGATAGGGGTGAATCGTCCGCGATAGGGCGCCGACCTTTGCTTTCTCGGTCATCGCAAGCACGACCTCGCCGATCATCTCCCCGGCGTGTCGGGCGACCGCAGTGGCTCCCAGAATGTGACCGCTCTTGGCATCCACGTGCAGGCGCGCGAAGCCCTCGGGCTCCCCATCGATCACGGCGCGATCGATCTCGGCGAGGGACACCGTGAGCGTCTGCAGCTTGAGACCGCGCTGGCGCGCCTCCTGCTGGTAGAGGCCGACGTGGGCGATCTCCGGATCGGTGTACGTGGTCCAAGGAATGACGAGCGAGCTCGTGCGCTTGCGGCCAAAGAACAGGGCGTTCTGCAGAACCACGCGGGCCATGGCGTCGGCAACATGGGTGAACTTGTAGGCTGAGCAGATGTCGCCGGCCGCGAAGATCTTGTGATTGGACGTGCGCAACCGGTCGTCGACCAGGACGCCGCCGGCATCGAACTTGACCCCCGCGGCTTGCAGCCCCAGCCCGTCCAGATTGGGCATGCGCCCGATCGCCACCAGGACCTCGTCACCCACGAGCTCGTGCTGCTCCCTGTTGCGCTCGAACACCACGACCTTGGCGCCGCCCCTCTTCTCGACACGTACAATCTTGGCGCCGAGGGCCAGCCCGATGGTCTCGCGTTCGAACTGCGCGGCAAGCACGGCGGCGGCGTCGGCGTCCTCACGGGGCAAGAGCCGGACATCCAGGCTGACGATCGACACCTCGCTGCCGAACCGCCTGAAGGCCTGCGCCAACTCGCACCCGATGGGGCCGGCCCCGATAACCAACAGCCGCTTGGGCAGCTCGGTCAGCGAGAACACGGTCTCGTTGGTGAGAAAGCCGGCCTCGGCGAGACCCGGAATGGGAGGCGTGGCCGGCCGTGACCCGGTCGCAATGACTGCGCGTGCGAAGAGAAGACGGCGCTCACCAACCTGCAACTCGTCGGGCCCTGCGAAGACGCCCTGCCCGAGGAACACATCGACGCCCGCCTCGGAGGCGCGCTTGGCCGAGTCGTGTTGGGCGAGGCCCGCCCGGAGGCGGCGCATCCGCTCCATGACGGCAGCAAAATCCACCGCGCCCGTGGCATCGCGCACGCCGAAGGGCGATCCGTGGGCCGCATCGTAGGCCGCGCGAGATGAGCGGATGAGCGCCTTGGACGGCACGCACCCGTAGTTGAGGCAGTCTCCGCCCATCAGATCGCGCTCCACCAGCGCGACCTTGGCGCCCAGCCCGGCCGCCCCGATGGCGGAGACCAGACCCGCGGTGCCGGCGCCGACCACGACCAGGTTGTAGCGACCGCCGGGGGTCGGGTTAATCCACTCGGCCGGGTGGACGTTGGCCACCAGCTCCTGGTTGTGCACGTCCCAAGGCGTGACCGTGTGTGATTGCGTGTGACCTCCGGAGTTCATGAAGTGCGTTCCTTGGACGCGGGAATTTGGTCCAGGGCGTGCTTCAGTGCCTTGCGCGCGATGCGCGTGACCAAGACGACAACAGCCAGGGTCGCGACCAGCCCCACAACCAGCAGGACCCGCCCCTCAACACCCGCGGATGGATGGTTGCCCCTGGCGAGCTCGCTCGCGCTGGTGACGAGCGAGCCGATGTAGACGTAGAGTGCCGTTCCCGGCAACATACCGATCCACGAGCCGAGCACGAAGTCACGCAGTCGAACCCGCGTGAGTCCGAGAGTGTAGTTGAGGACGTTGAACGGAAAGAGGGGCGACAATCTGAGTAGCAGCACGATCTTGAACCCGCTCTGCCCCACGGCGGCGTCGATCGCCGCGAGTCGCGGGTCTTGCCCGAGGCGCCGGGTGATCCAGTCGCGCGCAATCGTTCGCCCGAGCAGGAAAGCCGTGGTCGCGGCAAGAACGCTCACGGGAGAGATGAGCACGAAGCCCCACAGGGGGCCGTAAGCAAAGCCGGCGCCGATAGTCAGCACTGATCCGGGGAGCAGCAGGACAGCCGCAGCCACATAGGCGACCGCAAAGAGCGCCGTGCCCGCCGGACCCTGGCCGCGAATCCACTCAACCACGGTCACCAGCCACGAGGCCACCGGGAGCAGAGTGAATAGTGCGATGAGCCCGGCGACGCCTATCACCACGGCGACGAGCCGGATCCAAAGCCCGCGTCCACCGCCTAGCGCGGGATGAGACTGCATGGCGTTTTCTGCGCCATTGTGTGGAGCGGACCGCATGCTCATGCGGTGGATCCGGCGCAGCTCGATCCCGCGCCGGCAGTGCAGCCGAAGCAGTGACGCCGCACAACGATTCGTCGAGCTTCGAGCGCCGCGCGCTCGAATGCGTCTATGTGTTGGGGAGCCTTTGGCTCAACGCCGAGATCGAGCATCTGATTGAAATCGCAGTCGTACAGCCGACCGTCCCAGCCGACTGAGAGGGTCGTGTGGCACATGACTGCAGCGGCTGCCGCCGGATTGAAGGCCCCTGCCAGCCGCTGGAGATAGGAGTCAAGGTTGCCACTCTGCAAGAGCCACTCGGGACGATTCTTGCCGATGTCCGGGAATTTCGCGAGATCCGCGGGGTGGTAGTAAGTGCCTTCAAGCATCGAATTCCCTCCTGTGTCTCGGCAGGTTCAGGCGCCGAGATGTCTGGTTTTGAACAAATTCCTCAGGCGTTCAACCCTCTTCCTGTTCACCCCGAGGTCACCCCTTCCCACGCGAGACGCCGACCTTACGTGAATAACCTTGTCGGCTGCATCCAAGCGCAGCTCGGTGTCGTCAACGAACCGCCAGATTCTGCTCCGAAACGTGGCCCACAGATAATCGCCGGTGTCTTTTTCGATCCTGCCGCCGAGCCCAGTCAGCGCCTCTTTGGCGTGCTCCCACGCGGCGCCGGGCTCTCCGGAAAACGTTAGCGGCTCGATATATGAATCTTTGCCGCTATCCTCGCTGACAACACAGTTTGGCGTGCCTGGACAGGGGCGCAGCTTGCCGTTTAGAAGCCCCGTCTCTCGGGCTCTTCTTGAATCTATCGACAAATAGACGAACAACCCCAGACCGAGCGCCACTGCCGCCGCGATCACGTAGATAGCGATTTTCAACGCCGACTCCGCGGGTCCCATTTGATTGGCGCATGCATCCCGACAAGGGCCGTAATCCCGACCATTCCGAAAAGCCAGAACAGCAGGGCGTTCAACAGACCGCCCAGTGCACCCGCCGAAAACACTATCGATATCCTTCTTGTCATAGAGTCACCCTCCATATCATCAGACGCTTTCAACGCGTCAAACATCACCGAAATTCGACCATCGTTTGCCTCTGAGCGCCGAACGACATCATCGAACAACGGCTGGGGGTCAATGCGCAAACCGCCCTGCTGATGCTGAACGTCGCCGAGATCGCTGAGGGTCAGGGCAGCCCACGGTTTCCGGTCGAGCAAGTGGTCGAAAGTCGGGAAGACCTCACTTTCTGGGCCGCGGCTCTGTTTGTGCTGACCGCCGCTGCCGAGCGAGCCGGATTCTTGCTGAGGTAGCGTGATCGGCTCGCTTAAGCGTTCGCGCTTGGGTGCCAGGCGATTGTCGCGCTTGAAGCCTGCGCGTGAGGCGCGGCTCACCTCGGGGCGCGCCTCCGATGACGTCGTGGCGAACCACGGCGGTTGCTCAGCCCTACGTGGTCACGTAAACTGGTCATATGAAGTCGATGCCAGCATCTCTGTTCAAGGCGCGCTGCCTCGCGATCATGGACGACGTAGCCCGAACCGGCGAACCGGTGGCCATCTCGAAACGCGGGCGCGAGGTTGTGAACATCGTGCGCCCCGCGCCCGCGAGCCGGGCAAAGTTCCCGCAGCACGCTCTGCGCGAGAGGGGGCACACGCGCGGTGACATCGTGTCGCCCGTCCTGCCGGCCGTGGATTGGGACGCGTTGGCGAGGCGCGGGTGACCATTCTGCTGGACACCCACGTCTGGTGGTGGTGGATCACCGGCGAGCGCAGACTATCGGCGGCGCAGCAGCGGCGTCTTGCCAAGGTCACGCCCCAGAGTCCCGCACTGGTGTCCGACATCAGTCTGTGGGAGGTCGCAACGCTGTTCTCGCTTGGTCGCATCGAATTGGATGTTCCTTTGCGCGAATGGCTCGAGGGGGCGTCGGCGGAGCCCCTGGTGCGGCGCTGCGGAATCTCGCCCGCAGTTGCCGCCGAAGTAGCGGCGTTGCCAGATTCGTTTCACCGCGATCCGGCGGACCGGATTCTCGTGGCCACGGCTCGGATCCAGGGCGCTACGTTGCTGACCCAGGACGAAAGGATCATCCGGTCGGGGTTGGTTGCCACGGTGGGATGAGGCGCGGGCAGCGGCTTGGTGTCGCGGGTGTGTGGCGGCATCCCGTACCGTCTGCTCTGGCCAACCGCGCAGCACACTTGCGTCGGTGCGTCTTCCCGGCAAGACTGACCGGGCGTCAAGGCGCCGCGGCAGGGCCGCGAGAATGCGAGACGCGGAAGGAGAGTCGAAATGAAGGGGAAGCTTGCCATCGTTACTGGCCCCACGTCGGGCATCGGCAGGGAGATCGCCACGCAACTCGCCGCTCAGGGCGCAGAGGTCGTGCTCGCATGTCGCGACGTCGCGAAGGGGCAGGCCACGCTCGAAGAGATCGCACGCCGCACCGGCGCGAAGGGTGTGTCGGTGATGCACGTCGATGTCGCGAGCCAGGCCTCCATTCGCGAGTTCGCGAAGGCATTGCGGAACACGCACTCTCGTCTGGATGTCCTGGTCAACAACGCCGGCCTCAATTCAAGCACCCGGCGCCAGAGCGCCGATGGCATCGAGCTCACCCTCGCGACCAACGTACTCGGCTACCATTTGCTCACTCACGAGCTCCTGGAGATCCTCAAGGCCAGCGCGCCCGCGCGCATCGTCAACGTCGCGTCCACATACGCCGGCAACCTCGACATCGACGACCTGCAGTTCACGAAGCGCCCGTACAACCCGGTCAAGGCCTATCAGCAGTCCAAGGCGTGCAACCGGCTGCTGACGTGGGCGCTCGCCCGCCGCCTTGCAGGCAGCGGCGTGACCGCCAACGCCATGGCGCCCGGGCTGGTGCAGACCGGCCTCTATCGCGAGACGCCCGTGCCAGTGCGGCTGCTGCTCCGGATAATAGGGCTCTTCCATGGCCGCAGCGTGGAGCAGGGCGCCGACACAGCGGTCTGGCTGGCGAGCAGCCCAGATGTCGAAGGCGTCAGCGGCAAGTTCTTCGAGCTGCGCAAGGAAATCCCGTGCCAGTTCAGGAATGCCGAGCTGGAAGAGCGGCTATGGGCCGCATGCGACCGCCTAGCGGGCCTGGCACCGTAGGAAGCGCGATGGGATGTTTGGTCCTCTCGCCCGCTTCGCGCGTTCGGGGACGGGACATAGACCGCCTCTTCCTCGCCCTGGCCGTGGTGTCAGCGCCCTGCACGACAGCGCAAATGCCCCGCAATGTCGAAGGGCCCGCGCCCACGCCCACGGAAGGCCCCATCGTGCTCGAGTACGGACCGACCGGGGCGCTGGACACGCTCTTCCCTACGCTCAAGGTCCGCTTTGATCGCCAGATGGTGACGCCCGGGCCGCTCGGCACGCGGGATGCCGGGCCGGTGTTCGAGATCACGCCCTCGATCGACGAACGCGTCCGCTGGGTGGGGACGGACCTGGTGGAATTGCGGGTCTTGACCCGCTTGCCGCTCGCCACCACCTTTACCGTGACCTTCACCTTGCCCGAGGAATTGGCCGGCACGGCAACACCCTTGCGCTGGACCTTCTCGACCCCGCCGCCCACCTGCAGCTTCTTCGACCCGCGCTTGCCCGGATCGGTGTTGGCGCAGGACGAGCCGCTGCTCATCGAATGCACCGCGCCCGTCGATCTCGGCGGTCTCAAGCGTTGGGTCAAGGTGCTGGCGGACGGACGCAGGTTTCCCGCCGAGGTGGCGCTACTGTCCGAGCTGGCCGAGGCCGACGCTGGCCCGCCTTCGCGTTTGGCCGAGCTGGCCCACATGCTGGCTGGCGAGCGGGCCGAAAGCATCATCGTGGTGCGCCCGCGCACGGCGTGGCCCGAGGTGCGACGGCTGAGCGTGCTGTTGTCACCGGACCTGCGCAGCCGCGAAGGCCCGCTGGTGATGGGCCGGCCGGTCGAGCTAGTGGCGCAGGACATTCCGCCTTTCCAGGTCCTGGAGGCCCGCTGCACCGAGCATGGTCGTGCTGTCGAGATCATGTTTTCGACGCCGGTTCCGCAACGGCAACTGGAACCGCTGACCGTTGCGCCGGCGCTGGAGCCATCGTCGCTGCTGCGCCATGCCGAACTTGACCCTACTGGCAAATCGGCATCCTGGGTGTATCGGCTGGGCATGGGTCGCGGGTCCACGGACTACACCATCACGCTGCCCGCAGGGCTGCAGGACGAGTATGGCCAGAGCTTGCCCGCCGTAGTCGAGCGCAGTGTGCACTGCCCGTCTTCAGTCTTTCTGGAATTTGAGCATTGGGGCGGACTGCTGGAACCGGGCAAGCCCCGCACCGTCGAAATCAGCTTTCGGGACATTCGGCAGGCACAGGTGCGGGCCGTGCCCATGTCCGCAGACCAAATCCTGTTGCAAGCGCCGAAGTTCGCGTTCGAATGGAAGTGGGGCCGGCTCGACAAGGACACGGACCGGCGCGCTCTGGGCAACCACGGCCTTCCCCTGGAGGTCGCCGGCTTGCCCGTCGTAGTGGGAAATATCGACCTGGCGGGATCACGGCAAGGCACGAGTTCGCCGGACCCGATTTGGTTGGACGCGCTTGATCTGGGCAAGTACCTGCGGTCAGGGGACCGCGCCCTGTGGGTCGAGCTAGCGGCCGCAGGCCAGGTGCAGACCAGAGCGCTGTTCCAGGTCACCGACTTGGGCCTCCTTGTCTGGGCGTCGGCCGGGCCTGGGCTGGTGCAGGCCGTGCGTCTGACAGATGGGGCAGCGCTGCCTGGTGTGGCCGTCTGGCTGGCGGGCAGCGATGGGGTGCGCACTGATCTGGGCCGCACCGATGCTGCTGGCCTGCTGCGAATTCCCACCGACGAGAAGTGCCACGACGATCGTCTGCTACTGGCTCGCACGCCCGACGGGCGCTGGCCTGGAATACTCGAGTACCCGCAAATGGTTGGGTGCGCGGACGAGCGCGAATCATCCCTGCTGCATCCGGGTGAGGAGCTCGTCGGGCATCTGCGCACCGAGCGGGATCTGTATGCGCCTGGAGACACCATCCATTTCGTCGGTTGGGCCGCCATCAGCGCACCCAGGGACGCGAGCGGCTTTCGGTCCGTGCCGGCAGGCGCCAGGGTACACATCGAGCTCGAAAAGGATCGCAAGACGGTGATCGAGACCAAGGCCGTCGTGGATGAACACGGCAAGTTCTGGGGCAATCTGCCCTTTCCGACGGACGCGCGACCGGCACGGTACGAACTGCACGCGCATGTGGGCCTTCGCGATCCGGCCGGCGAGGATGGAGCAGACGAGCACGACCTCGAAAGCGTCAAGCTGCGGCTTGCCAGCTTCAGCCCCAGTGATCTGTCTCTGAATCTGCGCATGGTCGCAGCCCAGGCCCTCGCCGGCGAGACCATGCAGGCCGATCTCCGTGCCTTTCATCGCAGTGGCGGAAGCGCAGCCTTGTCCCGGGCCGAGGCCGACCTGGCCTGTAGCGAATGGCGCCCAGTCAGTGAAGTCTGGTCCCCCCACTCGCACCTTTATCATCCCAGCCAGGAGGTTCCGATCCGCATCGTGGACGGCGGGTTGGCGCTCGGTCATTTTCGCCTGGCGTTTACTCCGGCATTCCCACCACTCAAGCCGCCGTTGGCCTGCACCCTGTCGTTGCACGTCTACGACCAGGGCTCGCGCGTCGAGACCGCCCAGACCAAGCTGTACCTGCATCCCTCGCACTTCTACCTGTCGGCCGAGGCCGAGCCCGCCGTCGTGAACTCGCCGCTGCGGATCTCCGTCGGGGCACATGATTGGCACGACAAGCCCGCTGCGGTGACGGGCGTGAAGCTGCTGCTGCGCCGGCAGCGCGATCAACAGGTGGTGCGACAACAGGTGGTCGACATCCCGGGCAACGGGCCTCGGCAGCTCATCTGGCCTGCGCTGCCCACGGGCGCGTACCACGTGGAGGTGCAGGCCGCCGATGGGGATCGCGAGGTCGCGACCAAGCTCGTGGTCTTCGTGGACAAGGCGGAGAGCATCGACCGCGACGAGCCGGGCATCGAGTTGGCGTCGCCGGAGAGGGTGCAGGCGGGTGCGCGTCTGCCGGTGCAGGTCACCGCGCCTCCCGGCGTACGAAGTGGGCTGCTGGTCGTGCAGCGCAACGGTGCACGCGCCGCGCACAGCCTGGTCTTCCACCAGGGGCGCGCCAGGCTGCAGTTGCCGATCGACGAGCGCTGGTATCCCGAGATCACCTTGCACGCCACGGCTGTTCTCACCTCGAAAGCGCATCCTCCCATGGTCCTGAGCGCCGAGCAGCAGGTGGCGATCGACTCTCGCGTCCGTGAGCTGCACGTGTCGCTGATTTCGCCCGAGTCGGCGCGTCCGGGACAGCCCGTCGACGTAGCGGTCAGCGTTCACGACGGAATGGGCCGCGTGCCGGCGCAGACACGGGTCAGCCTGTGGGTCGTGGACGAAGGCGTGTTGGCGCTGACCGGATTCGAGGCATGCGCCGGCTTGGGTCCCCTGGCCACCGGCGAGCAGCTGCCAACGCAGTTCTCGGAGACTCTTTCGCAGGTTCTCCAGCCCTTCGACCTGAACGGGCCGCCCACCCGCACACCCCGTGTGCGTGCCCCGGACGTCATCCCCGGTCAGGCCGACGTGCGCGGCGAGCAGCCCGAGCCGCGCGCCCGCTTCGAGACCACGCCCTACTTTGCCGGCGATCTGGCGGTTGATGGTCGCGGCCAGGTCAGAACGCGCTTCACGCTGCCGCACAATCTGACCACATTTCGCGTGACCGCCATCGCATCGGCGCCGTTGCCGGGCGGCCAATCGCCGGTGGCCTTTGGCAGCGCCGAGCGGCCTATCCAGGTTTCATTGCCGTTGCTCATCAAGCCGATCCTTCCGGGCCGAATGCGTCCTGGCGACGAGACCGAAGCCACCGCCCTGGTTCAGAACCTGGGCGGCCCCGACGGGGAGCTGGAGGTGGCAGTCGAAGTGGAGGGCGATGGTGCCGTCTTGATCCCTGCCGGTGAGACAACGCAGCGGGCGCCGTTGCGCAGGGGCGACGAGATCCGGCTGGCCAGCCGTTTGCGCGCCGGCCGCGAGGGCGAGGCGCGCGTACGTTGGCGCGTGCGTTTGCGAACGAGTGCCGGCATCGCACAGGAGGACGCAGTGGAATTGCCGGTGCGGGTGGAGCGCGACCCGCAGCCGCGCGAGCAGACGACCCTATCGGGGCGCCTCGCCGCAGGTGAGACCCGTTTCCTGCGACTGGCCCTACCGCGCGGCATTCGCATGGAGCAGGCCGAACTGGGCCTGCGCCTGTCCGCCTCGCTGGCGGGAGAAACCGAGGCGGCCGTGCAGGATCTGCTCGGCTATCCCTACGGTTGCCTCGAGCAGACCATGAGCCGGCTGGTGCCCTTGATCGCCGCGCCGTCGACGACAGAACGTTTGACGCACAGACCGCGCGACGAGCAGCTACGCCTGGTGATGGCACGCCTAGCGCAGTTCAATTTGGAGAACCGGGTTGGCGTGGCATTCTGGCCGAACGGCAGGCCAGATCTATTCGCCACCGTTTGGGCCACCCTGCTGCTGGCCGAGGGCAGGGCCGCACATCTACCTATCAACCAGAGTCTGATCGCCGATGCACGCGCCGGACTTGAGCACGTGCTGACCGAGGGCCAGAAGGGTCCGAGGCAGGTGCCGGACGATGTGCAGGCACTCTCCATGTTTGCGCTGGCCGAGGCCGGCGGAATGGTGCCGGCATCCTGGCTCGATCGTTTCGCCTCGGTTGCGGCCAAAGAACCGACATTCGACATGGCAATGGCCGCGTTGGCCCTGGCTCGGTCGCGGCCACAGGATCCTGCTGTGCGCGCCCTGCTGTCCACACTGGCACTGCGGCTGGACGAAGGACAATCGACTGCAAGCGTCGCTGGTTCGGAGACACAGGGCGGCTTGCCCAGCAGATCGCCGACCACCGTTCAGGCCGCTCTACTCTGGGCGTTTGCCCGCTCGTGGCCCGATCATCCCGTGGTCAGCAAGTTGACCACCAGCCTGCTCGCCCAGCGGAGCGGCCTGTCCTGGAACAACACCTTCGAGAACGCAATGGCCCTGCTGGCGCTCTCGTCGCTGGGCGTGTTGCGAGATGGTCCTTCACTGGGCAGCGGTGCGATGGAGGTCAACAACGTCCCGTTGCTGCCGTCCGCGCCCCTTGATGCCACTGGGCGTCCCCTGCTGCGCACCTGGCCCCTGACGTCCGCGTCGCCCCCTGATGGACGCGACAGCGTCGCCATCACGCTGCACGCGGGGCCAGAGGGGGCCGTCTTCTACACCGCCTACGTCTCGTGCTTGCCCACCGACCCCGACTCCGCCGCTGACCTGGGCGTGCGCATCTCCACATCGTACCGATCCCGCCACGGCTTTTGGGGCAGCGACGAGCCCCTGGCCGTGGGCGAGGTCTTTGCCATCGATCTGGCGCTACAAGCAGAACGCGGGCGCGAACACCTGGTGGTCGAGATCCCCCTGCCGGCCGGCGCCGAACCATTCGATCTGGCGCTCGGCCACGGGGCAAGCGCCATCGCCCCCAACCTCACGCCCCTGCGCCAGCTCGAGGTGGGCGCCGAGGAACTGCATCGCGACCGCATCCTGGTCTTTGTGCACCGCCTGCCACCGGGCCTGGTCCGCCGCTACACCGTGTACGCCCGCGCCGCCGCGCCCGGCAGCTACGTGGTCCCCGGCGCCCGCGCCCAAGCCATGTACGCCCCCGAAGTTCGAGGACGCGCGGCCACGCGGAGAGTCCAGATCGTGCCTGAAGCGGAGGAGCGCTGATCCGGCGTTCCGGTGGGGTGGCCGCCAAACACTCGCGCCCACATCCCCCCGAAACCATGGGCGAAATCAGAAAGGGGACTGCTGTCTCGGCCGTGGCGGCGTCCGCGCCTGCCGAGTGCCTGGACGTAGTGAGCGCGCGATCTGGACTGGCGCGCCAGCGGTCCCGGGCATCGCAGCGATGAGTTACTTGACCAGCAAACGAACGCCGGTCAATTCCGAGTTGCAAGAAAAACGTGATCTATCTGCGCAGGCTCGAAGACATGCATACATGGCGCACGCAAAACAGGAAATCACCAAGAAACGCAATCGCAACATCCCCACCTCGTCCGCAGAGCTGATCGCCTGAGCTGGTGGCCGCCGAAGCCGTGAACGCACGTCATCACGGTTCACTCTGCCGGGTCGCTCCCTGAAGCGCCTTCGCGCTGATGATGTCGATCGCCGCTCGCAAGATTTTCGCTGCCACATCGAAAGTACCGTCGCATCCTGCCTGCATCCAGCCGACAAATCCGTCATGCCGAGAGACCGTCCGGGTTACGGGCACTCCGCCGGTGCGATTCTCCACCGCATCGCGAACGACCGCCGGGGTCAAGCCACCTTCTGGAAAGTGGAACTGGAACATCGCGACCTGAGGACGGAAGGCAGGCACGAGTTCCGTGACCAACCTCTGAACTGCGTCCGGCTCGCAATGGATCAGCTTGTTGCGAAGGGTCGTGCATCTCCGCAAGAACGTCTCTTCGCCGTCGGTGAAGTCGAGCTTCTCAAAAAGCAAAGTTAGGAGACCATCCTTGGGATCACCGATCTCACGGGTAACACTTTCGCCAAGAAAGAACTTCCCGGCCAGCAAGCGCACCTTGGCCTCGAAGGCAAAACAGCCGAGCATCGCCTCGCCCCATTGCGGAAGCGCGATAGCGAGCGCGGGAGAGTCGGACGCGATGTAGCGAAGGCAGTCCTCAAGCATGGGACAGCTATGTTACTCGAACGCGCTCGCCACCCTGCTATTCGTTCGGAATCCTTCCTCGCCGCACGTCGCCGTCATTCACCGTCCGAACAGGTCTTGGTTCTGGTTCTGGTAGGAGACGGGGTGGCGACGGGCGAGGCTGGGGCTAGGCGCGGGGCTTGGGGATGAGGAGGTTCGGCGTGCCCAGCGCGGCGAGGAGTGACTCGGAAAGCTGCGGAGCGCGCGGTTTCGAGTTGGGAACAACGACGTATCCCGAATACAGTGCCGGTTCCAGTCCCAGGAAGCGCCAGGTGAACAGGACAGCCGACAGCTCGACGTGGCGGCCGAAGGCCGCGTGTGCAGCCTCAAGGTAGGCGTCGAGCAGGAACCTCGTAACGTTCTTGGCCGAGAGATCCACAACCAGAACATTGCGCTGGCCCTTCTGGAGTTGCTTAAGCTTGGCCAGTTCCCGCCGAGCCTCTTTGGCCGGGTCGAGGGGACGCGGGTTCGCAATTCCGCCGAGCCGAATGCCCGGGACACCATCCAGGTCCACGCGCCCGTATAGCACGGGTTCTTGTCCCACCGCCCAGGAGAACCCCGAAGACCCCCGGCTTGTCTCCCAGTCAGCGAGCGTTCCGTGTGGTGGAACCCAGAAGCTCGCCCCCTGATCGGCGCTGCCTTTCAGTTCCGAGATGAGGTCTTTCAGATGGACCGCGATGCTCCTGGCAATCGTCGAATCGCGCTTCATCCCTTTCACGCTGAGCACGATGAGGCAGTCAGCGGTGCAATCCCGGAGGTGGTACCAGACATCATCGATGACGTCCTCCTTTGGACTGGCGCCGGGGGCGTAGACCTCGACGAAGAACGGCTCGCCAGCCAAGGAACACCGGTAGTCCGGCCTCCCCCCATCATCGCCTTCGGGCTCGGCAACTGGCCTCGCCCCGAGGCGTTCCAGCCTCGCCCCACAGACAAGTTCGGCGATGGTCGGGTCAAATGACTCGCGCTTCTTGAGGCTCCCCGCGATCCACGCCCGGGCCTTCTGTGGCGACCGTTCCAGCACCGAGACCATCAGCTCTGCGGCGTGATCGATGGCGGTCAGGTACTGCTCACGCGCCTGGCTCTCCCATGCGAGCATCATCTTGAGCGGATGCTGCCAGGGCACCTCGCGCTCGGCGACTTCCCGCAGGAAATCCAGACCAAGCAGGGAAGCGAGACTGGGGTAGGTATCGGGGTCGATGACCATCATGGTCGTGGGCTGGAAACCAGTCGTCATGATGATGCTGGCTGGTCCGTGCTCGCGACGCTGGAGTCGCATAGCATTCTCAGCATCCCGTCCCCGGTGGCCCATTCCTGGCCACGCTTGATCAGACCTTTCAGCAGCGGGACGGACGCGAACTCGTTGTGGAAGATGCGGAAGTCCGAGCCCTCGATCCTGCCCCGGACCTCGGGCCAGTTTTTCACATGGTCGGGCGCGTACAAGACGGCGCTGATTCCAGCGCGCTTATCGCTGAGGAAAAGATCGGCTTCGACGGCCGCGCCCTTCGGCTTGTACCTCATTGGCGCGTGTGACCAGCCCGACCCAAGGTGGCGCCCGGTTCCGACCTCTGTGCTCCACGTGAGGTCACCGATTCCATACAACGCCTTCGCGATCCAGAGTGGCCCCGACCCGAGGCTGGGGGTGTGCAGGTTGGCGGCGTTCACGGCGATGACGAAGGCATCCGAGGGCTTCACGACACCGGCCTTCGTGTAGCCGAGGTACTTGCCCCATTTCTCCGCGAGCGCTTGCGAGTAGCGCAGGACGACCTGTCTTTCGGGCGCGGGTGTCGGCCCTTGCAGGGCAAGCTCACGGCTCCATTCCAGCTCGTCCGTCGTGGAAGGGGCCACGGCCTCGATCCACGTCGTGGGCGTTCCCTCGATCTTGATGTCAGGTCCAGCTTCGCTGCCACGCACGGCGACAGCAAGGCCAAGCCGCTTCAGGACGACGGTGAGCCGCATCTCCCAGACGCGCGAGTGGAACTGTCCTCGCCGTTGGACCTGGTCAAGGAAGTTGCGGTCGGCGTACGGCACGTACTCAGCCCAGAGTCCTTCGAGGTACTGGCGGTAGTCGTCGCAATGGACGTGATCCCGGATATGGACATACACCGGATCGAGTTCCGATGTGGGAACCGTCGTTTCGAACAGCGGTTGTGGATTCGTGGTTGGCAAGGCACCTCTCTGGATGACGATTGAGCGTACCGCATCCTGCAAGATTGGGGTGGGGCTTGCGGGGGTTGTCCGGCTTGGTCGTCAACGGCCGCCACGCACCAGCGTTTCTTGCGCTCCTGCCGGGCCGGTCTAGGCTAGCCGCAGCCCGCCACTAGGGCACGGAGGGGCAGACGCCATGGCCACCGAGCGGTTCTTCGAGGAAAGCTTGGAGCAGTCGCAGGTGAAGGCGAGGATCGTCCACAAGTACTTCTGGGCGTGGGCAAAGGTCATCATGCCGCATGCCTCTGGCGGCCGCATAGCCTACCTAGACCTGTTCGCCGGTCCCGGGCGGTACCAGGACGGCACTGCATCGACGCCGCTGCTGATCCTTCAAGAGGCGATCAAGGACCCGAAGATGAGCCAGATGCTTGTCACCGAGTTCAACGATCGTGATGCCAACAACTCTCGATCCTTGGAAACGGCGATCAAGGCGCTGCCTGGGATCGAAAGGATTCGGCACCAGCCGGTCGTACGCAATCACGAGGTGGGCGAGACCATCGTCAAGCAGTTCGAGGGCAAGCGGCTTGTCCCCTCGTTGATTTTCGTCGATCCCTGGGGCTACAAGGGCCTGTCACTGCGCCTGGTGAACGCGGTCATGAAGGACTGGGCGTGCGAGTGCATCTTCTTCTTCAACTACAACCGCATCAACGCTGGGCTCAGCAACCCAATGGTCGAAGAGCACATGGCAGCGCTTTTCGGCGATCGGGCTCCGGCGCTCCGCCACAGACTCGAAGGGATGGCGCCGCAGGCCCGCGAGCTGGCCATCGTCGAGGAACTCACGGCGGCTCTCCAGGAGATGGGTGGGCGATTCGTGCTGCCGTTCGTCTTCAAGAACGAGGCGGGCACGCGGACCAGCCACCATCTGTTTTTCGTCAGCAAGCACCCCCTTGGCTACGGAATCATGAAACAGATCATGGCAAGAGAGAGTTCATCGGCCGACCAGGGCGTGCCGTCATTCGTCTACAATCCGGCCGACCGGAACTTCCCCCTGCTTTTCGAGTTGACCAGGCCCCTTGATGATCTTGCCGAAATGCTTCTCGCAAACTTCGCAGGCCAGACCGTGCCGGTAAAACAGATCTTCGAGCGCCACAACATCGGGAGGCCCTACCTCCTCGAAAACTACAAGAGCGTCCTGAAGGAGCTGGAGGTGGCGGGCAAGGTGGCATGCACGCCACCGGCGGCGTCGCGCCCGAAGCGGAATGGCGAGCCAACCATGGCGGACACCGTGCGCGTTGCGTTTCCGCGTCGCCAGTAGGATATCTTGCGGAGTGCCGGTTTTGGCTGTACACCTGTTCAGTATCAGAAGACGCAGACAAAAATGAGCGACCGCAGCCCCATCGAGTGGACCAACGCGACCTGGAACCCCGTGCGCGGGTGCACCAAGGTGTCGCCCGGCTGCAAGCACTGCTACGCCGAGACCTTCGCCGAGCGGTTCCGTGGAGTGCGAGGCCATCCTTTCGAACAGGGCTTCGATCTCAGGCTGGTCCCGAAGGCTCTGGACCTGCCGCGTTCGTGGCGCAAGGGCCGGATGGTTTTCGTGAACAGCATGTCCGACATGTTCCACGAGGACGTGCCCGACGACTACGTCGAGCGCGTCTTCGCGGTCATGCAGGCCGCCACCCACCACCAGTTCCAGCTGCTGACCAAACGATCCGGGCGGATGGCGGATTTCGTCGCGCTTCGAGCGGTGCCACCCAACGTGTGGATGGGCGTCAGCATAGAGGACGCGGACCATCGCTGGCGCCTGGACGACCTTCGCCGAGTGCACGCCGACGTCCGCTTCCTAAGCCTTGAACCGCTCATCGGCCCCGCTGGCACGCTCGACCTTCGCGGCATCCACTGGGTCATCGTTGGCGGCGAGAGCGGTCCCCGCGCACGCCCGATGGACCCCGACTGGGTCCGCGACATCCGCGCTCAGTGCCGAAAAGCCAAAGTGCCCTTCTTCTTCAAACAGTGGGGCGGCGTTCACAAGTCCTGGAACGGCCGCGAACTCGACGGCCGACATTGGGACGAGATGCCGGTGATTGCGTCGGCGCGGGGCTGCGCCAAACGGAACGCCGCATAGACGGTGCGGAGTGTGTGCTATGGGGCCGGCCGATCTTGAACACTCCTCGCGGCTAGGCGGTTGAAACGTTGGCCGTAGCCCACTTGTCGCGCGAGAGAAGCTGCCAAGACAAACGGCCGTCGTTGCCTCGGACGCCGGCCATGGCAAAGAAGCCTGCCCAGACTTCATCTGGGCGTTGGAGGTTGCTGCCAGGAAGGGCCGATAGGAGGGACGGTTCCTTCGCGAAGACCCCAAGCTGGACACCCTGCGGTACGCAAACCACGATCACCATCGCGGTGATGCCTCCGGGCAGAGAGTCCGCGAACTTGCTTCCAATCTTCTCGTCGGCGTGCCTCCGCAGTTCCTCTCGGGCCTGTTCTGCCGTCGCAAATTTCGGCCGGTGCTTCATTACGATATCGACGTAGACGTCTGTGCTCCCCGAACTAGCGAGGATGTCCGCATCCTTCTGTCCGCCGCCTGGTATCACCGCCGAGAATCCCTTCACATGGAACCCGTTGGTGTGAAGCAGGAGAGCAACGCACGCCTGTGCCAAGACTGACCAGAACTCGGGATCATCTGCCTTCCAGATGCCCTTTTTCAACGGCCTGGTGGCGCTAGTGAATCCGGGAAGGCGATGGAACTCCGAACAGAATCGGTCGAGTGTAGCCAGGACGGATGCGCCGACGTCCCGGGCATCCGGCCACGTGTCTTGAGCAGCAAAATAGAGCGCGTACGCAAGGTTCAGCAGGTGCCAGTGGCCGCGCGGCGCCCTGCGGGCCTGGTCGAACTTCCGCATCAGCTCAACCGTCACGAGGCCTGATGGGTACCCGGAGGGCAAGGCAGACCGAAGAGCAGGGTAGCCATCCAGTATTCTGCCCAGAGTCACGCACAAGTCTTCATCGGCGATACCGGAGCCGCTCCCATCATCGGGGCCAGTCATTCTAACGTCGCCCCCGGTCTGTCTGTTCCTCAACCACGACTGTGTCCACTTTGTGAAGTCGCTGGTTCGACACGACAGCCATCTACACACTCTCGAACCACGCGCCGTCCACGCGAAAGACCTCGATGGTCTCGCGCCGGACGCCGAGGCTGAGTTCCTTCAACTTTTCGGCCAAGTCGCTCCCGTCGATCAAGTCGATGGGCGGGGCGCCGTCGCGCAGGGCCTCCTTGACCGCCCCAGGGCTGAAGGTGCCGGTCGTGATGAACAGGCCCTTGTCCGCCCGGCCCACCATGGCGCCGCGAAAATCGCGAATCTCGCTGGGCGACACGGCGCCCTTGTAGCGCTTGCACTGGAACAGGACATGAAAGCTCATCAGCCCGTGGATGCGGGCAATTCCGCGCCCGTCGATGCCGCCATCGCCGCTGCGGCCGGTGACCTCGACCTGGATGAAGCCGGATTCACGCAGAACGCGCTGGACCAGACGCTCGAACGCCGCCGGGTCCAGCTTCTGGGTGAGGATCGCGTGCAGGTCCCGTTTCCACTCTTCCTGCTCGGGCGGCTTCTTCGTATCTTCCTCCTCGCCGCCCTTGGCGTCCTGGGCGCGGACCTTGCGCAAGACTTCCTGTGGATCGACCTGGCCAACGCCCTTGGCCTTGGCCGTGAGCGACCACACGCCCCTGGTCGAGTTCTCCAGCAGGCCGTACTTCTTCAGATAGGTGCGCGCCCATGCCAGCCGATAGCCGACCTCGGTCTGATTGCTCTTGTCCTGGTCGTGCAGTTGGGCCAAGACGTCCTCGGGGAGCTTCTCCAGCTCGATGACCTTTTCGTAGATCTCGTCGACCGCCCCGGACCCTCCGAGCGCCTCCAGCGCACGCAGCAGAGGATTGATGAGCCGGTCGAATGTGGGCAGCTTGTTGGCCATCAGGTTACCTCAGAGGCACAGACAGGGCAGATGCTGCAAGAATCGTATCACAGTGCTGTCGGTCGACGCGATGATGACAAACGCCACCAGATGGGGGCAATCCGCGATGTCAGCTTGTCGCCGCCGGAGATTGAGGCGAGATGAAGACGTGCTTCAAGAGGCGCCTGTCGACGCGCTCGAAGTCTTTGTCGGTGGTCAGCAGCAGGGCGCTGGTCACAGAAGCCGTGGCCGCGATCCACGTGTCGTTGTCCGAAAGGTTCCATCCTGAATCGATGCCCATTGCGTGGATCTCGGCGTACCGCTCCAGCACATCACGGCTGTTGATATCGACCACAACGAATTCGGCAAGCATTTCGCGCAGGGTCGCCATCTTGGCGTCACCCCATCGGCGGTGCTTGGCGAAGGCAAGGCACTCGCCGACCGTGATCACGGAAATCAATGGCCGTTCAGGCCGAGAGCGCAGACCGTATGCCTTATCGATGCGCTCACCGGTCTCCTTGCCCCGGCACACCTGAACCACGACGTTCGTGTCCAGTAGCAGCAGCTCTCGTCCTGTCATGAAATCTCGGTGAGAAGCTCGTCGACTTCGTCATCCGTCTCGTCGCCCGGCCAGCGTCCCATGACCGCCGAGACCCCCGATCGCGGTCCCTGGGGCTTGTGGAGCGAACGCAGGTCGAGCGCGGGCAGCAACGACGTAGGCACGCGCGATAGAACCGACAGCCCATCCTCCGCCGCCTCGATCGCGTCGGCTTCGATGCGGAGGACGTCGCCGGACGTGCGGTACTTGGCCCACCCAGACACACGCGCCATGTGCCCCCACACCCTGCTCAGATCCTCGGTCGAAATCTGGTCACTCGCGACCACGCCACGCAGTTCCGTCCCGTCTTCCACGCGAACCGTGAACATGCGCCCCGTGTGCCGGAGCATTTCGATCTTGCCAACTATCATCACCCGCTGATCCGCTGGGATCTTTTGCTGTAGGCGCTCCAGCCTGTTCAGACCGGCTGCATCTACTCGAATCTTGGATTTTCCGTCGAACTCCAGTCCGTCGATGCCATGGCGAAACAGCTTGCCGAACGCCGCGAAGGATTTGACCAGCGCCCCGTCAAAGCGTTCGCTGGTCGCGTTTTCAGCAAGTGCGTCGTCGAGACTCTCCTCCAGTACGTCGATGGCCGTCTCGTTCGGGTCCAGTGCGGAGAAGAAGTCTCCCTGGGCGAAGCGGTCAGGAACCGCCTCGGCCAAAGTGGGAGCCTCCAAGATCACCTGTGTGGAGCCTGCCTCCAGTGCCACCAGATCGACGGCGCTCGCCTTCTCCAGCCACGCCGGCAGCGGCCCGGAAACCGAACCTCGTCCCTCCGCGCGCAAGCGCACGGCCTGCTGGGCGCTGGTCAATACGACGTCGGCAAGCTCCCGCAGCGTCTGCAACGAGACGCGCGGCCCTGCGGCGCCGGGGCCAGTCAACCGAATCGCGTGTCGCTTCATGATGGTGACGAAGAGTAGGATACCACGGAGCGCGAATGGCAAGCGGAACGCGGCGTGGACGGTGATGTACAAAGTCTTGTGTCAGGCGCCGGCCGATAGGCCGTAGCGCTTAGGAAGGAAAGAGGGGTACCACTTTCGGTTGCGAAACCAAAGAAAGGAGTACCCCCCATGCACCTTACACAGGC
>Ga0265330_10000377_pt1 | contig 31221 bp, 60 predicted proteins | sample 41919metaG_FD_202083 | JGI IMG/M metagenome (GOLD analysis project Ga0265330, IMG submission 202083) | Rhizosphere microbial communities from Carex aquatilis grown in University of Washington, Seatle, WA, United States - 4-19-19 metaG | ecosystem: Host-associated > Plants > Roots > Rhizosphere...
AGCCCCTCGCCCGATGTCCGATGTCCGATGTCCGGTGGACCTTGGACCTGGGAGCAGGGAGCAGGGAGGTGGCCCCTCGCCCGAAGTCCGGTGTCCGGGGGACCTTGGACGGGGGAGCAGGGAGCAGGGAGGTAAGTTCAATCACTAGAAAGGCGGCCTGTCCCTGGAGGGAGCGGGGAAAGGGAGTGTGGAGTGGGGAAAGGGGAGGGGGGGAAGCTTAAAAGCAAAGCCCCGTTCAGGGTCGCCGCTGGGGGGCAGGAGGGCCGAACGGGGCTTTGGGTCACTCGCTCCCGTAAGGGAGACTCGGACCGTGAGCGGTTAGCTTATCTGATTATGAGGAGAGTGGCAAGGATTCCGAGCACAAGCCCTCCGCATAGGCAGAACTCCAAACAGGCTTCAGACGCCCACCAGTTGGGACGTTTCGCGTCGATTACAAGACATCTGTTCATGGTGGGTATGAGTGTACCCACACTACTGAATCGAGAGTGTGTCTAGAGTGTCATGAATTAGGTAGGAGAAGAACCTACATTAGTGCGTGAATTATTCGTCGTAAAGGTAGAAAAAGAGACACTTGACAATAAGAATAACCACTGCGAGCGGCCATAGAACAGCCCAAAAGACGTTTCCGCATGTATCTGCCCACGGTGGATGATCCGGAGGTCTTGGTCTCTTTGGCAAACCGCTCTTTGGTAAACTGATAAGCGTCAAGTACATTTCGAAACCTCCAAGAAACCAAAGTATGATGCAGCCTACATTCGCCATACGATTACTCCTCTAGTTTCAGGCTAGAGCCGACTACTTTATCCTTGGCGGCCGATTGGTGATAGGTCTTGGAGCTCCCTCCCCGATCTTTTTCATCTTCGGTCTCGTGGGTGCTTCGGCTTCTATCTCTTCGATCTTCGTTGCGACGGCTTCAAGCTCTAGCTCTTCTTGTGTTCGGTGGACTCGAGCTCCGCAGGCGCCGCATCGTTCTTCGGCGATAGACTTCCTCCAAGCGGCGAGACATCGTTTGAGGCGTTTATTTAGGTCCTCTTTGACCATATAGGAGAGTTCCTTTTTTCACTTGACGAACTCGAGTATCTCTATCCGACCAATCAAACCATTGTCCTTGAAACTTGTAAGCGTGCCTTCCCAGGTGTCCACGTCTTAGAACGCAGTGGAAAGATCCTGAGAACGTGAGGACGTTGCATCGTTTATTACTAACCTTGACCGCCAGAACCTTCTTGGCTATTGGGACTGCCTTTTTCTCTGGCGGCGGCTCATTGCCCCACGTGAGCCCTTTCGATGTTCGATGCGGCTCTATATGTCCTTTCGGTAGAACGCAAGGACGACTGAGGTTCAGGGCGCCGCAGATGCTTCCCCATTCGTGAGTGACTTTCCCTCTTACTTGAGCGTGCCTTCCTAAGTGTCCTTCTGGCAGTTGACAGGTGAGAAAGATGTCCTTCTGAATCCCTTTTCCGTACGATTCGTGTCTAGTGAAGCAGCACAGTTTGACTCCGTCTTTCACGAATTCGACGGGAGGGGCCTTATACCAAATAGGAGCGCACCTGTTACAGAGCTCATTACGTCGTGCCCGGCACTTCTTTCCGCATTTTTTGCAGAAGATGAGCGGTCTTTTTTTGAAGCACGCTTTGCAGAGGTTGGACTTATTCTCTGCGATGGGAGTATTGCAGCGTTTGCAGGACCACTTGAGTTCAGGTTTCGGCCGTCTCTTTGGTGATAGCGGCGGCGGGTTAGCTATGCCGTCCATGGTAGAATCTAGTTCATGGATTCGGATACTCCGAATCGCTCTGCGACGAGGCGAGGCTTCATCCCTTCTCGGACCATCTTTTCCGCTTCGTATGCGCGAGCGGGGACGGACAATCGTCCTTGGAGTTTCGTGTGACGTGGTGTGTATTTCAATCTCTCGGCCCTCCTACGCTGGAGCGTATCAAGACATCCACTCCTCTCTGCCCGATCTTGTATAGAGATCGACACCGTAAAACGGTTGAGTTCTCTATGGGATGAATTTGGACTCGGGCCAAGCGGTCCTACCTGATACGCCCCAGCGTACGAAAGTCGAAAACCCCGAAGGGTGACAGACGTGCGATGACACGGTCTGTCAGCGTGTTCCTAGGCGACGATAGTCTCGTCGGATCATCGACTGCCGGTGTCTCCGGAGTTCTCGTTCCGGCCGAGAATCGCAAACTACAGAGACATTTAGTCTAAGCATCAATAGGGAGCTCGGGCGCGATGGTAAACCCGCTCACTCTTGGCTTAGAGACCTGCTTCCGTAGCCCTCCGAAGTCCTGACTTACGCCGTCGCGTCGTCTCCCTCGTCCTCCTCTTCTTCTTCTTCGACCGCATTGAGGGCTTCGAGGTACGCTTCTTCGGCGGCCTTTCCGACCGATTTTGCCTGCCGCGCCGAGAGTTCCTTCTTGCCGTTTTTGACGATGAGGTCGATAAACTCGTGCCACGCCGAAGCGACCTTCGGATTAACCTTGAGGACGGCTGCTTTCTCGAGTGTGCCCAAGAGCGCGCCTATCTTGGCAGCCTTGTTCTTGGCGCTCTTGACCCACGCGTTATTGTCCTTGTCGTCGCCGGCAGGGATCTTCGCCTGGAGAATCTTGACGTACTCTTTGGTCTGAGCTTCCTTGCCTTCGAGCTTAGAGATATCGTCGAGCTCGCGCACGGTCGCGCGAAGGTTGGCCGGAAGACCGTGGAACTCGCCGCCGTTCCGCCAATGGTTCAGGATTTCCCCGTCGCACTTGGCCACGCGCCCGAGCATCGAAATGTGCCCCTGGGACTTGCCGAGATGCTCTGCAATTTGCGTGTCGGTGAGATCGTGCTTTTCCTTGAGGGTCTTGCACGCCATCATAAGGTCGGGAGCCGTGAGCGAATCGCGGTTGGTGTTCTCCCGGAGGTTCAACATCCGAGCTTCGGACTCGGCGAGAGTCCTGACCACGGCCCGAATGGTCCCGTCCGCCGTATTGGGGACGAGGGACTTTTTTGCGGCTTTTCGCTCTTCGATGAGTTTCGCGAAGTCTTCCGAGATTTCGCCCGGGTCCTTCTCGGTCTTGACCTTTGGGTTATTGAGGCGTCGGATGGCTTCGAAGCGCCGGAACCCTGCCACGAGCGCGTATGGTTGCTTGGCGCCCTTTTTGTAGAAACCTTCGCCACTTGTCGGCCTAAGCACGATAGCTTCGTCCTGGCCGTCGAGGAAGATGCCGCGCGTAAGTCCCGTAATACCCTCGGCGTCGCTGTCGTTCTCGGAATGGTCACTGACGACGTTCGCAAAGGAACGCGAGTTCCATGCCCAGTCCACGTAGATGTCGGCGAGCGGAATGTGTTTGATTTCGTCTTCTTTGATAATGTTCTGCGGATCGGCCATTGGCTTGCCTGCCTTTGTCTTCACTACGAGAGTTTGAGGCTTCATGAGGTACTGCCGCTGCGTGCGTGAGATACGCTGTGAGGGGTTAGACACTAGTCGAGAGTGTTTGGCAATTCAAGAACTACGGATTGGTATTGTGCGAATTATTCCCTCCACAGGTACCGCGTACCACTTATCCACAGCCTGTGGAAAACTTGTGATGTACGGAAGTTCCTTACTTACCTACCGAATGATTCCCGCTTTTCTACTTTCATGAATTCGTAGAAAAGAGTGATGTGAATCTTGCAGAAGTGCCGATTGAGTACGTGAAGGCGCACTTCGGGCGAATCAAGGCACAGATCGTGTCCTAGAAAAAGGGCTCCGATGAGCGCCTCATCAGCGGGGATGCTGTCGTGATAGCGGCAGAGGAAACAGACCCGGCTCCCGCAATCGATGTTGTGTTTCTCCGGATCGGGAGTTCCCATCTTCTGGAGTTGGTCCTTGATAGAGACGAGAAATTCTTCAAAATTCATCTGGCCGGATCCTCCTTACTTGCAGTCCACGATTAGACCGCCCTTATCGTTTTGACAGTTCACGAACTTTCCCCCGTTTGGACAGAGGTCCGCGCTCGATGCGATAAGGCAATCGCACGTGTAATTACACAAGCATTCGGACGGTACCGCTAGCCCTTGTGACGTGATGACTCCAGCTAGGTTTTGCACGTACATCGAACAGTATTGGGTTGGTGCCGTAAACCAGAGGTATCCACTTTCGTTCGTTGCGGCGCAGGTCGTCATGACCGGCGCTCCGCTATCGCAAGCGGCGTTTCCAGCGTCCCCAGCGTCGCCAGCGTCCCCAGCGTCCCCAGCGTCCCCAGCGTCCCCAGCGTCGCCTGCGTCCCCAGCGTCGCCTGCGTCCCCAGTCGGCAGGGTCGCTTGAGCATCCGGCTCCGGCATTGGGTCTACTGTAGTGACGATGTTTCCCGTATCCGCGGCAGGTGCACTTTGCAGCGTGAACTCCGCGCCTCCGCATCCTGCCGAGAAAGTGAGAAGTGACGCGGTGATGGCTCGGTAGTTCATGAATTAGCTCCTTCAGTTAGATAGAACGGTCTACGCAGCCGACTCTTTAGCTTGTACCACGTCCGAAAACGGATCGCCACGATTTCCAGTACCGGAACCGTCCGGACGGGCAGTTTGACTGCGATGGAATTTCTTGCATGGGCGCAGATGGAGGCACGAAGAAGGCCGGTTTGTTCACCTTCACTTGCATGGTGCACGTCGGTCTCGCCGTCACCCGAACGCCCGTCAACGTGGTCCGAAAATCGCTCGGAACGATCGGGCTACACACGATCTCACCCTCGGAGTCGTACACGACCTTACTATTTTGGATCATGGCACGAACTCCTCCGCCGTTATCTCTTTGATAGCTTCCTTTACGAGTGGCGACTGGTAAACGTCTGCTACGTACTTGAGCACTTCGAGGGCTCGGAAGAGCCTGGCTTCAGTGTCGCCAGTAGACGGCCAACCCTTTCCCCAGTGGAAGGTGCGGACTTTACCAGTTTCATCTTTCTCGGTGTGCTCGTGGAAGCCTTTGTGCCCACGCTCAAGTTCGCAGGTAGGAGACCCGCCGACTGCGGCAAGACCACAAACAGATGGAGGTGATACGCCGACAGGCTCGATGGTGAGACTTCCGATATGGACTGGTATGCCTTCCTTTGCAACCCATCCGATCGAAGTCCCAGCATACTCGATGTCAATCATTGGACCGTAGTTTTTACCGTCCAGAGTCCCGTACGCTAGCACCCTAAACTTTGCGGCGCTCATGTTTCTTCCCCGACCGCCATAGCGGCCTCTATGACGTGGTCCGACAGGTCTTCCTCGGCTTCGAGGTATTCTTGGATTGCATCGAGGACGAGCGCGTACGCATGGAGCTTCGTCTTGATACTGAGCTTATCCGCGTTCGTCTTGAGATACGCGATGTTGGTGAGGAGTTCGGCGCGGGCGAATTCTTGGTCTTGGACTTGCGTGAAGATGACAGGCATTGAGGTTCCCCTTTGAATTGGTACTGTGTACCCTATGTAATGGTACGGTCGAACGTGAAGAAAGATTAGTCTAAGTTCGTGAATTACTTAACTCCTGGAGGTGGTTTTACCGGCGCATGGTGGATACAGTACATCACACCATCTTCCCCCGTGAGATAAACTGGTCTTCCTGGTACGATTGAACAGTTCTCGTCGCCGTGACAATCCTCTTCGTCTTCGCCTACAAGCCACCATCCTCGGTGACGGATCCACTCCATCTTGACAGTGGCAGGTCCGTCGTTCGCGTCGTATTCGAACGCGCTAGGAAGCGTCTTTAGCTTCTTTATGTGTACTCCAGACATTGTACTTCTCTACCATTTCTCTAGTTCGTGAATTTACTCTTCCAAGGTAGTTTGTGCAGCATTCGGCTTCTGCCCCACCTGTCCCTGATACTTGGCGCACAGCCTCGCCGCGAGCTCCCACTGTTTAGCCGTGAGCCCACGGTCAAGCTCTGTGGCGAGCTTGTGCCCGATCTCATTGTCGAACCGATTGAATCCGACTCCGTTCTGTTCAAGTGCGCGGTCCGGATCATTGTCCGCCAGGTGACGCAAAGCGTCGGCGGTCCACACTTCGGTTGCCGAGCGCGGTTGGTAGCGACGGTTGGTAGCCTCAAGTTCGTCCGCCCGCCGTAGCGCGCCTGAGACAGCATCTGTCGCCTTCTCAAGGCCAACGGAACTTGCCAAGTCTCGTACAGCTTTTTTCGCCTCTGGAGCGCCCAGGCTCGACGCTTCGATTAACTCTTCGATCGTCTTCTGTCGGTTGACGATAGTGGGCACCATCTGCCTACCCTGCTCCACGGTCGTCTGAATGAGTGCGGTTTTACGCGCCAAAACTTCGTAGAGGCGATAGTCGAGCGCATGGTCGCCCACGAGATCCGTCACGATGACGCCTCGGTCCTGGCCGATCCGGCACACGCGGTCCTCCGCTTGCTCGTTGAGAGCCGGAGTCCAGTCCCTATCGACGAAAATAACCTGGTGCGCGCGCGTTAGCGTAATGGCGACGCCTGCCGCTCGTACGGTGCCGCCAACGCCCTTAAGCTCTCCACGTTGAAAGCTTGCCTCGATGGCCGATCGTTCCGCGTTCGGCGTGTCGCCCGTGATAACCTTCCAGCCTTCGCGCTTGGCAAGCTCATCGATGGGAGCGCGGTGTGCGCTGAAAACGACAATAGGCTCTTCCGCTTCCTCGAATTCTTCTACCATCGAGAGAAGCGTATCGACTTTGGCAAGTGCCAGCGCGGCGCGTGCTTCTGAAACTTCCCCGATAGAGAGGCCCTCGTCGGGTCCCGAGCGGTCTTTGGCGGCATGCTCTACTAGGCCCCAGGCCGTATCGCAGATCTTCGCGGTTTTCTTGGAGAGATCTACTTGGACCGTGTTGTAGGTCTTCGTGGGGAGATCCGGCAAGACTTCCGTTCGAAGGCGCCGGACCATGACTGGCTTGATCGCCGCGCCGACCTTGGCGGGGTCCGGCGGAGTGCGCGGCCAGACGTAGCCGTACTTGCCTTTGGATCCGCCCATGAGTGCTACGAACTTGTCCCAGGTACCGAATGCTTCGGACGCGAGTCCGAGCGATTGGAGGACCGCCCAGAGCTCGGGACCGCGATTGAGGAGCGGCGTACCCGAAAGACCCCAGACGCGTCCGCCGGCCTTTTGCGTGGCCACAGCGAGGGATCGCCACGCCTTGGTGCGGAGGGCTTTGCTGTTTTTGGTGACATGAATCTCGTCGCCCACAAGAACGAGTCCCTTGGGGCAGGCGTCGAACACTTCCTTTTCGTCGGTGTCGTCTCGGACACCCAAGATGTCGTAGTTGGTGACGACGATTTCTCCCCTTGCTGGCCAGCGAAACGAACCGCGTCCAGAGAGGACCGTGACCTTGTACTCCGGGCGCCACAGAGCGGCTTCGCGCTTCCAGACGCCCTTTGCGACTGCCGGACATACCACGAGCACGGGCGCGAGGTCCGGCAAGGCCATAAGCGTTTGGACAGTCTTACCCAGGCCCATCTCGTCTGCCATAAGCGCACCGTGACGCGACGACAGCCATGTCATCCCGGTCTTCTGGAACGGATAGAGCGCTCGACCGCGTGCTGCTAGCTCCGCGTCCTTCGCGTCCGCCCGTGCGACGGTAGCTCCAATGTCCATGCTCACTTGTGCGACAATCGCGCCCAAGCTCGCCCGAACGTCCGGCGCGATGTCGAGCCCAAACCCTGCGGCCTTGAGCTTCTCGACAATCGCGGGAAGCTTCGTAATTACTGTGACTTGGGCCTTGCGGGCAGGATCGTACTTGGCGCCTGCGGTTGCCGTCCGGTAGGACTGGAATTTGTCGCCGCCCAGGTAGACCGCCGGTCGGATGACGACGAGGCTAGATTCGGAAGTGATTCGGATCATTGCTAGCTCCTGAAGAGACAGTACGGCCGAGCGGGCGAAAGGTAAAGGAGAAATCGACCCGGTAGTGCGTGAATTATTGTCCTACCTCAGTCTACCCTCTACAATCCGAACAGGTTACCATTCCGTCATTGCCGACCGTAAGGAAGCCTCCTGTAAATGTAATAACTTCGTTACAATTTCTGCAATAGGCGGTAACGGTCCCCTTGTTTACTCCAATGACACTTGGTGTACGTTCCACAATTTTCCCCCGCACCACTGTAAGCCACATGTCATAAAACAGATTCAGCGTGATAGCGTCCGCCTTGTGGAGTAGCTCAAACGGAAGGTCCGGCAGTCCGGCGGACTTCACCGCGGCATTGATACGCTGGACGATTTCGATCTTGTCGGACTTGGCGCTCATTTTCTATCCCCAGTCCATAGGTTGCAACCGAATGTTGGTTTAGTCCATAAGCTTGCGGCGTATCCGCTACCATCAAGGCAGGCCACTTCTGACTCTTTCATCGATTCCCCCATACCTGAACCGTTTCCGTGAATGATTTTTAGACAGCGCCTGTGCGGCACTTCTTCAGGCATATAATCGTTTGCTTCAGTAAAGACCTCGTGAGCTTCCCCGTTTCGGTTCCAGAACATGCAGGTTTGACACGTATTCACGACGCCCTCACACACACAAGCGCCCGGAGGCCGTCCTTGATAAGCATCTCGATTGGCTCCCCCCGAGCCACGCGCCCCTCGACTGACGACACATACTGCCGTACCGCGGCTTGTCTGAAGCCGAGTCCCACGAGAGCCGTACTGAGGCGCGCTTTCGTGTCCGGGCGGTCTTCCGCCGGCTCTACCACCGGCTCTACCACCGTCTCTACCGGGAAAGCCTTCTTAGCTGGCAAAAGCTTGATCGTGCGGATCTGGCGTTTCTCAAGCGCCTCCGCCCCTAGTACGGCGGCCCTCGTCAGAAGGCGCACGACCGCGACGATAAGGTCGACGATGGACGCGAGAAGCGTAAAGACTGAGATGGTGAGGCGCCGAGCGGCGGCTTTGACGGTCATGATGAATCTCCCTGTCCTTTCTTGTACGGCCAATGGTGGACCAGATCAAGGGTCATGGCCAAGAATAGTGCATGAATTAGGTGGCATGGTGTGGGTCAGGCGAGACCTGTAATTCTCGAACGCAGCCATAGCCAGAAGCCATTTAGCGTGGGAACGGTTGTACCGACGGATTAACCACCAAGAGGTTCCAGTACAGACTAAGATTGTTGATATGTTGATAAGGATTAACTTACCTAGAAGCGCGTCATGGAAACAGTAAGCTACTGCGATCATACAGCAGATTACGGAGATAGTTGGACGTGTCTCTTTACCTTCCCCTAGCACTTCCACTATTAGCTTCAACTCGTCGGCCGGTGTCTTCCTTTGAATTCTGGCCGGTGTCTTCCCTTGGGTTCTGTATGTCTGGACACAAGTTTCTGGAGTTCGTTTAACCATCATCCTTCTTCTTCGGTTGAGACCGTAACGAAAAGATACTGTCCAACAAACTGAAGCGCATCCGCGACGTGTGGTTTCAAACGAAGAGCTATCTCCGCCCGCGATTCCTTCGCTCTCGGTACGTCCGTGACTGCTACACCGTCACCGGAAGCGTGAACGACGACCATGATCGCGTCTGGGGCCAGGTTTTCGTTCTCGCGATGCATCGATTTGATCTGTAACCGTAGTTTCACTTTCATCGTCTCATCGTCCTTTCATCTCTGCACGTGCCCACCTTGCAATACGCTCTGCGGTCCGCGCGATGTTGAGAAGCTGACGTTCTGAAAACTTGAACTGTATGTCGTACCTATTACTTCCCTTCTGAACATTGTTATACCCTAGTTCACGTAGGATCGTTTCGGCCATCCTTGTTGCGTCTTGGTCGTCTTCGCAGGTTCGATGATCGTGCATGAATTCACTTCCCCTTCGGAATTCCCCGCCACACAAGCAGGTGTCCTGGCATCTCGGTCACGAGTCCGCCGGACTTGAGACTGTGGACTGCGGCTTTGTAGGCGTCGAAACTCATGACGTCCAAAAGGTCGCCGTACAGGTGACCGCTGTAAATCTCGCCCGCGGCCTGAATGCGCTCGGCCACAAGTTTGGTGGTGCTGACGATGAACTGGATCTCTTCGTTGGTCATAGACTTATCCGGTTGGACGAAGTGACGCTGCGGTCCGGGCTTTCGGGAGTGTCTTTCCGTTATCGAGACGGCTCACGATGAAGCGCGTACGATTACTAAACGCCGTAGCTAGCGAACATGAGTCCACGCGGACTTTCACAAGGTCAGTGCCGACCTTGGTGAGAACGACTTGACCGATCTTGATGTCTGCTTGCTTCATGGTGTGTACCCTTCTTCTTGTACGGCCAATCGCGGAAGAAGTAAAGATAGTGCGTGAATTATTGTGATGCCATGTAGGTAGCCAAGCCGCCCTTGACTGCTACGGCTGCGTACATCTTGCAGGATTCATAATCCGTGCCATCGCAGGGAGCCGGCGTAGTGGGCGCTGACGAGACGCGCTGTGTCGGAGCCTCGGTTGCTCGGATAGTTTCCGAAACACCGGACGGAGGGTTAGAGCTGTAGAGGGTCCAGGTGGAGGAGACGATGACCTTGAGCATGATGCATGATGGTACGGACGGTCTTCGAGTAAGTGAAGGACTGGAGCAATAATTCTTGAATTAGGTCGTAGAATGTAGGCTACGCAATTTCCTTGACAATACGCTTAGAAAGTGCTTCGAGCGGATCCCCCATCCCTCGGACGATGGCGACTTCGCGCCAGTGCTCTGCGTTATCGTTGTATGGCTTGGCGACCAATATTCCGAATTCTCGGTAAGCGACTTCGGCGACGGCACGTTGCTGGACTGCCATATACCGTTCCGAAGGATTCTTATCGGTCTCTTGACCTGGGCGGTACTCATCCCAAATGGCGTCTCGCATCTTCTTTCGGAGCGAATACCAATGAGGTTTACACATGAAGAGTTTGGGAGGTACTTCAACATTGCAACCGTGAGCGTGACATTCATGAGTCATAACCAAATCTCCGCTTCTTCTGGTGGGAAGTCTGGTAATGGGACTGTTATCCCCATCCCTCTCATGTCGACTGTCTTCCTGATATTCCCAATTGCCGTCCGTGAGGAAGGAGTGGCAGTGGACATCTCTGTATCCCCCTTACTCCTTCGTAGGTGGCGGCAACTTGGATAGCGGATATTCGAGCGGGTCTCCCTCGTCGTTATCGAATGCGCGCTTGCGCCATTTTTCCGCATCTTCGATATACGGTTTGGCGACGGCGCCTCCGTAGCAAAGAAATGTGACCTCGGCGAGAGTTCGGTGGCGTACGGCAATACGGCGAAGACTGCCGGCTTTTTCTTTGGCAAGAGCAAGGATAAGTTCCTTACGCACGTAGCGCGCGTGCGCGAGACACAAGAAATGAAGTGGTGGTTTGCACGTTTGTTTGAGTTTTATTCCGTCGAAGCATCCGTCCACATAGCAGATATGACGTTCGGATGTTATCGATTGAGTAGATTTGCACTCTTGACAAAGAGGAATGTTCTTCCGCCATTCGGCAAGTTCTTCCTTGAATGCAATGGGCTTGTCGAGGATAAATTCCGTAACCCGCGCACACTCGTGGCATATGACATCCACGTGGAAGTAAACGATGGGAAGTTTCTTATCGTCTTTGGACATAGGAACTATCCGTTTTCCGAGTCCGAACGAATGGACCGAAGACCGCTACTTTTGCCGCACTTCGGACAAGGCTTTCTTGACACGAGCGTCCAGCTTATTCCGTCTCGAACCGCTTTGGCGTGACTTTGAAATGTGACGCCGCAACTGCATTCGCAATTGGATTCGAGGTACTTGTCGAATGAGGACCAATCGATTGTTGAGTTCATGAATTACTCTCGTTTTCATCTTCGAATAGATCGCAGTCCGGTTGTTCCTCGACTTCGTCTTTTGCTTCCCTGAGTTGTTTCCCTTCTTCGTCAAGCGCTTTCTCATACACGGCGCTCGTCAATCTCTGACTCACTTTCCGTACGGTAAGACTGCTTGCAAGATGTCCAAGGATTGCCTCTCCGACCGCGGTCCTCTTTGGCATCGGATCGAAGGATAGCTCGACGGGGCGCACGATCCATTGCCCGTAGGACGGCGTTTGGTGGCCTGGGCGTTTGGGGTCAGGCTTGCCGTACGCGCGCGTATAGAGTTTTTTGCCGTTCTTATCGGACGGAGTTATCGAACTCTTGACTCCGCAGAACCGCGACACTTCTGATATCTTGACCGTACCCGTGGTGAGTTTCTTTTCCTCTTTGAGGCGCTCGTATCCGGAGACGATGTCTTGCCAGTTCTCTAGGATGGCTTTCCGGCCGACTCCCCGCCCGCGTACGCTACTGGCCTCTTTGGCCGTTGGGGATAGTGGGAAGTAGATTCCAGGTCGAGCGAAAAACATCCCTTTGGTATTGATTTTCTCTTCCCATCCGCCGAGCGGGACTGGATCGCCATCCGGTTTTCCGTCCTTCATCTTGACGACGTCAAACGTGCCCGTGTCCTTGGGACGTGGCGCCCTGATTCGTTCTCTCGAAACAATTCCGTCCGTCGCCATCATTAGAATTGAAGCTCGGTCTTTGACGAGTCCCACCATCTCCAAAAGCTTTGCGCGCGTGCCGCTCGTTATCATCCCCGCCCAAAGCCACGATTGAAACCGCGCGGCGCCAACGGATTGCGCGAGCTTTCCATAGCAGCTATTGCATCCAAGTTTGATGACGATTCCCGGACCTTCCTTTCCGATTCGTACCCGCTCGGTGTAGTACCCGGGAATCTTCTTGAACGGTTGGCAGTCGCACGTCGTTTTATAGACCCAGGCTCCGTGAAATTCCGTATTGGGGAAAAGTCTCTCGCCTACGAGATACTCTTCTCGATACACCCATCCTCCGCCCGACGAGACTGGGAAACAAATACTTCCGTCTTTCTCACGAAAAGGAAATGGCCCCCAGTGTCCGGTTGCCAGCCCTGCCTCCTTTTTTATTCTACCCAACTTATATTGTACCAAAGCGCAAGTGACGTGGGGACCTTCTAGATCCTTTCGCTCCAGAGTCCACTGCCATCTCCCGTGTTCGAGACATGGCAAAAAGCATAGCTCGTACGGGTACGCGCTCGAGATATCGTATCCGTAGAGAGTGCCTGAAATAGTCCCCAAGACTGAATTCTCGAACCGACCGCCGAAAAAGGCGCGCTGGGCAACGTCCTTTAGTTCTTCTGGACATGGTCTCAGGCGCGCTTTTATCCCCATTACAGTGAGCATCGCTTCGGCGCTTGAGCCGGCTCCGTAATAATTCTTGAGTTTGAGTCCAGCCTTCTCGTGAGCCTCGGTGAGCTTTTGAGCCAAGGCGGCCATCGAGGCGCATTCTTCGTAGCAGTATTCCTTGACACTGTCCCAATCGAGCTTGTCAAAGTCGGCGCGCTGTTCTTTCATGCGCGCCATCCGCTCCCATAAGGCGGGAGTGCCGACTTTCCAGTCTTGGATGGCAGCGACGAATCGGCCTTGAAAGAACTTGAAGATATCCCAAATGGTCGCGCGTCTTGGGCCCTTTTTGACCGTAAACTTGCTCGCCTGAAGATTGATGACGTATCCGTGCCAGTAGATAGGTATAAGGCCCTTGCGCGTATCGTCAGGTCGGCGTTTTCTCGTTTCAGGTCTAAAGAGCCGGTACAAGGACCGAGTGTCGACGTCGGTCAAAATCTTGGTGAGATCGTACTGAAAGGCGTATGCGAAGATTTTGGTACGTTTGGTCTTAGGAATTGAAAGAATGAAATCGAGCGATTCCTTGGTCGTGAGACGCACTCTTCGCTTGTCGGTCTCCGATTCTACTTTGCCGTCGATAGACCACCTTTGCGTGCCGTCACTACTGCTTACGGCAAGAAAGATATAGCGGTGGTCCTCTCGCCCCTGTCCCTCTCCGTCGATGCCGAGGTATTCGTTTTGGGGTGATTCTTTGTCGCTCAATACTCGTTTCGCAATGCTCGTGTGATATCCCGCTCCGTAGCCGCATCGCGCGCAAGGATTTCCCTCGGAGGCGTGGGTAATACGGTGGGAAGAAGCGGGGCGTTTACAGATGCGGCATGGGTCTCCAGACGGAAAGTGATAGGAGAGTCTCACGGCTCGGCAGATTCGGCTATAGCGAGCGGCGCCTCGGCTGCAAATATCTCAGGAATCGTATCGTGGACTGCATCGTCCAGAAGCTTTTCGATGTCTTCTGCCTGCTGGTGAAGCGCGATGACGTACTGCGCGAGTCGTTTGGCTCCTTCGATGTAGCTCTTGTGTTTACCGTTCAAGATGAGTTTGGCGACCGTGAGCGCCTCATCGTCATTGAGCGGCGCTTGGTGATTCGGCCAGTTTTCTGGACTTTCATGGATCATGGGACAGCCTTTCCGCTGACTCTATTTGTATAGAGTTCATTGTCTTTCTTGATAGCTTCTTGCCACTCTTGTGTTTCCATAAAACCGTATTTGTTTTCGAAGTATGCGAGTCTCGCTTTGACTCTCTCGAGTTCTTTCGTAAGCTCGGGAGCCGCTTGACTCTTATATTGCTCGATACGGCTTGCCGCACTCCCGCACCAGACAGGCGCACCTGTTTCCTTGTCGAGTAGTAGCGTTCCGTCTTTTTTCGTTACGTAGTGAGGAGGGCGCAGTTCATGAACTTTTGACATGGGACTCTCTCACGCTTTCCGGATGAGAATGTCAATGAGTTCGGTGAGTTCGACAAGCGACATCCGGATGATCTCTTTACCTTCCCCGCCCTTCCAACGGTTGGCGGCGAGGTCGTGTAGTTCCCTCGAAGTTGGAAATCCTCCTTTTAGCCGTTCCTGAATCACTTTGAGTTTGGTGAGCATCTCTCGCTTGACGTCGGCAGCAAGTTGTAAATCGTCGGAGCCGGCCATGGGCATTACCAGCCTTTCGTTTTGAGTTCGGAGAGACGTTTTAGGAGAACATCCTGTTTGGTGAGCTTGAGTGCGGCGGTCGCGTTTGGGAGCCGTCCGCAACTGCATTTGTGATAAGCGCCCCTCCTTGACCTCTCTCGATAGATGCCGCTCCCCTTACACTTGCCACAGTACGGCTTTGTCGGTATTGCAGGTCTCTTCTGCCAATCGATAGCGGCCATGAGTTTACTTCACTTTCGGTTTCCACATTGGGTCATTGAGTTTTCGGTATTCAATCGGTACAACGTGCTTTTTGGCTGCGATAATGCCGAGAGACATTCCTTTTGAAATGCCGAAGTCTTCGTAGACAATGCACGCTTGGGCGGCGTAATACCAACTCGTACCCGCCTCGATACCAAGTGCCCGTTCGGCAATGACATTGTCATCCAAGACTTGCGTATAGAGAAGATGGGGCACCATGGGCGCCTCTCCGCGCTTGAGACAATCGAGCATGGCCGCGCGCGCGTAGGCGATATTGAGTTCTCGATTGCCTGCGTATGGCGACTCGATAATGACGAGTCTCCACGGTCGCACCGTGCTCATCTTGGCCTCTTACCGAGACCGCGAGTCCAATCATCCATCGCATCCGCAACCGCGCGCGCTTCCGCTACGATAGCTGGATCTTCCCCGCGAGCTTCACGGTCGCTTGCCCACTGTCTTACAAGTGAACCGGCTCCAGGGTCGCGGCCAAGCAAAATGAACATCGGCTCATCGGGTTTTGCGTTGGCGTAGCAGTCGAATTGACTTGGATCATTCTTGGTGCCCATGATGAATTGACCGTCCTCTTTAGTGCATGAATTCTACGCAACTTCTGGACTCATAAAGAGCGTATACACCCTTCTAGGTTGTACCCCTGTAGCGTTCGAAATGGCTTGATAAAACTCCATAGCCAGATTTCCCGCTTCTACCGTATAGTTTTTCTTCCCCATGAGTTGTTTGATGATGCGTTTCGCGTAATCTTCGTCACTCTCGTGACGCATCCTTGGAGGCAAATGCTCTTTGGCTCCGTGCCTTGCCAACGTATCGAAAATTCGATTCTTCCCTTTCCCTCTCTCTTTCATGATTCCTTTTCCGAGATTGGCTTCCGTAATCTGCTCTCGTACGTTTTGGTCAGCTATTATCTTAAGTAGTTTCCGATTATCTCTTTTGAGCTTCATATTCTCTGCCTGGATTGCCGCTTCCTTTTTCGATTTCGGTTTGGGTCCAGGCTTTTTCTTCCCGACTACCTTCTTCTTCCCGACTCCCTTCTTCTTTTCGAGTCCCTTCTTCTTTTCGAGTCCCTTCTTCTTTTCGACTCCCTTCTTCTTTTCGACTCCCTTCTTCTTTTCGAGTCCCTTCTTCTTTTCGAGTCCCTTCTTGCCTTTCTCTCCATACCAACGAACGAGCGCAGCATGCTTGGCGCGGGCGGATCTCTCGCGTGCGGCGCGCTCACGAGCGCGAGCATTGCGTTTCCTGGTCCGGGCTCCCTTCGCCCACGGACTTTCCTTCTTCAATTTGCCATGTCGCGAATCCCTCGCTCGTGGCCGAACTCCCTCTTGACAGTCTCTTTAGACTATCTTATGTTGGGAGTCGGGTAATCGGTTTCGTCGTCGACAACCCATTGGCAGCCCCACCCCTCGGATTGAGCCTGGGGGTGGGGCGTTTCCTTTTTGGGTGTTTGTGTCCTCCTAACCAGTCTTTCTCTGAATAGACGCAACTGCGCTCTTGCGAGCGAGCACGGACTCGTGGAGATTCAAGAGCGCATCGGTGAGTTCATCGATAGAAGCAACCGCTTTGTCCGCATGGGCTCTTGGAAGAGAGGTATCGATGCGTACGGTCGTCCGAAGTTTGGAGAGCATTCCGATATCGGACTCGAAGCCATTGTCTCTCTTTCGAACAAGTCCTCCGGCGCGCTTCTTCAAGGACGAGAGACCTTTTTCGGGTCCAGCAATGTCCGCATGAAGTACGCCAATCTCTTCGATGAGTACGTCCAAGGGTCGGACGGCCAAGACGACAAGCGCTTTGTCCAACTTTCGGTCGGTCTTGAGCGCGACACGTAGGCGCGAGAGTCCCCCGAGCTCTACGTCGAATCCAACCGCCGTGTCACTCTTCTTCTTCGGATTGATCATTTTCCTTTTCCCTATAAAACATCCCGGGCCATCCACCAAAGTGGCGAGTGGCCCGGACTTTCTTACGCGCTTCTCTCTCTCGCTCTCAGAACGGGATTTGGTCGGCGCCCGGTCCGCCTACCTGCTCTGCGATCCCTTGTCCGCCGGTCAATGCAGGTGGTCCGCCGAGCATAGCCGCAGGTCCGAAGCTTTTGCGCGGCTTGGGACTGCCCATGTTGATGCCGAGGTCATAGAGCCACATGGTCTGGCCCTTTCCGATCTCGAGCTTGCTCTTGGGACTAATCCGCATCTCGAAGCAGAGGTCCGGCCGGCTCGATACCCGCTCGATATATTGCGTGAGCTGGTGGGTAGCGGGCGAGAGGACTTCGCTTCCCGGTGGAACCGTGATGACGTTTCCTTCACGATTGATGACCTTGCAGGGTTCCGTCAATCGGAAGAGAAAGCAATTCCAGTCTTTGTTTTCGCCGCCCATCATCATAGGAGGCATGGGGAGGAGATTGAGTAGGTAGCCGACGAGGACGGTATCGCAACCCTTGTTGGGGTTATACATATACCGTTCGGTTTCGATCTTGGTGAATCGGTCTCCTCCGTTGGTACTCGCTGCCGCTGGCGTATGGGTGGTGGGAGCCGGTTGTGCTTTTGTGTCGTCGTCGTGCTTTTTGGCAGTGTTCGGTGTGGCCATTGTTTTCTCTTTTGGTTGGATTCGAAGAGCGAATCATCGAGAAGGTTCGATTATTCGACGTTCTCGTGACTTGCCCGTTACGCTAAGGATAAGTCGGTAAAAAGTTCGTGAATTAGTCTTATGTGTTGGCGGCTTCAGGAGGACCGTCCGATTCCTCGATGACGATGCCTCCGGTTTCGTCGACCGTAATCTTGGGCATCGTGCGCGCCGCGCGCGTTACGTTTCCCACGAATCCGGTAGAGCCGCTTTGCTGCTTGGCCGCGATGGGACCAATCCAATTCTGGAGTTGACGTTGGAGCTCCGTAAAGAGTTCGAGCTCTCGTCCACGCGGATACTTGATCGTTACTTCGCTTCCGAGTTCGTTCTTGAAACTCATTCCGTGTGGAGGGAAGAGTTTGAGCGTATCGATCGAAGCGGCTGTATCCGCTGATCGAATGTCCGTGTCTCGAATCTGAGCGTGACACTGAGGACATTTGCCGTCGCGAAATTCGACGTTGGCTTTGGTCACGTTGCGAAGAAAGAGTTCGCACCCATGACAGTTGAAAATGTGATTAGGGGCGAGAACGATCATGAAACCCTCATTGACATTTGCCCGTGAATTGTGGTAGTTTCCTATCCAATCGACGAGTCCCGCAAACTACTACAATCCCCGGCGATTGTCAATAGGTAATTCAATGATAATTCAACTTCGGGGATACTCAAAAATCAAGGTCAATTCCAAAGACCGAGAGATGCTCGTTATCGTATTCAAGATTGGCCCTATCCGCATTTGCGTGAATGCCAACATCCCGGATGATGGGAAACAGACGGCTCCGTTTTATGTGCAAACGGAAGTCAAAGAGTCTGAAGGGTGGACGACAGTAGATGGGAGAGAGAAAGAGGAATAATTCATGAACTCTGATTCAAAACCAAACTCATTCGAAGAAGAAGCGCGCGTTCTCATCGAGAAGCAAGAAGAATTCAAAGCGAAGATTATTGCAGAGCGATCTATGTACATGGCTCGAATCATAGAGCTCGACGAATTACTCGCAAAGCTCGGTGGAGTTAAGAAGTATAAGCCTAGACAGAAGGTGAACGAAGGAGAGAACGGGGGAGAGGCATCTGCCCCTTTAGACGACGAAGAAGAAACAATCCTAGCGATGGAGGCGCGCGCCGTATTGGATTATCTGGATCACAGCGGAGCGTTACCGCCAATTCCAGAGAACTGGATGCCAGATCCAACTCTGGACAAGAAAAGTCAGATTATAGAAATCATCCGAATGAAAGGCCCACAACTAAGAGGACAGATAATAAGGATGTATCCTCACGCCAACTCGAAGGAGAAAGCTCGGACGTGGGCGCCTCTCTCAGAGCTCACTCGCTCCGGGAGGCTGGTAGAAAACAAGGACGGACAACTCACAATTCCGAAGCGATAGAGACAGCGTTTCATTCAGCCGTCTCTAAAGAAGAAGGAGTCTGGGAGGTTACGGACAAGGCCACCAGAATTACGTATCGAACGTTTGGTGGACGAACTCAAGTAGAAGAGCGCCTTGAACATCAAGAGAGCATAAAGAGACTGCCGAAGAGGCCGAACCTTGGAGCGGGCAAGTACGGTTCGAATGGGAAGGGGACTCCGACATGAGCAATGACAGTAGTGAGATTTGTAACAAATGCGGTCGGATTCGCCCGAGCTATATTGCAGATCCGTCATGTCAAAATGGTGGGTACTGCAATTGGGTTATCGGTGATTTACGACGATTTACGAATACGTCTTTAGGGATTGCTCATCAAAGAGGCGTATGTGATGAGGTTTCGTGTCCGTGGTGTGCAGCATTCAAAACTCAGGATAACAATTCGTGAATTCTCTTACAAAAAAACTCAAACCACTATCCGGTGGCTCCGTAGAAGGTTGGGTATTTCACTGTCCAGGTTGCGACTGTGGCCATGTGTTCTACACAACTGGCCCAATAACCTGGGAGTTCAATGGTAATCTCGAGTCTCCGTCCTTCACGCCATCTCTTCTCAATACGTGCGAGAATCATCCGGACCCAAAGCAGCGCCGCTGTCACCTTGTAATGACAGAGGGTAAGATCCATTATTGTCCAGACTGCTCTCACGATCTTGTGGGGCAGATTATTGATTTGCCAGATCTAGAATGGTAAGCAATCATGTCCTCCTCTAGTGGCTCTATCGGCACTTACACCTGCAAACTCTGTCAAGGTCAAGTCCCTTCGGACAAGATGCGTTGTCCGAAGTGCAAGAATTGGCACCTCCCTGATAAGAACTCCACGTCCGACGACGAAGAGACGGTCATCCTCTCTGACGCCAAACTTGCCGTCATCGAACGCTATAAGACAGGAATGCTTGACGTCGTCTTCGGCGGAGGCTTGGCGCGAACGAGCGTGAGCCTTGTAGCGGGTCCTCCTGGAGCTGGCAAGACTACGCTTTTCCTTCAGCTTGCGGACGCCATCATCGACATCACGGGTAGAGAAGCCATGTTCATCGCGAACGAGCAAGGACCGGAAGAAATCAAGGAAACCGCTCGCCGCATTCGTATCAAGAACATGGTCAAAATTCGTGTCGTCAAAGCGATGGGAGGGCTCAAGAGTGACCTTGGAGCCCTCATCCTCCGCTACCAGCCAGGTCTTATGATCTTGGATTCTCTGACGAAACTGACGGGCGACGACCCAAACCTCGGGCTCATGGTGTGCGAACGGCTAAAGAGCTACACTGTCGAGCTTAAAGCCCCCAGCCTTATCGTCAACCAGATCAACAAAGACGGTGACCACGCGGGGATCATGAAGCTTCAGCACGCGGTCGATGCCACATTTTTTCTGGAGAAGGACGACTCGGACGGAGAACGGTTCTTTTGCTCGACGAAGAATCGCTTCGGCGAATCGCCCGTGGGCGTCAAGCTTCTCATGACGCCGGCAGACCATCCGGAGTACCCCGGCAAACTCATCTTGTCACCCAGGCAAGATGATGATACAGATGAGCTCGATGACGGACCTATCAATAGCTTCGGGTCAGAGGACGTTTCATAAGGAGGCGAAGTGATGCCGGCAGCCAGCGGTCCTCCATGCGTAGTGTGCCTTAGGCGCGTATCAAGGTGTCGCGTGACGCGATGTCCTTGGTGCGCAGTCGTGCTTTGCATGAAATGTGAATGTCCGCATCGATGCGCGGAACAGATGGAGGCGTGGAGACGCGCGACGTCCGGCGGATCTGTGGAGAAGTGATGAGAGAAGAACGATTCAACATAAAGGAAGGACCGCTATGACCATCGGAGATTTGAAAGCACTTCTTGCCTCGTACGACGATAGTTTAGAAGTCACCATTGACGGTGATCCTGTAGAGGACGTCTACATCGATAAGGACGACGATGGTGGTGTAGAGTACGTCGTTTTGAGTTGCGAATCTCCAGAATAGGACCAAAGGTCAAACCTCATGTGCATTCACGCCTATCCCCTCATCGTCGGTTCTACGGTTCGTGATAACCTCCCGAAGCTCACCCTTTGGTGTCCGGGATGCGGCGCCTTTACGTATTCAGAAGTATCAAAAGGTCCCCGATCAAGCGATTGGACAGAGCCGCACCTTTCGGCCAATCGTCACAAGAATCGTCCTTGTCAAGAGCTCCCTCTTCCGTGTCTCATATGCGGAGAGACGGAAAACAAGGAAGAAAAATTTCGGATTGCTCTCGAATCCATCCTCGCAAACGAGATTGACGAAGGAAAACAGTTCAGCTTTACAGCTTCGAGAGCGAGAATGGCGCTTCATGGTCCCGCCAAAGAGCCATGACCAAATACATCGTCATCGCAGAAGGCGACCGTATCGTCCTCGGTTGGGCCTACCCCACCAAAGCCCGCGAGTCTGAGTACGAGGCTGATCCGGCGCACTACATCCCGTTATCGACAGGTTGCTATCTCCACGTCGAGACCGAAGCCGAAAACGAGCATGTACTCATTCTTGCGTACCCGTTCGTGGAAGACCGCGCGAAGAAGGTTGCCAAGCAGATTGGCGGGAAGGTCGAATTCATTCCCTGATCCAAACTAATTCACGAATTAGGAGCCCTCAATGTCTGAATCTCAGTATCCTCCTCATCAAACACATTCATTCCCATGCGAAGTCTGTCTAGGTACTGGACCATGTGCGGCTTGTAACGGGTCTCGCAAAATTCTTTTGCTTACCTGCGGCCTTTGCAAGCTCCCTCTCGACCGTCCCGGTCCTCACAACTGTCCCTCATGCGGAGGGACTATGGCGACCCTTCTCGATGGCTGGAACTGCGGCAACTGCAAGATCTTCAACGGCTCCGTGAAAGAGTGGCTATCTGTATGCCGTTCGTGCGGTCAACCGGGACCGAGCAAGTCTATAACCAAAGTTCCTGCTCCAATGACCTATGAGGACGTGGTTCAAGGATGCAAAAACATCGGATACGATCTCAACTGCGGACAGTGCGCGTCCGCCCCAAACGCAGTTGCAGAGGCTTCCCCCGCACCAGCAGACGAGGTCCCTAGTCCGGCGGAGGAGTCGGGAAAGAGTGCTATCGATGATTTGATTCGAGAGGCAGAAGGAGCAATCGTGAGTGAAGCGACGGTAGCACGTCCACTTCCGCTTTTGATTGCGAAACTTTTGAGAGAATTCAAAGGAGAGCGGGCCACCTGCCTTCTCCAGCGCGCCACCATCAAGGACCTTCGCGCGAAACTCGAACAGACGTCCAAAGAATGGTTTCTCACGATCGGTCCGGAAGATCCTCTTTGGAAGATGTTGCCGGCTCTCACGACAGGGCTGGAGCCGGCCAGCAACATGCCGCGGTTTGTGAGGCTCCTTCCGTCCGCGCAGATTTCTCAGGAACACATCGAGGAAGTGCGCGCGTATTACGAGAAGCATGGGGCGGATGTTCAAGTCATCTTGCCGCAGGCTCCAGCAGCGAACTCAGCAAAGGAGGAACCTTTTCTGACGATTCTGAATAGTGAACCTCGGATAACCGAACTACTCCTCAGTTCTGGAGATATCTACGATCGATTATACGCGTTAGACAATGACGGGCATGTGTGGACTATCAAGGTCGGGGACACACCTTCGTGTGAGTGGAGGAGGCTTCCGCCAATCAAGGAGTCTAAGTCATGAGGTGGCGCCGAAGACGCTTTCAGAGACTTCGTCGGGCGACTCCTGTGCTGCCACATGACTATGAGGTTCGTTATCTCAAGGCTATGTTCAAAGCGGCCTACAATCCGGAAGAATTACGGAAGATGGCGGACGAGTTCATCGGAGCAGGATACATTCAGCACGCCGTACGCTTGAAGGAGATAGCTCATATCCTAGAGAAGAATAAAGACGGTTAGCGTGAGATCAAGTTCATGTCTGAAGGAGAACACTTCAATGTCATATAACCTTTGCGAACTGATTGCACCGATAGCGCCACTTGTTGCGGCTTATGGTCAGATGCCGGATAGTCCCGTTAGGAAAGCTGTAGGCTTGGCCATTATTAGAGCTCTTGACAATGCATTGAGCCAAGTGACGGCGCAAGTCAGCGATGAGTCCAGGGACTTATTGAATTGCGTCTCCAACCCGAACGCGTCCGCAGGAAAAAGATCATGAGTAATGAAAATCGCGGTTTTCGCGGGATGGATCCGGAAAAGCAGCGGGCCATTGCGAGTAAGGGCGGCAAGGCTGCACATGCTCAAGGTAAGGCGCACGAGTTTACGAGCGAGCAAGCGAAGATTGCCGGCAGGAAAGGCGGACTCTCCGTCTCGAAGGACAAGAAGCATATGTCCGAGATAGGTAAACGAGGCGGCAAAGAAAAAGAAAAGAAGGGGTGAGGGACCGATGCAATACTCTCAGTACCGCATCATCGTCGGCGGTACGAAGGCTGCGCGAGATAGACATCGAAAGAACTTCGATTGCCTGAGCGATGCGGAAAAGCATCTCGGCAAACTCAAGGTCGCGCGAGACCCCGAGGTCCATACCCTCTATCTACTAGGAGTAGAGCTGGGCGGAGTGCAGCGACTTTTACGAACACTGAAACTGCGGGAGCCTCCGAAATGAGCAAAGCTACTCTCGAAGCCGAACGGCTACAGCTCAAGGCCGATATTGACTTCTTTCAGTTTCCGTGTCCCGACTGCGGTCGGCACGTGGGCAAGATTGCGTGGGATAAGAAGAAGGGCGGCGAGTGTCCGCATTGCTTTGCGCATATCGAACCCAAGGACTTTCAAACGCTCATCGATGCCATCCAAGCCAAATGGACGCGCGTTATCGAACTCGCAAAACTCATCACCGAAGCTTCTACCCTGGAGCACGCGGCCGAACTTCGAAAGGCCCTCCCCAAGTGGGAAACGTTTCTTACGGGCGGATGCAAAGCGGAGGACTTCACACGAAGTCTTTATCATTGTCTTTCGGCGACGTTTTACAATATCGCGCATACCGATAGGAACGGATTCTATCTAGTCCAATTTGGGGAACTTGGACTCGCTGTCGGGACACTCAAACGGATGGTCTCCTTCGTGAAGAAGAAAGAGCGAAGTGACAAAGAGTCTCCGATGGCGAAACTTGAGGACGATATCGTTTCGCTACTCGAAGAGACGGACATCTTGCCGAAAATGGTGGCGCGGCTCGAGAGAGAGACGCGGGCGAGCGAGCTTGCCGAGCTCAAGAGACTTCGAGAGAAGTATCCAAACCAATAATTCATGAACTAAGGAAATGGGATTCACATGCTCGACACTTCAATGAACGCAATCTTATTCGCCAAGAAACTCCGTCAACGTCAGTCCGAGCTCAAGACGAAGTATAAGAAGGATCTCGACAAGTACGCGCGCGACTTCGAGTCCTGGAAAGCAGCGCTCGCCCGGTTTCTCGTTCATGACGCAAAGAAGAACGTAGAGCGAATTTTTCGATCTCAGATCGACAGGGATCGATATCGCGATTCTTACTGGAAGAATGCCGTTCTTGCGGGATGCCCCGAACCTCCAAAGAGACCGGGCGAAGAAGTCATCCGGAAGATTGCAGCGGCCCTTCGCCATATCGCCATCACGGGGCAGAAGACGGTGCATCTCAATTCGAGCGATCTGGAAACCTACTTCGGGGAGGAGGAGGAGGCGGACGGTGACGAATGAACCTTCCTAACGTCATTCGTTGTCAGAAGCCTCTCGCCTTTCAGATGCGCGGATGCGAACTACTCAAGGGTCACACTGGTCTCTGTACGGCGGATACCCGAATGCTCATTTTCTATTTGCCGCTGCCGCTCAGATACATTCCAGAGCCAGTCATGCGCCTCATTCGACCAATCTTCGGTATCCAGAACCGCAAAAAGACATTGGGAGATGTCATGGACGAACAAGAAGCTCGCCGGAATAAAAAATCTTAGATAATACCCACTTGACACCTACTAGAGACTATGATACCCTTCTAACACTGGTGTGAACTCCCACCAATCCGAGAATTACCGCTCATACCCTGCTGTCTTTCAGATAGCGGGGTTTGGTGCATTTTCACACTGAGGATTTTCCAACATGGCCGACGCAATCACTGAAGAGATCTCCCAGTCCAATATGTCTCGTCCGGCCAAGAGTGCCATTCGTCGGTGGTACGAGGGAATGGGGGGTGGCGCGGGGATCAGACGTCACGTGACCGAAGGCGCGCAGGCGGTTCGTCAGGGTGGCGAATCGGGCCTCATGGGCGCGGCGCTTGGCCTTCTGGAAGCCGAGCGTGGAAGCCTCGATGTCCAGGTGGGCCAGCACAACGTACCCATCGACGGTGTAGCGGCTGCTGTCGGTCTACTCGGTAGCGTCATGATGGCGAACGACGCGACGGGTCTCTCGGCCGATCTCCGGAATCTCGGAAGCTCGGCTCTTTCGGTTCTCGCGTACCGAAAGGCTGGCGATTGGCGCCGAAGGGGCAAGGGTATTCACTCGGGAGCAAAAGCGCTTCCCGGACACGCCGCCGCGCACGGCGACGTCATCGATATGGACGATCCCGTGCTTCAAGCGTCTCGGGCGTTTGGAGTGGGACGTTAGGCGACTGCGATGCCTACCAAGAGACGCGCAAGGAAGAAGCATAAGGGTCAGCGTAAGTTGACCAACGAAAGACTGAAACATATTCTCCATAAACTGGATTCAGTTGAAGAGACGCCAGCCAATGCTTCAAAGATTCGCGCGATAGAAAACCAAATCGATTATTTACTTCGTAAGAGGTAGTTATGCCGCACAAGCGCCGCGCAAAGAAACGACACAAGCCGTCTTGGCGAATTCATGAACTACTCGTCAAGGCGCTCAACTCGGCAGCACGCAAAGGCAAAACGATCAGCGAGTTACCGAATGATCGAAAAGTGAAGTTTCTCGGCAAAGAGTACAACAAAGCTCTTTACCGAGAAGACCAGGCGGCCGAACGGAGGACGAGGTAATGCCCCAAACCCTGCGTTTTTGGGATCTCGCATGAAGTGGGTGCCCGTTTCCATAGAGTTCTTGCCGCCGAGTTCGGGTGGACGCACGAGCCCGCCGACCGGAGCCCGCTACGTGTGCCACGCCAACTTTGCTGGGCGTACTGGAGCCCAGGAGGGGTGGAGCGTGGTTCTCGATCTTTCAGGACACGAGCCGCGCTTGCGCTTTCTGGTCGACGAGGCACCGTGGGACGTGCTGGCGCCGGGTCTCCGGCTTACCCTACGTGAGGGACCCCATGTCGTCGGGCAAGCGGTCGTGCGCGCGACAGCGGGCGTGCAGGAAGCCTTCGCGACCAGGCAAAACGATCAGCGAGTTACCGAATGATCCGAAAGTGAAGTTTCTCGGCAAAGAGTACAACAAAGCTCTTTACCAAGAAGACCAGGCGGCCGAACGGAGGACGAGGTAATGCCCCACAAGCGAAAGCGCAGATCGTTTACACGCAAAGAACTCATCTCTGCTCTTGGACTCGACGCAGAAGGCAAGAGCCGCATGCAAAAGTATGCAGCGACCACGAGAGAGTTTCTGAAGAAGGTGAAAGAAGGAGATTCTGTATCTGCGCGTAGGGCGCGAAAAGTACTCGGAATCTGAGTATGCGCAAAGTCGTAGCCTCCTCTACCGAGCGGTACAACGGCGGAGTCCGCATCAAGCGACTCTGGGGTTCGAGTACCGTCACTCTGTTCTTCGTCTTCTATGCGGAGGATCGCAAGGACCCTGCAAAGTGGATGAAGCTCGAAGGTTACGGCAAGACTCCGGGGGACAGGAAGACCTACGCGATGAATGAGTTTCGAAGACTGAATGGCGAAGAAGTGCCCAAGACTGTTCCGCCCATCGTCTTTGAACCGTTCAATCGCTAAAAGTTCGTGAATTAGTCAAACTGCCCAACATGGGCTCAAACAAGGAAAACAGAAAATGGCCGAATCCTTCATCCGCAAACACTACGACCTCGCCGCCAGCCGCTGGAAGGGCGGGGAAGGCAAAGAGATCATTCACGACGGCGTTGTCGCGACCGCCACGGGCATCGGTATCGGATACGCCGCTGCTCACTCCAAGACCGATCTCGAAGCGACCGTCGGCCGAAAGCGCGTCCCCCTGGACATCGCAGGATCGCTTGCGGGTCTCGGCCTTTCCCTCGTCGTCAGCGCAAGCAAATCGACGAGGGACTTGGTCCGGCAGGCTTCGGTCGCGGGACTCGCCATCTCGAGCTACCGCGCGACCGAGCGCTACATCCATCTTCGTGGGCGTCCGATGCTCGGTGCGGGCCGTCCGCATCCCGCAGTCGCGGCTCACGCGGGCGAAGTCGATATCGATAGCGACCCGGTCTTGGCGGCAGCGGCGCGTCTTGGCTAGGCGCCAATCCTATCGGGGCGCGTGAAATCCCCCCGTAACCCATAACCCAAGCAAAAAGTTTCGGGAGGACATCATGTCCGAATTTGGAAGCTATCGCGGTCAAGAGCGTTTCCGCCACCATCACCACCATCACGCGTTTTTGCCCATTCCGCCCTGGCAGACGGACGGGGGAGACTTCGGTCCCCCCGCTCCGGTCGCGCCGATGGCAGACATGGACGATTTCGGATGCGATCCGTCCGTGCCCGGTTTTCGTGTATTTGGACAAGACGACACCGACGATCCGTCGCAGCCGCAGGACGACGATCAGGGAGGTCAAGGAGGCGTACTCGACGCCGTTGCGCAAGTGGCGCAGGGCATTCCAGACGCCATCATGCCTCCGGCTCCTCCCGTTATCCCCATCCCGTACGCGCCGTACGCGCCTCACTATCGCCATCGTCGGCATCCACACCATTACCCCGAAGCGCTCTACCTCGACCCGCGCTTTGACCCGCGCGACAGGCGCTGGGACGCCTTCGCATGGGGACGACTTAGCCGCTACGAACAAGACCGCTATCGGCGCATCTTGGCCGAGCGTGCGCGGCACTTTCACGGAGACGTCGGTACCGAGATGGAACTCTTGCACCAAGCGAGCAAGGGCACGTTTGGAGTTTGGCCGAACTCCGCTCAAAACTTCGTGAACGTTCCGCAGTCTGCAAACTTCCGGTACGGTCCTGGCGGCTACCGTCCTCGCGGTTCGCAAGGCGGTCATCACCATCATCACCATCACCAGGGCGGTCAGGCAATGATGGGTCCGCAAGGTGGCGGCTATCCTGGTCAGGGCGGACAAGGTTGGGGTCCGCAAGGACAAGGCGGCTGGCCAGGAGTCACTCCAGGAACGGGTCCCATGCCAACGGGCGCTCCTGGACAGCAATACGGTCTTCCACCTGGTAGCTACCAGCAGACGTGCAACACCTGCAATTACGACGGACAGACGCTCCGCTGCACCTGCAAGGACACGAGCGGCAACTGGCAACACACGTCTATCGTCACAGACCCCTCGGGCGCGGGCCAAGGAATTTCGAATCACAACGGCCAGCTCGCCATCGGCGCGTACTAGCCCTAGTTCACGAACTAAACCCGAAAGGGGTAAAAGCCATGGACGGCTTTGGATTTGACATCGGAGGCGCAAAGAAAGCGGCTGGCGGACACAAGTCTTCCAGCCATAGCCATTCTCACCACCATCGTCGGCGCCATCAAGGAGGCGGAGATTTTGCTCCTCCGTCCGATGACGGCGGAGGAGACGACGGCGGAGGGGATGACGGTAGTGGAGGAGACGGTGGAGGAGGAGACGACGATAGCGGAGGAGATATGGGCGCTGAATGCACCTGCGGCGGAGTCTGCGCTTCGTGTCAAGCTGGAGGCGCGCGCCGTATCGGCTGGCGTGGTCACATGGGACCGGACCTCTATCATAGCAATCACCTGTCACCCATGAGCGGCGACAATCCCGATCCGGGTTGGAGCGGCCAGTACGGTCCCGATCTCTACACGAGCGGATATGATCGCCCGATGGGAGAGGAAGAAGACGACTTCGGCTGCGATCCGCTCGGAACATGCGGAGGGGCGTACGCGAAGATGCGGGCAGCCCAATACGGTTGGGAGTATGACGGTCCAGGCGTTTTCGGTGGAGACCTCTCGCCGCCGATCCTTTCCAATTGGGGTCGGTATCCGTCGCGCTCTCCCTTGAAGGGTGTTTTCGCAGGGGATCTGTCAATGCCGATTCTTTCGAATTGGGGTCGGTATCCGTCGCGTTCACCGACGAGGGGCGTCTTCGCTGGCGACGGAGATCCGATGGTCATGCCGATGGATACGATCACGGCTTCTCCCCCAGCGCCCGTGCAACGTATCAATCAAGACGCCAATCCGACTACGAGCGGTCTTGGCGGCGTTCTCGACGCAATCAACGCAGTCGCTGCCGGAACGTCCAGCGTCATCGCAGCAGCGAAGGGACCGCCCCCTCCCCCTCCTCCTCCCCCCGCGGCACTTCCGCCTTCGATGCTCGCTCGTCCTTTGCATCATCATCGGCGCGCGCAACCGATGCGGCCACTACCGTACTACGCAGGGCAGTACGCGTACCCCATCCCCGAATCGTATTCGCCCGTAGACCTCTACGGTCGGCCAGCCTTGGCGCCTGCGTACAATGCGCAGACGGCGTACATGTTGGCACTTCGGGCCAATCCTTATTACAGGGATCCAGGGTACTAAAAGATTTGCTTAGTTCTTGAATTATCTTAGCGTCTTTGGGTTGTACGCAAATATAGTCGACGACGAATCGATATCTAGTTTGCGCAGCAATAACCAAGGAGAATCATCACATGCGACCGAACGCTTCTCAGCTCTCGATGCGTGACCCGGCACTCGCCGCGGTCATGGGCGCCCTTCCGGGCAGTGACTTCGGCTACGCTCCCCGCGGCTACGGCCGTGGATCTGCGTATCCCCAGGCTCGTCAGGCAATGCCGCGCCGAATGCCGCGACAGGTTGCGGACTTCGGATACGGGTTCGGGTACGACTACGGCGCGGAGGGAGCTCCCCCGCCCGTCGCGGCTCCCCCTGGCCGTCACGCGCATCCGGAAATGGTCCGGGCGTGGCACCACCACCACCAGCTCATGGGCCACACGGCGGCCCGTGCGGCACTACTCGACCCGAACGAGAACAGCTTGCTCAAGATCGAACGATACTCGTTCTCCTTGACCAACCTCTTCACGCTCGGCACGCCGACCCCGCTCGTCGACATGACCTTGCAGCCCAATACGAAGATCCGTCCCCAGCGCGTTGTCTTCAACGCTCCGGCGCCGAACTTCGTTCTCCTCAGTGGCCTGCAAGTCGCGAACGTGAACGCCTTCGTCGGCGACACGGAAGACGCTTTCACGTATTCGGCACTTGCGCAGGGAGTCGCCCTCGACCTGCCGACTCTCGAGCCCGCGAACCGGCTCACGGTCACCGGAAACTACACGGGCTTCATTCCGCCCGGGTTTGCCACGGGGTTCTCGTACACCTTCGTTGCGACCGTTCAGGGACCGAGCACGATCGCCGGCGGCGGCGGCTGCTAAGGTACTGCGTACCCTAGTTCATGAACTAGGACGTGTATTGGCAATTACCTTTCTCCCATTAAGCTGAGAAAGGCAAAAGCGGAGGTCAGGCGTGCAAATCGAGTTCTGTATCCCGCATGTGTTCACTCAGGGATCAAATCCTGAGGAGAATCGACGTGTGAGAAACATTCTCGTTACTACCGCCGAGACCATACAAGGCAGTTGTGGGAAACGTGGCGCCACCCTTCGAAACGGTCCGGCGTACTGCGTCACGTTTGATTTGCCTTCGTGTTTCGATTCGGCGTCAGACCCGGTCGATAATGCGAAAGCACTTCAAGCGCTTCTACACTGCCTTGGCGCTATCAATCTTATCTTCTTACAGTTTCGACCTGGATGCATCGCGCCGCTTTATGAGAGCGGCGTCTATTACGACCGTACGCAGGTCTGGGACTCGATTCCAGCGCTCTACCGTCGCGGCTTTGGGGATTGTAAGAGTCTCACAGCCGCACTTATCGCGGAGTACGCAGCGCAAGGGATCAAGTCAAAACCAGTCTTTCGCTGGATGGTCGACAAGAAAGACAATCAAACGAACTATCACATTCTCGTCCAAACGCCGCACGGGTTCGAGGACCCAAGCAAGGTGTGCGGAATGGAAGCAAACGAGAATTCGTACTTCAAGAGGACAGGATAAAATTCCTCTGCCGCATGGTGCGGCAAAGAGAGCGAGAGAATAGAGATAGACAGTTCCCTCTAAAAATGGGGGAAGAGAGAGGGTACGAAGTACCATGTCCGCTACACAGAATGCCGCCTTCGAAGGC
>Ga0265330_10000379_pt1 | contig 30859 bp, 28 predicted proteins | sample 41919metaG_FD_202083 | JGI IMG/M metagenome (GOLD analysis project Ga0265330, IMG submission 202083) | Rhizosphere microbial communities from Carex aquatilis grown in University of Washington, Seatle, WA, United States - 4-19-19 metaG | ecosystem: Host-associated > Plants > Roots > Rhizosphere...
ACCTCGAGCTTGAAATAGATCGAGCTGATGTAGTTGCGGATAGTCTGCTCCGTGAGGCCCAGCCTCGCCGAGATCTCGCGGTTGCCGAAGGAGCGGGCCATGAGGCTCGCCACCTCGAGCTCCCTGCGGCTCAGCTCCTCGAGGATCGCCTCGGGATTTCCCTCGCGGCCCGCGCGGCCGCCCGCGTCGCGCTCGCTCCCGCCCCTCGAGCCCTTGCTCGCGAGGAGGGAGGCCACCTGGCCCGAGAAGAGCGTGGAGCCTCGCTGCACGGCGCGCACCGCCTCGAGGAGCTCCTCGGGGCTGACGCTCTTGAGGAGGTAGCCCTTGGCCCCTCGGTCGAGGGAGGCGCGGAGGTATTCCTCGTCCAGGAATGTGCTCAGCATGATCACCTTGGTTCCAGGAAGCCGATCGGCGATGAGCCTCGCCGCGTCCACCCCGTTCATCTCCGGCATGCGTACGTCCATGAGCACGACGTCGGGCCTGAGCTCCTCGGCCATCGCCACGGCTCGGGCGCCGTCGGGCGCCACGCCGAGCACTTCCATGTCCGTGGCGATGCCGCCTATCACGTAGCGGAGGCTCTCCACGAAAAGCTGCTGGTCGTCGACGAGGAGGATGCCGATCCTGCCGTCCCTCATCGCCCGGCCTCCCCGGCGGGCAGGGCCGCGGAAGCGAGGGGAAGGCGCATCTCGATGGAGAAGCCAAAGCTCGACGAGCCGTAATCGAGGCTCCCGCCCAGCATCTCGATCCGCTCGCGCATGCCCGCGATGCCGATGCCTTCCTGCACCGCCTTCGCGCCCTCGCCGTTGTCCTTCACCGACACGACGAGCATGTCCCCGGACTCGCGGAACGCGATCCTGATCGTCGTCGCCTTGCCGTGGCTGACCGCGTTGAGCATGCCCTCCTGCACGAAGTGGCTCGCCGCCAGGGCCGAGTCCCCGCCCAGGGCCCAGTCGAAGTTGCCGTAATCCAGGTCCACCTCGGCGCCCGTGGCGGCCTTGAAGGCTCGCACGGCCCTGGCTATGGAAGCGGGCCCCGCGGCGTAGCGGATCTCCCGGCGGCGTATGTCGCCGAGCATCTCCCGGACCTGGGCGAGGGCCTTGTCGGCGTCGGTCCTCGCGGAGTCGAGGAAAGCGGGCACGCGAGCGGGCTCCCGGTCGCACATGAGGGAGGCGGCCCGGAGCGTCATGATCGTGTTGGTCAGGGCGTAGCCGACGACGTCGTGCAGGTCGCGCGTTAGGCGAAGCCTTTCCTCGAGGGCGGTCTTCTCCTCGAGGCTGGCGCTGTAGTCCTGGTAGGAGAGGTTGAGCCGCGTCACCTCCATCAGGGCCTCGGCTATCCTGTCCATCTCCGAGCGGAAGGCGGCCGCGGCCGAGGCCAGGCACGCGGCGGCGGCGGGCAGGAGTACGAAGAGGAGGCAGTCCCTGAACGAGGCGGGCCTCTGCCCCACGGATTCGGGCGCGACGAGGGCGAAGCGGAGGGCCGCGAAGGCGGCGATGGCGATCGCGGGGAGCGCGAGGCTCCGCGGAAAGGGGCTGTAGAGCGAGAGGGGGAGGGCGACGTACATGGCGAGCGCCAGCGCGGAGATCGAGGTCACGGGGAAATACAGGACGAGCGCCAGGCAGGAGGCGGTCCCGACGGTCAAGGGAAAGCGCGCCGAAGGCGAGAAGCGGAGCAAGTGCGCGGCGACGAGGGCGCCCGAGCAGAGCGACGCGAGAACGACGAAGACGGCCTCGTCGGTCCTCGTCACGCAGAGGCCGTCGAGTCCCGACAGCTCGGCGTAGGCCAGGACGATGCTCGCCGCGACGGATAGGCCGACGAGGCAGAGGGAGAAGCGCCCGCGATCGAAGGCGCGCGCGAGACGAGCGAGCTTTTTCGGGTAATGGGTCATCGTCGCCTTTCTCTCACCGCGGTAGAGTAACGCGCGCGGGGCGATATGTCGATAGAATCCCCGGGGACTCCGCTTCAGGCTTGACCCGAGGGCGTCCCTGTGTCACCCTGCCACGGATCGCGGCGACGAGGAGCGCTGAGCATGGATAACACCGAGAGGACGAAAGGCCAGGCCTCGCTGCGGATCAGCGCCAAGGCCTTCATCACCACGATAGCCATCCTCCTCGCCCTCATGCTGGGCGCGGGCGCGCTGACTCGCCTCGTCCCCGCGGGAAGCTACCGGAGGCTGGTCGAGCTCGGCGTCGAGCGCGTGGTGCCCGGCTCCTTCGCCTATTCCCCGCGGCCCGATTATCCCGCCTGGCGCTGGCTCACGGCTCCCGTCGAAGTGCTCTGGTCTCCCGGCAACGTCCAAGTCATCACGATCATCGCCCTCCTCGTCCTCATCGGGGGCTCCTTCACGGTACTCGACAAGAGCGGCGTCCTCAAGGTCTCCCTCTCCCTCGTCGTCGAGCGCTTCAAGGACAATAAATACGCCCTCATGGCCGCGGTCATCCTCTTCTTCATGACGGCCAGCTCGGTGCTCGGCATCTACGAGGAGGCGGCGCCCCTCGTCGTCTTCATCGTGCCCCTCGCCCTCTACCTCGGCTGGGACAGCCTGACCGGCCTCGGCATGAGCCTCCTCGCCCTCGGCTTCGGCTTCGCCGCGGCGACGATGGATCCCTTCATGGTCACCATAGCCCAGAAGCTCGCCGACCTGCCCCTCTACTCGGGACTCTGGCTGCGGTCGATCTTCTTCGCCCTCATGTATGGCCTCGTCTTCCTCTTCGTGAGCCGCCACGCCCGCAAGGTGGAGAGCAATCCCGAAGGCTCCCTCGTCTACGAGGAGGACCTGGCTCTTCGCGCCTCGATCGATGTAGCGGGCGCGGTGGCCGGCGAGGCGGTGGCGTCCCTGCCCCACATGCGCGCGGCCGCGCGCTGGCTCGGCCTCTGGTTCCTGGGCGCCGTGGCCTTCATCCTCGTCGCCACGCGAGTGCCCCCGATCTCGATCCTCGCCTTCCCCGTGATGGGGCTTTTTTTCGTCGTCGCCTGCAACGGCGCCGCGATCATCGCCGGGGAGAGGGGGAAGACCCTCGGCTCCTGCTTCCTCGTCGGCGTGAAGTCGGTCCTCCCCGCCGTCGCGATGATCCTCATGGCCATGAGCGTGAAGGTGATCATCACCAAGGGCGGCATCCTCGACACTATCCTCTACGCCGCCTCGGGCCGGATCGGCACGGCGGGGCCCTACGCGGCGGTCGCCTTCGTCTACCTCATCACCCTCGTCCTCGAGATCTTCATCCCCTCCGCATCGGCCAAGGCCTTCCTCATCATCCCCATCCTCGCGCCGCTGGCCGACCTCGTGGGCCTCACGAGGCAGACGGTGGTCTTCGCCTTCGACTGCGGCGACGGCTTCGCGAACATACTCTATCCGACGAATCCCTTCCTCATGATCTGCCTCGGCCTCACGGTCGTGAGCTATCCGAAGTGGCTGCGCTGGACGCTCCCGCTCCAGGGTATCACGGTGCTGCTCTGCCTGGCCTTCATGGCATTCGCGGTGGCGATCAGGTTCGGTCCGTTCTAGAGGGGGAGCGCGGGCGGCCATCTCCCACCGCCCGCGTGACAAAAATCCACGCGTATCGCTATCGCCTTTAAGGGGGGCCTGTCGGCTGCGAGTGGACCGCGCTCCAATCCTCGGCAACGCTCGCCTTCGGCTCGCTCGCCTGCGGAGTCGCGCGGCCCACTCTCCGCCGACACCCCCGAATGGCGACAGCGATACGCGATCCACGCCGCATGCGTTCCGCGGGCGGCGGTCATTCAATCATCATCACTCGAGGGCCGCGGCTCCCCCGCGCTCCGAAGTCCTCGGTTTCGCAGGATATCCGCGTTGTGCGAAACCTCCGGTCTTCTTCGCTGCCCCCACTCCTTCGTCGAGGATCGGGGGGCGGGGCGTCAGGGGCAGTCTTTCTTCGCGCGCTTGGCTTCGTAGAGGCGCGAGTCGGCTTCGGCCATGAGCTCGGCCAGGCTTTTGGGCGGCTGCCCGAAGGAGGGCGCGGCGCCGAAGCTGAAGGATAGGGCGTAGGGCTTGCCCGAGCGCTTGTCGTGCGTGTCGAGAAGGGCCTCCGCCCGCTCGATCATGGCATTGCATTCCTCCATCGAGCAGTCGATCGCCAGCACGGTGAACTCGTCGCCTCCCAGGCGAGCGATGACGTCCGTCTTCCTGAAGGCTTCGGCCAGGACGAGAGCGATCGTCTTGATCGCCGAGTCTCCCTCGGCGTGGCCATACCGATCGTTTATCATCTTGAGCGAATCCAGGTCGAAGTAGATCAGCAGGATGTCGGACTTTCGGCGCCTGGCGATTTCGATCTGCTTTTTCGAGAGCTCGAAGAAGCCTCTCCGGTTGTACAGTCCGGTCAGGTCGTCGATCGTGGACAGGCGCTCGAGCTTCTCGTTCGAGGCTTCCAGCTTCGCCAGGGTCTTCGAGAGCTCCTGAGTCCTATCCCCGACGCTGAGCTCGAGGGTGGCGTTCTGCTCCCGTATCCGCTCGACGAGGAAGGCCCCCTTGAACGCGCCTTCCAGTTGCTCCCGAAGGGCTTCATAGAACGAGGGTTGGCGATCCTCCGCGGCGCAGACGAAGAATCCCAGGGCCGAGCCCTGGTCCGCGAAGGTCATAGCCAGGATGTCGGAGCGAAGGGGGAGGGAACCCGGGCCGCCCGGGACCAAGAGGGGCGGGGAGAACGAAGCTCCTTCCAGCTCCTCGTCCGTGCAAAAAAGCACTTTGGCGCCCTCCTCGCCGGCATAGAGGGAAAGGCAGAAGAAGGCGACGCTCCCGGGGACGAACTCCTTGGCCAGGACTTCCTTGATCGCCTGGGTATCGGAAGAGCCGAGGAGGCGACCGGAGAGCTGGTTGAAGACCGATTCCTTCTCGATCTGAGCGAGGAGGTCATGGGCGGCGATCTCCTCCTGCAGGGCCGAGAGGAATCTGATTATCGAGCGCTCCGCGTCCCAGCGCGCGTTGATGGAGAGGCCGCTCGTCAGGCCGAATACGAGGTCCTGCCAAGCCGAGACCGGAATCCCCCGATCGTAGGCCGAGACGACGGCGTCCTCGAGGAGGACCCTGAATCCGGCTTCCGGGCCTTCCTTGATGGACCGCTGGAGAGCCTCGTAGGTCGCGGAGTCCATGAGGGGATCCGCCCCGCCGCGCGGCCCCGCATTCGCGGTACCGCGCGAAAGGCAGCCGCAGGAGCGCCGCGGAACCAGGCGCGTGGCCAGGGAGCGGCGCAAATCCCCGGGAATTTCCCCGCGGACGGCCGAGACGGCCAGGCGGAGGGCCTCCGCGCCCAGCTCTTCGATGGGCTGGCGTACCGTGCATAGCCCGGGGATGTTGCTCTTCGCGGCGAGGAAGTCGTCGAAGCCGGCGACCGAGACCTGGTCGGGAACGCGGATGTCCCGACGCTGGAGCTCCTTCATCGCGTAGAGTGCCATGTAGTCGTTGGCGGCCACGAGGGCATCGAAGCTTTCCCCCGAGTCCAAGAGGCGCGCCGCGGCGGCGGTGCCGGCCGAGCGCTGGAAGTCCCCGGGCATGACCAGCGTCGGGCGGAAGGGAATGCCGTGCGCCTCGAGGGAGGCGCGATAGGCATCATAGCGGCCCTCCGCGTCGCTCACGCCCTCGGGCCCGCGGATGAATGCGATCCGCGATCGACCGTGGCGCTCGATCAAATGGTCGACGAGTTCGCCCATTCCGAAGCGGTTCTCGACGACGACGCGGATCGTGCCCGGCTCGTCGGCGCCCAGGCGAATCGTGGGCAGGGAGGAATAAGCCTCGAGGAAAAGGGAGAAGCTCCGCTTGGAAGCGTCGTCCGCGATGGAAGGGGGAAGGACGATCATCGCGTCGAGGGCTTCCGGGCGCGCGAGCCTGAATACTCCATTCCCGCCGCGGACGATGGCCTCCGGTTCATTGACGGAACTGTCCGTATAGGTAATGAGCGCAATGCCGAGCTCTCTAGCCGCCTGCGACGCTCCGGCCCATACCCTTGAGCCGTATTCTCCGTAGAAATCATCCAAGAACAGTCCGACCGTCGTCCTCGATCCCTCAACCATGGCTATACTCTACTGCAGTCTCGCGGGCATGTCCCGACCCTTCACGATGCCCCGAGTATCGGCAATCGCTCTCAGCATGGAAATTCCGGGGATGGAGGGAATGCTGTTTCATTGTAGTGTAACTATGCAAAGAAACCTTTTCGTGTATTATGCCTTTTCCCCTGTCGATAATTTATCCTTTGGATAAAAACGCGGATGAAAGGAATAGTAAAAAAACGACTCGTAGGAAAAGCGGTTTCGTAGTATAGTCCCCCCGTCGTTACAGAAAAGTCACGGCGGATGACAGGCGGAAGCAGATGAAGCTGACGATCAACGAAATTGCCGAGCTCGCGCAGGTTTCCAAGGGCACAGTGTCCAAGGCTTTGAACGGCCAAAAGGGCGTCGGCGAGGAGAAGCGCAAGCTCATCGTCGAGATCGCCAAGCAGCTCGATTACCATCCCAATGCCTCCGCCCGCGCCCTGGCCTCCAAGCGCGCTTTCGCCATCGGCCTCGTGCTGCCGCAAGAGGCCGGCATCCTGATGTCGGGGGTTTATTGGTCCTCGGTGATAGCCGCGGTCGCCGAGGAGGCCCGCATCCGGGGCTACGACCTCGTCGTTCTCTCTCCGGGCCCCGGCGATGGCGATAGCTCAGCGCCCGTCGGCTCCGTCCTAAGGCGTCGCAACGTCGACGGCCTCATCCTCTCCGCCGAGAACCTCGATCCGAAGGAAATCTCGGATCTCGTCCTCGCCGAGCTGCCCTTCGTCCTCCTCGGACGAAGCCCCGGCATCAGGCACTACTCCATCGACGTGGACAACGAGGCGGCGTCGCGGAAAATAGTCGGCCACTTGGTCTCGCAGGGGCGCAGGCGCATCGCCTGCATCGCCGGCCCGAGCGAGCACCACTACGTGTCCGAGCGCGTCGAGGGCTATGAAGCCGCCCTGCGCGAGGCGGGCATCGCCTGGTCGGCGGTCGAGCACTCGACTTATGCCGCCGAGGAAACCAAAGCCGCGATAGCGCGGCTCCTGGCTGGGCATCCCGACATGGACGCCCTCTTTATCACCGCGGGCGGCGACTTCACCCTCGACGCCGTCGACGCCCTCAAGAAAGCCGGCTTCGACCTCTCGGATTTCGGCATTTCCGTCTTCGACGACTATCGATTCTTCGACTATCTCGGCATGCCCATCTCGAGGATGCGCCAGCCCCTCCGCGAGATCGGCATCAAGGCGGCCTCCCTTCTCTTCGAGCTCATCGACGGCAAGATACCCGAGCGCATGGACTGGGTCCTCGAAGCGGCGGTTATAACGAACTGAGCAGCGGCCCCCTCAGCCCTTCTTCCCGCGCCCTCCGGGCGAGCTGCCCTTCCTCGAGCCTCCCGGGGGCGTCCTGCCCTCGCCGAAGTACTTCTCGCTGCGATAGCGGAGCCATACGCGCAGGGTCTGCGGGATCCCGTCCTTCTGCTCCTTGCTCAGCTTCGAGTAGAGCTGGAGGGCTTTGTCGCGTTCCCCTCGGCAGGCGGCGTTGTTATGCGCCTCCCAATAGCCCCGCGCGAGGCGGATGCGCCTGCAGACTTCCTTGACGAGCTTCTCTCCCGAGAGCTCTTCGTCGGGCTTCTTTTCAGGCATCTTCGCTCGACCTGATAGCCCAGCGCAGCTTGGCAGAGCTCGAGCGGGGGTTGCCGTACTGCTCCTCGCGGCTCGGCCTGATGGGCTCAGTCGATATCGACGAATAAAGGCCCTTTTCAAGGCCTTCGGCGAAGGCCGCCTCCACGCGCCTATCCTCCCCCGAATGGAAGGCGAGGATGGCGGCCCGACCGCCGCGATTGAGGCAGGCGGGGAGGCTCGCGAGAAGGGCATCGAGGGATGAGAACTCGCCGTTCACTTCGATGCGGATAGCCTGGAATGCGCGACGCAGGATCCTCGTCATGGCCGGATCCTTGTACTCGAGCTCCGGGAAAGCCGAGAGGATCGCTTCCGTGAGATCGCGGGTAGTGGCGAGTTTGTCTCTCCGAGCGTGCACGGCGCGGGCTATCGACTCGGCGGCTTCCTCGTCGGCGTTGTCCCTGAATATGTCGCATAACTTGTCTTCGGAAATTCCGGATAGGTATTCTCGAGCCGTTAGGCCTCGGCCCTGGTCCATCCGCATGTCCAGGGGTCCCCGGCGCTTGAAGCTGAAGCCCCGCTCCGGATCGTCTATCTGCATGGACGAGACGCCGAGGTCGGCGAGGAAAAGGTCGACGCCGACGAGGCCCGCTTCGGCGATGACCGCGGCAAGGGTCGAGAAATTGGCGTGGACCGGAATGAAGGCTCCCTCCGGTATACCCGCCTCCGCCAGCCTCCGCGCGGTCTTTTCGAGCTCGACCGGGTCGCGATCCAAGCCGTAAAGCCGCCCTCCCGGAAGGATGGCCTTCAGTATCTCCCTCGAGTGCCCGCCGTAGCCGAGGGTCGCATCCAAGGCAGTCTCCCCGGGCCGGGGCTCGAGTATCCCGAGGATCTCCTTCACGCAGATGGGACGATGGCTGCCCGCGGGAGTGTCTCCACGGGCCAGCACGCGTTCCACGTCCTCGCCGTACTCGCCCGGATGCAGCTCCTTGTACTTCTCCGAGAATAACCGAGGATGAGTCCCCCGGTAGCGCTTGCGCCTGACGTGCCGCTTTTCCTCTTCGCTCACGCTAGACCCTGTATTTGGCGGTGAGGCCTGAGAGGAAGTTGCGGAGGAACTGATCCCCGCAGGGACGATAGTTGGAATGCCCCGGCTTCCGGAAGAGGGCGGATAGCTCGGACTTGGATATCGCGATCCCGGCCAGGCCCATGACCTCGATCACGTCCTCGTCCTTCATCTCCAGCGCGATCTTGACGCGCTTGAGTATGTCGTTGTTATTGAGGCGCGCTTTCCCTCGGGGCCGGGCTTCGCCCGCGGCGGCCTCGGGCTTCTTGCCCCTTCGGCTGATCACTAAGCCTTCCAGGAATGTATCCATGAGGGAATCGGCGCATTCCACGTAGCCGGCCTCGTCCTCGGTCTTGAAGATGCTCTCTAGTTCGGGCTTGGGAATATCGTAATCGACGAGCTTGAAGAGCTCGACTACTTTCAAATCCGTGATGTTGAGCGCGTAGCGCAGTCGCTTCAATATATCGTTATTATTCATGCTCTTCTCCTGGGCATAGGGAAAGAACTCGCGTATGCAAGGCATTTAAGGGACATGCTTCCCTCGAGCGCCGATTATACACAAAGCAGATATTTTTTTCTTGTCTACGCCGACTGCTTTATGTTGTGTTTTCCGACTCCTCGAAGACTGCCCTTCCGATGAGATCTTAAGCCGGGGAATCGAGTGTCTCATGGCGAGGCTGGTGGGACGCCCGAGATCGCCTGAGCCTTAGGTCGGCTGGCGCTCCGCGGCATCCTCCCCTATAGTACCATGGACGGCGGAAATCGCCGCCGGATCGCCCGCTTCGACCTATAGGACGGAAGGCCATGAAGAGAATCATCATCGCCATGATACTGCTGCCGTGCATCGCCGTCGCGGCCGCCGAGGGACGGAAGAGCGTCCATATCCTCCCCTTCCTCTTCTCGGGGACTATCGACGAGGCGACTGCGCGCCGCTGCGATTCTGAATTCCGAGCGGCCTTGTCGGGCAAGGAGGGCCTCGTTATCGAGGACCCTGCCGCCACCGAGCTGCTTTCCGGGAAACTGGGGATCCGGAGCATGACGTTCTCCGAAACGATGACCAACCTGATCACGAAGGCGGCCTACGACGTCTCGGCCGAGGACCGATTCATAGTCTGCGGCGAGCTGTCCGGAAAAGGCGCCCGGGAAGTCGTGGCCTCGGTCTTCGTCTTCGATACGTCGGAGAGATCCATCGTTTATTATCTAGTGAACGATTATAGGGGCGTCGCCGATCTCGATAGCGCCTCGATCGCGAAGAACGCGCTCTCCGGCCACGTCGATAATATAGCCAAGCTCGACGCGACGATCTACGATTGGAAGATCAAGCGGGACGCCGAGTCGAACAACGAGTACGTCTTCGCGGTGCTTAAGAAATACCTGCCGAGATACGCCGATTACCTGCGCGGGGAGGACCAGAGAAGCCTCCTCAAGCACATGGACCGCCTGCAGGCGATGCTGGAGATACCGACGCTCTTCCACGAGACGACCCACGGGCTCACCAGGGTGGGCTCCAGTGGCGGCAAGGCGGACTATCCGCTGACCCCGAGCGAGCGGATCGCCATGAAGGCGGGGAAGTCCTTCCCCGCCCGCGATATCGACTCGGCGGTTACGGAGGAAGTGCGCAAGCTCTTCCGGTATTCCACGTACATCGCTCCCAGCCGCGAGACTCAAGGAACCCAGGTGAACGGATTCTACGGCCTCCTCGACGAGTACAACGCCTACAACTGGACGCTCAGGATGATCGTCGCGCTCTATCCGGCCTTCAAGGGCGAGTTCGGGATGGGGCACCCGGAGATATACGTCGAATATCTCGGCGACTTCGCGAGCGAGCTGTACGGCGTAGACGATTTCAAGATTTTCATCGCCTGGTACCTGAAGAAGGCGCAAAAGGACGATCCCAAGCTGTACGCGAGGATTATCAAAGACCCCAAGATCAAGGAAATGTTCGTAAAGATCGAGGACGAGAACCGGCGTAATCTGGATGAATTCGACCGCATCCGCTCCGAGATCCAGGCGTCCTTCGGGCCGAGGATCGAATTCAAGGACGGCAACGTTATGACGACGGGAAGCGGGAACTCGATCTTCGCCCGCTCTCTCCAGGACGCCGAGCGCGCGAACGTGCGGAGTATCCTGGACAAGGAAGACAACGCGATATTGCGGAAACTGAGGGAGTGAAGGCCGGGCTAGGCGCGCGGAGCGCCCTTCGCCTCGCCTGAGCCAAAGTAGATTGAAGCTATTCTCGGGAGGATACGGCGGCTCCGATGGCAGCATGCCTACGGAAGATGCAATAATATAATGAAGGCTGGATGATTCAGCTAACCGCAGCCAGGATTATAACGCCGACTATACCGGCAACTATCAATACCACTAAATAATGCGAGCCTTCAGGGCTTGATCCGCGAAATTGTATCGGCTAACGCGTCCCGCATGTAGCCGTCCTTCTCGGACTCCAGGGCCCGCTCGAGGGTAGGTTTCGCGGCCGATGCGTCCTTGCCCATCTTGGCGAGGAGCTTGAGCGCGTCGAGCCTCTGCTCCTTGGCGCCGCTCGCGGCGACTTCGGCGACGTAGGGGACCGAGGCGCTCCCGATTTTCAGGCAGGCTGCCGCAGCCGCCTCGCGCACGTCGGAATAGGAGTGGCGCAGGGCTGAGGCGACGAGCTCGAGCGATTTGGGGTCGCGGGTCCCTATATTGGCCAGGATGTCGAGGCACTCCATCTGCAGGTTGGGCGATCCCATCCCGTCGATGGAGCCGTCTCGGATGTAGCCGAGGACCTTACGTACTGTGGGCTCGGCGGGCGCGGCGCGGCTTCCCATCGCCTCGAGCATCTTGGCTGAAGCGCGCTTGGCCTCTATACCGTCGCCGAGGAGGAGGCCGCGGACTATATCGTCGAAGCTCGGCACGATGGAGGGGCAGTCGATGCCGTAGCGGAGGCAGAGGAGGGTCCTGTCCTCCTTGTTGTAGGGCACCGCCGCGATAGCCTTGGACAGGAGGGCGCCGTAATGGGCGGCGAAATCGCGAGCGTAGTCCCGGGTCTCGTCCTTGCGGTCGAGCGAGTAGAAGAAGGAGTAGATATCCTGGGCGGCGTTCGCGCTCAGGGCGAAGCAGACCGTGGCATTGTCGCCGATGCAGGCGAGGAGGGCCGACTTGCGTCTGGGATCATCCTCCGCCGAGAACCTTCGCTTGAGGGGCGAGGCGAAGCCGGGGAGCTTTTCGACCGGAACCAGGGCGATGGAAGAGTCGTAGGTCGCGAGGAAGGCCTCGCCGTCGTCCTGCAGGGCTCCCAGGAGCTCGAGGAGGCCGCGCGAGTATTCGACGCCGGCGGGCTTGCCCATCCTTCCCGCCGCGATATCGGTCATGATCGCGCCGATCCTCGCGCCGAGCTTGGCGCGCTGGGCCTGGGGAACGGGCCCTTTGGAAGTTCCCGAGAGAAGGTGAATGAAGGCGACGTCGTAGTAGCCGATACTGCTCATCGCGCGGCATGCCGCGAGGCCGGCGGCGAACTCTTCGTCGTCTATCGTCCCGTCGAGGGCCAGGAAATCGAGGGCATCGATCAGGGCGTAGACGTCCATGTTCGAGCCGAGGGCAGGAGCGGAGGAGAGGCTCGAGACGAGGTAGGCTCGATAGGCGGGGCTCGTTTTGCCGTAGCGCTTGAGCGTGCCCGCCACGAGTTCGTGCAGGGGAGCGAAAGTGCCGAAGAGGGGATAGGTCGAGGCTTTCGTGGCGACCGCCGTCACTTTAGATTCCGAGCCGAGGTCAGCGAGGAGGACTTTCATTTCGTCGATCGCCGCCTTGAGCCGCTCTTCCTCGGTGAGAGGGGAGGGAGCGGTTTCGTCGGCGCCGAGCTTGGAATCGGCGAAGAAGCCCCGAACCGCCTCGTCCATCGCGATGGAGATCGCCTGGGCGAAGAGGACTTCTCCCGTCACCACGCTGACGAGCCTGGCGTTCACGGCCACCGCATTGCCGGAGCGGGCGTAGCTGCCGGTGAAGACCGCATCCACCGGAACGAGCTCGCCTATCTTCAGCGCGCCCTCGGAATCCACCGCCCCGCTCGAGTCGAGCTCGTGCTCGGCGAGGATGTCCTCCAGGCGCTGCCGCTCGAAGATGCGTATCTTGGGCGAAGCTCCCTTGGCCTGCGCGGCGAGCCGCTCGGAAAAGAAGGCGCCGAAGCCCTTCCCCTCGGCTGCGGCAGCTCCCACCGGGGCGAGGGCGAGGAAAGCCACGCGGAGCGGGCGTGCGGCAGCGTCCGAGGCGGCGAGACGCGTAGCGAGCTCGGCCACTGCGTCGGCCAAGGGGAGGGCGGCAGCCCGAGGCTGCGAGCCCGATTCCGCCCGCGCTGCTGACGAGGCGACGAGGAGGCAGAGGAGGAAGGACGCGGCGCGCGCCCCGATGCGGGTTTGTGGCATGGCGGAGTCAGTATACAATCGCGCGGGCCGGGTTAGGAAGGGCGGGACGGGGTATATGAGGAGGACACTGTATATATTGAATTTCAGCTTGTCGAATAGCCTGGCACCTGAAGTCGCGAGCCATTACGCTTATCGTATGATCCTCCATTATCACATGGGTGAAGGTACCCAGGAGACCGGCACGGTCGATGTAGACAGCCTGGATGAATTCCTCGAATGGCTCGCGAGCACGGAGATAGGCGACGATAGCTTCTCGCAGAAATCCGTCGAGGAATTCTCCGAAGCCTACCGCGACATGGCGACGACCGGGAAGGCTAGGATCCTGTTCGCCAAGCCCTTCGAGGAAACGCATCAGGCGCTCACTATCGACAGAGTCGAGTTTTAGGAGCCCGCACTCCAACCGCGGACCGAGCGCTGTCCTTGGATTCGAAAGCTCGAAAGGCGCGATTAGCTCCCGTGGCTCAAGGACGATCCTGCCGTCGGCATACTCCAGGACGCGATAGTGATCATACGTAGCCCCGCGCAACGTCAGCCGTTTCTTGGGGTCGATCAGGGCGTCGTTCTCTTTCACGCCGCCATGATTGCCCCCCATTGTGGGATTTCCTCTTTGTGCCCGAGCGCTTCGACGTGCATACATAAGCCGGGTTCAAGTTTTGGGACTTCAAAGCCTGATATTCACCGCCATGCCGCCATCAAGAAGCGCCTCTTCGTAGACCGCGGTACCGACGTCGTCATGGGCAAGGCCGCGGACATAAGGTTTTATATTTTGTTCACGACAACCGTTGTTTTTTCTCGCATGCGGGAATGGTGTTCTTGTACTCGAGATCGGGGCACCTTGGCATCAAGACCCGATGAGTGCGTTGTGCGATCTTCTGGCTTCTTCCATTATTCGATGCGGAAGTGATAAATCGGCCTATTTGGCAACTTTCTGCTATGCGGTCCTAGTATATATCGTGCTATAACCGTTCGCGCCTGTAATTGTGAGTGTGTTGTTATTGTTGCTAAACGAGTATGAGTTGACGGTTGTATCAGCCATTGATGCGGGCGTAGTGATGATCAGTGTAAGTACCAAGGACTGGGTTGTCGGGAGGTTGAAGTGAGATTCTTGGCAACCGCAATTCTTGTCTTCGCGTTGACCCCAACCTTGTCATCTCAGTCGTTCGAGCTTGTTAAAACGTTCCCGATAGGAACTGGTTCTGGCGAGCTAGGTGTATCGAATCCCAACTCAAGTGATCAAGACCCGACTTCACCTGAAGGCTTAGTTTGGAGTCGTGGCAACTGGTGGATCCTTGATAATGTCAATAAGAGGCTATCCCTGTACGATCATAACTGGACAATTCTCAAAGCTTTGGATTTAGGAGATCCTTATCATTTCAATGTCCTGCCGCTCAATAAAGGCCTCGTGTTGTGGAACGGCTATGGTTACATGCGAACATTGGGAGGAGTTTCCTGGATTCCCATCCCTTACACAAAAGTTCAGCCAATTAACCTAAGCCTGAGTCAGTTCACTCATCTAGACCAGGAGTACACCTTCCTCTTCCAATACAAGGATGTGTTGATTTTTCAAAATCTAGCTAAGTCCGCTCATTCGGAATCCGCTAGCTATTTTGGAATTCGAGGACTAGCTACCGAGAAAGACGAACCGCAGACCTACCTGGACGACAAACAAGTGCGTGAACTCTTGAGTGATCCAACGAACACGCGGTACCGCTTCGAAGGAGATGCACTCTTTGATCACGATCAGATTGTTTCTGTTGACGCAAAAGGGTTAGCGCAATACTTCGGCCAATGGAGTGACCCGGTCTGGACCCATGGGTATATTAATGGCCCGATCGCCCTTGCGAATGGGTGCTACTTTGCCTTGAATAATCCTTATGCTATTGCGATATGTGACGAGCATGGTGGACCATTAGTGGTAAAACGGCTATTAATAGATCCTCCCGACACCATCACCTATTCCAATCTGACTCCTGCCCCCGATGGCTACCTGTACCAGCTTCGAGGTGACTGGGCGAACAAAGAAACCCGCCTCTACCGTATTGGCCCTTTCCCCGAGATTAAACTCGACTATCACGGGACGGGCGGCACCGTCAACGATGATCACGTGAACCTGCGCGAAAGTCCAACAACGAGGAGTGCGGTCGTAACCCAAGTCGATAAGGGCACACCAACACGGGTTTTGGATAAAACCACAAAGCCCGAGACCATCGCGGGACAGACGGCGGTTTGGTACCAAGTCCGATTGTGGGATCGGACGGAAGGCTGGGTGTTTGGGGCCCTTTTGGATGTGCAGAAGTGAGTTGAAGCGCGAGGCGGCGGACTTTGTTTACCCCTCCGCAAATCCTCGCCCGCCCGCTCCTATGAGCGGGCGGCTTGGTCTTGGAATCGCGTCATCCCTGCCGCGAGGCCGCTTCGCTCCGACTTCGCGAACCCGCCTCGTCCACGCGAGCTCGATCATCTCGCCTGCGTAGAAGAAGCGGGTTCATGGGGCGGGTCGGCCGCGGCGATCCTCTTTCCGTAGCGCCAAGAATTGCCGCGGGGCTTGGCGGCCCCTTGGCTTGCTAGAAGACTGGCTTTCTGCTCACTCAATAATGAAGCGGTGAAAATCGCAGTGCAGGGCCTTGGCGAGCATCTTGGCGGTCTTGATCCCGATCGGCCGCTTGTTGTTCTCCATCTCGGAGAGGTGCGACTTCGCGATACCGGAGATCTCCGAAAGCGCGTCGAGGGTCAATCCGGCATTGTCGCGGTAGCAGGCGAGCACCTCGCCCGAAGTGCGCGACGCGCGCAGCTTCTTAAACCACGGATCGGACTCGATGGGGACCGCTTCGTCGTCATCGGAAACCTCGAGATCCGCGTACATGGTCTTGAGAGTCTTTATGAGGATGTCCGTGCCCTTGCCGTTGATCTCAACGTCAATATGGGGCTTTTTCACGTGAACCAGCATAGTACACCTCGATTTCGATCGTATCCTTTTCATGTCGCCAGCAGGCGACCCAGCTATAGCTCAGGTGGCAGTGATAGGTCAGGGCACCCAACCGCGAATAGTTTTGCCAGTGAGGTTGCTCTGGCCCGGTCGCCGCAAGATCTTCGACCAACAGATCGAATTTCCGTTGGATGAAGGCGGGGGATTTCTGGATGTCCTTGAGCGCCTTCTTGCGGATAGTGACCGTATAGTGCACGAGTACAAGTTACCATAATTGGGAACCGGTGGCAAGGGATTGTTTTCCAAGGGGTCATGAGTCACGAGAGAACAGCCGACCTGGACTTCCCCCGATACAGTAGACACTTTTTCGGGGAAAGATCACCTCCTGGCCTTGCCCCTCGTCTGGCAGGACCTGAAAGACTATAGCGTGTCCCTCGTCCTCCTCGTCGTCGTATATTCGATATGGCTCTCCTCGACCTTGATCGAAGGCTTGGGCGCGGGCTTCGGAGAAGGCCGTAGCGCTGCTGGAGAGCCTTTCCGCGAGGAAGGACCAATCCTTCGCCGTCGAACTTTCTTTGGCCGATTTATACCAGAACAAGCTCAGGCAGCCGGACAAGGCCCTGCTTCATCTTAAAAGCGCCTTGGCGATTCAGGACGATATAGAAGTCGAAAACCGGATCGCGGAACTGGAAAAGCGGTAAGTCCTTATTTTATCGGGACTAAAAAGGCTCCCATCGATTCGATGCCAAGTCCAAACGGCAATTCCTCATAAATGATCGCAAGTAGGGCTTGACGTTTCCTCGTTCCCAAAGTAATCTAATAAGGTCCAAATAGAGGTATATATGAGTTTTATATCTACGCGATCAAGGTACGGTCTTCGCTTCCTCATCGAGCTTGCCCAACGGAGCTCCGAAGGTCCAGTGGATCTCGGTTCCATAGCGGAGCACCAGGCTATTCCGGAAACCTATCTCGCCAAGCTCGTCGTGCCTTTGCGCAACGCGGGCATCATCAAATCCGCGCGAGGCGCGAAGGGCGGCTACGAGCTCGCCCAGGCGGCGGAGAAGATCAGCGTGCAGAATGTCGTGGAGGTACTGGAGGGGCGCACGTCCCTCCTCGAATGTACCGATCACCCCGAAACCTGCGCGCGCTCGGCGGATTGTCCCACATTACCAGTTTGGACGGGCCTCGAGAAGGTGATACAGGAATACTTGACCGGCGTCTCGGTCGGCGACGTAGCTGCGCCCCGAGTGCCGGATTATTCGATCTGATACAGCCGCAAAGCTTGAAGCACTCAATAAAGGAGATCAGGATGTCATACGCGGAAAAAATCACGGACCTCATCGGCAATACCCCCCTCGTCAAGATAAAGGCGCTCGGACCGGGCTCGAAGGTCACGCTCCTCGCCAAGCTCGAGTCCTTCAATCCCTTCTCGAGCGTGAAGGATCGCATCGGCCTCGCGATGATCGAGGACGCCGAGAAGAAGGGCCTGCTCAAGCCCGGCTCCGTGATCATCGAGCCGACGAGCGGAAACACGGGCATTGCCCTAGCAGCGGTGGCGGCGGCGAAGGGCTACCGCATCATCCTCACGATGCCCGAGACCTTCTCCATCGAGCGGCGCAAGCTCCTCGCGGCATACGGAGCGGAACTCGTCCTCACGGAAGGCCCCAAGGGCATGAAGGGCGCCATAGCCAAGGCCCAGGAGCTTGCGGAGGCCACGCCGAATTCCTTCATCCCGAACCAGTTCGAGAATCCGGCCAATCCCGAAATTCACCGCAAGACCACGGCCGAGGAGATCTGGCGCGACACCGGCGGCAAGGTCGACATCATCGTGGCCGGGGCCGGCACGGGCGGCACGATCACCGGCGTCTCCGAGGCGCTCAAGAAGAAGAAGCCCTCCATCAAATCCATCGCCATCGAGCCGACGGACTCGCCCGTTATCTCCGAGGGACGGGCCGGTCCCCACAAGCTCCAGGGCATAGGCCCGGGCTTCGTGCCGAAAGTCTTCAATCGGGCCGCCGTCGACGAAGTCATCACGGTGAAGCACGAGGACGCGGGCGTCACCGCGCGGAAACTCGCCAAGGAGGAGGGCATCCTGGTGGGCATCTCCTCGGGAGCGGCGCTCTGGGCCGCTATCCAGGTCGCGAAGCGCCCCGAGAGCGCGGGCAAGACGATCGTAGTCATCCTCCCCGATACCGGGGAACGCTATCTCTCCACGTGGCTCTTCGAGGCCGAAGCGCAATAATAGCGCGCCGATCTCGCCGGGCGGCGCGATGCGCGTCGTTCGGCGCGTCGAGCTAAGCAACTCTAGAGGAGATGGCATGGCCGAAGAGTCGTGGTCCGAGAGACAGGGACCTGAGTGGAGGACCAAGGTAGGTCTCGCCGAGATGCTCAAGGGCGGCGTGATCATGGACGTGACCGACGCCGCCCAGGCGAGGATCGCCGAGAAGGCCGGGGCCGTAGCCGTCATGGCGCTCGAGAGGGTGCCCGCCGATATCCGCGCGCAGGGCGGAGTGGCGAGGATGTCCGATCCCAAGATCATAAAGTCCATCCAAGACGCGGTGAGCATACCCGTGATGGCCAAATGCCGGATCGGGCACTTCGTCGAGGCTCGGATACTCGAGGCCTTGGGGATAGATTTCATCGACGAATCCGAGGTCCTCACGCCCGCGGACGATCGCTTCCACGTCGACAAGCGGTCATTCAAGGCTCCCTTCGTCTGCGGCTGCCGCGACCTCGGGGAGGCTCTGCGCCGCATAGGCGAGGGCGCGGCCATGATCCGCACGAAGGGCGAGCCCGGCACGGGCGATATCGTCGAGGCGGTGCGCCACATGCGGGCGGTCACCGACGAGATAGGGCGCCTAACGCGCCTCCGGCCCGAGGAGCTCATGACCGCCGCGAAGGAGCTGGGGGCTCCCCACGAGCTGGTCCTGGAAGTCGCGAAGACGGGGCGGCTGCCCGTACCCAACTTCTCGGCCGGCGGAGTCGCCACTCCCGCGGACGCCGCCCTCATGATGGAGCTCGGCGCGGAGTCGGTCTTCGTCGGCTCGGGCATCTTCAAGTCGGGCGATCCCGAGCGTCGGGCGATGGCTATCGTCGGGGCGGTTACCTATTATAAGGATCCCAAAAAGCTGGCCGAGCTCTCCGAGGATCTGGGCGAGCCCATGGTCGGCATCGGCCTCTCCGAGCTGAAAGACGAAGAGCGGATGGCTAAGCGCGGCTGGTGATTCTCGGTGAACAGGATCGGAATACTCGCCCTCCAAGGTGACTACGCGGCCCATGCGGCCGCCGTTCTCCGCGCGGGGGCTTCGAGCTTCGAGGCGAGGACTGCCGAAGACATCGAGTCGGCCCCGGCCATGATCATTCCGGGCGGCGAGAGCACGGTGATGGGGAGCCTCCTCATTCGCTTCGGCCTCATGGATACATTAATCCGGCGCATCCGCGAAGGCATGCCGGTCTTCGGGACCTGCGCCGGCCTCATTCTCCTCGCCTCGAGGATCGAGGGCCGGCGGCAGCCCGGCATCGGCCTCCTCGACGTCGGCGTCAGGCGTAACGCCTACGGCACTCAGGTCGACAGTTTCCGCGAGCATATCGAGACCTCGATACCTGAAGTGAGGCGCCTAGAGGCCGTCTTCATACGCGCTCCCAAGATCACGTCGGTCGGCCCCGAAGTCGAAGTCCTCGCTTCGTGCAGAGGCGATCCCGTCCTCGTGCGGCAGGGCCTTATCGTTGGCGCGGCATTCCACCCCGAGCTCAATCCCGACGCCGCGATCCATCGCTGGTTCCTGGGCTTGTGAAGTCTGAGGAGAGTCGCGAGAGCTTGGTCGGGCGCCGCTAAAGGCCGCGCCTGCGGGCGAAGTTTTCGGCTAGGGCCCTGCCCGTGGCCGTGGCGCAGCAGCCGCCCTTCCCGTTGCAGCGCAGGTCGGGCGAGAGGCTCCGTCCCACGCGGTCCGCTGCCTCGAGGGCCTCGTGGAAGGGGAGAACGGCATCGGATCCGGCGAGGGCGAGGTCCGCGAAGGAAATCGCGTTTCCCACGGCGGATATGATGCGGCTCATGCAGGGCTGCTCCCGCCCTCCGGGTATCGGATCGCAGGGCAGGCCGATCGCGGCCTGGAGCGCGAAGCTGGCAGCGTTCTCGACCTGTACCGGGGATCCGCCGCACATCTCTACTATCGCGGCCGAGGCCATGGCCGAGCAGAGTCCGCACTCGCCGGCGCAACCTATTACTTCGCCGGTGGGCTCGCTCCTCGTGTAGGCGATCGCGCCCACGCCGGCGGCGATGAAGAGACCGCGCAGGAGCGCCTCTTCGCCGTAGCCCCGAGCCTCGCGGACCGCGCTGAGGGCCGAATAGAGATAACCTCCGCCCGTACCCATGGGACCGGGAACGATGGGCACTCCGGGCGTTTTCACGATCACGCCGAGGGCCCGCTTGATGGCGGTAGCCATAACCGGGCCGCCGAGCGTAGGTCCGCGCTCCTCGTAGCGCGGCCATATGCGGTTGTCCCTCCTCCTGTCGGGGCTGTCGGGGACTGGGATATCCTCGTCGTAGACGACACGGACCTGGCGGTCGAGGATGCGGGCGATGTCGCGCATCGCGGCAAGAACGCGATCCCTCGGCCAGGAGGAGGCGGCTTCCTCGTACCTGAGGGCGATCTCGTAGAGCCCCGCGTCCTCGCTTGACGCGAGGGCGCGCCATGAAGCCATGGTGTCGAAGAGCTGGGGCAGGCGGCCCGGCAGGCTGGGCACGGGGAGGATGGGAGCGAGAGTCAGGGCTCCCGCCGGCAGCTCGTCGGGGGGCCCCGCGAGCTTGTACCAGCGCATCCGCTCTCCGTCGCGCTCCGAGACGCCCGACTCGAGGACACTGTCGGATTCGGGCCGGCAGTTCCGGCCCCGGCTACAGAAGTCGAAGAGGACGTAGCTGTCGCCTTCGAGATTCACGGGAAATCCCTGGACGGAGCGGATTTCGACCATGCCTCCGCCCGTCGAGTCCCCGACGAGCTCGACGCTCCTGCCTGAGGCGCCGCGAGACCGTATCTTGACCGCGTTGGGATGGCTGCTCTCGGGTATCTTCTCGAGGACGAAGTTCACGTCGACGCGACGCGAAGCCGCGAGCGCCTTGGCCTCGAAGAGACGGGGATCATCCGGCTCGAGGCCGAGGACGCCTCCGATGAGGCCGAGGTCCTCGTTCATGTGGCCGAATATGCCGGCGTAGGTTCCCTCGGGATCGAGGACGAACTCGACGCGCGCGGGCGTATCGCCGAGCAAGGATGCCGCGAGCAGCCCTATCCTGCAGGGCCCGGCGAAATGCGAGCTCGAGCCCGGCTGCATGACGGGGCCGAAGACGTCGTTGAAGAACTCCGGATAGCGCGGGACCATGGCTTTAAGCCCCGACCTTGTCGAAGGCTTGGCCGAGGTCCCAGATGAGATCGTCGGAGTCCTCCACTCCCAGGGAAAGGCGGATCTGCTCAGGTCGTACCCCGGCTGCGCGCTGCTCTGCCTCGGAGAGCTGTCCATGGGTGACCGTGGCGGGATGCACGACCAGGGATTTCGAGTCGCCCACGTTGGCGAGGAAGGAGAAGAGCTCGAGGCTCTCGATGAAGCGCTTGACCCGCTCGAAGCCGCCCTTGATGCCGAAGGTCAGTATGGAGCCCGGCCCTTTGGGCAAGTACTTCCTGCCGAGCTCGTAGTAGGGGCTCGACTTCAGCCCTGGGTAATTCACCCATTCGACCTGCGGCTGCGAGGCGAGGTATTCGGCGACTCTCTGGGCGTTGCGGACCTGGCGCTCGACGCGGAAGGAGAGGGTCTCGATGCCCTGGAGGAAGAGGAAGGCGTTGAAGGGACTCATGCAGGCGCCGAAGTCCCGCAGGTAGTGGAGCCTGGCCTTCACGATATAGCCCTGGTTCCCCCACTTTTCCGCGTGGATGAAGCCCGAGTAGGCAGGATCGGGCGTCGTGAAGTCGGGGAACTTGCCCGATGCCCAATCGAAGTTGCCGCCGTCGACGATGAGGCCGCCTATGCTCGTGCCGTGGCCGCCTATGAATTTCGTCGCGGAGTGGACTACGACGTTGGCTCCGTGCTCGAAGGGCTTGAAAAGGAAGGGCGTGCCGAAGGTGTTGTCCACGATGAGCGGAATCGCGTGCCTGGCGGCGATCTCCGCCACCGCGTCGAAGTCGACGATGTTGATGTCGGGGTTGCCGATCGTCTCGACGAAGACTGCCTTCGTCTTTCCGTCGATGGCGCGCTCGAAATTCGCGGGATCGATCGGATCGACGAGGCTTGTCGTCACGCCGTGCTTGGGCAGGGTATTGACGAAGAGATTGAAGGAGCCGCCGTAGAGGGTCTTGGCGGCTACGATATTGTCGCCCGCGTGCGTGATATTGAGGATCGAAGTGGCGGTCGCCGCCGAGCCCGAAGCCAGTGCCAGGGCGCCCGATCCGCCTTCGAGGGCCGCGATGCGGTTCTCGAGGACTTCGTTTGTGGGGTTAATGATGCGGCTGTAGTCGTAGCCCGCCATTTCGCCCGAGCTGATGCCCTGCGCGGCCGCGAAATCCTTGAATACGAATGAAGTCGTCTGATAGATGGGCACTGCCCGCGCTCCGGTCGCCGAGTCGGGGACCTGCCCGGCGTGAACCTGCAGTGTGTCGAAGCCGTAATTCCTTTTTTGGCTCACGCGCTTTTCCTTCCCTGGACGGCGGGGGCCTCCGCGTCGATCCTCGCTCCATCGCGCGCAATGCAGGCCAGGCAGTCGCGGAACGAACAGACTCCGCAGGAGTGGCATTGGAGTAGGGGTATGCCGCGGGACTTGGCAGTAGCCACTGCCATGATGCGCGCCTCGTGGGAAACTTTCCCCGTGAAGAGCACGACGGCGTCCGAACCCGCGAGCTTGGAGGACATGTTCACCCCGGGCTCATTGAACACGCGCAGTTCATATCCGCGTCTTTCAGCCTCTATCCGATACTGCCTCTCGAGACGATCCATCCCGCCGACTAGTGAGATACGCATTTCTTCTCCAAATAAGACAAAATAGACCTATAATGTCTTATTTAGGATGAGATTCGACTTTTCGTCAAGTAGCTGCCGGAGCTTTTCCCTGGGAGAGGCTAGATTCCCACGAACGGCGGAGCCCGCAGAGGCGTTCGCCGGCTTCCCTGAGCGTCTCGTCGCGCTTGGCGAAATGGAAGCGGATGAAATCCTGAACGCTCCCCTTGAAGAAGCTCGAGCCCGGTACCGCCGCGACCCCGACCTCGCGAGCCATCCATCGGCAGAATTCCGCGTCGCCGGCGGCTTTGAATTCCCTGATGTCCACCATCGCGTAATAGGCGCCTTCGGGCTTCACGTAGGGCATCCCCGCGCGCTCGAGGTAGCCGAGGAAGAGCTCGCGCTTGCCCGCGTACAGCTCGCGGAGGCCCGCATAGTAGGAGTCGGGAAATCGCAGGGCGGTCACCGCCGCCTCCTGAAGAGGCGCTGCGGCGCCTACGGTGAGGAAGTCGTGCACTTTCTTCATCCCGTCGATGATCGGGCGGGGCCCGATCGCGTAGCCCAGGCGCCAGCCGGTGATGGAGTAGGTCTTGGACAGGGAGCTGCAGGAGATAGTCCGCTCGAACATGCCGGGCAGGGAGGCGAAGTAGGCATGCTCCCGAGGCGCGTAGACGATATGCTCGTATACTTCGTCGGTGATGACGAAGGCGTCGTGGCGCTCCGCGAGGCTCGCGATCGTCTCGAGCTCGCCGCGCGAGAAGACCTTGCCCGTCGGGTTGGCGGGGTTGCAGAGGATCAGGGCCTTGGCCCCGCTCATCGCGCGCCCGAGCTCCTCGGGATCGAAGGAGAACTCCGGGGCACGCAGCGGGACGCAGACCGGGATCGCGCCCGAGAGGACCGCGTCGGCCTGGTAATTCTCGTAGAAGGGGGAGAAGACGACGACGCGGTCGCCTGGGTCGACTACCGCGAGAACGGCGGCCATCATCGCCTCGGTGCTTCCGCAGGTGACGACTATGTTCTCGTTGGGATCGATGGGCGTGCCCATGAAGCGCCGCTGCTTGTCGGCGAGGGCCTCGCGGAAGTTCTGAGCCCCCCAGGTCAGCGCATATTGATGGGGCCCCTCCCTGACCGCCCTCTCGGCCGCGGCAAGCAGTTCAGGCGGGGGCGCGAAATCGGGGAAGCCCTGCGAGAGGTTGATGGCCCCGCACTCGTTCGACACTCTGGTCATGGCCCTGATGACCGATTCCCCGAAGGATGAAGCCTTCCTGCTGATTCCCGGCATGGACTCTCCTCTCCCTAGGAATTCAACGCGCGATCCAGGTCGGTGATGATATCGGCGGGATCCTCGAGCCCCACCGAAAGTCGGAATATACCATCTCCTGCGTAGGAGCGATAGGAACGCTCCTGGTCAGGCGACAGCGCGAACGAGGTCCTCAGCATATCTTCGGTCGAGAGGTAGTAGACGAGGCTCCTGTGGTGGCCGAGGGACACCGCGTAATGGACGACTTCGAGTCGCCTCGACAGCTCCACCGCGACTGCCGCGCCGTCGCCCTTCACCTGGAAGCTCAGCATGCCCGAGAAATTGGCCATCTGCCTTCTCGCGAGCTCCGCCTGGGGATGCGAGGGCAGGCCGGGATAGACGACTCGCAGCACTTTCGGATGGCCCTCGAGGAAGCGCGCGACCGCGAGGGCGCCAGCCTCGTGGGCTTTCATCCGGAGGGGCAGGGTCGCGATGCCCCGCATAACGAGCCAGGCGTTGAAGGGGCTGATGATGCCGCCGAAGTGGATGCTAGCGCCCCTCTTGAGCTCCGCCAGGGCCGATGCAGTGCCGAGCACGGCGCCGCCTATCGCGTCGCCGTGGCCGCCCAAGTACTTCGTGAGGGAATGGACGACGAAGTCCGCTCCGAGCTCGAGGGGCCGCGTCGCGACCGGCGTGGCGAAGGTCGAGTCGACGATAAGCCGCGCCCCGGCGGCATGCGCGAGGCGAGAGACCGCCGTGATGTCCGTCAGGCGGATGAGGGGATTGGCCGGCGTCTCGGCGTAGACGAGCTTCGTGTTGGGCCGCAGCGCCGCCTCGACTTCGCTCGGCCGCGAGAAGTCGGCGCGGGTCACCTCGATCCCGCGGGTTGCCAGGTAATCCTTGGCGAACTCGGCCGTCCCGGCGTAGCTCACGTCCGATATGACGAGGTGGTCTCCCGGCCTCAGGAATTGGAGGAGGAGGCCCGTGACCGCGGCCATCCCGCTCGCGAAGGCGATACAGGCCTCAGCCCCCTCGAGGCTCGCGAGCTTCCGCTCCAATTGGACGATAGTCGGATTCCCCCAGCGCGTGTAGACGTAGGGAGTGTCCTCCCCGAAATCCTCGGCCGAGAAGGAGAGTCCCGCTTCCGTTACGAAGGTCGTCGACATGACGATGCTCGGGGCCGAGGCCCCGCTCGTCGGATCGGGTTCCTCTCCCGCGTGTATCGCTCTCGTGCTGAATCCGTATCTAGCTTTGCTCGTATCCATGGCAGTCCCTTCCTGTGTCGAAGATTGGCGCATTGACATATTTGCTTAAAATGGACTATGAAGGTCTTAATAGTATATTAGCCTCCTGTCAATATATCGGGACAATGAAAATTAAGTACCTCGAAGCTTGTTAGCCCCGACCTTTGGACAAGCCGGCTGCTGCGCTCTTTAGGAGGATGTCGATGAGGGTCATCATTACCGCGGGCGGAACGGCTGAGCCTATCGACGATATCCGCCGCATCACGAATCGCTCGACGGGTCGTCTCGGAAAGGCGATAGCCGAGAGCATTTTCGCGCGCGGAGGAGAATCGATCGAGCGGCTCTATTACCTGCACGGCCCCAACGCGAGCATGCCCGAGACGCCTCGAACTGAGCTCGTGCCTGTCGATACAGTCGACGATCTCGAAGAGGCATTTTCGTCGATCCTCCGCGCCGGTGAAATAGCCGCGATCGTCCACGCGATGGCCGTTTCCGATTATCGCGTGGCGGGGGCGGCGACCGTCGAAGCCATGGCTCAGGCGGTCGCTCGCGCGATAGCCTCGGGAGAACTTACTCGCAATGCGGATGAGAAAGGCCTGGTCGGGGAAATAGGCCGTCTCATGCGCGCGGCGCACTCTGCCGCTCGCGCCAAGATCGCTTCGGACATCGAGGACCTGGCGCTTTTCCTCGAGCGTACGCCCAAGCTGATCGCCTCGCTGCGGGAGGCCGCTCCACGCGCGACCATCGTGGGCTTCAAGCTCCTCTGCGGTTCCACGGCGGAGGAGCTTGCCGCGGCCGGCCTCCGTCTCCTCGAATCGACGCGCTGCTCCTACGTCTTCGCGAACGACGCGCGGGATGCCTTCGGCTCGGGCTATGCGGGATTCCTCATCGCTCCGAGCGGCGTACGGGAGCGACTCGAGGGTAGGGAGGCGATAGCCCGGCGCATCGCCGATGCCGTCCTCGCGGGCGGCGGGGGGCGGGCATGAAGTGCGTAGTCCTGGCCGTCACGGGGAGCATCGCCGCATACAAGGCCGCCGATCTCGCGAACCTCCTCGTCAAGCGGGGCTATGCCGTCGAGGTGATCCTCACCCGCGACGGCTCGCGCTTCATCACTGCCCTGACCTTGCAGACCCTCAGCAAGAACCGCGTCCACGGCGACATGTTCGACGAGGACTTCCCTCGCGAGGTAAGGCACATCTCGCTCGCGAAGCGGGCCGATCTCTTCCTCGTCGCCCCGGCGAGCGCCGACAGCATCGCCAAGCTGGCCCACGGCCTGGCCGACGACATGCTCGGCGCGGTCGCTCTCGCCCTCGATCCGGGGAAGCCCGTCCTCGTCGCGCCGGCTATGAACACGAACATGTACCTGAGCGCGCCCGTGGCGGCCAACCTCGAGACTCTTCGCTCGCGGGGCTGGGGGATCATCGAGCCGCGGGAGGCGCTACTCGCCTGCGGCGAGCTCGGGAAGGGCGCCCTCGCCGAGGTTGAGGAGATCGCGGCCCGGGTAGAGTCCATCCTCGGCGCGGCGGACGAAGCGCGATGAGCCGCGAACCCGAAGCTGTCGGCTTCGATCGCCTCGGCGCATTCGGCATCGGCAACGCCCAGGACGGGGAAGGCGGAACGGGCTGTACGGTCGTCGTTTGCGAGGATGGCGCGATCGCGGCCGTCGAGACCAGGGGCGGCTCGCCGGGGACGAGGGAGGCCGAGGGGCTGGACCCTACGGGCGCGCGGAGCTCGATCCAGGCGGTCCTCCTCGCGGGAGGGAGCGCCTTCGGCCTGGACGCGGCCGCAGGCGTCGTTCGCGCGCTCGAGGAGAGGGGCATCGGCCGGGACGTCGGCGTTTGCAGAGTGCCTATAGTCTGCGGCGCCGTGCTCTTCGACTTGGCCTGCGGCGACTACCGCGCGCGCCCCGACGAGAGGATGGGATACTCTGCCGCGATCGACGCCCTCAAGCGCCGCGCCGGAGCGGTGCGTGGCAACTCGGGCGCGGGTACGGGAGCGACGGTGGGCAAGGCCCTCGGCTCCGGCCGTTGTATGAAGGGCGGCCTCGGCTCAGCCTGTCTGGGAATAGGCGAGCTCGTTGTCGGCGTCGTCGCGGCGGTCAATTGCGTGGGCGACATCGTCGATCCTGCTACGGGCCGGATCCTGGCCGGCACTCGAGGCGAGGAGCTCGGCAGCTTCGCCGACTCGGAAGCCTGCATCTTGGCCTCCATGGACGAGAGGAAGGACTTCTTCAACGGGAACACCATCATCGGCTGCGTCCTGACCAACGCGAGGCTCTCGAAGGCCGAAGCGAAGCGGCTCGCTGCGGTGTCGCAGGACGGTATCGCCCGAGCGGTGCGCCCCTCCCATACGCGCTGGGACGGAGACACGCTCTTCGCCCTATCCTCGGGCGAGGTCGAAGCCGACCCCGACGCGGTAGCCCTTCTCGCCGTACGCGCCGTCGCCGGGGCGATCGTGGATGCGGTCCTTTCCGCCGAATCCGCTTACGGCTTTCCCTCGGCTCGCGAATATAGTGCAGCGAAACGCTAAGCGCGGCTTTTTTGAAGAAGGATATTGACATTCAAATTAAAATAGACTAAAAGGGTCTTAATAGTTATCTAAATGAGAATCTTGACTAGTCACACTAACGGATGGCAGTCGAAGGAGGTCATCATGCGCAAGGCGCAGCGTTCCGCCCTCATCAGCTCCACGAATAAGGTGCCCAAATGCATGCGCGCCTCCATGCTGGCCTGCTTCATGTGCATGTGCCGCTGAACCGTTCCCACGAAAATCGACTCCTCTAGAACTCGCGACGCTGAAGCGACGTAGCTCCGTCCTTCGCTCCGCGTACGCGGGGAAAAGAGCGCATTCATAGACGAACAAGGAGGGCCAGATGGCCGGAAAAAGCTTGAAATTCGACACCCTGAAGGTGAGGGCGGGCTACGATCCCGCGGAGCACAACCGATCCGTGCAGGTCCCGATCTACCAGACCGCGTCATACGAGTTGGGCGACACGGCGAGGGCGGGCAGGCTCCTCGCCTTCGAAGAGCTTGGGCACCTCTACACGCGGGTGAGCAATCCGACGGTCTCGGCGCTCGAGGCCAGGATAGCCGCGCTCGACGGCGCGAAGGGCGCGGTGGCGCTGGCCTCGGGAATGGCGGCGGTCAGCTACTCCCTTCTCAATGCGGCCGAGGGAGGCGGGCGGGTGTTGACGACCCCCAATCTCTACGGCGGCACGGTCGACGCCTTCAAGAAGATCTTTCCACGCTTCGGCGTTCCCATTGATTATGCGAAGGACGTCGACGATCCGGATTCCTTCGAGCGCGCCATCCGCCCGGAGACGCGAGCCATCTTCGTCGAGACGATCACGAATCCGAACGCCGTGGTCGCCGACGTCGAGGCTATCGCAAAGATCGCGCACGAGCGCGGCCTTCCCCTCATCGTGGACAACACTTTCGCGACGCCCTACCTCCAGAGGCCCTTCGACTTCGGCGCCGACGTCGTCGTCTACTCGGCCACCAAGGGGCTCTCGGGCCACGGCAGCGCCATCGCGGGGATCGTGCTCGAGAGCGGGAAATTCGATTGGGCGAACGGCAAGTTCCCTCAGTTCACCGAGCCCCAATACACGTTGCGCGACACGAAAGGCAAGGAGAGGAGCTTCGTCGAAGTCATGCCCGATTTCCCCTTCACGGCGCGGATCAGGCTTAACTATCTCGCCTATCTCGGCGCCGCCCTCGGCCCACTCGACGCCTATCTCGTGCTTCTCGGCGTCGAGACCCTCTCCGAGCGCGTCGCGAAGCAGGTCGCCAGCGCGGAAAAGGTGATCAGGTACCTCGAGCGCCGAAAGGAAGTCGCCTGGGTCAAGCATCCGGCGGCGACGGGCTCGCCCTCCGCCAAGCTCGCCGCGAAGTACCTCCCGCGCGGGGCGGGTTCCGTCTTCACCTTCGGCGTCAAGGCCGACGAGGAAAGGATCAACAGGCTCATCGACTCTACGGAGCTCTTCAGTTACCAGGCCAACGTCGGCGACGCCCGCTCCCTGATCATCAACTCGCCTAAGACTACCCACGGCGAGCTCGATGCCGCGCAGCAGAGGATCGCCGACATCGCGCCCGAGACTGTGCGCCTCTCCATCGGCCTCGAGGATCCCGAGGATCTCATCGCGGACCTCGATCAGGCTTTCGAGAAAGCCTTCGCGAAATAGGAGGAAGGAATGACGACGAGAAGAATGGCGGCTATCGCCGCGATGCTAGGCGCGCTCGCCCTCGCGTCCGTCGCCGGCGCGGCCGCCGAGAACGCGCCCCCTCCGGCCGCCCTCGACCCTGCGATCGACGCCTGCGCCAAATGCAAGATGTCCGTCAAGGATTCGGGTTACGCCGCCCAGGTCATCGCGGCGGAGGGAAGGGTCTATAAGTTCGACGACCTTGGCTGTCTCTTGGCCTACCTCAAGGCGAATCCCGCGCTGAAGCCGGCGGCCCGCTACGTCCAGGACGCGGGCACGAAGGCTTGGCTCAGCCTCGAGGCGGCTTACTACGTGGTCGCGAAGGAGGTCGAGACGCCCATGGGCTACGGCGTCCACGCTTTTGCGACGAAGGGAGCGGCGGAGGCATTCGCGGCAGCCCGCAAGGCCGGTACGAAGGTAGTGCGGCTTTCGGAGCTCGACGTCGGAGACAAAGCCGAGGCCGATGGCGGGATGAAGATGTGATCGGTCAGAGGAGGGGATCGTGACGAGGTCGCTCATCGTGACGGGGCGGGAGGTATCGCGCATCTCGCGCGGAAAGCCGCAGCAGGTCGCATTCGTTTTTTTCGCGGCGATCGCGCTCGGCGCCTTCGTCCTCGCCGGCTCCGGCGGCCATGCCGGAACCGGGGCGATAGCCGCCGCGGGCCCGGGAAGACTGGCCGCTTCGATCTCGAACCTCCTCCTCGTCGCCTCCTCTCTCGCGGGGATCCTCGTCGCCGCCCTCTCCTTCTCGCTCGACGAGACGGGCGGCATGGCTGCCCTCGTCAGGTCCTGCGGCTTGGGCCGCCGTGAATACATCCTGGGCAAGTTCGCGGGCCTGGCGATCGCCCCGGCCGTCCTTATCGGCGCGGCGACTATCGTCGTTCTCGCTATCGCCGAGCGGAGAGGAGGCTTCGCTTTCCTCGTGCCGCTCCTCGCCTTGGTCCTCGCGACGGCGGCTGTCTACGCGGCTTGGGGCTCCTATTTCGGGACCTTCAGCCGCTCGACCCTCGCGGCGGCCGGCGTCTCGCTCGCTTTCTGGTTCGCGACGCTCTTTCTTTACGAGGCCCTTGGTTGGGCGATCTTCCCTGTCTTGCCGTATCGAGCGGCTAAGCCTGCCTTGGCCCTGTTCCTCGCCGCTAATCCCGCGGAGGCCCTTCGCCTCGGGGCGATCTTTCTCGGGGACCGCGGCGCTACCCTCGGACCCGAGTTCTATTA
>Ga0265330_10000382_pt1 | contig 30759 bp, 29 predicted proteins | sample 41919metaG_FD_202083 | JGI IMG/M metagenome (GOLD analysis project Ga0265330, IMG submission 202083) | Rhizosphere microbial communities from Carex aquatilis grown in University of Washington, Seatle, WA, United States - 4-19-19 metaG | ecosystem: Host-associated > Plants > Roots > Rhizosphere...
TTCTCGACGCTGCGCAGGTTGCCACTGCCGCTGTCGACGATTGCGATGCGAGGCTTGACCATAGATGAGTTCGGGCCTACGCCGTCAGCGTTCCCTTGGTGGACGGCACGTCGCGCTCGCGCGGATCCAATTGCACGGCCGCACGCACGGCACGCGCGAAGGCTTTCCACAGTGCTTCCATCGCGTGATGCGAGTTTTCGCCGTACACGGTTTCCAGATGCAGGTTGCACAGCGCCGTGGACACAAACCCCGCGAAAAACTCGCGCGCCAGCTCAGCGTCAAAGTCGCCGATGCGTCGGCCTTTGAGATGCTCGGCGAGATAGACCAGACAGCCACGGCCGCCGAAATCCACCGCCGCGCGGGCCAGAGCCTCGTCCATCGGGATGGCCGCGTCGCCGAAGCGTGCGATGCCGCGCTTGTCGCCCAAGGCCTCGCGAAAGGCCTGGCCCAGGCAGATCCCCACGTCTTCCACGGTGTGGTGCCCGTCAACTTCGACGTCGCCGCGTGCGTCGATCTCGATGTCGACCAAGCTGTGCCGGCCAAACGAATCCAGCATGTGGTTGAAGAAGGGTAGCGGGGTCGCGATCTTGCGCTGCCCCGAGCCGTCCAGATTCAACACCACGCGGATCTGCGTTTCCTTCGTTTTTCGTTCGACAGTGGCCTGGCGCATGTGCCCCCAACTATGGAGGCCGCCGGCTGCGACGTCAAACTCGTGAATGGTCCCGCAGGGAGTCGGGGCTCGAGGCGGCGCGACGACGGCGAGGGACTGGACCGATCCTTGTCCGAGGCACGCAGGGGGCGGCATTGGATCGCTGCAGCTTTGCTGAGATCGGATCGACACATGCTATTCTCTCGACTCGTCCCTCGGCGGGCGGGCTCCCATGGCCTCGAACTCTGCAGACGGTAGTCCGAGAACCGACCGGAGTTCACCTGCCGGCCCGGACGGATCGACCGCTGCGCCGGGAACCAACACTTCAAAACCCGTCACGGCACTGCTTCTTGTCCTGGGGATCGTCTCGGTTGTGCTCGCGCTGGGGTGGGCCCAATTCTGGTTTCTCACCGACGATGCCTTCATTGCTTTCCGCTACGCGAGCAACAGCCGGCTGGGCCACGGGTATGTGTGGAACCCGCCCCCGTTTGCCCCGGTCGAAGGGTACACGAGCTTCCTGTGGCTGGTCCTGCTGGACCTGATCTGGCGCACGACGGAGATCGCGCCTCCCGATAGTTGCAACTGGATTTCGCTAGTTTTCTCCTGGCTGACGGTGCTGCTCGGTGGACGCATGATCTGGCGAATTCCGCTGGGACCACGCCTGGACTCGTGCAAGCCCCTGTTGGCGGCCCTGGCTCTGCTGGGCCTGGTGACCAATCGGACCTTCCTTGCCTGGACCAGCTCGGGACTCGAAACCGCGATGTTTGGTTTCTTCGTCACCTGCTGGATCTACTCCTGCGTGTTCTTGCGCCAGGGCACCGTGCGATGGGCGTTCTTCGCGGCGGCGTCGGCGGCGCTTGTCTGCCTCACGCGTCCCGACGGGCAGCTCTTCGTGGCAGCGACCCTGGCGATGGTTGTGCTGTCAGCGGCCACTCGCGAGTCCCGCCCTCGCTGGATGCTCATGGCGGCTGCGACGCCCCTGCTCGCGTTTCCCCTGCATCTACTCTGGCGCCACGCAACCTATGGCGCGTGGCTACCCAACACCTACGTCGCCAAGTTCACGGGAGCCTGGCCGGCCAGCGGTATTCGCTACCTCCTGTCGTTCGTGCTCGAGTACGCCCTGTGGGCCTGGCTGATCTTGCTGGCCTACGTCGCGATGGTGCGGCGGCCGCGGCTCAAGAGTTTTCACCGGGCGTTTCCCCTTTGGGTCGTCGTACTGACGTTGCTTGGCGAAACCACATACTACACCTTCGTGATCGGCGGGGATCACTTCGAGTACAGGGTCTATAGCCACCTCTTGTTGCCTATTTTCGTTTCGTTTGTCTGGCTGCTGGGGCGAGCAATGGCCACGCCTCGCCAGGCTGTCGCTGCGCTGGCTGCCTTTGTGGTGCTCTCCTACCCGCTGCCATGGTCGCACTGGGCCTACTCGCGCGGACTGTCCAACCGCGGCTCGACCGTCAGGATGGAAGTGCCGGTGGCCCCACACTGGCCGGCCGCCTTCAGGTGGTACGCGGCCTGGTTCGATGGCCTGCAATCGTGGCTGATTGACCGCATGGTTTGCGTCCGTCATCAGGAACACAAGGTCAACCTGCTGTACCTGAAGTCTCTCTTTCCGTCGCGCACAGAGGGAAGCGAGATCACCGGCGATGGTCTTCCGGTATTCGCGTTCGGTGCGGTTGGCCTGGTCTCGTGGGTGCTTCCGCACGTCAACATCATCGACCTGCACGGGCTCAATGACTCGGTCATCGCACGGCTGCCCATGACACCCGGGGCCGAACGCCGGATGGCCCACGACAGGCTCGGCCCGGAAGCGTACGTCGCCGGCTTCCGTCCAGATTTGATCTTGCTGCCTGACAAAGGCCTGTCGGCGGTCAGACGCGCGGAGAGGCTGACCCCCGAACAGATCGTGGAGCACCAGAGACGGTGGATGGAAAAGGTGGGCGCTGTCCGTCCTGGCCGGTGAGTGGAAATTCCGAATTCCGGATGCGCCGGCACAAAGCGGATATCCTGTGCGCACGCAGGCCGTGCCTGCGATCCTAAGGGTGAAAGATGGACAAGCGCCACCGCAGCCACGGAACCGGAGCCTTCTCGCCCACCGACTTTCGCAGCCTGGGCGATGACTGTGTGTTCGAGCCGGGCGTGCTGGTTTTCCACCCCGAGACGATCTCTCTTGGCCGCAACGTGTACGTCGGGCACAACGCCATCCTCAAGGGCTACCACCGCAACGAAATGCGCATTGGCGATGGAACCTGGATTGGCCAGCAGTGTTTTTTCCATTCGGCGGGCGGGCTGACCATTGGTTCGGGCGTGGGGATCGGCATAGCCGTGAAGATCATCACCTCCCAGCACCAGGAAGCCGGGCGCGAGGTTCCCGTGTTGTTTTCGCCCGTCGAATTCGCGCCGGTGGTCATTGAAGATGGCTGCGACTTGGGCGTGGGCAGCATCGTCCTGCCTGGCGTGACAGTCGGACAGGGGGCGATTGTAGGTGCAGGTGCGGTGGTGACCCGGGACGTTCCCGCGTTCGCCGTGGCCGCCGGCGTTCCGGCGCGCGTCCTTCGCTACCGATAGTGCGCTGCCGTCGGCGTGGCGACGGCGAAAAGGCCAGCGGACTTGTCGGACGGCCGCCGGGCTCAGGCGCAACTGCCCGATCTTGCTGGCAGCACAGCCTGGCACCTCCGATGCATAGGAAAGCGGCTGGAGGTTCCCCACTTGTTTTTCCACAGCAGCTCACAGCGCGTTCCGACAAGAAATCCTGGCGACAAGATTCGCGTGGCCGTCTTTCCCCTCGTCTTCGTCGCAGTCTGGCTGAGCGCTGTTGGGTGCGCCGGGCCGCAGGTCTACGTCCCCTTTGAACAAAGAACCATGGTGTCGGCCGAGGCCCGCTGGCAGGCTCTGCAAAGCATGGCCATGCGCGAGCAGTGGAACGTGGTGCTGGCCAGTCCCGCGGGCTACACCATGGTTGCCTACGCAAATCCCGCAGGCACATCAGGTGTGCGCGACCGGATCAAGGTCGAGCTCTTCGCGGATCGCACGGTGGTGGATACCGGGACCGAGATCGAAGATGGCAGCCACTGGCAGCTCGTGCCAGGTCGCTGCGAGTACTACACCTTTTCGCGCGAAAAAGCGCTGGCTGCGCAGATCGAAGCCAGCCCCTCCCCACCGACCAGTCCGGCGGTTCTCCGCAAGGGCACGGCGCTGGCCGCACGCTGACACGGGCCAATCCCCGGTCCTTCGCACCATCCCTGTGGTGGTGGCAGCGTAGCAGATGTAATCTTTCCGGGGTGAGCATTGCGAGAATCCCACTCGTGCTGGCCCTGGCCACGCTCGGCTGCCGCGTCTACTCGGCAGGCCTCGCCACCGACGCCATGGCACTTGATTTTACGGGCATGGGTCCATGGGATTCCGGCGGGGACGATGAAGGCAAAGTCATCGACGCGAGGGGCGATGTGTCCACCGATGCGGGTGCCAAGGGAGAAAGCGCGGACCTAGCGCCGGCGATTGGCGACCCCAATACCGTCGGATGTTCGGACGGGACGCGCGAGGGCTTCCACGACATGGTCAACTGGCCCAGCATTGCCGGCTGTGCAGGGGGCTGGACGTCGCCCGGGTTGCTCACCCTTTCCGCGCGCCAGCCTCTGTGCAACCGCGTGTCAGGCAACGACAGCGGCAATCCCAATGGAGATGGTTGCTCGGCTGCGGATCTATGCGCCGACGGCTGGCACGCCTGCGTTGATGGCCCGGACGTGGCCAGGAGCTCGCCCACGGACTGCGAAAGTGTGGGCTGGCCCGGCGACCACGCCTTCTTTGCCGTCATGACCGGGGCTTCGGCGCAGGGCGTGTGCTACGACGATCCGTCGTCGGCGATAAACGATCTCCATGGCTGTGGCACCATCGGACAGCCAGAGTCGGAGTGGTGTCCTCCGCTCACGCGCCGCATGGGTTTTGCCGACTGCGTCGCGACGGGCGTGTGGCAGTGCGGGACCGTGGATGAAAACCTGAGCGAGGCCCAGGTGGTCATCAAGACAGGCCCGTCCCTAGGTGGCATCCTTTGTTGCAGGAACTGAGAATGCGCTGACCCTCTCGGGCGCGATGAGTGACTAGAACTCAGGCCTGGCCGATGGCGTTCGACACAATCGCTGCGAGAAACCGAGACACGGGACGGTGGCGCAAGGCGCTGGCGTTGTCGCTGTCTTTGCATGCGGCGGTTGTTGTCTACGCCGTGACCGCCACGCGCGTGCGGCGCGAGGAGCGCCCGACCGCGCCGGTTGTGGTCACGGTCATGTCAGAGGAGGCGCCGCCTGTGCCGCTGCCCGCACCCGCCGCCGTGGTTGCAGCACCGGCAATCGCACCGGGGCGTGCCGGCAAGCCGGCAGCCCGGTTGCGGGCTGATCGCACGGCCAATCGGGTGGCACCTCCAGCGCCAGCATCAGCCGAAAAGGCGCCGGCGCTCGCAGCTACGGTGGCGACCAGTCTGCAGGGTGACGTGGTTGTCCAGGCAGCCAGCGCACCGGCCGGCAGCGGGACGGGTCTGGCTGTGGACGTGGCACCGGCAGCGCACGGGTCCGACACGAGCAGCGCCCCCAGAATCGTCGCGCCCGCCGAAGGCGACGGTCAGCTCGCCATCAATCCCAACGACCCCCGATATCAGGCGGTGATTCCTCCGCCCCTGCGCAAGCCTGGCGCCAAGTTCGCGCCTTTGGTCAAGCTGTGCGTGAGGAAGGACGGCTCGGTGGGTGACGTGACTGTGATGCGACCTTCGGATCCGGCCGTCGACCCAGCCATAGTCGAGAAGCTTCGCCTTTTCAAATTCCGGCCCTATCTCGACCACGGCCGGCCCATCCCGTTCTGCTTCTTCCGCGAGTATCAGCTGTCGGTCGAGGAGTAGTGCCTCCATCGCCATGCCGGACATTGACCGGCAGGCGGGACACTCAGGTGGCCGAGATTCGCCCAGGCGCGGGTTTGATCCCGGGCCAATTGCTGGAAACCCGGGCCAAGCGAGCTGGCACCGTTCTCGCTTAGGGCAAGCGGCGTGCTCGCTCGCGTACTTTCGGCAACTGTCATCGGCATTGAAGCCGCGCCCATCAATGTCGAGGTGGACGTGTCGCAAGGTCTGCCCGGTTGCAACATCGTGGGCTTGCCTGATGCCGGCGTGAAAGAAGGCAGCGTGCGCATCCGCGGCGCACTGGAAAACAGCGGGTTCAAGTTCCCGCTACGTCGGATCACGGTCAACCTGGCGCCAGCCGATCTGCGCAAGGACGGTGCCGCCTTCGATGTGCCCATCGCCATGGGCATTCTTTCGGGCGCAGGATTTCTACCGCCTGAGAGCTTCGACAACGCCCTGTTTGTGGGCGAGCTGGCCCTTGATGGCAGCGTGCGACCGGTCAAGGGCGTGTTGCCCATGGCGGCCTACGCGCGGGCTCGGGCTGTGCGGCGAATGTTCGTACCGCGGGACAACGCGGCCGAGGCTGCTGTGGTAGGCGGCTGCGACGTCGTGCCCGTGGCCCACCTGAGCGATTTGCTGGATGTCCTGCACGGGCAACGGGCGGCGACCGTAGCCGCGCTGCCAGCTCGGTGTGCGCCCACGGCCGCAGCTGACCTCGGCGAGGTGCGCGGGCAAGAAGTCGCCCGCCGCGCGTTGGAGATTGCGGCAGCCGGCGGGCACAACCTCCTGTTCATTGGGCCGCCGGGATCGGGCAAGACCATGCTGGCCCGGCGGCTGCCAGGAATCCTGCCCACCCTGTCGTTCGACGAGTCGCTGGAAACCACCATGATCTATTCGGTGGCGGGAATGTTGGCCGGCCGATCACTCATCACCGGGCGGCCCTTTCGCGCGCCCCACCACACGGTCAGCGTGGCCGGCCTGGTAGGTGGCGGGCCCATGGTGAGACCCGGGGAAATCTCGCTGGCCCACAATGGGGTGTTGTTTCTCGACGAGCTGCTGGAATTCGGCCGGCACGCCCTCGAGGCTCTGCGCCAGCCGCTGGAAGAGCGGGAGATCGCCGTGGTGCGCGCCCGCCGCACAGTCACTTTTCCCGCGGATTTCATGCTGGTGTCGGCACTAAATCCTTGTCCGTGCGGTCATTATGGAAATCCATTGCGGACCTGCACCTGCTCGCAATTGGCCATCAATAGCTACCGGGCGAAACTGTCTGGGCCGTTGTTGGACCGCATCGACATGCACGTCGAAGTGCCCGCCATTTCGTATCGCGAACTGGCCGGCAGCGAAACCGGCGAAACCAGCGAAACCGTACGCGCGCGTGTGGAACGGGTGCGCGCGCGGCAGATCGAGCGCGGCGTGCGCTGCAATGCCCGCCTGTCGAGCAAGGAATTGCAGAGCGTGGCTAAACTGGACAGCGACGGCCATCGCATCATGGAGCGCGCCGTGGAACGGCTGGCGTTGTCTGCCAGATCGATTGAACGGGTAAGACGGCTCGGGCGCACGATCGCAGATTTGGATGGCTCGCCCGACGTGCGCGGTCCGCATGTCGCCGAGGCGCTGCAATATCGATTCTTGGATAGAGAGGTGACGTCGTGAGGGAAGAATGCTGTTTCACCACAGAGAGCACAGAGGACACAGAGGGAGAAGGGGAAGGGTTGAATGGGATCTCGGGGTCGATCATCGGAGCGGCGATTGAGGTGCACAAGTGCGTCGGGCCGGGAATGCTGGAATCGGCCTACGAGGCGTGCCTCGAGTGCGAGCTGATCGCGCGTGGGCATGTCGTCGAGAGACAGAAGCCTCTGCCCATTGTCTACAAGGGCGTGTCCATCGACTGCGCGTATCGATTGGACCTGGTGGTGGACAAGCAGGTGCTCGTGGAACTCAAGGCGGTTGAGCAACTGTTGCCGATTCACCAGGCCCAGATCCTCTCGTACCTTCGGCTCTCCGCACTTCCCCTCGGACTGCTGATCAATTTCAACGGCCCGACCCTGAGACAAGGCGTGCGCCGCTTCCGACCCTTTCAATCCCTCTCTGTGTCCTCTGTGCTCTCTGTGGTGAAAAACAGCTAACTCAACATCCGGTTCTGCTTGCCGACTCCAACGGCGCGGCTTTGAGGCAAGGCGTGCGCCGCTTCCGACCCTTCCAATCCCTCTCTGTGTCCTCTGTGCTCTCTGTGGTGAAAAGCAGCTAACTAAGAAGGAGATGACCCATGGCTACCATCAAGGAACAACTGAAAGAGAAGTTCAAAGCCCTATCTTCCGCTCTCTCAGCGATTGAAAAGCAATTTGGCAAGGGCGCCATCATGTCCCTGGGCGGGGGTGAGACGCCCGATGTCCCGGTGATTCCCACGGGCTCAGTGGGGCTCGACCTGGCGCTGGGCGTGGGCGGACTGCCCCGCGGTCGTGTGGTGGAGATCTTCGGTCCCGAGTCGTCGGGCAAGACCACGCTGACCCTGCACGCCATCGCGCAGGCGCAAAAGGCGGGCGGCATCTGCGCCTTCATCGACGCCGAGCACGCCCTGGACGTGACCTATGCCCGCAAGCTGGGCGTGCGCATCGAGGACCTGCTGGTGTCCCAGCCCGACAATGGGGAGCAGGCCCTGGAGATTGCCGACAAGCTGGTGGGCACCGGCGCCATCGATATGATCGTCGTCGATTCAGTGGCGGCCTTGGTGCCCAAGGCCGAGATTGAAGGCGAAATGGGCGACGCCCACATGGGCTTGCAAGCGCGCCTGATGAGCCAGGCCTTGCGCAAGCTGACCGCGGCCACCTCGCGCAACGCGACCTGCGTCGTGTTCATCAATCAGCTTCGCCAGAAGATCGGCGTGGTCTACGGCAATCCCGAAACCACCACCGGCGGCAACGCACTCAAGTTCTACGCTAGCGTGCGCCTGGATATCCGCAAGATCGGCGTGGTCAAGAACGGCGAACAGATCGTCGGCAACAAGGCGCGGGTCAAGGTGGTGAAGAACAAGATGGCGCCGCCCTTCCGCGAGTGCGAATTCGAGATCCTCTACGGCAGCGGCGTGAACGCCGTCGGCGAAATCGTCGACCTGGCCAGCGAAGCCGGCCTGCTGGAAAAGTCTGGCGCCTACTATTCATGGCAGGGCGAGCGCATTGCCCAGGGCCGCGACAAAGCCTGCCAATACATGGCCGAGCACCCGGCCCTGGTCGACGAGCTACGAGATAAGCTGGTTGAACAACGCAAAGCCGAGAACGCGCGTTTGGGCGCGGCGCCCGCGCCTGCAAGCACGAGCGCGGACACCGCCGCGGCGTAGCGACGAACGTTTTTGGGGGCGGACTTCGCGGCGCAGAGGCCCGGCGACGCGGCTGAGCTCGGCCATTCGACGTGGATCATCGACATGGCCGGCGCAGGGGGTACTGGTGGCAGCACCTTGGCTTCCGTCGCGCCACGAGTGTCGCCCAGGCCCTTTTTCATGCTCCGGTCGACACCTCGTCGGCCTGTGATTGCTCTTCCTTTCCCGTTCGACCTGCGTTCAGGCGCTTCAGGAACTCTCTGCTTGCCTTGAAGAGGACCACACGCCCGGGCTTGATCTCGACGGCTTGCCCCGTGTGCGGATTTCGCCCCCGGTAGCCCCTATGATTTCGAATCGTAAAAACACCGAAGCCGCGGATCTCGACCCGTTCGCCTCGGCGCAAGGCCCCAGCGAGACACTCGAAGAACGCGGCGACCAGGGGCGCGGCCTTGCGCAGGCTGATGTTCCGGCGCTCTGATAGGCGGTCGACCAAGTCTGCGCCGATTGTCGCGCCGTCCGCTCTCGGCACGCGAGGGCTCTTTGGGCCGATTCGCCGGTCTGCCGGCAGGGCTTCGTTCGCAGTGTATTCGGCCGTCTTCGAGAGTTTGGGGATCTTCGCCGCAGCTCTCGCGATCTTGGCGCTCTCTCGCCGCTTGGCGATGGCAGCCCTCCTCTTCCTCTTGGGCCAGCTGGTGATCGCCTGCCGGATGCCCTCGCCACTGACTCCGTACTTCCCTCCGATCTCCCGCAGAGACCAGCCGCTGGCGCTGAGCCGGACGATCTCGGGCATTTCGCCCAACGGTACTCCTGAACCCCGCTTGCGCTTTCGCCGCGCGCCGGTCGTATCGAGGATGGAGCACACCCAGGTCGGCGTGAGGTGTTCAGCTTTGGCGATTTGGGCGACGCTCCTACCGGCGTCGAACATCTCCGCGATTCGCAGGTTGCGCAGGTGGCGCGCTCGGGACTGCATGGCTCGGAAGCCGCATGGAGCAGGATAGTCCTTGGCTCCCGCATTCTGCATTCCGGAAGCGTCGCTCAGCGCACGGGAGATTGTGGAGACCTGATCGGATGGGCTCCTCGACATCAGAAACGCCCTCCCGGCGAAACCCTCTGGCGCTTTGGCGGCTGGCTCGATGGTCCGGTCCTGGGCGCATGTCGGCCGGTGAGAGGACCCCTTCGAGAATTACTAACGCATCCAAAATAGTTAGCCATATTACGCCATATCCAGAGAACTGCTCACGGCCTCTGCGGCTAATCATACGCCATAGCAATGAGTTGTCACGTGACTGCATAAAATTGCTCTTGACAGAACTCCGTCGCCTTCGCTAGACGTCGTTTCCGCGAGATAGGTTGTGGCTCGCTTCCACCTCTGGGAGGGTTCATGGACCGGAAGCAAGGGACGAGGAGTCGCGCGCGAAGAGTTAGCAATCTGGGTAGCAGCAGCCGTCTGCCGCGAAGCACCTGGAGCGCAACATGAAACTCAATGGCCCGCGCCGCAGGTTGCGTTCGACTGGGCTGGCTGCGGTTCTGGCGCTCGGACTGCTCGGGTTCTCCAGCTCTTCAGTAGACGTCGGGCGGGCCCGGGCCGCCGGCGGTGCTCCCGCGCCTCTCGTCGCGGCAGGACAGCCCGTCAACTGGTGGTTCGTTTTCAAATTCAATGCGGAGAAAGGACGGCAACAATGAGAACCAAGAGGATTGGTATTCTGCAGCTGGCTGCGACGGTCTCGCTTCTGTTGGCCGTCGAATCCAACGCCAGCGCGACTCTCGGATGGTACGGAGCTTATGCCACCGACAGCTATTCGGGTGGTTGGCTGCCGGAATTCTGTGACTTTGCGGGGTGCTACGGTTGGGACACAACCTACGGATTCCTCGATGGGATGTATCCCAACAACGAGCAGGTCTTCGCCAGCGGCCTACCAAGCACTGGGGCGCCCCTCGTAGAGGGGCACGGATGGATGTTTGGTGACCTGGTGGGTGCGGACTTGGTCGATGTGCTATGGCTTTGGACACATGGGGGAGTGGACAACGGCATACCTGCTTCTCAGTGGTCCATGTGGAACCCGAACGTAATGGTGAACTCCAGTGACATGAGACTCGGAGATGACGCGAAGCACCTCAAGTTGTTCGTCTCATACGCCTGTCACACCCTCCAAAACGATGAGTACTGGATGGATCGCCTCGTTCCAATATTCGAGGGAGGTCTGAAGATCATGGTCGGCAGCCACGACATCATCAATTGGGGAGAGACAATGGATGAAGCTGGTTGGGAATTTGCCGTCGGCCTCCAGGAAACCACGATCTATAATGCTTGGCACGGTGCTCTCGAAGATTGGTGGTTCGATAATGACGGTGCCATCATCGCTACAGGGGTCAGTTGGGGAGACTGCTTCGATCGCCTCAATAGCGCCACCTACTCTCAGATAGTGAGCGACACGCAACGTCCGCCGCTCAGAAATGGCGCGGGGTGGGCGTATTGTGGCGCCTTTTGGGACAACCTCTAGATTCGCGAGGAGATAGTCATGCGAACGCTTCTCAGGGCAATTGTAGTTTTCGCCATTTCCTGCGTACTCTCGAAGAGTTTCGCGCTCGCCAAATCATCGTCACAGAGAGATGCGTTGCTCGAAAGGTCGGCTGCCTCTGGAGTCGGCATTGCGGAGGTGACCGTCTTGCGTACCAAACGGTCCTCTACCGGAGCAGCCAATGCTACCCTGCAATCCTTGGGTGCGGCAGGAGCGCTGCCTGCAAGTGCGTACTGGGCGAATGCCCAAAGGCAAACGGGGCATGGTGTTGCGTTCGACAGCGGCCGTTGGCACCTGCTTCTGAGCGACGATGGCCGGGCTGGGAAGCTGAACCACGACGAAGGCGTGTCGGACTGTGCCGAACTGGGCGAGAAACGGAGCGATGTCGAAATGGCGTCGATTGGTGAAGCTTTCGTACTTGAGAAACTCCAATCAGTCGTCCAGCTAGCAGTCGGCGAGCAGATTGTGTTCAACGGAGCAAAGCACCAGTATCGTAGGTCAGCGTCCCTCGATGGTCGGGTAAACCGGCTTGAGTATTGCGGGTCTACCGTTGAGTTCGGGCGCCGCGTCGCGGGCCTTGCTATTGTTGGTCCGGGATCGAAGGTGCGAATTGATCTTGATTTTCGGGGCAGCGTCACTGGCTTTGTGTTTGACTGGCCACAATACGTGGAGACTGGGGTGAAGCAGGCCGTGCTGAATCTCGGGGACATCAACGCGCGAGCTCCGCAAAGCGAGATCTCGGCAAGTGGGAATTGGAGCGTCGTTGCACGGATGGAGTGCGGGCTATTCGACCCAGGCTACAAGCGAAGGATTGCGGGCGGCCCCATCCAGAGTGCGTGTGTGTACCATATGAGACACAGGAAGGTCGATTCTACGGGACAGAACACCGAATCTGCCTCCATCCACGTGGTTCCGGCGGGCGTGACTCTGATCAAAGATCCTTCTTGGCGGTATCTGCAAGCGCTCTGCACACACGGCGCGGTTTGCCTGGATCAGTAGGGGTAGCGCCGGTGGCTCATGTGACAAGGCCGGCCCGCCGCAGAGCCGCCACGGTCCCCCACAATGGCGACTGTTCGGAACCTTCAACGTGCGAATGCTAGGGCCTCGCCACAAGGTGGCCGCGCGCACGCGGCGCTCGCAGAACAAACAAGCCGCCACCGCAAGATGGTGACAGCGCATCATATGTGTCGCATACTATTTGTGTGGCGCAGCGGGCCCTTGCCATGTCGGCGGTGAGCCAGCACAGCAATCGGCTCGGAGGACCAGAATGGAATCACAAATGTTCAGAAGAGGTATTGGAGAGGTTGGGCGCATCTTCGGCGTCGGAATTCTAATGTGTGCGCTGCTTGCCGCAAGTGGCTGCGGCGGAGCCGACAGCTGCCCGCAATGCAATCCGAAGTGCGCCGTCCCGGCTTGGCCCAGGATGGTGGTCGGGTTGACCCCAATCGCCTCGTCGATGATTGGCAATTCGAATCTTACCGTCGATCTTACGGCGGGTGACGGCACAAGCATCTTCCAAGATCAGGGACAAGACACATGCTCCTGTTTGGACCACCTTGTGGGCGTTGTTTGCACCCGCGCCTTTGACACAGGGCCGGCGCAACTGGACCTGATCGTAACGGTTCTGAACGGCACGCAGGTACTTGGCACTTGTCCGGTTCACCTTGCAGAGCACAACTACTGTGGCTTCGATGCGACATATCTCCCGATCCAAGTTGATGCCGCGGGCAATATCTCGTGTGGTACCAGGATGCAATTCGACGTCTGCCCTCGCTGAATCCGAGGCCGTTGATGGCCGAGGAGGTCATCGCCACTTTGTGCGCGCCCGTGATCGGCGCGGTTGCACTAACCCGCTCCCGCAACCCATGGGAATTCAAGTCGTTCTATGACCCGGCGTCGTGTTCATGTCGCCCAGACCCGGTCTGATCTGGTGAGCGCCTCCATCCGAGACCCCCTGCGCAGCACCGCTCGCAGCTTGGTCACATCGTCCGGCGCAAACACCCGCATCCCTGGCCGCGGCAGACTCCCCCATCTCCGTGGCTGCGGAAAGACCCCGGCCGCCTCCAAGCGATGATACTGCTTCTCGGAGATTTGGAGCGTGCGGCAGACATCGCCGGTGAGCAGTAGCCCCTGCGCGTGAACGGCGGCGTAGAAGCGACGGACAGGGTTTGGGTGGTGGCCCTGGATGTAGCGGGGAATGCCCTTGGTCGCACACCGATGCTGGGGCTTGAGCTGGATTTGCTCACCGCATCCACACGCGCAGCGTGGTGCCATTGGTTGCAATCGATGGGTCCAACGGGATCCTGTCTCGGCCCTGGGAACCTGAATTCCAATGATTTCAGCGGGCTCCAGCACCGACGGTGACGCAGTTTTCGAGGGGCCTATGTACCCCGGTAAAGGCAAGACCATGCTGGCGCGGCGGCTACCAGGAATCCTGCCCACCCTGTCGTTCGACGAGTCGCTGGAAACCACCATGATCTATTCGGTGGCGGGAATGTTGGCCGGACGACCACTAGTGACGGACCGGCCCTTTCGCGCGCCCCACCACACGGTCAGTGTGGCTGGCCTGGTGGGTGGCGGGCCCATGGTGCGGCCAGGGGAAATCTCGCTGGCCCACAACGGCGTGTTGTTTCTCGACGAGCTGTTGGAATTCGGCCGGCACGCTTTGGAGGCCCTGCGCCAGCCACTGGAAGAGCGCGAGATCGCCGTGGTGCGCGCCCGCCGCACAGTCACCTTCCCCGCGGACTTCATGCTGGTCTCGGCGCTGAATCCTTGTCCGTGCGGCCATTATGGAAATCCATTGCGGACCTGCACCTGCTCGCAATTGGCCATCAACAGCTACAGAGCGAAACTGTCTGGGCCGTTGTTGGACCGCATCGACATGCACGTCGAGGTGCCCGCCATTTCGTATCGCGAACTGGCCAGCAGTGAAACCGGCGAAACCAGCGAAACCGTGCGTGCGCGGGTGGAGCGCGTGCGTGCCCGGCAGATCGAGCGCGGCGTGCGCTGCAATGCCCGGCTGTCGTGCAAGGAATTGCAGAGCGCGGCCAAACTGGACAGCGACGGCCATCGCATCATGGAACGCGCCGTGGAACGGCTGGCGTTGTCGGCGAGATCGATCGAGCGGGTGAGGCGACTGGGGAGGACGATCGCTGACCTGGATGGTTCGCCCAATGTGCGCGGGCCTCACATCGCCGAAGCCCTGCAATACCGGTTCTTGGATAGAGAGGTGACGTCGTGAGGGAAGAATACTGTTTCACCACAGAGAGCACAGAGCACACAGAGGGAGAAGGGGAAGGGTTGAATGGAATCTCGGGGTCGATCATCGGAGCGGCGATTGAGGTGCACAAGTACCTCGGGCCGGGGATGCTGGAGTCGGCGTACGAGACGTGTCTCGAGTGCGAACTGCTTGCGCGTGGGCATGTGGTCGAGAGACAGAAGCCTCTGCCCCTTGTCTACAAGGACGTGTCCATCGATTGCGCGTATCGCATGGACCTGGTGGTGGACGAGCAGGTGCTCCTGGAACTCAAGGCGGTTGAGCAACTGTTGCCAATTCACCAGGCCCAGATCCTCTCGTACCTGCGCCTCTCCGGACTTCCCCTCGGACTGCTGATCAACTTCAACGGCGCGACCCTGAGACAAGGCGTGCGCCGTTTCCGACCCTTTCAATCCCCCTCTGTGTCCTCTGTGCTCTCTGTGGTGAAAAACAGCTAACTAAGAAGGAGATGACCCATGGCTACCATCAAGGAACAACTGAAAGAGAAGTTCAAAGCCCTGTCTTCCGCTCTCTCTGCGATTGAGAAGCAATTTGGCAAAGGCGCCATCATGTCCCTCGGGGGCGCCGATACCAGCGACATCGCGGTGATACCCACGGGCTCAGTGGGGCTCGACTTGGCCCTGGGCGTGGGCGGACTGCCGCGCGGTCGCGTGGTGGAGATCTTCGGTCCCGAGTCGTCGGGCAAGACCACGCTGACCTTGCACGCCATCGCGCAGGCGCAGAAAGCGGGCGGCATCTGCGCCTTCATCGACGCCGAGCACGCCCTGGACGTGACCTATGCGCGCAAGCTGGGTGTGCGCATCGAGGACCTGCTGGTGTCCCAGCCCGACAACGGCGAGCAGGCTCTGGAAATCGCCGACAAGCTGGTGGGCACCGGCGCCATCGACATGATCGTCGTCGATTCGGTGGCGGCTCTGGTGCCCAAGGCCGAAATTGAAGGCGAGATGGGCGATGCGCACATGGGCTTGCAGGCGCGTCTGATGAGCCAGGCCCTGCGCAAGTTGACCGCGGCCACCTCGCGCAATGCAACCTGCGTTGTCTTCATCAACCAGCTTCGCCAGAAGATTGGCGTGGTCTACGGCAATCCCGAAACCACCACCGGAGGCAACGCACTCAAGTTCTACGCCAGCGTGCGGCTGGACATCCGCAAGATCGGCGTCGTGAAGAATGGCGAGCAGGTCGTGGGCAACAAGGCGCGGGTCAAAGTGGTGAAGAACAAAATGGCGCCGCCCTTCCGCGAGTGCGAGTTCGAGATCCTCTACGGCAGTGGTGTAAACGCCGTCGGTGAAATCGTCGATCTGGCGAGCGAGGCCTGCCTGCTGGAAAAATCGGGCGCCTACTATTCATGGCAGGGCGAGCGCATTGCCCAGGGCCGCGACAAGGCCTGCCAATACATGGCCGAACACCCGGCGTTGGTCGACGAGCTACGCGAGAAGCTGGTCGAGCAGCGCAAAGCCGAGAATGCGCGCTTGGGCGCGGCACCCACGAGTGCATCTGCGGTGAGCGCGGACACAGCAGCGGCGTAGGGATGCCTCCCCATGGGCTCGTCCTCAGGGCGAGCCCGCAGAACGCTGCTACGGACGGCACCCTTCGTAGCGACGGAGCACGAATCCACTGTGGCTCATGATGGGGGAGCCACCGCAGCGAAGGATCACGGGATCGGACTTGGCGCGCGGATCTTCCATGATGAACCGATAGCCGTTCTTCACGAAGTAGGCATCGGCGCCAGCGCTATCTCCGAACGCCACAGCCGTGTCCAGGTCCTCAACGGCGCGCCGCCGCGCCGCCTGGACATACTGGCTGGCGTAGTAGTCCAGGCTGAGCAAAGGAACCTTGAATGCCCCGCCCTGCACGAACATTCCCGGGTATCGAAAGAACACGGGTGTTCGTCCAACCGTAGCGGCGACCTGTTTCGTGAAGTTGTAAAAGCCGCGATCCTGGCTGTCGCTGGTGCGAGGCGGAAGCTTAGGGAAATGGAAGGGCAAGACCGCGAAGAGCGCAAGGGCGAGTCCCATCGGGCCCCATTTCGCCAAGGTGCCAATTGCGATCTTGTGGCGATCGATGAATCCGCGAAGCAGCCATTGCAAGGCCCGCGAAACGCTCTCAAGCAGTGCGATCAGACCGAGTAGTTTCACAATAGGGAGCAGAGCTGTCATCACAAGCCAGAATGTATGCGGAGGCGCAGGCAGGACACGCCTCACAATCTTGGCAAGGTCGGGGTGTGCCAGGTCCGCCACTACGAACCCGCCATGGGCCAAGATCAGGCTGACAGCGAACGCAGCCAACAGAGGCTGGCTGCGCTTCCAGAGCGTGGTTTCGCTTCGGCCAATCCACAGGGCGCGAATGGCAAAAGCCACGACCAGCACCAGGCCAGCGTCGCGCGGAAGAAGCGCCAGCTTGAAAGCGTCGGCCATCCCATGGCCCTCATAGATGGGTTCAAGCCATGCGGCGGCGGCCTGTGGATAAACCAGTCTCCCGTATTTCAACAACTGGGGGCCAAAAAGCAGCAACAGTGGTCCTGCGGCGCCGCCAAGCAACAGCACAACTCGCTCCAAGGTTGCGACCCTCTGTCCCGGCCGGAGGCAGGCGCGCGCCAAAGGCACAAGCAGCACGAGCCCGATACCCGCTGCCGTCATGAAGGAAGCCCCTTGCCAGATCCCCAGGGTGCCAATCAGGACCCCAACAGCAAGGTAGGCAGCAGGTGATCGCGCGTGAGGCGATCGTCCCTCCCAGACGAGCCCGGCCAGGACCAAGAACAGGCAGAAGGCCCCGCGCACACCGTCGGCTGGATATAGTCCATGTCCAGGTTCGAGCCATCCAAACAACATCGCCAAGGGCACGAGTGGAAGGCTGCGCAGGCCGCCGAGTACGACGATGGCGAATCCGGCGACCAGCAGAAAGAAGGCCGTTGTGATGACTTCCAGTCGGAAGTAGGCCTCGGGCACGTCGCGGCCGCTGATCCGGGCGACCAGTGCCGCAGCGGCGGGCATCACGAACGGATACCAGTGCGCCTCACCGAGGTAGTAGGGATCAGTGAAGAAGTGACCGTGCAGAATCTCGTGGGCCTTGGGAACGTCGCGCATGGCAACGTCTCCGCCAACCACCACCAGCGCGCGCTTCTGTTTTGCCAGGGCTGCGACCTCGCGGTCGATGTCTCGAAACCCACGCTGACAGTGGAGGCCAAGAGCGAGCGCGGCCAAGACCGAGATGGCTCCCCAAACCAGAGCCGAACGGGACATGCGTTGTCTGAGGAACCCTGTGAAATTCACAGCCTGTGACTATCACAAGGGCGGCAGGTTGAACGCGGCGCCGCCCTCAGAAACCTCCGGACACCGCCAGCCTCGCGACCGCGTGGCCGTGCGACTCACCGATGGGTGGCAAGAGCACCAGCGTGACGCCGCCCAAGCTGGCGGCCGCGCCACCTGCCACCAGCAGCCAGCCAGCCAGGGCGGTTTGATGATGATACGCACATGTCTTGCTGGAAGCCGAGCAGGTGGACTGGCCGTCTTGCCAGAGAAAGTAGGCGCCGCCGCCCACCGCCGCCAGACCGCCCAAGCTCGCGCCCACACCCAGCACTTTTTGCCATAGGGGAAGCCGCGCCCAACGCGAAGGAGAGCGCGTTTCCGCGACAAAGTTCACTGCGGGCACGTTGGTCGGGGCTGGCGCGGGGGCAAGTGCTCGTAAGTCTTGCGAGCGGGCCGCCTCGTTGCCTGCTTCAGCGGCGCGGGCGAGGCCGGGCGTGGCGGGCGCGAAGCTGAGCGTCGCGACCAGCGTACATACCGCGGCCAAGCCCAAGCGGGCTGGTGGCTGGTCGGCTCTGACGCTGGTCATGGGCTGCCTCGCCTGGTCGAGTGGATCTAGGGTGTGTCTGACTTCGTCTTGGTGGCTTTGTCAGTCTTGACGGCCGTGCTGGTCTTGGTTGCCGTGCCGGTCTTGACTGCAGTGTCGGTCTTGGTCGCGGTATCTGTCTTGACGGCCGTACTGGCTTTGGCGGCCTTGTCAGCCTTGCCGCCCTTTTTGCCCTTCTTGCTGCCCTTCTTGTCCTTGGACTGATCTTCGGCCGCGTTGCCGTCAGCGGTGGCCTCGCCATCGGCAACGACCTCGGGGGTCACGATTTCTTCAGTCGGTGCCTCGGCTGCTTCACGTTGCTTGGCGGCTGCCTCTTCCTGCTTCTTTTTTTCGGCCTCTTGTGCGCGTTTGGTCTCCGCCTGAATCTCTCGGTCGTAGTCCTTCTCGCGTTTTTCGGAGCAGCCCTTGGGCTCGCATTCGCCCGGACATTCACACTTGCCTTTCTTTCCGCAAAGACAAACCCCCGCCGAGTTCTTGTAGCAGCCGCAAGCATTGAGCTGGGGCTCGTCTGACGTTGTCTTCGCCCCCGCAATCGCATTGGGCGCGAAACCAATCACCAGCAGCATCGGCAGCAATCGCCACACAGTTCTCATGTTCTCTCTCCTCATCTCGTGAGTTTTGTTTGGCCCGGCCCTCGTCCGGACGAAGCGCAGTGTACACGTTCACCGAAGAACAGGGTGGCAGTTTGATAGGGGGATTTGTTTGCGCAGAGGAGTATCCTGATCCGTCATGAGAGCCCCAATTTCGCTGTTGGCTACGGCGTTGATTGGCGCAGCGGCCTGCGGCGCCCGAGGCTTGCACGTCGACCTCTGTGCAAACGCCGGCCAAACTCGCACCTGTTCGACGACATGCGGCGAAGGCCTGCAGACCTGCCGCAATGGCGCCTGGCAGGGCTGCGAGGTACCTCCCGTTACGCGTCCGTGCCAAGGCGTGTGCGGGCAGGGGACCCAGGAATGCGAGAGCGAGCAGTGGAAGGCCTGCGTCATCCCCAGCACCCAGATTCCTTGTACGAACGACTGCGGCCAGGGCACGCAGCTTTGCGAAAACGAGAAAACGGGAATCTGTGAGGTCGCGCCGGTTGTGGAGACCTGCGCCAGCGTCTGCGGCAGTGGCACCCGGACCTGCAGCAACAACCTGTGGGGCGCGTGCGATGCACCGCTGCCCAAGCAGCCCACGCTGGTCGCCACGATTCGCGACTTCCACACCAGCTTTCCGGACATGGAACCCCTGCAATGGCTGTACGACGACCGCGGCATCGTGGCTGCCGACCTGGGGCCAGACGACAAGCCGGTCTACAGCGGGGTCTCGCATTCGGTTAGCGGCCCGGATACCTTCAACGAGTGGTACAGGGACGTGCCCGGCGTGAACCTCTCGACCACCATCAGTCTGCCGCTTTCGCCATCGCCGACCAATGCGGGCGTCTATGCCTACCAAGACATGGCTTTCTTCCCCGTCGACAATCAGCTTTTCGGCAACGAAGGGGAGCCGCACAACTATCACTTCACCGTCGAGATACCGACCCGCTTTCGCTACCAGGGCGGCGAAACCTTCACTTTCTCCGGAGACGACGACGTTTGGGTGTTCATCAACCGCAAGCTCGCGATCGATCTGGGCGGCATCCACGAGACCGAGAGCCAGACCGTGGATCTCGATGCCCAAGCCGCCACGCTCGGCCTTAGCAAAGGCGAACTTTACCCCATGAACATTTTCTTCGCCGAGCGGCACGTGACCGGGTCCGACTTCGCGGTCGAGACCACGATCTCGGAAATCGGGGTGTGCGACTGACAGATTTCCCGCGTCACAGTCCTGTCCGCGGGATGCCAGATGCTTTTCGGCAGCACTCCAGGAAAGCGCAGGCACCGCACCCTAGCCGATGACCCTCACCCTGGGCTGGATACGCTCCCGAACCTCTTCGTAGATTGGCAACCCAGTCTTCGGCGCCACCTCCAAGCTGACGGCAAGGGCGTAGGGAATGCCTGCAGTGGGCAACTCGTCCAAAGCGTCGGCGAAACACGCCACCGGGATTTTCAGTTCCGCATCTTCCGCGATGTCCATGGCCGACTCACCTTCGAGGACTTCGTGCTGAACCGTGCCTCGCGAGACGGCCTTGCCATCCACGTCCCGACGATTGCCACGAAGAACGGTGGCTTTCTCCGGGGGCGTGAAAAAGAGCCTGATGCCGCGATAGGCTCGACTTCGCGGTGCGATCGGCGTGAACCAGGCCAAAGTGATGGCGACCTTGCGCCAGCAGCCTTGGGAATGGAGGCAGGAGGGGATCGGAACCGAATGAATCCACTGCTCGTTCGGCCTGATGAGTCCACCCGAAAGGAAGGTTGCACGCTGTTCAGTGCAAGCGAGGGCTCGCTCTGGATCGACTCGACCATAGCCGAGAAAGGCGGAGGCCATGTCTTTGAAACTGTTCGTGTTCTCTCTTGTCCGGAGCGCGGCTGCGAGCGCGGCGAATGCATCTCGATTCCAGCTGGCGGTGTGTACGACGACGGCCTTTGTCACCAGCGCGGACGGGATCCGGCTAAGAGCCGTTTCTGGGTTTGCGCGCTGGAGTTCCTCGATGACATCGACAACGCTGGCTGCAAGTCGCGTCGTGAGGGCGGCAGCATTGCTGGTACCGGTCGTGAACATCGTGCTGTTGATGTCTCCGGCGCTCTTTCCTGGCGCGGCGACCTGTTGCCCTGGAAGGGTCGGCCCGACCGCCGGTTCGAACGTCACATTCTTGCCCGCTTCCGCAGGTTGCCGGTTGAAGACCGCCCGTCCACCGGGGGCGAGTACGTCTGGCTTCACGGCCTTGCGAAAGCCACGGCCGAGGGCCGATAGCGGGCTCGGCAAGCCATTCGTGCTGATGAGCGTCTGCTGATGCGACGAACGACTTGCCCACTCCATCGCGTGATCCTCGTGACAAGCCCCAACAGTCAGTGCGTTGAGCGCCTCCGCTGGTGCCAGGAGCCGCCGGTTGCGATGATCGCGGTGGAGTGCCTTGAGCGCATCTTGTTCGGCGATTTCGTTGCCCGCCGATGGTGGTGAGATCACGAGTGGTGAAGGATGATTTCCTGCACTCACGACGAAAAGCAGTTGGTACTTCCACGCCAGCCAATCGATCAGCTTTGCAATCGAGCTCATCGAGTTCAGAAACGGTTGGTCGCTGTCGCCCACCGAGAAGTTCACGATTCGAACTGTGGGGGCGACGCCGGGATTTTGGCCATCACCTTCGGCGATCCGTCTCACGGCTCGATGGACAAGATCGACCCACAGCTGGTTTCTTGGCACCATCTCTAAGTCTGTCCCGGGCGCGGGAGCCAAGATGGGACGCACATAGAGTTCGCGATCCGATTGCGCCGAGCCATCGGCGAGATCCCCATGAACGATAAGCGATGCCATCGCCGTGCCGTGCCGCCGTTTCCCCGCAGGATAGTCGCCGCCAAGGCCGTCTGGATCGTCAACCCGAAGGCGTCCTCGTAGGCAACCGTGGTTCTCAATTGGAAGTCCGTCGAGGAGCGCCACGACTGGCGGGCGCAGGCGGGCAGGGGGAGCGATCCCAGGATGAGACTCGTTCGCTTCCCTCGTCTTGCTCGGCGGAATCATTTGAGGCGTCGGCCGGAAGAATCGGACTCCATCGGCAACCACCAGTTCGACATCTGGCCTCTCCAGAACCCCCTTCACGAACGTGGTCGGCAGATCAGCCAACAAGACGTGATACTCGATCTCCTCAATAACCGCGTGCTGCAGGACCATTCCTCCGGCGGCAGTCACGAGGTCGCGAATGCGCGCCGCCGCTGCCGCTCTGGCCTGCTCGTTGACGTTGAACCAGAGTTGAATTTCGACAGGAGCCCAAGCTGAGCCCAGCTCCACAAACTCACGCCATCTCTTCAGGATTCCGGTTTCTTCAAGCCGATCTTTCACTCCCCAACGCCTGATCTCACGCAGGCATTTGAAGACTGGGCGCCACGGTTTCAGTGCTTTGAGGGGCTTCTTGCTAGAAGCGTAGAACTTCCAAAGAGCGAGGAGCTGCTCCAGGGCGGTCTGGTTCGTCAGAACCATGTAGACACGCGCCGCTAGTTTCTTCTCGGTTCGGGCCTTGTCCTCGTCGAGCACGTGGAAATCTTCGTCCGGATCAAGGTCTGCCAGTTCCTCTTCGGCAAGCCAAGCGAGGCCGGGCGTTGCCTTGATGGCGTCGACGAAATTCTTCACCGGCCCGTCTGTCTCGAAAACCAAGACCTGCTCCAGGGAGACACCGGCGGCATCGGTCTGAAGCGTCAGGCGCCTCTCATCGAGCGCATTCCGCAGTGACTCGAACATCGGGCCGAGTCGCTCAACCTGTCGACGCTTGTTCGGCTGGTGCTTGCGTTTGCCTCCCTTGGGTGGGGGCTTGGGCGCTGGTCCCGCGACCGGAGGGGGCAACACCAGCAGCGGGCGTTCGGGCATTAGGGTCTATCCGTGAACGGCAGCGCGTGCTCGCCATTGAGCCAAACGGGAAGACACTATGCTTCTGGTGTCCGGCGCTGGTCCGGCCAGGACTATTCGTCGCTCTACGTCGGCACAGAGCTCGTCGAGCTCCGCATAGCTCAAACCTTTCAATCTTCCGGCCACGCTTTTGCCCCGCAGACCAAGAGGGATGCCAAGCCTTTCCTCGAATCGGGCGAGCCATTCTTCTATTTCCCTGGTCGCCGGCTTCGGCAACTCCAGCCGAAGTTGAAATCGTCGCCAGATAGCGCGGTCCAACAGTTCAGGGTGATTCGTTGCCGCAACGGTCACGACGTAGGAGGGAAGAGCGTCGACATTGAGCAAGAGGGAACTCACCACGCGCTTGATCTCGCCCGTTTCGTGTTTGTCGCCTCTCTCTTTCCCAATGGCGTCGAATTCGTCGAAGAAGAGCACACATCTGCGAGCCCGAACGTGATCGAAGAGCCGAGCTAGGCGCATTGCGGTTTCGCCGAGATAGCTGCCTACGATCGCCTCGTAGCGCACGACCAGCAACGGCACCGCCAGCTCTCCCGCCAGCGCCTCGGCAAGCGATGTCTTCCCGTTGCCAGGCTCGCCCACGAGCAGGATTCTGTTTCGTGGTTCGATGCTGTGCGAACGGAGCAGATCGGCTCGATGTTGCTCCTCCACCAGTTCGCGGACCGCCTGCTGAACATGCGGCGGAAGCACCATGTCTTGGAACGACTTCCTCGGCACGATTTCCAGCAGCGGACTCGACGAGCTGTCGGCGGGGCCCCTGGCGGTTGCACCTTCGCCTTCGCTGCGGGAAAGAAGCTCTGACAGCCGATCCGCCACAACGTGATGCTGCCTTCCCCGCTCGTCAGCGACGATAGCTTCAAGCGTGCGACGCACCCCAACCTGGTCACCCTGTGAACCGGCTTTAGCGAGGTTGAGCAGTAGATCTGACCGAGGCATTCGTACACCTACTGTCTAGCCTATCGGAGCGAGCGACAAGGGCCAAGTTCATGACTCTGCTTTGCGACGCGACTACGTAGCGCGTTCAGCCATGAAGGCGCCCTCACTCAGGCTGGCAGCGACCTCCTTGATACTGACCGTTGTCCACTTGGCGCGAGCCGGCAACGATGCGAATCAGGCCGGTTTCCGGACAAAACTCGGGTCGCGGCGTCCATGCTGGTGAGAGGCTCGTACCTCACTTCCTGGGCTCCTCCTTGTGCGAAGATGACTCGCATGACTCTTGGGACGGCACGAGAGCGCGCAGCGAGACGATGTTCAAGTGTGTTTTGGCTTCTCTTCGTGCTTGGAGCATGCGGTCGCTCTGAACTCCAGCAAGGCGCAGCCGAGGCCGATGGGAATTTGGGCGGAAGCAGCGAGTGTGGTGACCTGTGCTCGGCTCCGTCGCCGTCCACAGCTCAGTGTGCGGCCGGTCGCTGTCTCATCACCTTGGCCTCGGGGGAGTTCGGCCCCAATGACATCGCAGTGGACGCCACGAGCGTCTATTGGGTCAATTTTGGCGGCGGCGCCGTGATGAAGGCACCTCTGAACGGTGGCTCTACCACCACGCTCGCCTCTGGCCAGTCCTATCCCTGGGGCATCGCGGTGGATGCCACAAACGTATACTGGACCAACAATGGCACGATGAAGAACATGTACCCGGATGGTGCTGTGATGAAGGTGTCTTTGGGTGGCGGCCCCACGACCACACTCGCCTCTGGGCAAGCCAGCCCCAGCGGCATCGCAGTGGACGCCACCAGCGTCTACTGGGCCAACAGTAGCACCCAGAGCAACAAGTATAGGGACGGCTCGCTGATGAAGGTATCGTTGGGTGGTGGCCCCACCACGACGCTCGCCTCCGTGGGCGCCCCTGGAGGCGGACCCCTCGCCGTGGCGGTGGACAGCGCAAGCGTCTACTGGACCAACGATGTCGGCAATAGGGTGATGAAGGTACCCTTGGGCGGTGGCCCCACCACCACGCTCGCCTCTGGGCCACCAGATCCACTTTTCATCGCCGTGGACGAGACGGGCGTCTACTGGACGAATGGCAACGCCGGTACAGTGATGAAGGTACCGCTGGGCGGTGGCCCCACCACCACGCTCGCCTCCGGCCAATCGTACCCCGTTGGCATCGCCGTGGACGCCACAAACGCGTATTGGACCAACACAGGCACGAAGGACAACAACTTCACGGATGGTACAGTGATGAAGGTACCGCTGGGCGGTGGCCCCACCACCACGCTCGCCTCTGGCCAGAACGGCCCCGGCAAGATCGCGGTGGATGCCACCAGCATCTACTGGACCAACGGCGCGGGCGGCACTGTGAACGGCAGTGTGATGAAGCTGAGTCCCAAGTAGCGGGACCCGATATTGAATCGACTACCCCAGAAGCCGCTGCAGGATTTCGTTCGCTGTCTTGGGGTCGGCTTTGCCGGCCATTTCCTTCATCACCTTGCCCACGAAGAAGCCGAGCAGCTTGCTCTGGCCGGCGCGAAAGCGCGCCACCTCGTCCGGGTGCGCGGCGACGATCTTCTTGCAGGTCTCTTCGATGAGGTCGGCATTGGACACCAGCGCCACCGACTCGCTGGCCACGATGTCGCCGGCTCGACGCTTTTCCTGCCACATGCGACCGAACACATCTTTGGCCAGCTTGCCCGACAGAGTGCCCCTTTCGACCAGATCCACCAGCTCGGCCAGTGCCGACGCTGGCACGGGCAGGTCCGCGGCAGCCAGCGCGCGCGGGTCGCCCACGCGGGCCAGAACCTCGTTGATGATCCAGTTGGCCACTTTCTTGGCCGGCGCGGGGCCGGCCTTGGCTGCGGCGTCGAAGTAATCCGCGATCTCGCGCTCCGAGATCAGCACGCCCGCGTCTTGCGCGGACAGGCCCAGGGTCTCGGTGTAGCGGCGATAACGATTCTCGGGCAGCTCGGGCAGCGATGCCCGAGCGCGCTCGATCCAGGCTTGATCCACGGCCAGGGGCGGCAGGTCGGGCTCGGGAAAGTAACGGTAGTCATGCGCGTGCTCTTTGCTGCGCATGGATTGCGAGAGGCCGCGCTCTGGATCCCACAGCCGGGTTTCCTGCACCACCGCCTCGCCCCGATCCAGAATGACCGCCTGGCGCCGGATCTCGTGCTCGATGGCCTCGCGCACGTGCTTGAACGAGTTGATGTTCTTCAGCTCGGCCTTGGTGCCCAGTTTCTCGGCGCCGCGCAATCGCAGCGACACGTTGGCGTCGCAGCGAAGCGATCCTTCTTCCATGTTGCCGTCGCTGATGCCCAGGGTTCGCACCATGGTGCGCAGCGCGCGCATGTACTCGGCCGCTTCTTCCGACGAGCGAATGTCGGGCTCGCTCACGATCTCGACCAGAGGCACGCCCGCGCGGTTGAAGTCCACGAAGCTGACTCCCGAATCGTCGTGAATATTCTTGCCCGCGTCGTCCTCAAGGTGGATGCGGGTCAGGCGCACGCGCCGCGCTTCCCCTGCTACGCGGAATTCCACCACTCCGCCCTCGCACAAGGGTTCTTCATACTGCGAGATCTGAAACCCCTTGGGCAAGTCCGGATAGAAATAGTGCTTGCGCGCGAAACGGCAGCGCGGCCGGATGTGCGAAGCCACGGCCACTCCCAGGCGCACCGCCGCGTCCACCACGGCCCGATTGAGCACTGGCAGCGCACCCGGCAGACCCAAACACACAGGATCGGTGCAGGAATTGGGCTCTTCGCCAAAGGTTGTCGACGACCAGGAAAAGATCTTGGAACGGCTGGCCAGGTGCACATGCACCTCCAGTCCAATGACAGCTTCATATCGATCGAGGCTCATGACGGATCCTTGGGCAGTCGCTTGTGCCAGTCGGTGTGGCGTTGGTACTCGCCGGCCACGCGGAACACGGCTTCTTCGCCCAGCGGCGGTCCGATGATCTGCAACCCTATGGGCAGGTTGGCTTTGGTGAAGCCGCAGCACTGGGACAGGGCAGGCACGCCAGCCAGCGCCGGCGCCACGGTGTAGATGTCGGCCAGGTACATTTGCAAGGGGTCAGCCTGGCGCTCGCCCAGCTTGAACGCGGCGGTGGGCGAGGTGGGCGTGGCCAGCACATCGCACTGGTCGAACACCGCGCGGAAATCGTCGGCGATCTTGCGCCGCACACGCAGCGCCTTGCCGTAGTAGGCCTCGTAGTACCCAGACCGCAGCACATAGGTCCCCAGAATGATCCGGCGTTTGGGCTCGACGCCAAATCCCTCGCCGCGGGTCTTGCTGTACAGCTCGTCCAGCGACGCGGCCTCGGCCGTGCGATGGCCGTAGCGAACCCCGTCGTAGCGCGCCAGGTTCGACGACGCCTCGGCTGTACAGACCAGATAGTAGGTCGCGACCGCGTACGGCGTGTAGGGCAGCGAAACCGGCACCAGCTTGGCGCCGGCGCTTGCGATCTCGTCGATGGCTCCACGCACAGCGGCCTCAACTTCGGGATCCATGCCGGCCTGGAAGTACTCCTTGGGTACGCCCACGCGCATGCCGGCCAGCCCGGCGGCGCAGGCCTGCAGGTAGCGGCCCACCGGCGAGGGGATCGAGGTCGCGTCACAAGGATCGTGACCGGCGATGACCTCGAGGAGCGTGGCCACATCCTCGACGGTCCGGCCGAAGGGACCCGGATGATCCAGCGACGAGGCGAACGCGATCACACCGTAGCGTGAGACGCGGCCGTAGGTCGGTTTCATTCCCGCAATCCCACACAGGGACGCCGGCTGTCGAATCGATCCGCCGGTGTCGGTGCCCAGGCTGCCCGCGCACAGCGACGCCGCCACCGAAGCCGCCGAGCCGCCCGAGGATCCGCCAGGCACGCGCTCCAGATCCCAGGGATTGTGCACCGGCTTGAAGGCACTGTTTTCGTTCGACGAACCCATGGCGAACTCGTCCATGTTCAGCTTGCCCAGGGCGATCGCGCCGGCCGCAGCCAAACGCGCGGAGACCGTCGACTCATAAGGCGGCACGAAGCCGCGCAGGATCTTCGACCCTGCCGTGGTTTCCAGGCCGCGGGTCACGAAGATGTCTTTGAGCCCAATCGGCACGCCCGCCAGCAAGCCCGGATCTCGGCCCGCAGCGATCGCGGCATCGACCTGGTCCGCGCGCCGGCGCGCCCCGTCGGCGTCGACCAGGAGATAGCAGCCCAGCTTGCCATCGAGGCGCGCGATGCGGTCCAGATAGGACTCGACCAACTCGCGGGCTTTCCATTTGCGCGCGCGCACACCATCGGCCAGATCGGCGATGGAGGCACCCAACACTTGCGGCGAGGCCATGGCTAGGATCCCTCGCCTGTGCCGGGCACGATGCGCGGCACCTCGAAGAACGAGTCGTGGCGCCGGGGCGCGTTCTGCAAGGCCTCCTCCACCGAGAGCGACGGCTTGGGTTCGTCCTGGCGCAGGGGACAGTCGAAGGGCACGGCGTGGGTCATGGGCTCGGTATTGCCCGTGTCCAGGTTCTTGACCGTGTCGATGTACTCAAGGATCGCGTCCAGTTCATGGGTCATGCGCTCGATCTCCACCTCGGAAAGGCGCAGGCGGGCGAGCGTCGCAATGGTTCGGACCTCGTCGGGTTGAATGCGCGGCATGGCGTCCCTCTTTTAGCACCATCGGTTGACAGAATCTTGCTAGGGACGTCAAATGACTAACCCCGTTTCGGGGCGAGAGCAGAGCCACCGTCTTTTGCTGGAGGAGGCCAAATGAACTTCGAAATCGCTCAGCAGGAGTCCTATTCGTGCGGCGAGCTTCTGCTGCGCACATTCTTCGGCTGGCTGTACATCACGGCGCCTCACATGCTGGTCCTGTTCTTCGTGGGCATCTGGTCGAGTATCCTGCACTTCATCTCGTGGTGGGTGATCCTGTTCACCGGCCGTTATCCGGCGTCCTTTTTCGAATTCCACGTGAAGATGCTGGCGTGGACCATGCGACTCAATGCTGTGACCTGGAACTTGGCCGAAGGCTATCCGGCCATCGGAACCGGGGGCAGCCACCCGGCCGTGACGCTGGATGTTCCCTATCCCGAGTCTCTGAGTCGTGGGAAGCTGCTCTTGCGGGCGTTCCTCGGTGTCTTCTACATCAGCATCCCGCACGGATTCTGCCTGTATTTCCGCATGATCGCGACGGGCTTCCTCAACTTCCTCTCCTGGTGGTCCCTCCTGTTCACGGGAAGGATTCCCGATGACTGGTTCCAGTTCAACGTGGGAACCCTGCGCTGGATGGCGCGGCTGAATCTGTACGTGACGAACATGACAGACGATTACCCTCCATTCTCTGGCAAGCCGGCCATAGTTCTCGAGTCCGAGGCAACTTAGGTCAAGCTCCGCTTACAGTGACACAGTGTCGGAACCCATCGCCCTTCCCCAGCCTCACGAACTGTCGCAACGAGAAAAAGACGACGCCCTGGCCGCGTATTTGATGAACTTCGCGGCCTGGGGTGCCGGGCTTCCCATCCCTTCGTTGAACCTGATTGCGGCTTGGGTCTACTTCCTCGTCAATCGCAAGAAGAGCCGCTTCGTGGCCTTTCATTGTTTCCAGGCCTGCACTTCGCAGATTCCGACGACGTTGATCAACATCCTGGGCGTCGGCATGTTCGTCGACTACGTGCTGATCTTGAACCGCGACCTGCCGCACTTCTTCTGGCCCTACGTCGCGTTTGCCGTGGTGATGAACCTGATCTATCTGACGTCGAGCATCTACGCCTGCGTCCTAGCCGCCAAGGGGCGCGTTCACTACTTCTTGGTGTTTGGCCGCTGGGCCTACGCGCGCTACTACGGGCCCAACGCCATCGCACTCGAAGGCGGCTCGGGGCGCCCCAATCTTCCTCCGACGGGTTTCTGAGGTGCGCATCTTCCGGGAAGTTCTGCTCCTGCTCGCGCTTTTTGCCGGGGTCGCCTCGGGCGTCTACGGCGTGTGGCGGCTATGGCCGGCCTCGAAGATGCACAAGGAGAGCGCCGCCAAGGATGAAACCTCTCTCATGCATCGAACCGAGGGGAAGCTGCGGGAGCTGCTTCATCGCGAGGTGACCGCCGATGCCAACGAAGAGGCCGCGGTCAAGGCAGGCCTGCGCAAGGTCCAAGATCGTCTCGGCCCGGCGCTGGGCACGCTTGCTTTTCCCGTCGAGAGCTACGTCATCGATTCGAGCACGGTGAATGCCGTATGCCTGCCCGGGAACATCATCTTGGTGTACTCGGGCCTGCTGCGCAGGCTGGAGTCGCCCGAGGAGCTGGCCGCGATCCTGGCCCACGAGATCGCGCACGCCATGCACCAGGATCCCATGCAAGCCTTGAAGCGAGAGCTGGGCCTGGCCGCGCTCTTTGCCATGGTCGGTGGCGGGCGCGGGGATGGCGTCACCGGGCGCCTGATGCACCGGCTGGTGAGCAGTGGGTTCAGCCGCCAGCAGGAGCTGTCCGCCGACGAAGAAGCCCTGCGCGTGCTGGCTGCCTCGGATATCGATCCCAAAGCGCTGGGGGACGCCTTGCGACGGATTCGGGGCGAGAAGGATGAAGATCCGGCGGTGCTTCAGTACATCAGCACGCACCCTGGATTCGACGAGCGCATACAGCTTTCCGAACAAGCGTCGGCGAACTGGCCAGGCAAACCGCGGCCCATCGACCTCGACTGGAAGCAGTTCCGAGCCCAGTTCCGCGTGCTTCGCTGACTTGGCTACCTATTCCCCACTAGGCTTTGTGGCGGCGAAGCTCGCGGTCCAGCTCGGCGAATTGTTCGTCCAGGTGCCAGGGCCGCTCGGCATACACATCGTCGAACATGGTCGCGGCCGGCAACTTGCTGGGCAGGCTTTCTACCTCGGCCA
>Ga0265330_10000383_pt1 | contig 30745 bp, 30 predicted proteins | sample 41919metaG_FD_202083 | JGI IMG/M metagenome (GOLD analysis project Ga0265330, IMG submission 202083) | Rhizosphere microbial communities from Carex aquatilis grown in University of Washington, Seatle, WA, United States - 4-19-19 metaG | ecosystem: Host-associated > Plants > Roots > Rhizosphere...
CGCCCCGCCATGAACTTCCCCACGACGACCAGGCGCGGCGGCTGAGCCGCAGAATCCAGAGGCGAGGCTTCGTCGACCAAGCTGTGCAGCGGAATCGTGGGCTGCGCTTCGATGGCATCCTGCACCTGGGCCGGCGCAGCCGTCCCCACCTGCGTCGGGGAGGAGGCAGGAGCAGAAGCCCCGGGCGCATGCCCAGCGGCAGCCAGGGGTGCGCTGGGGCGCTCCTCTTTGATGGCCATCCGGTAGTCCCCGATGAGGATGACATCACCGTCTTTGAGCGGTGTGGATGCCGACAGAACGGCACCGTTGAGCTTGATTCCGTTGTAGCTGGAGAGATCTTCCAGCAGCAGGGCACCCTGTCGTCGCACCAGCCGCGCATGGCGCCGCGAGACGTTCTGCTCGCTCAGGCGGATGGTGTTGCCTTCCTGTCGGCCGATCGTGATCTCGTCGCGGATCAGCGGGACAACAACGGTCTTGCCTTCGTCATCCTCGATGAGGAGTTTCTGCATGGGAGTACGGGTGCCTCGCCAGAAACGACTCTAGCCGCAGCCTCAAGTGGGATCAAGCGTTGGAGTTACGGGTGTTCAGTTACTTGATCAGAATCAACGCAGCCCCGATCACGATGGCCATACCCACGATGAAGGACGCCACCACGACGGCGACAGCCACGTTCTTGTTTTCCTGCAGCTCGCGGCGCAGGTTGTAGGGAGTCACCAACTCCCAAATGTAGTAGCCGATGATGAGCATCGCGATCCCCGCCAGACCGAGAACCGATGCGTCAAGGACCAGTCGCCAAAGGGGGAGGGGCACCATGGGTGGCATGCGCTACAGGCTCCTCAACTCTGGGTAAGTGGTCATCAGATCCGTCTCGGTGAGTGAATCTTCCGGATCAGCAGGAGTCCACACTACCTCAAGGCCCAGCAGAGTGTGTGACGAGATTGCCCCGAGCTCGCTCAGCCCAGCCTCCAGGCCGTCGCGGTCTTTGGGCGCCTGGATGTGCGCGAGGGGAACGCGCGTGGCCACAATTATGGTCACCACCAGATACTCGAGCGCCTCGGCTCCCACGGTGGCGGCCGTCTGCGCCCGGCGCACGGAACCGTCGGCGACCCGGATGCGTTCCACTTCGAAGCGCGCGCGTTCGGCCATGGCCGCGGCATTCAGTTTGGTTTCACCGTTGGTCAGGCTCATGGGGCCGCTGGCTTGCGCGAAACCGTAGCGGATCGAGTCCTTCTCGCGCAGCAGCTCGAGTGCGGTCTGATGAAGAAGCTCGGCCAGGCCCGCTTCGCTGGATGTGTCGCCCTGGCTGGCGAAATCGGCCAGCCGCTCCTGAATGTGGCGGGCCGAGCGACCGAGGCCAACCTGGACCTGGTACACGTACGCGGAATCCAGGTTCTCGTCAGCACCATCATCGGACCACACGCTGGGTGTGCCACGACCGGTTGCTCGGCGAATGGCGCGCATGACGGCCACCGTGCCCAGGCCAACGATTCCCAGAAGCACGAGGCTGCCCATCAGGCCCATGCCGCCACCGTACCCGCCAAAGCCCCAGCCGAAGCTGGGCAAGAAGAAGAAGCTGGAGCCGCCGCCATATCCGCTGCGCCCCGAACCGTAGCTGCGCGACAAGCTGCCCGCACCCGAGCGGAAGCCACCGCGGCCACTGAAGCTACCGCCGGATCGGGGTGCAGCGAGCGCAAGGCTGGGCAACAGCGCCGACAACATCAACACAATGGCCAGGCGGCGTATGGAATTCATGGGCGATCCGCTGCCCGTAAGCCTAGCGGCGCTCAAGTGCGAAGGCAAAGATCATTTGCGAACTGCGTCGGCCAGCGGCACGCAACCCTTGTGGCCTGGTCTGGCGCTGATTGGTGGGGTGATTGTGGGCGACCACCGCGAGGAATATCGGCCGGATTTCAGCCATATAACCCTGATGGCGAGTCTGATGGAACCTCTGATCGATCTCTGATGAAAGTCTGATGCGCACCTGATAACCGTTTGATGGATGACTGATAGCGGCCTGATGGAAAGCGTGATGTGAAAACTTGCTGACCCCGGCCACGGGTATACCGTCGGGGTCGATGGGCTACCCGATTTCGGCAGGACGCAAGCGGGTCAAGCCTCCCGCGGGTTGCGAGAGGCACCTGACTCGGCGAGAAGCCGCGATTCAGCTTGGCCTGCAGAGCGAATTCAAGATCCGCCAGTTTGAGCGCGAAGGCCGACTGCACGCGGTTCGGGGCCGCATGAGCACGGCCTTCTACCCCGAGGCCGAGGTCCTGGCGTTGAGAGCGGAATTGGCGGATCCGCCTCGGTCGGCACCGGGACGCTGGAGCGACGCCGATCTGATCGCGTTCTTGCGCCACCCGACCGCGTCCGGACAACCGCGCACGGCGGTGGATCTGGTCACTGAAGCAAAGATCGACATCACCCGCGCGGAGCGGGTCTACCGTTTCTGGTCCAAATGCGACCAGACTCTGTCTGCGACCCGCGCCGCGCGCCTTGCGCGTGCCGCTGCGGCCGGCGAATCGCTGCCAGGGGCGCGGGCGCCGAGCGAGTCGCGTCCGGCTGTCGACAGCGCATCCGAACGTGAGCGGCGGGGCGCCGCGCGGCTCGCGCACGATCGGCTGGTCCGGTCGCTGCGGGATCCCGACCCGCGCGTCCGCACCGAGGCCTTCGACAAGCTCAGGGAAGGCCCGCGGCCATGAGGCCGCCCCGTATGGAAAGTGAACCGGAGGTCACACATGCCGCACAGACGCGTCGACATCAAGCGCACTCTTCTTTCCGAGGTGGAGCACATTGGACGAAGCGAAGGCGTTTCGGTCAGCCAGATCGTCAATGAAGCCTTGGCCATTGTCCTTGCGGAGCGCAGGCGCCGGCTGGAGACGCGCCTGGGCCTCTGTTTGCCTCGACCGATCCCTGGCGGATCACGCCGCGGGGATAGGGACGAGATCCTGTCGGTGCTAAATTTCTAGCCCTCTTTACACCAGGACCACGTCGGAGAGGTCGACTTCGACGGCTTCGGTGGGCAAGGCGCCGCGATCAAAGCGCATGGTGTTGTCGCGTGCTCGGTTGAGCGCCACTTGCTCGAAATAGGCCTGCACCTGGGGGATGGCCTCGGCCAGCCGCTCTACATATTCGCGCGCTAGGAAGAGCACGGAGCTCTGTGTGGTGGCGCGCACCGTGGCGGAAGTAGGCTGATCCGTGACCAGCGACATCTCGCCAAAAATGTCGCCGGGCTTGAGTCGCGCCAGCGATACCGCCTCGGGCGTCTCGGCGCGTGCGACCACCTCGACCTCGCCGGCTAACATGAGAAAGAGACCCCGGCCTCGCTCGCCCTCTCGGATCAACTCGGTCCCGGGCTCGACTTCGTGGCCCTCGAAGCGACGAAGCAGTTCGCCCTGCTGGGACTTGGTGAACGGCACGAAAAGCGGCGAGGTCTGTAGCAGGTTCTTGATCAAGCGCTCGCGCGAGAACTGGTCGAGCGCCGCGCGGATGGTGGGCAGCTTTGCCGTGACCAGGGCCAAAGCCGCCTTGCTGACCCCGATGACGTCGGCGTCGCCGGCCGCGGCCACCGAGGCCGTGCGCGGCTGGCCCGTGATGAGCGCCATTTCCCCGAAGAGCGTGTTCTCGAAGAGGCGGGCCACATCCTTGTCCCCGGCTGGCGTCTTGACGAAGACCCGCAGCTCGCCGTCTGCCACCAGAAAGAGCGTGTCGCCCTCATCGCCCTGACGCACCACCAGTTGCCCGTCGGTGAGACGGAGCACGGTCAGCGAGCGCAGCACGGCCGCCAGCGACTCGGGGCCCAGCTCGGACAGGAAGGGCAGCGGGTGATACTGCTCCTGGTAGCCCACGAAGACCGATAGATCGAGCGCGGTCTTGCGCGCCTGTTCCATGACGTGCGTGAGAGAACCCGTGTGGCCGATGTCCTCGACTTCCAGAACGGTCGACGGATCGACTGGCGCGGTCCGCACCGCAAAACGCGCCAGCAGGGGCGAACCCGACGCGTAGGTCTTGACCAGCAAGGCGAAGATGTCGTCCACCGGCTGGCCCAGCTTGCCCAAGGCATAGGCCGCGACGATAGCGGGCAGGGGGTGGCCGGCCCGAACATTATGGATGGCCACGCTCCGGTAGACTTGGGCTGCCGCATCGGTCTGCCCGGCTTCCGCCAGCACGTCACCGATGGCAAGCCGGGTTTCGTAGTCAAGCGGAAGCGCGGCCAGAATCCTCTGGTACGCATGCAGGGCATGGGGATGATCGCCGTTGCGGCGGTAGCGACGCGCTTCGTCCCTGGCCTCACGGAGGGTGATCTTCATGAGTCAAGATTCGGTCAAGCCGCACCCGGAGGCAAGTACCGGCAGGCCCCGAGTGCTAGTTTTCGCCTGGGTGTGAGGCATCGGCCGCCTACGACCTCCTGCGGCTATGAGGGGGAAGCGGCAGCCCCCTGTCAATCGGCTGAGAATTAGGTAGTATGGCGGGAGTTGACAGCCATCAGGTCCGAACGGACCTGGCCCACAAACCCCAAGAACCCCCTGCCCCCTGACGACAATGGAGAAGGACCTCGAGCGCAGCTTACTGGAGATTCTTGCGCGGGCCCTGGTTTCGCTCCCCTTCGACCTCAAGATCCTGCTCGAAGCGGTGTCCGACCTTGACCTTGACCACGGCGCCCGTGAGATTGCAGCGGCTGCGGTTGTGTACATCATCGCGCCCCGCGAGGGGAACGTTGAGCCTTACATCCGATACAGCGAGGACGTGCTCGTCCTTCGCCTGGCCCTGCGCCGAATCTTGACCGAAGGAGGCGAAGGGGCACCGGCCTTCCGCGAGCGCTTCGCCGACGATCTCAGCCGCCTGAGCCAGGAGTTGGAGCTGCTCGACCGGGCTTGCGGCAAGGATCTGGTCGCCTGGCTCGACAGCCGTTGGGCGGTCCTGCGCAAGGCTGTGTACGCGCGCAAGAAGATTCCCCTGTTCGTCGACGATGAGGAGCTCGGTACGCTCCTTTACGACGAAGGATTGAAGTTCGGCACCAACTATCCCATCAGCGAAAAGAGCCTGGAGGGACGGCTCAAGCAGGCCCAGCCGGTTTTGGACCACCTGCTGCGGAAGTGGGACCAGGACAAGAAGAAGATCACTCCGCACTAGGACAGAGACGCGGATGGTACGAAGTTCCGAGGTCGTGCCGGTTGGCGCCACGCCCGCTGGGGTGTTTGATATCGCCTGCCGGGTGGCCGAGAGCGGAGGCTCGCTTCCCCCCGAAATCACCGAGGCAGCGCGCGCGGTGGCTGGTGAGCTGGGGTCGTTTCCGCCGGACGAGGTACGGGGTGCGCTGGAGAGAATCATCACGAGCCTGCACGCCGACGACGGCCTGCAGTGGCTGCACGACGCAGGCGCGCTCGGGCAGGTGCTGCCTGAGCTAGACGCCACAGTGAACTTTTCGCAAGAGGCCGGACGCCGGCACAAGGACGTATGGGAACATACCAAGCAGGTGGTCATGCAATCGCCGGCGCAGCCCATCGTGCGCTGGGCGGCCCTCCTGCACGACGTCGGCAAGGTGGACACGCGGGTCATGCTCGGCGACGGCAAAGTGACCTTCCACCGCCACGCTGAGGTGGGTGGGCGCCAGTTCGAAACTCTCGCCCGCCGCCTGGGTTTTCCCCGCGCCGAGCGCAAGCGCATCCGCTTTCTCATCGTCAATCACCTGCGCGCCAACGCCTACGAGCCGGAGTGGACCGACGCAGCCGTGCGTCGCTTCGATCATGAAATGGGAGATGCGCTCCCCGAGCTCATCGAACTGTCACGGGCCGATGTCACCTCGGCCCGGCCTGGCCGGCGCCAGGAAGCCGCCCGCAACATCGAGGCGCTCTTGCAACGAATCGCGGCCGTGCGCGAGCTCGACGCCCGCGTGCCACCCTTGCCGCCGGGCGTGGGCAACGCCATCATGGAGGCCTTCGCCATTCCGCCCTCGCGTCGGGTGGGTGAGTTGCGCAAGCTATGCGAGGACGCCATCGAACGCGGCGATCTGCTGGAACGGCAGCCGGTGGAGTACTACGTCGATTTCCTGAGGAGTCAGGGGATTTCAGACGACAAGCCGCAGCGGCCTGGGTGAGGTCCTTACTCGACCCAGTCTTGGTTCACCTCCGCGGCCAGCCAACTCTTCACCAAGGTGCCAAAGTCCGTGAACGTGGTGAGCGCGCTGCTCGAGAACATACTGGGTCCCCAGGAGCTGTCGGCGACCCACGCGGTCCAATTGGCACCATCGCCATTCACGATGGTCTGGAAAGGGGTTCCCCAGTTCGCGCTAGTCTGCGGCGAAGAGTAGCCCCATTCCGTGATGAACACGGGCGCCAATTTCGTGGCTGTCGCGAGCTGCTGCTGGAAAGACGCGCCCCAGTTATTGGGGTAGATGTGGGCCGTGTAAACTAGGTTCGTGCCCGTCGGCGGCGAACTGGCGGCATCACCCGGGTGCTGGTCCCAGCTCATCGAGGGAACCACAATGAGGTTGTCGGGCGCTGCCGTGCGGACGGTGTCAATCCATGTCTGCACCTGCGTCTTGAACGTAGCCCATGCCATGCCGCTGTTGATGGGCTCGTTGTACAGTTCGTAGATGACGTTGCTGTAGTCCTTGAACTGCGGGGCAATGTCCGTCCAGAAACTGGTCGCGGCGGCCCCCGAATTGTGAGCGGTGTTGGTGTCGTCGATCTGGTGAAGATCGATGATGGCGTACAGGTTCTTGGAAGTGGCGTAGTCGACGGCCGGCTTGAGGACTTTGCTGATGTAGTCCGGGCCGGTCATCACGGTCGCCTTTTGCCCTGCTGGCGCTGGGGTGCCGACCGGGTAGGGCAAGCCAGAGTAGTAGGGATCGTTGCCGTTGAAGTCAGTCTGCGGATAGACCGGCATGCGAACCACGTGAGCTTGCAATCCGGCCGCCGCAACCGCGTCGATGCGCTTGGTGATCCCGGCCGAGCTGTTGGTCTGCTGGTAGAGCGCCCCGATGTCGATCAGCGCGTATCCGCGCAGGATGATGGTCTTGCCGCTGGGATCCTTGATGAGCGGGCCCTCTACGTGCAAGGCGGGAAGGCCGCCAGTCGCGCCGCCCGCACCTCCGGTGGCGCCGCCGGTCGCGCCCGCCTTCCCGCCCGTTGCGCCGCCCCCGCCACCGGTGGCGCCGCCGGTCACGCCTGTCTTGCCGCCCGCTGCGACACCCCCGGTCCCAGTCGCGCCGCCCGCCATACCACCCACAGCGCCGCCGGTCGCGCCACCCGAGGAAATCATGCCGCCGGTCGCGCCGCCGGTACGCCCAGTGGTGCCTCCAGTCGTGTCGCCCGCGGTGGCGCCAGTCGTGCCACCTCTGCCGCCGGTCGCGCCGCCCGTCGGTGTCGTGTTTCCGGTCGCTCCACCGGTGGCCGCACTCATGCCCCCAGTGGCGCCCCCGGTTGCGGCGACACCGCCGGATTCGATCTTGCCGCCGCCGTTGTTTCCGCCCAGGCCGGCTTCACCACCGGTGGCGGTTTCGCCTCCGTTGTCAGTGCGGCCTCCGCTGGACGCAGCGGCGCCGCCGCCCGAGGTGGCAGCCACCGTGCCACCCAGGCTGACGCTGCCGCCTGTGCTTTTGTCGCCGGCAGCGGCTTGCGTCCCGGAGCTGCTGCTTTCGGCTCCGGCGCTGCCCTGTGCTCCCTTGCCATTGTCCGAACAAGCGCCACCTAGGGCGGTGCCTAGAATCGCGATGCCCAGCAGAACCTTGCGTTTCGTCATGGTGCGGCCTTTCTTGCTACCTGCAGGAAGGGCGCCACCTGCCTGCGACCTTCTTGGATCCGTTACCACCAAGCCGTTCTGTTCGTCCAGGTCACGATCCCCCTGGCGCGCGGGCGCGGGCTATGCCAAAAGGGAGGCTGGTCCCGGGTGACGGAACACTTGCGAACCCCGCCAGGCCCGGAAGGGAGCAACGGTGGCTGGTCGACCGGGTGCTCGGGACCTTTTGTGTTGCCGCGGGGAACGGAAGCCTGACGCAGCACCGACGGGGCGGGCACGGCGGCTGGCGATGGTGCTACAATAGTGTCCTCTGGAGACGGGTCGATCCAATGCCTCGCATGGTCAAGTGCGTAAGACTCGGGCAGGAACTGCCCGGGGTTATCTACAAGCCGTTCAACAACGAACTGGGGCAGCGGATTTTCGATCAGGTCTCGCAGCAGGCGTGGATGGAGTGGATCGAGTACTCCAAGCGGATCGTTAACGAGTTCCGTCTCGACCTGACCTCGCCCATTGGACAGAAGGTTCTGCTTGAGCAGGCCGAGCAGTTCTTCTTCGGTGCGGGAGGCCGCAACCCGCCCGAGTTCGTGGCACCCAAGTCGTGACGGCTCGCCATGTCTGACGACAAGGGGCGCCGCATGACGGGGGCATTCCCCATAACCAGCGAGCCGCCGGGACGGCGGCCTACGGGCTCATTCTTCACGGTCGAAGGTGGCTCGCAGCGCCCTGACCAGCAGGCGCGCGACTTGCGCGTGGCGGTTAGCGTGCCGGTGAGGGTCCGCTACGAAAGCATTCTCGATTTTCACGGAACCCAGTCAGTCAACATCAGCCGCTCCGGCATGTTCTTGGCGTCCACCGATCCGCGGCCGGTGGGCACCATCATCGATTTCGAGCTGGCGCTGGCCGACGGCCTTTCGTTGCTTCGGGGCAAGGGTGAGGTGGTGCGCGTGACCAACGGCCCCGTGGCTGGCATGGGTGTGCGCTTCCGCGAGCTTGACGAAGAGGCTCGCCGCTTCCTTGACCGCATCGTTCAGGTGAACGAAGAGGAAGGACGCTCGCCCGCAGTCTCGCTCGACTTTGCCAGTGCACCCGCGGCAGCGCCGCCCTCAAGTTCGGGAGCTTCGTACAGTCCTTTGCGGGGCGCCACCACGCTGCAGCCTGGTCTGCTGGTCAGTGGGCGTGACTTGCACGTCAAGCTCACCCCCGCGACGGTCGGCTACTTCACCAACAACCCCCTGCTCAACATTCGCCTGGGCGGTTTCGTGGTTCCCAGCGAGGAAAACGTGCCCTTGGGCGCGATCTTCGATGTGCTGATCGAAAGCTTCGAGGGTCACGCCCTGTTCACCGGCAAGGGCAAGGTGGTGGCCAAGCAAGAACACCGACTCGGGGTTCGCCTGTCCGACGTGGACAAGACCGTGCTGGCGCGCTTGCAGGCCGAAGTCGCCCGGCTCAGTCCTTTCGGGCGATAAGACAATTCCCTCTGTCGAACGGCGGCCGTGATCGGTAAACTACGCCGGTGACTGCCAAGCCTGACAAACAAGAAAGCGACGAGAAGGTCGAAGCTGCGCGTGGCCGCCTGGCCAGCACCGGACGCAATGATCCGTGCTTCTGCGGCTCCGGCAAGAAGTACAAGAAGTGCCACCTGGCCGCCGACGAGGCAGCCGCGGTGGCGCCGCCTGCGGCGCCTGACCCCGACGAGATGCTCGCGGAAGGCTGGCGGCTTTTCGAGCAGCGGCGGCCGGCCGCTGCCGAGAAAGAGTTCCGTGCGGCCCTGGCCATCAAGCCTGACTGGGCGGACGCCTTGGTGGCCATCGGCCTGGCCCGCCTGCGTTCAGGCGACCAGGAGGCTGCGCGCAAGGAATTCAACGAGGTCCTGCGCGTGTCCGAGAAACTAGCCAGCGAATTGCGCGAATCAGGAGCCAAGGACGCGTTCTCCCGCAAAGACGCCCAGGCCTATCTGCGCGCCTGCCACGCGCTCGGGTGTCTGGCCTTTGACCAGGAACGCTACCAGAATGCTTTGGCGGATCTCGAGCGCGTGTACTCGGTCGACCAGGGCGCCGTGGGCACCGAGGCCCGTCTCATCGCCGGCGCGGCCTTGCTCAAGCTCAAGCGGCCTGCTGACGCCGTACCGGTTCTGGAGGTGGCGAGCAAGTCAGAAGCCGGCGCCGGCCGCGCGCTCATGAGCCTGGGTCTGGCCCACTTTGGCGCGGGCGATCGGGCTGCGGCCCAGGCCGCGGTGCTGCGGGCTCTCGACGCCAATTCACATTTCGGCACGGCCTTGCTGGGCCGGGTTCCCGCTCAAGCGGCCAACCTGGGGGCCGCCACCGCCGGCAGCCGCGAGGAGGCCGTGGGCTACGCGCAGACTTTCGGCGATGCGTGGGACAAGGACGCCAAGGATTTTCTCAAAGAGACGATGGCCGGCCGATCGGCGAAAGCCGGCAAGGCCGCTGGCGCAGCTGAAGCGCCGACGGAGTAGGCCCCGTGTGCCCCAAGGACCCCACCGCGCCAGTGCCCGAGCGTCGTGCCTCGCGACGCAATCCCATCCAGGTGCGACTGCAGCTGGCGGACATGGCGAGCACCTTCGCGGGCCGCAGTGTTGACGTGAGCCGGGGCGGCCTCTTTGTGGCGTCCCCTGAAACGCGGCGGGTGGGAACCTTGCTGCGCGTGCGCGTGCTGGGCCCGCGCGGCGAGTCCGTGTTCGCGGTGGGCGTGGTGGTGCGCTGCTTTGCCGACTTGGAAGGCAGCCGCGAAGGCAGCCTGTCGCCAGGCATGGCCGTGGCCCTGACCTCGACCAGCGAGGCGTGGGATCGTTTCTGGGAGGACGTCAGCACGACCGACGGCGACGACGACGAGCCTAGCGACGACGAGGATGGGGCGTGAGCGGCACCGGGGCGTTGTTCCCGGTCTCGTCTGACAAGGCCAATGCCCTACGTGCGCGGCTGGCTGCGTTGCACATCCAGGAAGAGGACTTGGAAGAAAGCTTCGTGCGTTCCGGCGGCAAGGGCGGGCAGAACGTGAACAAGGTGTCGACCTGCGTGGTGCTGGTGCACCGCCCAACCGGAACGTCGGTCAAGTGCCAGAAGGAACGTTCGCAGGGACTCAACCGCTACCTGGCGCGCCAGCTGCTGGCTGATCGTATCGAGGCGGCGCGCCTGGGCCGACTCAGCCAGCAACAACAGGAGAGCGAGCGCATTCGACGACAGAAGCGGCGCCGCTCGCGCCGGGCCAAGAACCGCATGCTGGCGGACAAGCACGCCCAGGGTGCCAAGAAGGCGTTGCGATCGGGTGTCGACCGCGACGAGTAGCGACCGAGTATCAGCCTCGCTACTCGCCGGTCGCCATGCGAACGGCCGCATAAGCGGGCTGGCCGGGACAGTCCGGCGGATTGAGTTTGCGCAACTCGAGGCGCAGTGTGACCTTGGGAAGGTGGGCGGCGAGGGCGTCGATCATCTGGCGAGCCAGGGCTTCCAGTAGATGGTGGGTTTCGCCTGTCCCGATTCCCACGATGATTTCAGCCACTTCACGATAGTCGATGGTGTCAATCAAGCGATCAGTGGACTGGGCCTTTTCCAGCGGTGCATCGATCTCGATGTCCACTTCGAAGCGGCGCAAAGACCGGCGCTCCGCAGCGGTGGCGCCGTGGCGCGCCTCGAAGCTGATCTGGGACAGGACAAGCGTGGGCATCAGCTAGGCCGCTTGCCCGCTGCAGTTTCCGCGTTCAAGTCGCCTCGACCTCGGCTTCTTTGCGCATCTTGCGCTTGATGATCTGACGCTTGACCGGACCCACCATGTCGATGAGCAAGCGACCCGCCAGGTGGTCATTTTCGTGCTGCATGGCTCGCGCGAAAAGGCCACTGCCCTCGACGGTGAAAGGTTTGCCCTCGACGTCGAGCGCCTTGAACACGGCGGTCATGGCTCGCTTGACCGGTACGAAGATCCCCGGAAACGAAAGACACCCCTCGTCCCCGGTCTGTGCCTCCTCGGACAAACGCACGATTTCGGGATTGATGAACGCCATGGGCGGGTCGGTGGGTTGACGGCCGGCCACCTCAGGGTCGACCAGGAAAATGCGCAGCGCAACGCCCACCTGGATGGCCGACAATCCGGCGCCCTCCGCCAGGTACATGGTATCCGTCATATTCGCCACCAAACGCTTCAGCTCGTCATCAAAACCAGTGACGTCAGACGACGTTTGACGCAAGCGTGGGTCGGGAAAATGAAGGATGGAAAGAATGGACATCTCACTAGAAAGGATGACACCCGACGACGGAGCAAGCAAGACGCGACGGTGCGGCCCAGACCTGCAACGCGACCTTCTGCGGCTGCTGCGGATTCGCGCACGGGGAACGCGCGTTGACAACCCTGGATCCCGTTCGTAGCTTAGCCAACCTACCTTCAATTCCATGAAGCTCTTGCGATACGCCGAAGCCGATCTGCCGACGGTCCACGGACCGTTTCGGGTGGTCGTCTACCATGAGGCGTCCGACGAGAGCGGGACGGCATCGGCCAATTCGAATCAGGAGCATGTGGCCATCGTGCGCGGGCCCATCCAAGGCAAGGGCTGCGTGCTGACCCGGGTGCATTCCGAATGCTGGACGTCCGAGGTGGTTGGCTCGCTCAAGTGCGACTGCCGCGAGCAGCTCCACGTGGCGCTGGAAAGGATCGCGTCCGAGGGCACCGGCGTGCTGGTCTATCTGCGACAAGAGGGACGCGGTATCGGGCTGGGCAACAAGATTCGCGCCTATGCCTTGCAGTCGGGCGGCGCTGATACCGTGGAAGCCAACCTGGCGCTGGGTTTCGAAGCCGACGAGCGCTCCTATGACATCGCCGGCGCTATCCTGCGCGATTTGGGCGTGCTGTCGGTGCGGCTCATGACCAACAACCCACTCAAGGTGAAGGGACTGGAAGACGCCGGGGTGAAGGTGGTGGATCGCGTTTCCCATTGGGTGGGAGAGAATCAGCACAACGCAGGCTACCTGGCGGTTAAGCGCCACAAAATGGGACACCATCCCGACGCGCACGCCTGCACGCCCGACCCCATTGCTGTGCTTCGCGCGGTACCCAAGTCCGGCAAGCACTAGCGTCACAACAGGAGATCGTCATTCCTACCGTCGAAGAAGTTCACGCGATTTTGGAGCAGGTCAAGGATCCGGCCCTGGGGCGGAGTGTCCAGGCAGCAAACATGGTGCGCGAGGTGGGCGTCGAAGGCGGCCAGGTTCGCATCAATCTGCAGCTGACCACACCTGCCTGCCCGTCGCGAGATGCGATCGCCACGTCCGTGCGCGAGGCGGTGGCGCGACTGGCCGGCGTGACTGGCGTCGAGGTTGTGTTCTCGGCCGAGGTGGCGCGCCGACTGGGCCCACAACGCGAGCGGCTGCCCGGCGTGCGCAACATCATCGCCGTGGCGGCAGGCAAGGGCGGCGTGGGCAAGTCCACGGTGGCCACCAACCTGGCCGCAGCCTTACGTCAGCAAGGCGCGCGCGTGGGCATCCTGGACGCCGACGTGTTCGGGCCTTCCATCCCGCAGATGATGGGCAACCCCGAAGTGCCCCCGGACATCGGCGCGGGCCAGAAGATCAAGCCCGCCGTCCACCACGGCATCCACGTGGTGTCTGTGGGCTTCTTCGTCGAGCGCGGCACTGCCATCATCTGGCGCGGGCCCATGGTGCACAAGCTGCTGCAGCAGTTTCTCGAGGATGTCGAGTGGGGCGAGCTGGATTACCTGGTGGTCGATCTGCCGCCCGGAACCGGCGACACGCAGCTTTCGCTGTCGCAGCTCATTCCGGTCACCGGCGCGGTCATGGTCACCACGCCGCAGGAGGTTTCCATCCTCGACGTCGAAAAGGCCATGGCCATGTGGAAGAAGGTGCAGGTTCCGGTGCTGGGCGTGGTCGAGAACATGAGCTACTACCTGTGCCCGTCCTGCGGGCACCGCGATGAGATCTTCTCGCGCGGTGGCGGCCGCCGACTGGCCGAACGCGAAGGCCTGCGTTTCCTGGGCGAAGTGCCGCTTCTGCCTGGGGTGCGCGGCGGCGGCGATGCCGGCATACCCATCGTGGTGGCCGAGCCGAAATCGCCGGTGGCCCAGCTCTTCGTCAGCATTGCCCAGCAAGTGGCCTGCGCGCTGTCCGTGCTCAACCTGCCCGACCCCGGCACCGGCAAGCGCAGCAGCCGGCTCAGCGTCCTGCCGTGACGGGCAGGCGCCGACCGGCCAGCCTCGTGCGCGACACTGGACCCGACGAGGGTGAGAGGGCATCCTTGCCCGAGTGAACGGTTCGGTCAATCTGCGCAAGCCCGTCTGGCTGTGGCTCGGCCTGTGCGTCGCGATCTTTGCCCCGCGTGCCTACTTGGCCGTGCACGATCAGGGCGTGATCTGGGCCGATGAGATCTTCCAGACCATAGAACAGGGACACCGCCTGGCCTTTGGCTATGGACTAGTGCCCTGGGAATTCCAGTCCGGGGCGCGTTCCTGGCTTCTGCCTGGGGTGATCGGCGGCTTCATGAAACTGCTGGCCAAGCTCGGGCTCGACCAGGGGCTGGGGCTGGTGGTTGGCATCAAGTTGCTCTTTGCTGTGGGCGCTGCGGTCACGTTCTATCCGGTGCTGCGGCTGGCGCATGCAATGGCGGGCGCGGCGGCAAGCTTGCTGCTGGGAATCGTAGCCATCGCCTTTCCCGCCAGCCTGCTCTACAGCAGCCGCGCCCTGGCTGAGGTGGCCTGCGCTCCCTTGATCACCTGGTCGTTGTGGATCTTGTGGCCGTGCGGACTCGCTTCGGGCGCGCGTGGGCCTGACGCCAAAGCCGGCGTGGTGCCGGCGAGCGTCTGGCGGCTGCTGGGCGCCGGTTTCTTGTTCGGCTTGGCGACGGTGCTCCGTTGTCAAAATGGGGCGTTGCTGGCCGCGCTGGTCCTCGTCGTGCTGGTCCGCTGCCGGCTGCGCGCCGCGATCACTCTGGCGGCGGGCGGCTTCGCGGCCTTGATCTTGGGCGGCCTTCTGGATTGGGTGACCTGGGGCAAGCCGTTCCAGTCAACCATCGAGTACTTGCGCTTCAACGTGATCGAAAAGGGATCCGAGCTATGGGGCGTCTCGTCGAGGGGCTTCTATTTACAGACCATGCTCGCCACCAACGGGCTGCCCCTGCTGGCCTTGGTGCTGGGTTTTCTCGCCGGGCTTGCGCGCACCTGGCCCGTGGCCCTGCTGACCCTGTTGTTCCTCGTGATCCATTCCGTGTTCCCGCACAAGGAGTTCCGCTTTCTCTATCCCGCGCTGCCGCTCTTCCTCACCTGCGCCGCGGTGGGGTTGGCGGTTCTGATCGAGAGGCTTCCCTGGCTGCGCATCCGACCTGCGACCAGCGCGGCGGTGGTGGGCCTGGTCCTTCTGGCGGCGTTTGGCCTGCGGGCTCGCCGCGTGACCTTCGAAGACATTGGCCAGGGCTTCCAGATTCCCGGCGAGATCAGTCCGCCGACGACCAGCGTGTGGGGTTGTCTGGACGACCAGAATCGATTGCTGGCTGACGTTGGACGCCGCGCCGATCTTTGTGGTTTGGTGATGCCCAATGTGAACGCATACTGGACCGGAGGCTACAGCTACCTGCATCGCCGCGTGCCGCTCTTGTGGTGGCCGGGTCTCGACTCAGCCAACTACGCCCTGCTCATTCCAGGACAGAAGCTCAGCGACGGCCGCTACAAGATGGTCGCGCAGGCAAGTGGCTACGCGCTCCTGCGTCGGGACGGGCCTTGCCGGCCGGTGCGCGGCCCGCTGGGCTCCTACGGCCGCCTGATTCCGGCAGGTGTTCCATGAGCGGCCTGCCGGGTCGATGGAGCCGCATGGTCGGCGCGCTTTCAGGATGGCGCCCGGGCGTATACCTGTTCATCGCTGTGGCCTGTCTGTATTTCGCGAGCATGAGCCGCGAGGTGCCGTGGGGCGACGCTCGGCCCATCTACGAAGTGGCCGAGTCCATGGTGCGCGGCGAGGGCATCGCGGTGCCCTTCCGCTGGCCCTCGGACGCGCCGCCTGGCCGCGGGGGCCGATTCTACGCACCCCAGCCCTGGCTGCCGTCGTTGCTGCACTTGCCAGGCGCGGCCCTGCGCAACGTCTTGTGGTACTTGCATCCGAGCCCAGAGGTGGCGCACTTGTTGACGGTTCTTGCCTGCCATCTGTCCGGTACGCTGCTGGGCGGGCTGGTGGCGTGGTTGTTTTTCCGCCTGTGCCGGCGCCACGGCGCCTCGCCGCGCGTGGCTGGTTTCGCGGCGATCTTGCTCGCTGTTGGCACCATCGTCTGGGTCTACGCGCGCTATCCCTTCAGCGAGATCGCTCAGATCGCCTGTTTCACCGGCTTCTTCCTCGAGCTTTCGCAGCTCCTAGAACGGCTCGACCGACGCACGGCCCTGGCCGCGGGTGTGTGGGCCGGCCTGCTGCTCAACACCAAGTACATCTACGCTCTTTCGTTTCCCGGCGCCTTGCTGCTGGTCGTGCTGGTGTATCGGAAAGATCTGCGTTCTCTGGGCCGGGCGCTCCTCAGCGCAACCCTGGGGTTCCTGCCAGGACTGCTCATGGTTCTGCTCTACAACTTCCTTCGCTTCGGCTCGGTCATGAACACGGGCTACTCCAAGCTGGGCGACGTGATGGTGGAAAACGTGCTGGTCAGCGCGTGGGGTTTCTTGTTTTCGCCGGGCAAGAGCATCTTCCTGTACTCGCCGCCGCTGCTGCTTGCCGTGCTCGGCCTGCCCGGTTTCTGGCGCAGCCATCGCTGGAGCGTGCTGGCCATGCTGGCCACCATCGTGCCGGTGTTACTGTTCTACTGTCGCTCTCCTTCCTGGCCGGGGGATTTCGCCTGGGGCCCGCGCTACGCGGTCTTCGCGGTTCCTGTGCTCTTGCTTCCGGCCATCGCTTTTCTCTCCGGCGCGCGTCGGCCCGGGCGCGCGCTGGCGGCCGCGGTGCTGGTGGTCGGCCTGGGCGTGCAACTTCTGGGCAATGCCTTCTATTGGGATCACTTCATTCGCATCGGGCTGGACGTGCGCAGCCGGTGGCTGGGTCTGCCCAATCGCAGCGCATCCCTGACCGCAGACAAGGGCGGTTTCTGTGAAGGCTGCTTCGAGGACAGCTATCCCACGGTGTGGCTGGGCCCGTTCCAGCCCATCCTCGGCCATCTCTGGCTGCTCCGGCATGTGCCCTTTGGCCACGACTGGAAACGGGCTTCGCAAGATGCCCCCTGGCGCCGTCACACGCGTCTCGCCATCGACGCCCGGGAAACCTACGAGCGGGCGCGCATCGACCACTGGCTCTACGAAACCGACAAGTACCGCGCCGAGGGGTGGATCTTGCTTCTGCTTCTCCTGGGCGCGGGCGGCGGCGCAGGCGTTCTCTTCGTTCGGCGCGTGAGAGAAATCGATCGAGCAAGCCTTCGGTTGCCCTGACGGAAGCAGGGCAGGGATGTCGCGGTCGTGTCGCGCCGGCGGTCCGCTGAGTTGAGGCGAACCCCAGCGAAAACGCCGGATGCGGGCGCAGGCGGTTGGTGGCATGCCTATTGCTTTGACAGCGCGCGGGGAAATGCTCGCGACGCTGTCTCACAGGCCAAGGCATTTTGCCATCGTTGCGTGGCTTGTCTTCGCGCTGATGGAACTGGTCAAGGGACACTTCACCTTCCTGCCTCGGGACTGAGGAGAAGACTTCCTACTCCGGGCGACGGCGGAGCTCGACGTGCCCCACGTAGGGATCGTCCCAGGTGGCGATCCGTCGCGGGAAAGTGCCGGTCAAGTAGTCGCGCATCGCACGCTCTTTCATGATGGACGACCCGGGCACCACGATGGCGATGTCAAGATGATCCTGCTCCAGGGCGCGCACCCAGTCCTCAGGCGTGCTCTCGTGGACCTTGAAACGATGCGGGTTGGTGTCAGCCAGATTGGCTCCGAGCACGCAGGAACCCACGGCTGCGGCGAAGGGTCCGAGCGAGTACTCGCCAAAGATTCTTTCACCGGGCCGGCATTGGCTGCGCACCGCCTTCACGAAAGTGTCGATGGTCGGTGCACTGAGCGTTTCGTGTTGCAGGTAGTACGTGATTGCGTTGGGCGGATGGGTGGAGTCGCTGGCCGGCGACCAGAAGAGGGCTCGCACAATGCCGTTCACCGCGCCCGGGAGAAACGGACTGTCGCGCCAGGTGTACGTCATCGTGCCGTCGCCCGCTTCTTCTTGGCGGTCGACGCCGATGCCCTGGCGATAGACAAGCACCAGGGCGACGGCAACGGTGCAAGCGACCAGTGGCCACAGCCGCCAGGCGAGTCGAGGCGCATGCGCGGCGGCACCTGCGGCTCGCTCTTGCCTGCGGGCTGCCTGCTGGCGCCTCCGGCGTTCGCCACGTGACAAAGCCGGCTGCGCGGCAGCAACGGAGTTCAGTCGCTCGCTCAGGTAGCGGAACACATCGATCGTCACGGTCGCGGTCATCAGCCCCATCCACGGCATGATCAGCATGAAGTAGTAGGAGTAGTAGTCGACCCGCGTCGAATAGAAGTACAAGTAGCCGCAGATCAACGTGGCGAAGATCATTTGAGCCGCGACTCGGTCGCCACACCACAAATTGAGCCAAGCGCCTAGCCGGCCGGCAGCGCCCGGCAACGCGGATTCCCCGCGCGCCCGACCGCGCAGCACCCAGGTGGCGATGGCCCACACGATGCCAGGCACAAAGCCAATCATGACGGCGGTGTTGAGGTAGGCGACGTTCCTGGCCTTGGCAAACCAGGAATAGCGAAGCGCGATCTTGTTCAGGTTGTAGCCGAAAACTTGGTACCAGAAGGCGTGGCCCGCGACACCGGCGAAGACCGCGCAGATGATTGCGCTGACAACTACGTAGCTGGCCAGAAGGCGCAGAGATTCCTTCCACGAGCGGAAGGCGAGCAACACGCACAGCATGAGCGCGAGTGGAGCGATGTAGACGCCGATGAAAGTCCCGATGGCAAAAAAAACGCCAGCGAGAATGGGGCGGCGAACGAGCGCCTGGTAGCTGGCCGCTAGGCCGAAGGCCAGGGCGCAGTTGGCCCCCGTGAAGTGGGACGAGCCGCGCAGGACATCGAAGGTGAACAGGAAAAGAATGACGGCCAGAAGCGCCTCAGCGCGGCCGACCAGGCGGCGACCCAGGAGATACACGTACACGCCCGAAACCATGGCGGCCACAGAAGGCACGGCCTTCGATAGGGCCAGCGAGTAGCCGAAGAGCTTGTACAGCCCTCCCATCAAATAGAGCTGCAGGGGCGGATGAGAAAAGAAGAAATCTCGGTAGGGCCACTGCCCCTTGGACACGAGCAGGCTCATGTAGAAGTACATGTGCTCGTCGCCTTTGACGAAATTGAGCGAGTAGAGTTTGAGCAGCGCGAAGAAGAGGAGGACGCAGCCCAGGCCCGCGAGCGCGATGCTTCGCTCGGCCGCATGCAGCCGGTGAAGGATTGAGTTGAGCAGAGAGCGCATGGATGGTCGTCTCACACGCGAATGGCCAGGTGTCCCATGGTCAAACCGGGAAGCCAGGTGCGCATGAAGTATTCGAAGCGCGTTCTTGCGACGACTGTCAAGCAAGTCGCGATCCCTGCGGATTCGCAACGTGCGACAACTCTTCGCGAAGCGTTGCTACGACGCCTTGGCGTCCGGCGCAGCCGAACCATCGGCGTCCGCGTCGGGCTCGATCGTCCAGCCGCAGCCTTCGGCCAGGCAGCGCAGGCGCACGCCCGCGCGCGACACCTTCTGCACCACGAAGGCGGCGTCACACTGCGGGCAACGCTGAGGTAGCGGGCGATCCCACGATACGAAGTCGCACTTGGTCTTGGAGTAGTTGGAACAGCCAAAGAAGATCTTGCCCCGCCGCGAGCGCTTTTCGGTCAGGTAGCCGCCGCACCCGGGACGGGGACAGGCCACGCCCAGGGAAATCGGGCTGGTGGTCTTGCAGTCCGGGTAGCGCGAACAAGCCAGAAACTCGCCGAAGCGACCGCGCCGGATCACCATGGGCGAGCCACAGGTCGGGCAAACCTGGTCCGACGGTCGCGTGGTGGGCTGCACCGTCAGGGTGCCGTCCGCGTTGCGCGTGTATTCCTTGGTGTTACGACACTCGGGATATCCTGAACAGGCCAGAAAGTAACCGTTGCGACCCCACTTGATCACCATGGGCTTGCCGCATTTTTCGCACACCTCTTCCGTCGGCTCTTCTTCGCGCTTGAGGTCGCGCATCTCCACCTTGGCGCGCGCCAAGTCCTTCTCGAACGGTCCATAGAAGTCGCGCAGCAGTTTCACCCAATCCACCGCGCCTTCCTCCACCTCGTCGAGCTGCTCCTCCATCTGGGCCGTGAAATCGCTGCTGACGATCTCGGGGAAACTCTTGACCAGCAGGCCGTTGACCACCACGCCCAGCTCGGTGGGACCGAGACGGTTTTCCTTCTTTTCCACGTAGCCGCGATCTTGCACGGTGGACAAGATGGTGGCGTAGGTCGACGGCCGGCCAATGCCCTTCTCCTCCAGCTCGCGCACCAGCGTCGCCTCTGAGTAGCGCGGCGGCGGTTGCGTGAAGTGCTGCTCGGGCTGACAGCCGAGCAGGCGCAGGGTTTCGCCTTCGTGGAGGTCGGGCAAGCTGCCGGCGGTCTCGTCGTCTGGGCTGGCTTCCTCTTGCGCCTCGGCGTAGATGGCCAGGTAGCCGGCAAAGCGCATGACCTGGCCCGTAGCGCGCAGGCCGACCGGGCCCGCCTCGATCTCGATGGCCGTCTGGTCGAACACCGCAGGCGTCATCTGGCAAGCCACGAAGCGGTTCCAGATGAGGGTGTAGAGTTTGACCAGCTCTTCGGTTTCGCGCGCGCCCCGCTCGCTCGGGGTGTTGGCCAGCAGGCGCCGCACGGTCTCTGGATCGTATTGCATCGACGTGGGCCGGATGGCTTCGTGCGCGTCCTGGGCCGACTTCTTGCTCTTGAAAACGTTGGGCTCGGCCGGGCACGAAGTTGCGCCGTAGCGATCCGCGATCCACGTGCGCACATCCTTGACCGCGTCCTCGGACAGCCGGGTGGAATCCGTGCGCATATACGTAATGAGGCCGGTGGGACCTTCGTCGCCCAGCTCGACACCCTCGTACAGGCGCTGGGCCAAGCCCATGGTGCGCTTGGGGGAAAAGCGCAGCTTGCTCGACGCTTCTTGCTGCAGACGCGAGGTGATGAAGGGCGGGGGCGGATTCTTGCGGCGCTCTTTGCGCTCCACCGCGGCGACCTGCAGGCTGGCTTGCGACAGCAACGACACGATTTCGCTGGCCTGGCCTTCGTGCGAGAGCGCAGGCTTCTCGCCGTTCAGTCGGACCACGCGCGCGACAAACGGGGGCGGCGCGCTGCCTTCCACCTGCGCCTCGATGGTCCAGTACTCCTCGGGACGGAAGGCCTTGATCTCGGCCTCGCGATCCACCACCAGACGCACGGCCACCGACTGCACCCGGCCCGCCGACAGACCACGCCGCACCTTGGACCACAGCACGGGGCTGATCTCGTAGCCCACCAGCCGGTCGAGCACGCGCCGCGCTTGCTGCGACTCGAACTTGTGCATGTCGAGTTCGAGCGGATGCAGGATGGCCTCGTTGACGGCCTTCTTGGTGATCTCGTTGAAGAGCACGCGTTGAATGTTCGGGTTGGCGGGCCGAATCTCCTCGGCAATGTGCCACGCGATGGCCTCGCCCTCGCGGTCGGGGTCGGGCGCCAGCAACACCCTTTCCGCTTTTTTGGCCGCGGCCTTGATGTCCGCGATCACCTTCTTCTTGCCCTCGATGACCACGTACTCGGGCTGGAAGTCGTGCTTGACGTCGATGCCCATGGTGGCCTTGGGCAGATCCTTGACGTGTCCCACCGATGCCTTGACCACGAAACCGGCGCCCAGGTACTTCTTGATGGTGGCGGCCTTGGCGGGCGACTCGACAACCACCAGCGTGCCACTGCCGCCTTTCTTGGCAGCCGGCTTGGCGGTGGCGGGTGTCTTGGTCTTGGACGGCTTGGCCTTCTTCGTGGCTGGCCCGTCGGTGGTTGACTTGACTTTCTTGCTAGCAGCCACGTCGATTCACCTCGTATTGGTTGCCGGGAATCCTGCAAATCCAGCCGTCCAGTTCGGCCTCGACCAGGGCCGCCATGATCGCCGGCAAGGGCAAGCCGATTCTTCGGCTAAGCACAGCTGGCGTGGCCGCTCCCTCGCGCAGAGTCGCCACCAGCGATGCGACGGTTCCGGCGGGCGGCTCAGCCTTGTCCACGGACACAGGCTCACGCCCGGCCAGCGCATCCTCGACATCGCCTGCCGAGGTGACTGGCCACGCATGCCCCTTGTGCAGCAAGCGATCAGGGCCGCTGCTGCCAGGTACGGCCAGCACGGGTTTGCCCAGCGATCGCGCCAGGGCCGCAGTGATGAGGGCGCCCGAGCGATGAGCCGCCTCCACCACGACCACGGCATCCCCCAGCGCTGCGATGATGCGGTTGCGCCTGGGGAACTGGCCGGCACGCGGCGGCGTTCCCAGTGGGTATTCCGAAAGCAGACCGCCTTGGGCCGCGATTCGTGCGAAGAGCGGGCCGTGGCGGTCGGGGTAGGTCACGTCGACGCCACAGCCAAGCACCGCAAAGGTGGGCGCGGCAGCGGCTGCCAGCGCGCCTTCATGGGCGGCTGCATCGATACCGAAGGCACCTCCGGAAATTACGGCCACGCCCTTTTGGGCCAGCTCTGCCGCAAGAACACGGGCGCGCTCACAGCCGGCGCCGCTGGCCGCGCGCGCCCCGACGATGGCGACCGACCGTCCGCCATCCATGGGCCCGCGACCACGCACCCAGAGGACGGCCGGCGCATCGGAGAGCGAGAGAAGCCGCGAGGGATAACCCGAGCTTCCCCGCGCGATTTCGTCGACGGCCAGACTTGTGTGGACGTCCGTTGGCCTGCGCACGGGCAGCATGATCTGTCTTGTCGGACGGGAATCACACTGGTTGTCTGCCGCATGCATCGGGAACGCAAGCTGATAGCGCCCGCCCGGCTGAAGATCAAGCGGCGGCAGAAAAAGTCAAAGAAATCAACGCAGTTGCAAGGGACGAAGCTAGTAGCCTTTGCGCATTTCGGTCACTTCGCCCACATGCAGCTCCTTGGAGCTACGCGCAATCCAGGCCACCGAGGCATCTTCGCGCACGTCGATGACCCACAACTCACCCACCACTTCTTTGGGCGACTCGGGATCGAGCTTGTCCCAGGCCTCAAGCACGCCCCGGTAGCCATCACCACGTCGGATCACGAAATTGCGATTGCCCACCTGCACGCCATCGCGTCGGCCCCGGTTCAGGACCACGAAACGCTCGGCAGAAAGAAACTGTGCGGGTGTGAAAGCCGCCACCACGCGCGCGTCCAAGTTGACATCACTGGGGCGCGGCTCGATGCGCCTGAACTGCCGAATGGCGCTGCTGACCCGCGCTCCGCGCTCGATGGTGTCGACCACGTCGGTGATCGTTCCGCGTGCGATGTCGCTTCCCGAGATCTGATCGATCACGACGTCGCCACGCACCTTGACCAGGTAGCCATAGGCCTTGCCCGTGACGGGGTCGAGCACCGGATGTTCGGTGTCGGTCTCGAAGACAGAATAGCGTTCGCCTCCACGAATGGGGCGGTCCTTGGGGAAGCGCAGATACACCTGATCCCCGGAAACCAACATGATCTTCTCTTCACGCGAACCGCTCACCCAGGCGGCTTGCGCGAGATCCTTGGCTTCGATGAATCCGATTTCACGCAACACCACCGCATTGCTCGAAAGGGCCGCCAGCCGTTCAGACGAAAAGCTGCGGCTGGTGTCCTTGGTCGCCTTCTCGCCACCGGCGGCAGGCACGGGAATCTCGCCTCCAGAGCCTCCGAGGCGAATGACGTCGCCAGGGAAGATCCAGTGCGGGTTGGTGACCAGCGGATTGGCAGCCCACAAGCGAGGCCAGCGCCAGGGATCGCCGAAGTATTTCGAGCAAAGGCTCCACAGCGTGTCGCCCTTCTGTACCACGTGAAGCTCAGGAGCCTGTCCCGTCACGGGCCCAGGCGCTGGTTCGCGTGCGCCGCGCTCCTCTTCCTGTCCCGAATCCAGCCCCATCACGCCCCCAGGGGGCAACAAGCCTGAGGAAGTTTCCTCGATTCGTTTTGCGTTGGGATCCTTGTTGCCGTCGCCCAGGGTTTGCGATCCTTTGCGGCTGCGCTCGCCCGCCGGAGAAAGCGCCTGGATGGGTGTGACGTCGATTCCAGAAGGATCCGGCGAAACGGATTGAACCGGGGACTCCTGGACCTCGAGGGGAATGGCGCTGCCGGTTTGGGCCCAAGCAACGGCCGACGGGGACACCGCCAAGACAGCGGAGAGCAGGGGATTGAAATGGATTAGCCTCACGGGGCCTCCTCGGGAGCGTGCGCGGTCTTCGCAGGTGGGTTGGCTGTTGGACGGGCATCGTGGAAGGGGTGCGCGGCCCCTGCACGGTCGAGCTCAGCCAGGCGGGTTGTCGCCAGGACGGCGGTTTCGTGTCGAGGATAGGATCGGACAAGTTGTTCGAGGGTCTGTTTGCCAGCCTCGATGCTGCCCAAAGCCAGGTAGCTGTAGCCGACCTTGAGCAAGGCATCGGGAACCTTGTTGCCGTGGGGAAAGCGCTCGACCACGCGACGGAACTCACGCACCGCCGCGGGGAAGTCCTTGGTGTCGTAGTAGCACTCGCCCAGCCAGTACTGGGCGTTGTCGGCCAGGTCGTGCGCGGCGTAGCGGCGCAAGAATTCGCGAAACCCTTCCGCGGCTCCGTCGTGTTGGCCCTGGCGAAGCGCCTCGTAGGCGCGACGGTAGAGTCGGAACGCTTCCATGTCGCGGTTCGCGTGGACTGAACCCTGGCTCTCGCGGGCGGCGCGGGCTGGGCGCTCTTCCGCTTCGGCGGCAGGACGTTCCGTGAATGTCGACGCGTGCTCACCGTGCAGGCGAAGAACCGGGCGGCTGCCATTCGACTTGGCCGCCTCGCCGGCGTATTCCACCTCTGATTCGGGCGCCACCATCGTGGTGGCCGGGGCCAGATTTGAAGCGGTGTCCGGCGAAGCCGCATCGTTCTCGGGATGCAGCTTGACCGTGGGAAGTTGAGGCGTTGCCACCTTCTGCTCGTTGACTTTCCGGCTCTCCAGCTGGTCCGTCAGGATGAACACGCGATTCTCCAGCTCCTCAACCTGCTTGGCGTACTCGGCGTTCTGGACCCGCAGCGATTCGACACTGCGGTTGAGCTGCTCCACCGAGGCCGGATCAGCCCCGCGATGTGCGCAGGCGCCCAACAGCCCTGCGGCCGCCATTCCTATGGCGCACTTAGTAAGCGACATCCTCGATCACCATGGGATCATAGTGTCGTTCGGCAGATTCGCACAAATTCTAATGGGAACCCTGAAAGGGTTCCCAAACCCTCCCGCGCTCTGGCTCTGGCGGGCAAAGCCCGCCTTCGCCTACGCGATCAATGAAACTCGGCCAGGATGCGACTAGCGCCGCGCGCAAGCAGGGCCTGGGCCAGTTCCTTGCCCAGGGCTTGGGCGTCAGACAGGGCACCAGAGACACGCTCGCGCAACATGGTCGCTCCGTCGGGAGTCCCCACCAGGCCCCACATCTCAAGTCTCCCTTGCTGCACCTGGGCGATTCCTGCCACGGGCGCACGACACCCAGCATTCAGCTCCTGCAAGAGAGTGCGCTCAGCGGTGACCGTGATCTCGGCATCTTCGCTCGCCAGCGCGCGACAAAGGCTGCACACGGGTTCGTCGTCGGCTCTGGTTTCAATCGCGAGCGCGCCTTGACCAATGGCAGGCAGCATGCGCTCTATGGGAATGCGCTCCGCAATTCGTTGGGAAAACCCGAGACGGTCCAGACCCGCGCAAGCGAGGATGGCCGCGTCCACCAGCCCGTCGGCCACCTTGCGCAGCCGCGTGTCCAGGTTGCCGCGCAGGGGTTCGAGGCGCAGGTCCGGCCGCAGCTCCTTGACCTGACAGATGCGGCGCAGGCTGGTGGTGCCCACGCGTGCGCCGGACGGCAGGGCTGCCAAGGCCGCCCCGTCGCGACTGACCAGGGCGTCGCGTACGTCGGCGCGGGTCGGGATAGCAGCCAGCGCGAGCCCGGGCGCCAACTCGGCCGGCACATCTTTCAGGCTGTGAACCGCAAGATCGATCTCGTTCGCCAGCAGAGCCGCCTCAATCTCCTTGACCCACACCGCTTTGCCACCGGCTTCCCAAACCGGCCCTTGCGGCGTCCGATCACCGGTGGTGACGATGATCTTGCGCTCGACCACAAGCTCGCGCCGAGCCGCGCGCAGGAGCGACGCCACGTGATCGGCCTGCCACAGCGCCAAGGCGCTCCCTCTCGTGCCGATGACCACGCGATCTGGGCTCACGCGACGATTTTCTACAGACTGGCAACCGCGGCCACAACCGACGAGTCTGGCAGCGCGCCCACCGACTTGGCCACGAACCCGACTTCGACTTCGTAGGCGGTTTCGCCCAGGATGACCGAGTTCATGTACACCTCGGCCCCCAGAGCGGAGACCGCGGCTTTCATCTTGACCTTGCCCAGAAGATTGAAGGACTGATCGCTGCCCGCCTGGACGTTCATGAAATAGCAGCCAGGCACCAGCCGCAGCACGAGGCCGTCGCCCGGAAGTTGCAGCATCTCGCCCTCAAGATTCACCCGCTCGACAGAAAGCCAGGAGTCAATCGTCTCCTGGGGGATGAAAAACTTCACGGGCATGTCGCCTTGGGCTTGCGCGGGGAACGGCGTCCAAAATAGCACCGCTTCGCCCCGGCCACAAACGCAACGCGAACACTGGGCTCACGTCAGCAATGTGCGGCAGGCAGCGGCGCCTGGCGCCGTGGCCTGAACCGCCTACAGGAATTCCTTGTCTCGTTTTTCGTTTTGCTATACAAGCTCCTCTTGTCGCACTGAGTTAGTGGAGAAGGGTGTGCAGATGTCGTCTCATCCCGCGAAATCTTGGACCACGAGACAGCCTGACTGCAGCAAGCAACTTGCGGCTGGCGCTGCCGAGGAGCCGATGCTCATCGGGAATCGCTATCGACGACGCCCACACCTTCGGTTCGCAAGAAAAGGAGGAATCATGCGTTCACCGGGTAGTCTGTTCTCTTCGACGGTAGTCCTTTCCACGCTTCTCGTTCCGGCCGTTGGAATGGCCAGCGAGCCCCACTCCTGGTGCGTTCCTGGAGCACCGATGAACTACGGTGGCTCCAACGACAACATTACGACCGGGGTGACTGATTATGTGTGCGGCACTCCCGCGGTGGGGGGTGTTGGTATGACCAGCTGTTGCAGTGGCAGATGGACTCTCGCGTGTGTGCAGACAGCGGCGGAATACGCCAATACTGTTTTGCAAGCAGGTGATGTTTGCGGGCGCTTCGCGTGGGCTCAAGGCCCCGTCGGCCACGGGTGGTCTCAAGGCCCCGTAGCGTTCCCCCTCCAGCAGTACTACCCCCGCGACTTCAGCTTGTTCGTCTTGGGCGATGCAAAAGGCCTCGTAGACGTCCAAGGTCCAGTAGCGGCGCAAGGAAACATCACCGCAGAGAACTTCAATCTGAATTGGCGCCAACAGGAGCCGACCGCGCTTGTGGCGAGGGGCAATATCACTCTTGGCAATATCACTCGTAAAACCGGTGGCACGGTCTGGGGGTCGGTCCTATACGGCGGCACGACGTTTTCCGACACGCCCGAGGTCACCTACGTCAATGGCACGCGCCCGACGACGGCGTACGATGATGCTATCGACTTCGTAGACGCCTCAAACAGCCTACTGAATATGTCCAAGCAGGTGGCCCTCTACGACGCAATCAAGCCGGCGTCGCCCTCCAATCACACGATCAAATTTACAGGCTCGGATTCTGAATTGAACGTCTTTTCCATCCCCTCCACCGCCCTTAGTGGCGTTACCGTATTCCAATTCGCCGTGCCCACAGGCTCCGCCGTGATCATCAACGTCACCGGCGGGACTGTGGCCTTTTGGAATGCGGGAGCCACCACAGGTACAGGTGCGCCCCTCTCAACCCTGAACCTGCAAAGCGTGCTCTGGAACTTCCCTGATGCCACGACGCTGACGATCTCATCGACAACCATTCCAGGCTCGATCCTTGCGCCAAAAGCAGCCGCCAACTTTAGCTACGGCAATATTGTTGGCACCGTGGTTGCGAAGTCGGTGGCTTCCAGCGCCGAACTTGAGTGGAACCCCTACCAGGTTCCATCCTCCGGCGGCTGCCTCAGTTTCGATTCAAGCTGGTCCTGTTCGCACGACACGGTGCTCGACGACACAGGGCTGCACGCCGCAGCCATCAAGGCGGAAGCTGGCTTCCTTGACATTCCTCGCGATACCTACACTTGGAACCTCCAGCAACGCACCAGCCCCGAGCACCGCGTCTGGTATGCCTTTCAGCCCGCCGCGACTATCCCCACGAGCAAACCACTCGTGGTCTTCTTCAATGGCGGCCCTGGGTCGGCCACATCCTCCGTCCTGTTTAGCTTCAATACCGCGAACTGGACACTCGATCCAGCGGCGCAGTCCAACGGCTCGCTGATCGTGCCCAACCCCAACAACTGGACTCAGTTTGCCAATCTGCTCTACATCGACGCGCCGGCCACAGGCTTCTCCTATCCGTTGGCGTATATTGATCCTTCTACGAACACTCTTACTCAAGACTCCATTGGCATCGACCCCTATCGCGACGCAGGAATTTTCCTTCAGGTCATAACCCGATTTCTCGTCCGCCACCCTGCCTTGCTGAGCAATCGGGTCATTCTGGTCCCGGAGAGCTACGGTGGCGTACGGGCCACACTGATGTTCTACTATCTCTACCACTATGGCGATCTCGCGCCGCCCACTATCATAGCCGCCCCTAATGCCTATTATGATTCCCAAGTGCTTAGCGATCTGCAAGAGTACTTTCCCCATGCATTTCCGTCTTCGAATCCGACCCCCACCGAGATTCACAGGATCTTCGGCCATCAGATCATGATTGAGCCCAGCGTGGCGGGCGATTTACAACAAACCCTCGAGCGTAGCGATTTTCTTACGCAGGAGAACACCCTAAATGTCTGTAACGCGGCCGCCACTAACGAGCCGTGCTGTATCAAGTCCGCCAATCCCGGTCATGTGTGCTCGGATAACAGCGAGTCCACACCGGCCACTTGTGATCAGTACAACTGCGACAAGCCGTGGAACTGGGCTAAGTACCAAGAGCATACTGCCGCCGTCAACCTAAACTCGATCGGGACGCTGACGACGGCACTGGGGGTCGATCCGACGACGATCGAGTGGATGAAAGCCGAGAGTCGCAAATACGCCTATGGTCGCAACGGATACTTTGTGCAGGATGGTCGCAACAACGCCGGCGAGCCTCCCTGCGACAATGGCGGTAACAGAGACGCAGATGCTTTCAGCACGTCAAGTATGAGTGCGACTAATGCTTTCGGCCCCCTCCAGTCGTGGGATGGCACGGATTGCTATTTCATAACGCAAAATGATGCTGTGGGTCTCGGCTATTCTAGAAATCTGGAGTGGGACTTTATGGGGGCGAAGGTTCCGTTGGACTTTCTGACCAACGTCCAGAACAACGTGGCTACCTTCATCACCGTCGCCCAGCTAGACCAGGCCATTTGGTCGCCGTCAATTCCAGAGGCGCTCAGCGACTATGCGAACCCCGCCAATCCCAATGCGGATCAGAGTATCGAGAGTCTCGTGTCGGGGGCTCTTTTCTACGGAACGCCAGCCTATTCTAACATCTCTCTCCCGGGCTATATGCAGATCAGTTACAAATCCCCCGTGACGACGTCGAAGGTGGTCATGCCGACCGCCTATTTGTCGGGGCACAGTGTTTCGATGCGCGTGCCCGCCGCGTTATTGCAGGACGTCATGTCCTGGTATGCGGACACCTACGCTGCCAACTGACGCGACCAGGCGGGAGAAGTTTGCCATTGGGGATGGTGGACGGTCCATCAAGCTAAGCTGCCTCCCCGGTGGCGACGCGAAGAGCAGGCGAGAGCCAGTCGGCTGACTGTGTGCTCGGCGGGCCGAAGAGTGGCATAATTACATGACATATGCGCGCCGGAGGAGGAGCGTGCATGAAGGTGGTCAATAGAAAAACTGTGCAGACGGCCCCGTTGCCGGCCTGTCAACGGCGTTACTTGGCTGTGCTGGCTGCTCTCTTGGGAGGTTGTGGGGGGCGCGCACTGCATGCGGCCAGCGATGGACCATCAGCCGCTGGTTCCAGTGGTGAAGGTGGAAATGCTGAGGTTGGTAGCGTCATGGCCAGCGGGGGCAACGCTCAAGGAGGAGGTGGCGTGGCGAGCGGCGGTCAAATGGGTCCCGGTGGTGCCATGTCGGGAGGCGGCGGGGCGGTCATCACCTGGCCAGGAATCGGCGGTCAAGTAGGCGGCGGGTTTAGCAGCACGCCATCCGCCACCGGAGGCGTTATCGTATTCCAAGGGGGCAGCGTCGGTTCCGGTCAGGATGGGGGAGAAGCTGACGGCGAGATCTCAGACCCAGTGGTTGACATATGTGGCGACGAATGGTTCTGGGATAACATAAATATATATTTGTTTGGCTCGTCTGGCTCGTGTGGCCCCTACTCGCATGATCTCCCTAATCTAATCCAGGGCAATTTGGTCTTCGATGGCGAAGGCCAGATCATCTACGTTACGCTAGCTGGTGTATCGCAGACACACGCGGTGCAGGCACTGGCTGGCTATCGCTGGCCCTGCATGGCAGGCCAGACCATTCCATTCTTCTGCACCATTTATGGTGATTGAACCGCCGATTGGCCAATTCGCAGAACACCGCTTACCTTTGACTCCCGGGAGATCTTCTTGAGCAGTTAGGGGCGTGGTTCTGCGGGCCAGGGATGCACGCGCGTCAAGAAGGATACCCTGTCGCCGAAATGACCATCCGGGTGGTGGTCGAAATAGTAGCGGGCTTCGAGACGAGCGCGTTCAATCCTTCGCTGATTCATAAGCGCCGTCACCA
>Ga0265330_10000385_pt1 | contig 30698 bp, 27 predicted proteins | sample 41919metaG_FD_202083 | JGI IMG/M metagenome (GOLD analysis project Ga0265330, IMG submission 202083) | Rhizosphere microbial communities from Carex aquatilis grown in University of Washington, Seatle, WA, United States - 4-19-19 metaG | ecosystem: Host-associated > Plants > Roots > Rhizosphere...
GATCAGATTTTGGGACAGGCGATTCGATGCCGAGCTGGGTCCTCGTGCGCTCGGCGCGTTAAGCAGCGCCTCGACGGGTCAAAGTTCTTCTGCTCCGGGCGTAGGAAAACTTGACCCAGGGTGTCCCATTTCGAGGCCCCGAACAGCACGGCCTAACTGGGCCGTTTGAAACGGCCCAGTTAGGTGTTACGTCAACTTTGCGGCCGTTTTGGTTGAATCCGGCCAGAGGACTGGACACCGATCTGCCGGCCAGGCTTCGGCGAAGTTGGCTCCCCACCCGAGGGTAGTGGTTCAAGATTACTATCGTTTGCGCGCGGTGTGATATCTCGATGTCATGGGGCGTTGGGCGCTTGCCTTCATTCTCGTGGCTGGATGCATTTATCATCCGGACTATCCCCCGCAAGTCGCGGCCCTCACGCCGTCGACCTCGGAGTCGCCAGCGCGGCCCACCCACCGTGAACCGCCTTCAGGTTCCCTCGATCTCAAGAAGGGGCCATTCGCGCAGTTCTTCAACCAGGTCAAGCACCAGGTGCGGGAGCAATGGCATCCAGACGTGGCTTTCCGACAACACGATCCAAACTTCTCGAGGTACGGCCGCAGCACTCGACTGACCATCGTGCAGGTACAGCTCACGCCTCGCGGTGAACTGATCAACGTGACGGTCTCGTCACCTTCGGGCGTACCGTTTCTCGACGAAGAGGCGTTGGCGGCCTTTCGGAACGCACAGCCGTTCTCGAATGCGCCGAAAAACCTAGCCGACTCGCATGACGGGCTCATCGAATTTAGTTTCGGGTTCATGTTCGAGTCTGCGTCGAACGCAAACGGTACCGGCGGGGTGCCGAGTCCGTCCGGCCAAGCGCTGGGCGGAACGAATGCCGAAGCGGGAGGCCAGTTCGGCCAGCCGTCGGAATGACAAAGAGCCGTGGTGTCGACGCCGTTTCGACGGCAGCGGGGCGGCGAACGGGGTGCTCTCGGCGGCGATCGCAGCCTCCCCGCGTCCCGCCAGCGTGGCGGTGACACCGGTGGAACCGGCCCTTACTTCCAGATGTGCAGGAACAAGTTCACCCCGCTCGGCTCCGCATCGACCTCCTCTGGCGCGACGCCCACCTGCAAGCACTACCTGGCGGTGGGCGCATCCTGCCACGATGACGGGCAATGTGTTTCGGGCGGTTCTTGCAGCTCGAGCGATCCGGCGGCCACGATGGGCACCTGCGCTTTGCCCACCGCCTGCGATTGATCGGCTCGGCTCGGCTCGGCTGGCATCGACGGCCCTCCGTTTGTCCCGGGTGACGTTTCGAGCAGCAGACACCTCTTCGGCGGCTCCGTCCGGATGGCTCGAACCCGAGGGGCCGAGCCCAAAAGAGCGCCCGCCCCGCGATCGAGCGGTTTATCCGGAGGGATGCGCGGACCGTCAGCCGACCCCGTCGTGTCCCAAAATCTGATCGAGCCCCGATCAGGCCGCGGTCCGACGATAGAAATTCAGCAGGCCGCCGAGCCGCTCACGCCGTTGCACTCGTCGTTCTCATTCGCCGGGTCAGGCGATCCCCTGAGGAGCACATTGCCAAGATCTTGGTGGTTGCGTTCGCCGTGGTAGAGGGCGAGGTACTCCTCGATGGCCGCCTGAGATCTCTTTCCCCCAGCGGTACGATCCGGTCCAGGCATTCGCTTTTGATCGAGAGCACAAATCTCTCGGCATAGGCGTTCAAGTTCGGACTCCGGGCGGGCAACAGCAACGGCGTTAACCCCGCCCCTCGGAGCATTTGCGGCCTCGCGTGCCGACAAGCTCCCGGCAGTGCACACTTTTCCCCCGTTCAGTTTTTCGGACACGAGGGGGTCTGGAATGCCCCCCACTTCCACGCAAGACGGCAGAAATCTTGCGTTTTGGGCGGGGCGGCCTTTCCATTGGCAGCGCATCGATCCCCTCATGCCCCCCTTTGCGATCGGATTTCCCAATGAGCCTGCACCCCCTGCTTCTGCAACCCGTGCTTCGTGGACAGGACCTGCCGATCGAGATTGGTCACCGCCACGGGTACCGAATCGACGGCGACCACGTGCTCATCCATGCGGAGGTGCTCGTCCCTCCTGGTCGATCGGACGGTGCGTGGAGCCTCGAGCTCTGGGCAGCCGATCGGGCTTACACCGATCGGGCCCGCATGGAAGAGCCCCTGACGGGAGCCCGGGTCGCGCAGGTCGCGCTCGAGCTGCCGGACCCGATCGCGCCCCACGTCCATCAGGTGGACACCCGCACGGTCGCGCGGCTTCCCATGCATGGGCGCGCCTGCGGGATGGTGCTGGCGCTCATCGAGCACCGTCCGGACGGAGGGTCGAGCCTCCGCGGTTTCGCGAACTATCCCGAGCTCCAGCTCTTCAGCGCGCCCCACTTCGTTGGAAGGGTTGGCTACGCCGTGCAGGGCGCCGAGGTGGTGCTCGAGGCGGAGGGGATCTCGAACCCTCGCGCCAGCACCAACCTCAGCGGTACGCTGGCGCTCGAGCTGTGGGCCTTTCCGGAGGCGGGACTTCCGACCGCGCGTGAGGGCGTGCGGCTGGCATGGTCCGAGCTGGCGCCCATCGCCGGCCAGTCCCAGAGCACCGCGATCGAGCGTAGGGTCGCCTTCACCGAGCCGCCAGAGGGTCGGTTCGGGTTGTCGTTGATCCTTGGCGAGTGGACCGTTGCGCATGGTTACGTCGCGCGCGATCGGCGGGACTTCGCCTGCATCTACGAAGCTGGGACCAAGGAGCTCCCCGCTTCCTCGGCCGCGGGTTCACCGGTCCCGGCGGCCGTGGAGCAGCCGACGCCCGCTCGACCCATCGACCGACTGCGGCTGGTGCCCGGCGCGGCCCTCCCCGGGGCCCCCGCCGCCGCGGCCGCGGCGGTCACGGGCAAGCCGAAGCCCGGGCTCGCGCCTCCGGCTGGCCCGAGACTGATCTCCATCCAGACCGGAAGCCTCGAGGAACTGGCCGGTGTGAAGGGCCTCAGCCTCAAGATCGCCAAGGAGATCGTCAAGGCGAGACCCTTTTCCTCTCTGCCCGACCTGATCCGGGTCCGCGGCCTCGGTGACAAGACCATCGCCCGCGTCAAGCATCTGCTCACGCTCTGAGGAGCCCACCAGGAGGGACAGGTTCGACCCTCACGCGGGGTTGTCCGTCGAGCAGAGGCTCGAGTGCGTCGAACGAGCCGGTCGAGCCGAGCGTTGCCCGAGCGCTCGTGCACGAACGCCTCGACCTCCGCGGTGGTCGGTTCGCCGTGTGGCTCGGTCGTCACGGTCACGCGCGTGCGGTCGGGCGTCTCCTCCGTGAGCAACACCGTAGTCCGCAGCGCCGGCGGCCAGAGCTCGGCGCCGGGCGCCGGCGCCGGGTGCCCGCGCTCGTCGACGAACTGCTGCGCGTACACGATGCGCCGGGGCGGCTCGATCGCGAGGTACTCGGCGCGGACGTCCATCGTGCCGTCCTGTCCCAGTTTCGGGACACGACGGGATGACATCACCCGCTTTGGTCTCGAAGGGACGCGCGTGCTTGACACCGTACCGACCGGTTGGTATGTCGGCTTTCGTGGCTGGGCTTGGCGCGAAAGAGAAGCTCCTCGACGCCTCGCTGTCGCTGATCCGCGAGCAGGGGTTTGCGGCGACCACGGTCGACGCTCTGTGCGGCCGCGCCGGGGTGACGAAGGGGGCATTTTTCCATCACTTCGAGAGCAAGGACGCCCTCGGCGTGGCGGCGGTGGAGCACTGGTCGCGCACGACGGGAGCCCTCTTCCGGGCGGCGCCGTATCATGAGGCGCCCGATGCGCTTGGGCGCGTGCGGGCCTATCTCGCCCTTCGAAAATCACTGATCCGTGGCGACCTCCCCGAGTTCAGCTGCATGGCGGGGATGCTCGTCCAGGAGACGTACGCCTCACACCCGACGATCCGGGCGGCCTGCGCCGCCAGCATCTTTGGACACGCCGGCACCCTGGTCGAGGACTTTGTCGTCGCTATGAAGGAATGTGGCGTGGCGAGCGATTTCACGCCGGAGAGCCTCGCGGCGCATACCCAGTGTGTGCTGCAGGGGGCGTTCATCCTGGCCAAGGCACAAGGCAACGCCCAGATTGCCATCGAATCGATCGAGCACCTGGAGCGCTACGTCGAGTTGCTGTTCACCAAGGGATCCCCATCGCGGCCAGCGCGCGGGAGACCCAAGCCGAGACCTCTCGTCAAGCCCCGAACCATGACATCGAGCAGGAGGAGAAGCCCATGAACCCCGTCGTCCACTTCGAGCTTCCGTATGAAAATGCCGAACGCGCCTCCGCCTTCTATCGCGCTGCCTTCGGGTGGCGGACCGAACAGCTTGGTGCGGAGATGGGCAACTACGTCGTCGTGACCACCGCGACTGAGGACGCTCGACCCGACGCCCCGCGCGGGGTGGTCAACGGCGGGCTCTACCAGAAGAAGCCGGACTTCCCCGCGCAGTATCCGTCGATTGTGATTGGCGTCGAGAACCTCGAAGGGTCGATGCGGGCCGTACGTGACGCCGGGGGCGAGGTGCTGGGCGAGCCAATGGAGATCCCTGGCGTCGGGAGCTACGTGTCGTTTCTCGACACCGAACGCAACCGCAACAGCTTGTTGCAGCCGAGGCGGGAGGCGACGCCGTGAGCCCGGCGATCGTTCCGTGTCTCTGGTTTGATGACCAGGCCGAGGAGGCCGCGCGGTTCTACACGCGCACCTTCGGCGACGGGCGCGTGCTGGCCACGTCGCACTATCCGGAGTCCCTCGACAACCCGAGCGGCAAGCCGCGCGGCAGTGTGCTCGCGGTCGATTTCGAGGTGCTCGGCCGGCGTTTCACCGCGCTCAACGGCGGGCCTCATTTCGTCATCAACCCGAGCATCTCTTTCTTCGTCCACACCGACACGAGCGAGCGAACGGATCAGCTCTGCGCCACGCTCGGGGAGGGCGGGGGGTATCTGATGCCGCCTGGCACCTACCCGTGGAGCGAGCGCTATGCCTGGGTTGAGGATCGCTTCGGCGTTTCGTGGCAAGTGATGACCAGCAAGCCCGCCGCGGCTGGCCCCGGCATCGTGCCGTGCCTCATGTTCGCGGACGCACAGCACGGGCGCGCCGAGGAGGCGATGAGGGCCTATGCGGCCGTCTTTCCCGAAAGCCGCGTGGTTCACATCGAGCGCTACGGAGCGGATCGCGGTCCCGATGGGAAGGTCGTTCACGGACGCTTCGTCCTGGCAGGCCAGGACTTCGTGGCCATGGACAGTCATGAGGCGCGCGGCACGACCTTCAACGAGGGCCTCTCCTTCCAGGTGATGTGCGAGGACCAGGCCGAGGTGGACCGCTACTGGGAGCGACTGTCCGCGGGCGGCCGGCTGGGTGTTTGTGGCTGGCTGAAGGATGCCTTCGGGCTTTCGTGGCAGGTCGTACCGAAGAGCATCTCCGCGTGGCTGGCGAGCCGCGACACCCGGGCGAGCGATCGCGCCTTTCAGGCGGTGATGGGCATGAAGAAGCTCGACATCGCCGCGCTGAACGCTGCCTTCGCCGGGAGCTGAGCGGCAAGGTCGACCGCCCGCGGGAGCAGCGGACTTGTCAGCTCCAAGCGAACCCGCGGGCGGGAGAGGAAGAAGCCGAGCTTCGCGACCTCGTCGGCCGGCTGCTTCTTGCCGGCGCCCACCTTGCTGTCGAGCATGTCGGCCCGCTCAAAGAACTCCGTCTCGGTGACTCCGGGCACAGGCAGGTGAGGCTGGAGCCCGTCTGCTCTAACTCCGCGCGCAGCGCATAGGCAAACGAGTCGAGGAGGACCTTGGTGCCATTGTAGACGGCCCGGTAGGTGCCGGGCATGAACCCGGCGATGGCGCCCGTGATCAGTATGCGCCCCCGACCCCGTGCTGTCCGGAAACTCATCGCTGAAATTCTCGACGCTGGGAATAGCATCGCCCCGCGCGGCCGACATTCACCCCGTCGGCGCCGGTAGCGCCTTGCCCTGGTCGGGGACGGGCGCCGAACATTGCGCTGTCAGCCGGATGCTGTAGATCTGGAACAGGACGTATTCCCGGAGCATCAACTTCGTTTGAACGTTCTCGAGCTTCGACCGTGGGCGGCAACGAGCCTCCATGCCGCGCGTGAGGTCGATGACGAGGTCTTCAACCATGGGCTCCGTGAGACGGAGCACTCCCCATGTCCAATCGGATTCGGAGAGGGTTGGCTCATTGTTGGGCACGACGTCCGAGTATCCATGTGACAACACCACCGCGCACCCCTGGAGATTGAGCACCATGGCGATCGCGATCCCCCCGACAAGTCGCCGCATGTATCGCGGGTACAATAGCACGCGAGGGCGCAAATCCTCGTCGAGCTCCCGGTCGAATCGCTCATCGACGAATGGACCGACCCCGGCCGCGGGTTTTCAGCTCTTCGTGACGGTCGCCGTCGAGAATGTGATGCTTCCACTGCCGCTGCCGCCCCCGACCTCCACGACGATCCTGGCCTCCTCCAGGTTCCCGAGCTGCAGACCCATGCGGGCCCACTGGGAGAAATGCTCGGAGATGGAGATGGTTCCGCAGGAGCGAGGTGACGTGCGGACACTGAAGAACTGCACGAAGGTTGCGTTTTGGCCCGTGATGGACGGCTGGTTGGTCTGCGTGTGCATGTAGACGTCGTAGGTCCCGCCGTCAACGGTGATCTGGCCGACCTTGGTCCCACCGGGGTTGGGCGGTCCATTACCGAACCAATCATCGACGATGTAGTACTCGCGGAGCGGGCTTTCCGACCACCCATAGACTCCAATGTAGTTGTAGCCGCCGCCGGTTCCGGTCTTGGTCTCCGCGAAGCTCGCTGTGAGAGTTCCGAGCTGGGTGGGTGTCTGGGTCGAATTGAATCCCAGGCCGACCCGGGCCAGGAAATCCCCCGGATCGTTCCAGGTGGCGCTGAACTCGGCGTTGACGCCGTAGATGATCATGAATGCCGAGCCTTGTCCGTTCGTATAGAAGGTGTAGGTGTAGGCGCCGTCGGCGGTGCCCGAATCGTTGACCGTCTTGCCGCCGGTGGGCATCGCGCCCGGCATGCAAGCCGCGGCACCGCCCGTACCGGTGCCGCCGGTCCCCGCGATGCCAGTCATCCCGGCGCTTCCCGTGGCGCCCGCCCGACCAGTGGTGCCGGCGGTCCCGCTTCCGCTCGTCCCGCCGACGCCACCGGTGGCTCCGGCGATGCCGGTGGTCCCGGCGCTTCCCGCGGTCCCCGCCCGACCAGCGGTGCCGGCGGTCCCGTTTCCGCCGGTGCCCGCGGTGCCGGTGGTGCCCGCGATGCCGATGATCCCACCGTCGCCCGTCATCCCCCCGCTGCCGGTGGTCCCGCCCCTGCCCATCATCCCGCCGCTGGCGGTGGTTCCACCGGTGTCGCCCAATCCGGTCGCCCCACCCTCGCCGATGGCGGAGGTGCCGCCGCTCCCGCCTTTTCCATCACCAGAATCAGAGCTCGCGCAGCCTGTTACGACCGCTGCGGCCAGACAAGAAGTGACAACACCAAGAGACCTGAGGGAGCGGGGGCGATGCTTCATGCTCGACAATTCCCGGGTCGCCCTGTACGGATTACCAGCCGAGACTCGGCTCTGGTCGGGGAACGGGCAGACTGAAAGAGACGGCGCAGTTGGGGTTGACCTGCGTCTTGGTGGCGCACAGAAGGCGCCGCAGTCGCGCAGCTCGCCCTGGCGGACAGCCTTGGAGTGGTTGCAGAGTGCTTGCCTTGGGAGTGGGGACAAGAAGAATGACGGTGAGGTTTGTCCCAGTACGCCGGTTCCGTCAACCGTCCCCCCGGGGAAATTGGGATGGCACCGAGTTTGCTCGGATGTTCCGCTCGCTCGATGGGCACATGGTTCGCATCCTCCCGAGATTGAGGCGCCGGAGGATGAAGGGGTGTCGTCGGGATCACCGAGGTGGGCGGCGGCGCATTCAGAGCACGCCGAGCTCGGTCGCTCGCAGTACCGCACGGGTCCGATCTCGGACGCCGAGCTTGCCGAAGATGCTCGACGCCTGATTCTTCACCGTCGCCTCCGCGGTGCCGAGGGCGTCGGCGATCTCCTTGTTGCTTCGTCCACTGGCGATCAAGCCGAGTACGTCGAGCTCGCGCCTGGTCAGCGGCACGGGCATGGCCGAAGCGGGGATGCGGGTGGCGAGACGTGCCAGTCCGCGGACCACCCGCTCGGTGACGGCGGGGTTGAAGTGCCTCCCCCGGCGACGATTCGAATCGCCTCGGTCAGCTGTTCCAGCGAGACATCCTTGAGCAGAAAGCCGCGCGCGCCGAGCTTGATCCCTTCGATCACGACCGAGGTAGCCAAGCGCCGAGGCGCCCCCAGGGCGTCCGCCGGCCACCTCGGCGATCCAGGCCGCGCCTCGATCTCGACCTTGCCTCCCATCCCTTCGATTCTCTCACGCAACCCCGAGAGTCCATGCCCGGCCCGGACCTCGGCCGCGCCGCGCCCATCGTCCCGCGCCGTGACCGTGACCGTCTCGCCTCGGGTCTCGATCGTCAGATGGATGTTCTCGGCGCCCGCGTGGCGGATCGCGTTGGTGGGCGCCTCCTGGACGCAACGGAAGATCGTGTGGACTAGCACCGCCTCGACCTGAAGGCTGCTCCCCACGTCGAGGTGAACGCGGGGGCGCGGATGCCCGCGACCAGGTTGCGGAGCGCGCCCGCCAGATCGAGCGCCGTGTCCTCCCGCATCGAGCTCACGACCGACCGGAGCGCGCGTGCTCGACCGGTTCCAGAGAGGTCGCTCAGTGCCTGGTCTCTTCGTTGCGGCGCGCCCGTCGCCCGATCAACGATGCCATCACGCTGACCGAGCTCCAGGGTATGACCCAGAAGGGCGCCACGAGATGCTCGTCGGGATCCGCCTACGACCTCGCGTCGCTCCGGGCGTCAACTACCCTGGCACAGGGGGAGAGCGCAGCCTTCGAGACGATGCGACCTGGCTGTCGGCTCCCGACCGCTTTTCCATCGACCCGGGGCTGCAGCTCGTGCCCGGCCCCCAGTTCCACAAGAGGGCACGCACGCCTCGATCTTCCACGCCGCGATTGCCGATACGGAGCCAGACGGCTGGGTAGACGTGTCGTCCTCCGGGACCATGCGAAGCGCATGCAAGAAGCCTATCGCGCGGGGCTCGGGGCGATTCGCCCCGGCCTCCTGCTCAGTGCTGCCAGTTAACCGGCGTGCATCCGGCGCACTGTCAGCGTCGAGCGTGCGGTCCTCGGAGGCCCGGAAGGACCTGCGTGCCCTCAATCTGGACGGCCGTCAGCGCCTTCGGGTTGAGCCCCAGGAGAGCGAGGATCGTCGGTGCGACCTGGGTGGTCTCGACGGAGGTGGACTCGACCTGAACCGGTATGCCCGGGCCGCTGACAACCATCAGGACGTGTCGGTCGCCGGTGTTCATACCACCGTGCTCGGCGAGCTTGGTCGGCTTCGCGTAAACGATGCCCTCCTGGACCTTGCCGAAGACGTCGGGGTACTGACCGTTGTCGACCGAGACGCCGAAGAAGTTGGCGGCGGCAGCGCCGGCCCAGATCTGGGCGAGGCCCGAGTGCTGGACGGTGACGGGGTTCTTGTTGACGTCGTAACCCTGAGCGGTGTGGTTCCACAGGTAGCTCTTGACGAAGTCGCAAGTGGCCTGCGAGTTGTCCGACAGGTAGGACTGCCACAGGTCGTCGTCGGTTCCGGCAACGATCAGGGTCGTGTTGCTCGGGTGCGTCTGCGCCCAGGCGGCGTTGATCGCGCTGATGATGGGACCGTCCTGGACGGTGATGAGTTTGTTCGGATCCTGCGGCGACTGGCCGTGCTTTGCCGTGACGATGATCGTCGTCGAGCCCGCGAGGCCGTCCTTGTGGATCGCAGAAACCATGCGGCCAAGTTGAGCGTCGACGTAGTCGAGCGCGCTCGAGAGGACGGGGCCGGGAACGAGGTGCCCGTTCACCCACTGGTAACCACCTGACTCCGGAGCGCTGGTCGTGTAATTCCCGTTCGCGTCCGGACCGATCAACGTCGTCGGAGTCGAGCGGATCTTCTCCGCGACCGAGACGGTCTGGAAGTTCATGCCGAAGATCGCCGGGGTGCCGACGTGGGTCTTGCCCGAGTGGTCGAGACCGTCGATCTCATTCAGGATGGCCTGGACCTTGTAGCCGTCGTACTGCTTGGTGGCGGCGTTGATGTGCGCCCAGTCGTCGTCCTGCGGGTAAGGGACCCCGTTCGGCATGACAGCCTGCGAGTCGATCTCCGGCGCAAAGAGGTCGTCGATGCTCTGGCCGTTCGAGCCCGGACCATTGAACGACGCATAGACCTCGTGCTTGTCAGACCAGGCGGTGCGCAGGCCGGCCTTGTGGATGACCTGGAAGATCGTGTTGTCGGCGAGGTAGTCCCACGGGGTGATCGGGTTGCAGGTCTTCGGGTCTACTGGGAACGTGCCCGTGTTGAGCGACGTCTTCGGATCGAACTTCAGGTTCATGATCGCGGCCGGGTCGGTGTCAACGCCGTTGGCGAAGATCGAACCGTTCGAGTCGAACGACGGGAAGGTGCCGTTCTCGGGGTCGATGAAATCGGGGACGTTCGCCAGCGTGTCATCCGGCGAGTCATAGATGACGTCACCACCGGTGGCCGGCTGGCCCGGGGTGCAGGCAGCGCCCGCCTCGTCGACCTTGTGGCTGTACTCGACGTCATAGAAAACGCCGGTCGATTTGGGGTTACCGCCGGTCATCAGCGCGGTGCCACCCGGGTCGGAGTCCGACGGGTTGGAGGTCGCCGCATTGGTGTACTCGCTGCCGGAGTGAATCAACTTGGCAAGCGTCGAGTTTGGGTGGTTGGCGACGTACCAGTCAACGTCACTCTGGTGCATGCCATCGACGCTGATCAGAAGGACGTGCTGGATGTCGCCGTGATCGCCATCACCATGGTGGTCGTCGTTGCCCTGGTTGTTCTGGTCACCGACGAGGGCGGAGGTGGTTCTGGTGGTGCCGGTCGGGTCCGTCCCGCAGGCGGTCAACACGGACAAGGCAAACAACGAAGCGGTCTTCTTGAAAGTCATCGATCATCTCCTTTGGGGCGGATGGCTGATCCAGTACCGCAGGTAGATCTCCGACGCGTTTCGGTCTCGCAACGTTCCGGTGGCGCAGAGCTGCCATGACTCGAATGCGCAAGGTGGGTGACACCGCGAACATGGGCGAACGTTTTCGACGTGCTACGCGTCACGCTCGTCGACGATGATCGGAAGAATTTCGTCGGTGAAGGAACTGAACCTCGAGGGGCTCTCTACTCGGACCAGGTCGCGATCGCGCGCGGCGCGAGGACGGCCCGGCCCCGACGACAACGCGATCGCCCACCTCGCGCACTGGCGCCTCAACTTCAGTCTTCTGCCTCTTGCTCCGCGTCACGGGCGCGCTCGCCTTCCGCGAGTCCCAAAACGCGTGAACTCGGCCCCAGGGCGTGTCCACCTTGGGCACCACCCCTTCGTAGAATTGCTTCAGACGTAACCGGGTCAAACTGACAGGCGAGGATCGCCACAAACACCACCGGCTTCGAATTTCTTAGTACCTGGCCAGCCGGGTGATCCTGTGGTCAATCTCGCGCTTCAGACAGACTTCGTCGGTCATGCAGGCGTCGCGTGTTCGGAGCCAGGCCTCTTGCTCCTCCAGGAGCACCGAGTCGGCTCGGCCGCCTTCCGTGAGGCGGCGCCAGGCCAAGTCGATGCTCCGATCCAGAGCGGCCAGGGTGAAGCTGCCGCAGATTGTCTTTTCGGCCGCTGTGCCAGCCTTCTCGCAGGAGAAGGATGCTCGTGGTCTCGCGTCTGCCGGGCGTCTCGCCAGGATGAGCATGACCTGACTATTCAGGTGCATCACCAACCTGTCTGGCGATTGCTGGACAACCCACACGTCATTGGAAGGCCAGAACCAAACCTCGCCGGCTGCCACTTTGCTCGGTGGCGGGGTACAGAACGAGTAGACGTTGACGGTCGCCTTCCGAGAAACCTTGAGGCCGTAGTCCGCGGCCGTCGTCGCCGAATCACCGGGGTGGGGAAAACCAGAGTCCAGCAAATATCCCCACGTGGCCTTCCGTGACCTCCAGCCCGGGTCGACGCAGTTCGCCCGTCGATCAAAGTTGAATTGAACCCGGTCGGGCTTGACGAGCAATTCACGGCCCATGATCTTGGGGTCGTCCGGGCGGTACTCCCAGTGCGGCTGATCGGCTCGGTCAACCAGCACGTTCACGAGTTCCCAGGCCCCCAGCAATGAAGCCGGGGTTCGGTCGTCCCGGCATGCGCTGGTCCGACCTGCAGGACGCTGGTCCCGTCGGCCCAGTGAGGGTCGGATAGGGCGCCCGCTCCGTGGTGGCCACCGATACTGGCCGCTTGCTACGATTGGATTGCACCCGATGGAACCGATCTTGGGGATCAAATGGACCTTGAGTCTCCTGTCAGCGGCATATGCGGGTCAGACGTTGCTCGCGAGGCGGCGCATGTTCCAGCCGCGCGAGCTTCGAACCACTCCTGCGGCGCGGATCTCCGACGCCGTGGAGGGACGAGTTCGCCTGACAGGGGTGGTCCATGCCCGCCTCCCGCTGGTTGATGCGATCTTTTCTGGAACGCCCTGTCTGGCCTACGAGATCGTGATCGAATCCAAGATCGGCCATGGCCCGGCATCCATCGTCAGGCTGATTGATGGCGTTTCGTTCAGCTTGGATGACGGGTCGGGCCTGGCGGAGATCGCCATCGACGACCCCGTGTGGCTTCCGGATCGGTGCGGCCCGGCTGGACTCTCCGTGGTCGTGCGGGCTCCGCCCCCTGAGCAGCGTTTCTAGTGCCGACGCCGAAGCCCCCGACATGCGCTCTGCGACTCCGGGCTGATCGAGCACCTCGATCGTGCGGGAATGCAGACCGCCGGCGCGCGCGCCCGCGAGGTCCTGGCTGACGCGGCGCTCGACGATGACGACGTCCACCCGCGCGAGCGCGAGCTCGGAACCTCATGCATCACTTCGTGCTCCGCTTCGTGCGCAGCTCAGTGCAGTAACGTCTTGCTCGGTCATGGCCGCTCATGCTGACAATCCTGTCCGTGGCGACGCGAATGCAGATCTCTCCGGAGGAGCATGTACTATCGTCGTCTGACGTCAATTTCTACCCCACTGAGAGGGAGGTGCGTAGTGACGCGACAGGGTTGGCAAGCCGCAGGGGTTCGTGCAGGGTTGGTCCTTGCAAGTCTCGGACTCGTCGCTGGATGCCAGGGCCCGGGCAGCTCGGCGGGTGGACAGCCAAGCTCGAGCGCACCGGCCGCCGCCAGCGGAAGCAGCACGCAATCGGGGGGAACCGCGACAGCGTCGGCACCGACGGGCGCGACGGACCCCTCAACGATCGAGGGTGTCACGTGCTTCGACGACTCCGCCAGCTTCGGTCAGGTTCCGGTGGCTGGGGGGCCCGTTCCGTCTATCCCAGGCCTACCCGTCGGGACCCCTACGCTTCTGCAGCTCGGTCCCACAACCACGCTTGCGACTCCGCCACCAGCGATCAGCGGCGGCACGCTGCTCGTCCTTCCCGGAGACATGACGGCCGTGGCGGCCGATCCGGATCGCGATCGTATCTACATCGTCGATCTCGGCGCCTCCCAGGTGGCGGCCACCATCCCGCTCCAGCCCGGCGACGAGCCCGGCCGGGCGATCCTCGATGGAGCTGGGCGGGTCGAGGTCGCGCTGCGCGGCGGCGGCGCGGTCGTGACCCTCGATGCGGCTAGCGGGGTGATCCTGCAGCGCCGCGCGGTCTGCGCGGCGCCGCGGGGCCTCGCCTACGAGGCGAAGACGGACCTGATTCACGTCGCCTGCGCAGACGGTGAGCTCGTCAGCCTCCCGGCCGCAGGCGGCGCGCCCGTTCGCCGGGTTTGGCTCGACGACGATCTGCGCGACGTGGTCGTCGATCGAGACCACCTGCTCGTCAGCCGCTTTCGGTCGGCCGAGATCCTGACCGTGGACGCACAGGGCGTGGTCACCGCCCGCACCGAGCTCGGGGGATTCCGCTCGCCGCAGGCCCGCGGGGGTCAGCTCTTCATGCCGGCGGTGGCGTGGCGCATGGTCGGCATGCCGGGGGGCGGAGCCGCGATGATGCACCAGCGTGGGGTCGACGATCGGATTCAGCGCGGACGGGCCGGCCACGTCGTCCGCGGGAGCTATGGCGGAGGCGCATCCCAGAGCACCTGCGACGGGATCGTTCACAGCGCCGTCAGCCGCATGAAGCCGGACGGGACCATCTCAGCGGGACCGGCGCTGGCCGATGTGCCGCTGCCCGTGGATATGGCGGTCTCCGCCGACGGGCAGCAGATCGCCATGGTGTCCGCGGGGAACGACGGCAACATCGCCTCCCCCTTCGGGCGAATGGTCGCCGCTCCACACGTCGGAGACGTCGACTCGCTCACGGGCACAGGGAGCGGGTCGTGCTTTCCCGATGCGGGAACGACGCCCTGTTGGGGACAAGGGTCCGCGTCTTGCGTTTCGAACGTGAACACCACCGGGCAGCTCATCGCTGTGGCTTTCCGGTCCACCGGCGACATCGTGACCCAGTCCCGCGAGCCCGCTGCCCTCCACTTCCGAGGCACTGGGATCCCGCTCGCCTCGGACAGCCGTGCCGATACGGGTCACCAGCTGTTTCATGCCAACGCCGGCGCCGGGCTGGCGTGCGCGTCGTGCCACCCCGAGGGCGGCGACGACGGGCGCGCCTGGAACTTCACGTGCACGGGCCGCCGCCGCACGCAATCCCTGCAGGTGGGGCTTCGCGGCACCGAGCCCTTCCACTGGGACGGGGACGAGAAGGACTTCGCCGAGCTTTCGACCGACGTGTTCACCGGGCGCATGTCCGGCCCGTCGCTGTTGCCGGATCAGGCTAACGCGATCCTGTCGTGGCTCGACGCGCAGCCGCGGGTCAAGCGCCCGGCGCCCGCCGACGCGGCTGCCGTTCAGCGCGGGCAGACGGTGTTCAACCGCTCCATCGGCGGAACATCGTGCGCGACCTGCCATTCGGGCCCGCACCTCACAAACAACAAGACCGCTGACGTCGGCACGGGAGGTGCCCTCCAGGTGCCCTCCCTGGTCGGGCTCGCCAACCACGCTCCATTCATGCACACCGGCTGTGCGAAGACGCTGGCCGACCGTTTTGCGCCGGCGTGTGGTGGGGGCGACTTGCACGGAGTGACCTCCGGGCTCGCGGCTTCGGAGATCGCGGACCTCGTGACGTACTTGCAGACCCTGTGAATCGCGCGCGCGCCACGGCTCCGCGCTGCGTCCACGCGCGCGCCCAGACCCCCGCCCACGCTTGGGCGCACGTCCTCGCTCGCAGTCGCGGGCGCGGGGGTGAGCTTGGGCTTGGGAAAGGTGGGCTTCGACGCCTGGCCATCGCCGTCGTCTGCGCCGGCGTGGGGGCAGGCGGCTGTGGTCCCGGGAGCAGCACCGGCGAGACGCGGAGCCCGATCGTCATGGATACCTTTGTCTCTCAGCTGGCCGCGGCGATGTGTGGCTGGCAGTTTCGTTGTTGCGCGCTGCCCGAGATCGAAGGCGACAGCTCGGCCCGTTACCTCACGGAGTCGGACTGCAGGACGGTGTTGACCCAAACCATCGCCGAAGAGCTGTCGGAGGCGCGCATCGGCATCGAAACCAACCACCTGTCGTTCGATTCGACCGTGGCCGCAGCGTGCGTTCAGACATTCACCGAGGGCGCCTGCAATCCCGTGCCCAATCGCATGGCCAACCTCCCGTTAAACAGCCCCCTCTTGCTGTGGGCTCGCTATGCGAGCTGCCCCAATCCATTCATTGGCCAGCTTCCAACCGGATCGGAGTGTTTCCTGCCAACCGAGTGTGCGTCCGGTCAGAGCTGCACGAGCGGCGGGGACGCGGCGGGGACGTTGAGCGCCGGCGGGCTGCGCGCGCCGTCGCAGCTCGGCGACAACATGTCGACCTTGCGAGGCCACTGCCAACCCGACGGACAACCCGGGACACCCTGCGCGAGCTCGCTGGACTGCGCGGCCGAGCTCTACTGCCGGGCCGCCGATTCCGTGTGCGCCAAGCCGGCCGCCGAGGGTGATGCGTGCGATAGCGGGATGGACTCGTTTCAAAATCCGACCTTTCCCGTCGCCTGTGCCGACAGCCCCCGGGCCCTGCGGTGCGGGGGTGGCCATTGCCACCGGCTGCCGCAGGTCGGTGAGCCCTGCCTCTTGGCAGCAGACACGAGTACCCCGCCCTGTGACCTGTCCACGGATGCCAGCATTGTCTGCGTGGGGGCTGGGGTGAACGGTACCGGGGTCTGCCAGAGACCCGGTCAAGTGGGAGACGCGTGCGCCATGAGCTCGGAGATAAGCCCGAGCGCGGTCCCGCCCTGCGCCGGCTCGCTGGCCTGCCTCGGCGGCGCCGGCTCGGGCTCGGCCACTGACCAAGCGGGTATCGGCCACTGCGCTCCCCCGCCCGTCATCGGGGCGCCGTGTGGTCTCGACCAGCGCTGCGCCGCCCCCGGCGTGTGTTACCTGATGCAACAAGGTGACACCGGCGAGTGCGCGCTCCCGGGCAAGTCTAGGGCCGGCGCAGCCTGCACGTCCGATTTCGCCTGCACCTCGCTCGTGTGCAGGTCTGATTCCGGCGATTCGTCTGGTGCGGCGACCTGCGTGCCAGGTGGCCAGGCAATCTGCGCCGGGTCCTACAGCTATGTTGTCCAAAGTCAGAACATGTCCGGGCTCGGATCCGGCGGAGTCATCGGAACTGCGACCATGGGCGGGATCGGGATGGCGACCGGGACCGGGGGCGGGGTCGTCTCGCCAGCCCCCAGCGCTGGCAAATAGCCTTCAGGATCCGCCGCCGCTCGTCGTGTCCCAAAATCTGATCGAGCCCCGATCAGGCCGCGGTCCGATGATAGAAATTCAGCAGGCCGCCGAGTCGCTCGCGCCGTTGCACTCGGCCGTTCTCATTCGCCGGTTCAGGCGATCCTCTCAGCAGCACATTGCCAAGACCTTGGTGGTTCCGTTCGGCATGGTAGTGGGCGAGGTACTCCACGATGGCCCGCCGGAGATGTCTTTCCCCCAGCGGCACGATCCGGTCCAAGCATTCGCTCTTGATCGAGAGCACAAATCCACTGTCGCTTCCGATCCGGCGCAGGCTCGATGCCGTGCTCCCTCAGGATCCGCTCGACCGTCGTTCGCCCGATCTCGCATCCCAGATTGTTCAGCGCGTCGCCCAGCCTCGTATAGCCCCATCCCGTGTCTTGCTTCGCCATCTCGAGTAGGAGCCGCACGATCTCCTCGGCCTTCCGAGGCCGCCCCCGTCCGCGCTTCTTGCTGCCGTCGTACTTCGCCGCCACCAACTCGCGGTACCACCTCAGGATGGTGTCCGGCGTTGCGATCGTCGCCACCTGTTGCAAGGCCTTCCGGCCTAGTTCCTTGCCCAGCATCGCCAGCCGTCGGCGCTCACCGTGTGTCAGTCGGAGCCGGTGCTTTCCCAGCCGATCCAACAGCGCCGTGTTCTCCGCCCGCTGGTACCCGATCAACCGAGCCTGATGCGCTCCCAACCTCATCCCGATCCACGCGGCCAAGAACGTCCGTCCCGTTCCCTCCCTTCTGGGCGCCGAGATCCCGTCTGTAAAGCTCGCCCTCGCGTACCGACAAGCGCCGGGAATTGCACACTTTCCACCCCGTTCTGTTCTTCTGACATGACGGAGTGCGGCGACGCCGTAAGGGCGGGTGGAGACAGTCGGGCGCTGACGACGTGATTGCGTCCTACTCCGACTCTTTCGGAGAGGGCACCACGGCGAACACCGACTCGTTCTGGGCCAGCGGGAAGGTTCGCGGCGCCCACTGAGACGACTTGAGTCCCGCTTCGTCATCAAACACGACCAGGACCGATCCGTTATCGTGACTGACACCGTCTGGCTTGTGAATAAACCTCTCCAGAAGCATCGCCTTTTGGCCGGAACAATGGCAGGGATCTCCTTTCTCATCCTTCTTGCAGCCCAAGTCTAGCAGCCACAGCGCGCCGCCGACCTGAGGCGTCGCCGCCGAGCCCTTCTTCGCGGCACGTCCCTCCCCCTGCACGCTGGTGGTGACATAGATTCGGCCGGAGGGTGCGGCGGCCAGGTCCGAGATGCCGCCTCCGTCGTTGATCATGGCGACGATGCTCGAATCCATCGAGCACTGGTTGTCTCGCGCCGGAAAAATGCGCTCTGGATTCGTCCAGGCGCCCTTCTGGTACGTCATCCGCACGATAACGACCGTCTTGCGCGCTCCTACTTGCTGGACGCCGAGCAACAACTCGGGCGGCTGTAGACCGTTGCTCCGGAACGCGATCCCTTCGACAAAACATGTCTCGGTGTTCTTGTCCAGCGCTGCCTCGCAGACTGACGGCAGCGGCTGCGCCTCGATGTCGGCGATGCGCAGAATCTCCTCGTCGCGCAATGAAGGGTCGATCTTCAGACAGAAAGACAACAGCTGCGCCTGCTCGGCGCCGAACCGGTTCGGACCGACGAAGATGCGGAACGCTTTCTGGTCGCCCACCGGGCTGCAAGGCCCGGCCGGAGGCAAATAGTTGTTGCCGCCGTTGACCTCGAACGCGGCCAGCGACTCGATCGTTCCGACAGAACGCAGGAGGAACCTGTCCTTCGCCTCGTCCACGTGCAGCGCTCGCGGGTGCTCCATCCGGGTCCCGTCCTCGTTGAGGGTGAACAGCCAGAATGGCTCATCCTCGCCCTGATCGCTGGCCACCAGCACCTCCGAGGTATTCCCCAGGATCTGCACGGCGGCAGGCTCCAGTCGGCGCTGCTTGTGGTGGTGGGCATCTTTTGCGGGGGCGGCGCCCGGACCGTACGGCTGGTGCGCGTCCTCATCTGCCGGAGGGAAAGCCGCCACCACCGGGAGCGCCGACGCCTTGCCCAGGTGGTGCGCCGGCTCGCCTTCGTGGGGTTCGCCTTCGCCCGGTAGCGAGAAGACGTGATAAGGTGATTCGGGCGTCAGGTCCACTGGCTCTGCAACCAGCCGAGCTTCGCCATTCTCCGTGGCCCCCAGATGCTCGGACTGCAACGCTAGGTAGTATCCGAACACCCGCTTGGCGAACTGGTCTTCGGAGTAGACGCAACCTTGATTGCTGAGCGCCGCCAACCCAGCGCAGGCACCACTTAGCAACAAGATGTGGAAAGCCGCGATGCCGACCCAGTGCTCGCCCATGTTGATGGCGCCGTTTCTCCACTCTTCTCGCCACGAGCGCCTCTCGCCCTTGTGGCGCTCGCTCTTCTCTGAGGGGGACGACGTACCGAACACGCGGTTCACCCACCTTGTCCACAGGCCCGGCCTGTTGCGCTTCCCTACCTCCGCGATTACAGCGACGACGAACACCACGCACAGTTCCCGGAAGAACCACTTCGTCAGCAGGTTGAACGAGAGCATGAAGTTGATTCGTGCCTCTAGAAGGGACAGCTCTTCGTAGTACTCGCGATGCTGAAAGACAACGTTCTTGGCGTTGTAGAAGAACTGGGTGACGCGCTCATCGACTTGATGGCAAAGGGAAGGTGCGCTTTCCTTGGGCTGCCCCTTCTGAACCACGGCGTGGCAAGCGTTGTAGTCAGAGACGAAGCTCGCCAGGCGGTGCGATGCGGTTCCGCTGTTCAGCTTTCCGCTGGCCACCTTGTAGAATGCCTCGCGCTTCTGTTCGACGTTGTCCTCGTGGTGGTAGTCGTGCGACCCTGCTTCCCAGATCAAGCCCAGCCCATACAGGATGGCCAGCAGCAGTATGAGCGCGAACTTCAGGTGATTTTCGTCGCCGGCCTCGGATTTCGACCGGCGCGGCTCGCTGTGGGCGGTCGAGCGGGTGCCCTCGCTTCGTTCGTCGGGCACGATCCGCGTTACGAGCGGTGATGGCTCGCTGTGCGTCTCGTGTTCAGGCGTGGTCAGTCGTTCGCCGAACAACGTGTCGAAGAACCGCCGCATCATCGAGACGTTCCAGATGTGGCCGAACGCGAAGAAGATTAGCGACAAGACCAGCAGGCTGACCAGCGCCCCCACCAGTAATTGTTCGACAATTGTTTCGAGACTGAACTCCATCGCCCTTTCCTGGCCCTGGCGGCCTCGCTCGACCGAATCGTAACGCAAGGCGGGGCGCCAGAAAAGAACACGCAGCGTCGAGGCGCCCGCATGACCGGTTCAAACGCTGGCGAACGACGCTAAGATGCGTGGCCGGGAGGATACGATGGCTGTAGCTCTTTCAGCCCGGGATCGGGTGTTCGTACTGAAAGCGCGACGAACGGCCGAGTACGCGCTGTTCTTTCTCCTACACGTGGGAAATATCTGCCAGGAGGTCGAGGACGTGGGCCAGCGGAGCCGCAGACGCCGGCGGATCGTCGGTGATGCATGCACCTACGTCACGTTCGCGCTCGAGCAGGTGGCCTCGCTCGTCTACAGCGTTCATGTATCGCGTGACTACCTGCCCGCGAACGTCGAGGCCGCCCAGACAGTGCGAGAAGAACCATTGCCGCCGGCCCCTGCGCCGATCGCGTTCTGGCGGGATGAGATCTGGGAGCGAACGAATCGGATGAGACCCGAGCGGGACAGCCTCTGGCGGGTCTGCGCCGTGGAAGGCGGGGGCGGTGAACAAATGTCGCCTGACCCGCGCGCCGACGAACCTGCGCTGGAGGCCGTCCTGGCCTGCGCGGCGGGTCTGACGGCGGCCCTGGAGGCATTTCTCGACGCAACACAGGCGTCGGATCCGGAAGGGCGTGCGCTCGCGATTCTGGCAGCCGCTCGGCAGGCCATTGGCCGGCGCTTCACCTTCTGCCTCGGCGTGACGGTCAGCCTCGGCCTGGTGCTGGGGGTGGAAGCCGTGAGGAGCCTGATCCTGAACCAGGGCGCCCGCGCCCTGCTGCCGATCGGTTTGAGCGCGCTGCCGTTGCTCTTGTTCCTGCCCTGGTCGGAGCGCCGACTGAAGATCGACTGGGGGCGGCGGGCGTTCTTCTCTCGCCATACCGCCGAGCCGGATCCGGTGATCGTCCGCTGGCCGCCGCGCAACCCTTTCACCTACCGGATGCCATGCGAGACCGCGTTCAGCCTGGCCTTGTTCATCGGCAGCTTCGCGGTCATCGGCCTCGGGCTGGCGCTTTTCGCCCTGCATGTCCCGAAATGGACCAGCTTCCTGACCGTTTACCTGTCTTTGGCCCTGGTGCTGGTGTTCCTACGCCTGTGCACCTTTCTCGATCGCTGGGACTTTCTGGACGAGCGACCGATTCGCCTGCGGGCCCTTTCGGTGGGCGCCGTCGTGGTGGCGCTTATCCTGGCCGAGTGGTTCTGGGCGCTGGGACTGTTCTTGCTGGGCATCGGGGTCGCCATCGTGTTGCGGATGTGGCAGCGGCGCGCGCCCCGGCTCTTGATGGGAGCCGCCTCGGCGCTCACCGTCCTGGTGACGGCCTCGTCGTTACAGGCGGCTCTCAGCCGAAGCACGAACGCTTGGTCCGACAAGGATACCTCGGAGCCGGGCGACCCCGAACTGCGCCACGTGAGCGTCACGAAGTGGCCGTTCGACAACAGTGGAGATCCGGTCGTGGTCCTGGCGGCGTCGGGCGGTGGCTCGCGCGCCGCGATCTACACGGCCAAGACGTTGATGCACCTGACGACGGACCTGCCGGAGGTCGCGGATCGCCTGCAGGCGATCAGCAGCGTCTCGGGGGGCAGCCTTGCGACGGCGGCCTACATCGCCCGCCGCTACGCCGGCCTGCCGGTCACGGATCTCGAAGCCGCGGTCAGCAACGACTTCCTGTTGCCCACCCTGGTGGGCGCGTTCGCGCCCTGGTCGACCCGGGGCACGGCCATCGAGGACAGCTGGCGCAAGTCCGGTCCGAACCTGCCGGGAATGGGCGATCTGCGGATGTCTCACCTGGCCTTGGCGTGGGCACGAGCGAAGGATCGGCATCTGGCGCTACCGCCGTTCCCGCTACCGCTATTCAACACATGCGCGCTGGATGGTCACGACGTGGTGGTCACACCTCTGGACCGCACGCTTTACACCGATGCCAGCGACCAGCGTTGGCGGCGATTGCGGAGCGAATACGACCTGCAGCCCGCGGCCGTTCCGACCTGGGTGGTCGACCGCGACGCCATCTACGGGCTTGAGGATCTGTTGCCGAACGCCAACGTCCTCCTGGCCAGCGCCGTGCGCGCTTCGGCGAACTTTCCGTTCGGCTTTCCCCTGGTCGACGTGGAGACCTGCGACGAAAGCCTGTTCCTCAGCCCCGTCCGCGGCATCTCCACCGCCGAGGCGGTGCGGCGCACGGCTGTCGCCGTTCAGGCGGGGAAGGCGCGCGGCTGCCACGGTCCGGCCACCGTTCATTTGACTGATGGTGGAGTGCTCAGCAATTCGGGCATGTGGTCCCTCTTCCAGCTGCTCAGCCGTCCTCAGAGCATGGAGTCTCTGAAGAAGCGGGGCGTCCTGGTCATCCTGGTGGAGGCGTCGAAGATGCCCGAGTACAGCGAGTCGCCCCGCTCGCTGCTAACGTTGTTCGGGACACTCGGCGATCGGAAGCCCGTCGCCCAGAGCCTGCACCGCCGCATGTTCGAACTACTACACCAGCGGTACGGTGGCCGGCTGGCCGTCGTGCAGCTCGACCTGATTCCGGAGGCGTCGCCCGAGTCATTCAACGTGTACACTACTTGGGCCCTCGACCCGAAATCCCAGGACCGGCTCGGGCGATCCTTCGAGCTCGTCTGGAAGAAGGCGCGGGGCGAAATCGTCCGTCGCTTCAACATTCTGCAAGCCGGCGGTTCGATGGGCGGCGACGACCTGGTGCGCCCGCCGCTCGATTGAGGCGCACCGGCCGCTTCGCGCCCCGCAAAGCCGAACTGTCGCTCGGCGGCTGGCATGGGCCGGTTCGCCGGCGTCCTGTCCCAAAATCTGAGCGAGCCCCGATCAGACTTTGGGACAGGACGGGGAGCAACTGGAGACGGAGATCGCGACCCTGGCGGCCGGAGAGGAATGAAATCGAGGGCTTGGCTCTAGGCCCCCTTGCGGCTCCTACTCGACGACGTGCACGCGCGTGATCGATCGGCCCCACCCGATGCCGAACGAGATCGCGAAGCTGGGCACGTAGGTCGTGTCGAGTGTGGTGTTCACGAACGTGGTCGTGTTGTAGCCGGTGCTCGTCACCTTATAGAAGGGCAGGGTCGCGTCGGCCTGGATGAAGATGCGAATGGTGCTGGCCCTCAGCAGCTCGTAGCCTGCCGACAGCTCGGCCTGGAGACCGCTGCCGGTGTAGGAACTGCCGCCGCTGATCGTACCGTTCATGGTGTCGGTGCGGCTACGGGCCACGGCAGTCCCACCCCAACCAAGTCCGCCGCCGAGGTAGCTGGATCGGCTGGCCTGAGGGTTGAGGAAGTACAGCGCCATCAGCTTGATCCAGGAGCCGGTCGCGCCCACCGAGGAGCCGTTGTTCGAGGACCCGCTGTCGATCATGAAGTTGAGGAACGAAAAATCGATTCCGAGCGAATCCAGCTCGTACCGGTAGCCGAAGCCGAAGGCCGGCCCGTGGCTGAAACTCGGTCCGATGGCGCCACCATATCCAAGGCGGGCGTACCACAGGGAGTCCGCCTCGACGCGGTTCGGAGCCTGCTGGGCGGAAGTCACGTTCGTCCGATCCACGGTGTCGTTGATCGTGTTCATGGGCTGGCCGGTCAGCAGCGAGCGCACCATCTGGCTGTACACCGGCGGAACCTCTTCCAGCGTCCGCGCCGTCGCCTGGCGATATCCCTGAGGCGCCTGCATGAAGACGGTGATGCTGTTGCCCAGCTTCACATGGTAGACGACGAACGTCCCTGCGCAGTTTGTTGGAACGACCTGCAGACCCTGCTGCTGGATGACCTGGGCCAATAACAAGCGGGCCGCATTGCGGTCCCCCTCCGACAGCGTGTCGCGAGAGGCATCCAGCTCGACGCAGACGCCCGCGGAAGCGGTGCGTGCGACGAGGGCAGATCCTGCGAGCGCGCAAAAGATTAGTGGCAATCTTGTCATGCGGGACGGTCAAGCAAATCTGAGACCGCCCCCGTCCGTCGAACTCTTGAACCTCGTTCATGCCGGTCGCTCCGGAGATGCGGGTTTCCGGCAGGTCCTCGCTTCCAACATGAAGTTATTGTGGTCGAGAGTGACCGCAGGTGTGTGTGCGATTGGAGGCTCACTGTGTGCCGCTCACTTCCGGCCGCCATGAAGGTGTCGCCCCGATCGGGCCAACCGTCAGGAACCTGACGCACCGTCGGCGCAACTGGCGGCCGGGGTATGGGTGGTGCGAGGATGAAGCGCATGAAGATGAGGCGCGCCCCCGGGTCCCTGGCATTGGTCTTCCTGGCGGCTTGCGGCTCGAGCCAGGGTGGCTCTTCGGCCCTTTCGGGATCGGGGGGAGCTGGCCTGGGAGCGGGCGCAACGGGGGGAGAGCAAGGGCGGAGCGCGTCGGGGGGACAGGCCTCGGGAGGAAGTGGCCTAGGTAACGGCGGCCACGGCGGTATCGGGGCGAGCGGTTCGGGCGGACGTAACTCGACGGGCGGTGCGAGTCTGTCGGGTTCAGGCGGCAGCGCCGCAATCGGACCAGGTGGCGGCGCGAGCGGCGCCGCCGGGGGGGTGGCGGGTCACAACGGCGGGAGCACGGTCGGGGGTGCTCCTGCTCAGGGAGGCGGAGCTGGTGCTGGCGTCGGAGGCCGCGCCGCCGGAAGCGGCGGTGTCGGCGGCGCGGGTGGCGGCGCAGGAGCCCTAGGAGCAGGAGGCGCCGGCGGCGGAGTGGCGCCCAGTCCCAGCGCTGGTTGTGGCAAGAGCGGGCGCCCGAGCGGCGGCATGGTCATGGTGGCCAACGACCACCTTTACACGTTCCCCGAGAGCTACGATGGCAAGACCCCGGTGCCTTTGTTGCTGGCCTTTCACGCCAACGGCAACCCCAACACCCAGCTGCTCAACTTGACCAACGGAACCGGCCTCGAGACCGCCTTCATCCGCGCCTTTCCCAAGAGCGTGGCGGCTGGCTGGGACATCGGCACTGACGGTCCCCGGGTCACGACCATCTACAACGATCTGCTCGCCAACTATTGCGTCGACACCGGACGCGTGTTCGCGACGGGTCACAGCTCCGGGGCTCAGATGGTGATGCAGATGCTCTGTGCGCCGGCCGGCGAGCGGCGGTTCAAGGCGGTGGCGCCCGTCGCGGCGTCCAAGTACTGCGACAAGGTCGCTCCTATCCCGGTCATGTACATTCAGGGCCAGAAGGACGCGGGGCGGGGCAACTCCAACGGGATCGACGTGGTCAACGTGTTCTCCAGCAGCAACACCTGTGCGGCGACGACCGCGCCCTACGCCGTGGCGACCTGCAACAGCACGCTCGACAATCAGCCCGTGACGCCCGGGTGCGTGTCCTACCAGGGCTGCTCGCAGCCCACCGTCTGGTGCTCGCACAACGACAACAGCTACAACCTCACCGACGGCAACATGCACGGGTGGCCCTGCTTCGCCAGCGTCGCCATGTACGACTTCTTCACCAGCCTGCACTGAGCCTGCACTGCGCGGGTCAGTCGGTGGTCGAGGACAGCAGGCGCGCCTCGTTGGCCTGACCTGCCATGGCGATGTTGTGCTGGCTGATGGTTGCGCCGTCGTTGCTCTCGAGAGTCCGGAAGACCAGGGTGGACGCGGCGGCCAGCGCGCCCAGCGTCAGGCAGGCCCGGTGGATCCCACGAATGATCTCGGGCGCCTCGGCATGGAGGTGGTGAGGGATGAAGAACACCGCCGAAGGGAGGCCGCCGCGACCCCGAAGCTCATCGAGAGCTGGTGTGCGGTGCTGGTGAGCGTGCTCGTCATGCTGGTCTGGTCGAGGGGCACGTCGGCGTAAGCCAGCGTGTTCATGCTGGTGTATTGGAATGACGACATGGCGCCGAAGCAGCGAGGGGGTGTCCACCGACTCGGCCGCCCCTTTGGCGGCGCCGGGCCGGGCGCCGTCGGCGAGCGCGTGCGAGCCGTACCGCGAGGTGGTCGAGGAGGCGGCTGCCCGCGGCCGCAACGCGATGGCGATCTGGCCGGACCTGGTCGACGACCACGGATTCAAGGGCAAGTACGCCAGCGTGAAGCGGTTCATGGCCCGACTGCGCGCAACTGCGCCGCCGGAAGCGCGAGTCGTGATCGTGACGGCGCCTGGCGCAGAGGCGCAGGCGGACTAAGGCGAGGGGCCGATGGTGCGCGACCGCGAGAGCGGCAAGTACAAGCGCGTGAGGCTGTTCGTGCTGACGCTCGGGTGCAGCCGGAAGTCGGTGCGCCTGCTGGCCTTGAAGTCGTCATCGCGCGTGTGGGCGGAGCTGCACGAGCGCGCGTTCCGCCAGCTCGGCGGCGTCCCGCGCGTCATCGTGCTCGACAATCTGCGCGAGGGCGTCATCACGCCCGACATCTACGCCCCGGCGCTCAATCCTTTGTACCGCGATGTGCTCGCCCACTACAGTGCCGTCGCGCTGCCCTGTCGCGTGCGCGACCCCGACCGCAAAGGCAAGGTCGAGTCCGGAGTGGGCCACGCGCAGCGCACGCCCCTGGGCGACGTTGGACCCGGTCTACCATCTAGTAGGTCGGCTGAGAAAGGCCCTCGACCTCGGTCGGCCTTCAGCCGTCGAAAGGCCCGGCAGCCAGGTGGCGTCGATGGTAGACCTCCCACCCGTGCGCCCACCGATCCCTCGCGCCAAGACGGCGGACCGCATCCTCGACGTCGCCGAGCGACTGGTTCAGGTCCACGGGTTCAACGCCTTCAGCTATGCCGACATCGCGTCGGAGCTCGGGATCCGCAAGCCGAGCCTGCACCACCACTTCCCGACCAAGGCCCGACTGGGCAGGGCCCTCATCGCCCGTTACGAGGATCGGTTTCGCGAGGCCCTCACAGCCATCAGCCGAAGCACCGACGACGCACCCACCCGGCTCCGGGTCTACGCGGAGCTCTACGGCAAGGTGCTGCGAAAGAAGCGAATGTGTCTGTGCGGGGTCCTGGCGGCCGACTTCCAGACGCTGCCTCGTCCGATGCGCGCCGGCGTCCTGGGCTTCTTCGCCCTCAATGAGCAGTGGCTGGCCGGTGTCCTGGAAGAGGGGCGCCGCAGCAAGACCCTCCGCTTCGACGGCCCGGTCGCCCCCATCCCGGCATTCCTCGTCAGCTCGCTCGAAGGAGCCATGCTGCTGGCGCGCTCGCATGGCGATGTCTCGAGGTTCGACGCGGCCGTGGCCAGGCTCCTCGGCGACCTGGCCCGGGCCGCCTGAGCGGCTGTGGTTCTCGGTGCATCGGGGATCGGTCGGCAACGCGCCCTGAAGGAGGAACGCAGGTCAAAGCGATTGGTGGGCGGCGGCGGGGTGGATGCGCAGACCGACCGTGGTGTCGTAAGAGGCCCCCCACCCCCTGGCCCTGGCGCTCGACAGCGAGGACGTCCAGCCAGGCGGTGGTGAAAGCAGCGGCAACAAAGGCACCGGGAGCTTGCCGCTGCCGTGCAGCTCGTGTTCGCGGAGACCCGCCGGATCACGAAGGTGCAGTGGAACAGGCCCTCGAGCTTCACCGCGAGCGGCGTCCCCGGGAGGGGGAATCGCACCGGTGACAACGCCGCGCCGGCCTCGAGCACGGGACGCCAGCGAGCCGTATCCGCCGTGGCCAGCAGCACCTTGCGCACCCTCAGCGCCGGGACGATCGTGGTTCGACGGCGCGGTGGACGTCATCTGGCTTCCGTCGGTGCCCGCCTTCCATTCCTGGGGGCAGCCTCGGTCGAGCGGCTTCAGCGCCTTCTTTGAACCTCCGCTTTTTCGGCGTCTGCCGCGCCGTGCTGCTCCGGATGTGGTCCGCGTTTTCCATCCGCTTCGGCTTTGCGCAGCTCGTCGCCCTCCGGACCGTCGAGAGCATCGGCGGCCTTCTTGGCCAGTCCGTCGACGTCACCTTCCTTCGCGTGCTTTTCGACGGCGGAGTTGTACCGATGAGTTGCTTCGTAGCTCCCCTCGCCTTCGATTTTGGGTTTCGATGTCTCAGACATGGCAGCCTCCTCAGTCTTTGTTCCGAGCAAGGCCTGTACCACGCCCCTTCCGTGGCGGGCGCGGCGCGGCGCGTGGGACAGGGTCACGGCGGGTGGATCCCGTGAGTGGACACCCTGCGTTCCCATTGTCCGGATGACGCGACATCGAGATGAGCGACGGCCGCTGCGGGAACAAGAATGTCCGAGGCTGAGTGCGATCCTGACCAGATCCAAGGAAAATCAGTAGTTTACGACCGTCACCCGTTACCGCAACCGGAGAAGCGTCAGCAGTTCTCTCAACTTCCAAGGATCGGCGATGCCGTAGCGTGCCCATGTCCAAGTCCGCAGACTACGTTAGCTTCGCCCCCTCCCCCTCCCACCCCGCCTTCGGGGCTTCTCGAGAACTCTGGTGAAGGGGGACTGCCATGACCTGCCTTCGCTTGCGCTATCCTCGAACAGGTCATGTCCAAGCCAGCCCGCGCGCACCCTCTCGCCACGGTAGCCGACTTGCTGTTGCTTCCCGAGGCGACCCGTTTCCATGAGATCGTTGCGGGCGAGCTGGTGCAGAAGGCCGCACCGACCGGTGAGCACGGGGCGGCCCAGGTCGCGCTCGGGGCGACCCTGTTTGGATCATTTTCGCGCCCGCCCGGCGGTCGCCTCCCCGGCGGATGGTGGTTCGAATCCGAGGTTGAGATCGAATTCGAAACTCATGAGGTCTATCGTCCTGACCTGGTCGGCTGGCGCCGCGAGCGCTCCCCTCAACGGCCCGGGGGCACTCCGATCCGTCTGCGCCCTGACTGGGTTTGCGAGATCCTGTCCGCGTCGAACGCGAAAGACGATCAGATCACCAAGTTCGAAACTTACCGGCGCGCCGGCGTCCCCCACTACTGGATCGCCGATCCGCTGCAGCTGACCTTACGCGTCTTCCGCTGGACCCCCGAGGGGTACCTGGTCGCGCTCACCGCTCAGGCCGGGGAGCGTGTGCGCGCGGAGCCGTTCGAGGCCATCGAGATCGAGGTGGGGGTGTTGTTCGGGCGAGATCCAGAACAGTAGAGATAAGAGATAGGTATTCGTGAGTCGGACCGAGGAAGGCGGGGAGCGCGAGGCCCGCATTCGCGAAAACCTATTTCTTGCGCGGTCGTCCCTTGACGGGAACGCCACGAACATGAAGCAGCTGGCCCCATATCTGGCCCACGACGCGGCGGGAGAACGCCTGCTGAGGCTTCTCGTGTTGACCGTCGCCGGTCGAACGGCTGTCCCGGCGGCGTAGACACCGCTTCGGTGAATATCGTTGTGCTGGGTCAAAACGTCGAACCTCTGAGCGCGCGCGGGCGCTCCACAGCAGGCCCGCGAAGGTTGCAATCGTGACCATCGTCTTACTTCGCGTCATGTGATCGACTCTCCTATCCCTCTTCCGGTCGGGTCGCGCCTGACTCCAACCGCGTTCGGTTCGCAGCTCACGAACGAGGTTCTTCATCGAACTCATCCGAGCGGCGGATCTGCCGGATCCGCACGGGATCCTGAATCCGGGGAAGGCCCTGTGACGCGGGCCTGGTTCGGCGCGTGTGGAGGATGGTATCGATGGGAATGGCGAGCTTCAAGACAATCTCGGGGTGGTTCAGCCTGGTCCTTGCTGGGTGCTTGACCGAGGTCAGGACCTCGAGTCTCAGCTTCCTCGGTCCGGACCAATCCTGCACGAAGCTGGCCAGCCCGCCGCACGAGGCCGCATTGAAGGTGGCGGGGCGGTTCGAGGTGCGCGGGCTGCAGCTCATCTACGCGCACCCCACCGACCTGCCTGGCCAGATCGTCATGAAGTTCATCAACTGGCCGCACCGCCGGATCTACGTCTCCGAGGTCGAGGAGGCCGTTCGGCACCAGGTCGGTTCGGCGTACTACGCGTGGATCACGCCCGCGCCCTCTGGCGGGGGCAGCCTGGTCCGCCTGGTCGGAAAATCCACGTTCGACGGCACGGAGCCCTGCAGCTGGGACACGCCGCAGCTCGCCTGCCGCGCGGTCGAGGTCGCTCCGGGGCTCGCCGATGACCTGTCCGGGCGAGCCGAGGCCCTCACGATTGAAGGCGTGCTGGCCGAGCTCGCGCTCGAGGTTCCCATCTCGGGACCGCAGGGTCCGAGCCTCGTGAGTTCGACTCCGCCCGAGGCGCTGGATTGCCGCGCTCGTCGCCACCAGATCTTCCTCGAAGCCGGGAAGCTCGCGGACATCCCGGGGCGGGCACGTCTCCTGAAGACCGCCCCCGAATGCCCGTGAGCGAGACGCCGACGCCGTGCCGGCCCTCGCATCGAGCGTCTGGCCAGCCCAGGCGTCGAAGGCTCGAGTTTCCCCGGATCGCAGCCAAGACTGCGGGTGCAGCATGCCGCGCCTGAAAGACGTCGTGCCTGCCCCGGAATTGGCCCCGGACATCACCCCGGAATTGGCCCGGGCCTCGGGTCGCCTCGCCTGCTGCTGGTGGGCATCAACCCGGGCCTGCGATCGGGCGCCGAGGGGCATCACTTCGCGGGCAACGGCAATCCGTTCTGGCGCTTCCTGCATGCGTCTGGATTGACGCCGCGACTGCTGGCGTTCTCCGAGGATCAGGCCCTCGGCACCTTCGGGATCGCGCTCACCAACCTGTGCCCGCTCCCGACCCGCACCGCCGCCGAGCTGTCCGCGATGGAGCTGGCGCGCGGGCGCCGGACGCTCGCTCGCAAGGTCG
>Ga0265330_10000386_pt1 | contig 30651 bp, 35 predicted proteins | sample 41919metaG_FD_202083 | JGI IMG/M metagenome (GOLD analysis project Ga0265330, IMG submission 202083) | Rhizosphere microbial communities from Carex aquatilis grown in University of Washington, Seatle, WA, United States - 4-19-19 metaG | ecosystem: Host-associated > Plants > Roots > Rhizosphere...
GATTCTGTCACCCTTTGCGACGGTGGACTGCGATGCGGTTGCAGAGACGAAGGGCTTCTTGATGATGATGGAAACCGTGCCGTATGCTGCATTCGCGAGGCTGTTCTTGTCGTATGGCTGGCTTACTGCGTAGATGGTGTACGTGCCTGCATCGAGTGCATAGTTGGAGGTACCCCACTTCCAGGACCAGGTGTTGTCACCGTTGACGTCGAGTGCCTTGAAGGTTGCGGCATCATTGTTGATGACACCCTTTGTGGTGTGGATACCATCGCCAACAAGTGCGTTGCGCGGGTCCTGGTTTGCAATTACTGCACCCTGCGCCGGGAGGTTGGGTCCGACGATGAACAGGTAGGTCTTGTAGGTCTCGGTGTTGGTACCGGAGAACTTGATCTCTTCGCCGAGGTAGTAGGACTGGTCGCCTGCTGCGACGATAGTCACTGCGCCCTTCTCGACGTTGACATCGACTTCGTCACTCTTGATGGTGCTGCCGATTGCCTGGTAGCCAGAGCCGTAGCCGTTTGCATCGGTCGGGAAGTTCTGCTCAACACGGATGGTGTACTTCTGTGCCTTGGTCCAGTTGTTGGTTACGAACTCAACGGTCCTAGTGCCTGAGGTTGAAGTGTTGATCAGTGCGTAGTACCTGGTGCTGTTGAATGCGTTGTTGGGGAATGTACCCTGTGCAACATCCTGGAAGATGGTCAGGCGAGCGCCGTTGTCGTACATGTAGTTACCGATCGGGTGGGAGACTGCAATTGCTCCTCCTGTGGTTGGATCAATACCTACTGCCTTAAGGCTGTTATCGAAGTAGACCTTCTCCTGGTTGAGGTTAACCATCGGGGGCTGGTCGTCGTAGCCGCTCAGCATTGAGGATGTGCCCTTGACCCACACGTAGTAGGTGGTGCTGGGCTTACCAGTGACAGTCACGGAGAACGACTTGGAGCGGACGACAGAGTCCTTGTTGGCCTCAATCTTGACAGTGTCAGAGACGAGGGAAACAGTGCCGACCGGTGAAACGGTCTTGCCGGTGTAGTCTGCGCCTGCGTTCTTGTAGTTGTCCTTCATGCCGTTGACGTTGGCTTCTGCCCAGACGCTGTAGGTACCGACGGGGTATGCGTACTGGCCGTTGGTGTCAACTGCATCAGTGACCCAGTAGCCTGTTGCACTTCCGAAGTAGTACGGCTGGATGTTGACGAAATTGTACGAGGTAGACGTAGCGGTGTAGGGGCCGTTCTGTACACCAACGTAGAGCTTGTTGATGGTGGCGCCTGACTCGTCCTTGACCTTGATGTTGATGAACCCGTCAGTTTGTGCGAAGGGGGTCTGCTGGGGTGTAACGGTATTTGCCGCTCCGGGCCAAACGTTTGCGCCGTAGATCGGTAACGTACCTGCTGCGTCAGAGGTAAAGTTCTTACCACCACACGAGGGATTCCACCCTGCGACGGGGTCAGCTGGAGAGTTGTTCCAGTATGCGGTACGGTAGACACCGCCCTTGACACCGTAGGTCGTCATATAGAGCGCGGTGTAGTTGGTGATTCTCCAGATGTTGGCGTTTGCCTGGCCGTAGCTGGTCTCAACGAAGGTCCCGTTCTGGGGGGTTGAGAAGTTGTAGTTCCATGAGGAGACGGAGCCATCGGGCAGGACATTATAAGAGCCAATACCCATCGAGGCAATACCAGTCTCGTTCCACATTGTGTCGTTCCTGTTGTTGTAGGTCAGGGCGTACATGTTGGTGTTAATCTGAACACCAAGGTGGGTTCCCTGCGGAACGGAAAGGCCGGTTACATCCTTCTGCTGGACGAAGTCCCATGCTGCAACAGTAAGGGCCGGGTCCTGGACGTTGAAGACTGCAACCGGGTTACCGGTGACACCAGTCTGAGCGGTGGTACCGTCGGACTTGAGCACGTACCAGTTTCCGGTGTAGCCCACGAAGTCCGCGGGTGCGACCTGGAAGTTGGCGTACCTGCCGTTAAGGTTAATGGTCTTAGTCGGGGAAGAGGTGGTGATCGCTGCTGCGGACGCCCACCATCCAATGGTTTGGTTCGTGGGAACCATATCATACTTTCCGCCGCTACCTGCGACGGCATCAGATCCGCTGTCTGCTGCGTTCAGTGCGTGAGTCAGGTTAAGGCCCTGCTCACCGATGAATACGGTTGCACCAATGTCGATCTGCGTTCCGTTGAAGTTGTTCGGATTGAGAGTGATGGCCGATACGGGCATAACTGCAATCAGAACAAACAGAGCAACAGCGACGAGTGCAATTGTTAATCGCTTAGTCATTTGTTCAATTCCTCCAAAGTTTACATCATACATTGCAAGCCGAGAACCGGGTTCGACAAATGCCGAATAACGATTCTACGAGCCCCATACTCCGTTTAGACGGAATATGAAACAGTATTTGTAAAAGAGCCAATATATCCTTTGTGGTTGTTTTTGCTGGTCGTTTAAGGGGTAAAAAGTCCCCCGTTTTCCGATCCGGGCGTTTTAATGCGTTTTTTCCAACCGTATCTGGCCCCATTATGCCAAGAGGCGGATCCTGTGCATTGGCTGGTTTGAGTATATACCACGCGCACAGTTCTATAGTACAGTATACTGTAAATTATACTACAATGTACTCTTATGGTCATTGGATTTCCCGCTATAAATGCATGTGAGTAAGGCCGGACCGTTCCGGCTCCTTCTTTTCCGGCAGGTTTACGGTTACCCCGCCGATATGGTGGCCGGGACGATAGGGGATGGCTCCTTCGCTCCTTCTTATTCCTGAAGATCCTGCCCGTAATCGGGAATGATAATACGGATCCCGGGCCCATGCCGGTTGCCGGACATACTAAGCGTCCTCCTGCCGGGAACTTTTCAACAAATATACAAGAGACCATGACAAACATCTGGGGCATGAGAGTTATCCGGGCACCGAGCATCGGGGCAGCACACGAGCAGGTTATCAGGATGATCCTGGAGAAAGGACATGTGCTGCACACGGAGGACGAGGAAGCGACCGTTGAGTTCGAGGAAGTCGCCCTGCAGGTCGACACCCCGCTTGCCGAACCATCGGTCAGCCCGCACTCCCGGTTCCAGCAGAAGTTCGTGGAGCAGTACGCACGGGACCTGCTGCACGGCTCCCATGCCAACTTCGAGTACGATTACCATGGCCGGCTCTTCGACTGGGGCGAGCGCCTCTCGGTGGACGGTCAGCCTGTGCATGTGGACCAGATCGCCTACATCGTGGAGAAACTCCGGTCATCCCCGGTCTCGCGCCGGGCGATCGCCATCACCTGGAACCCGGTCATCGATGAGAAACTCGACGACTGCCCCTGCCTCCAGCTCGTCCAGTGCATAGTGCGGGACGGGAAACTCTGCATGCGGGTAATCTTCCGCTCCAACGACATGCTGACCGCCGCCGGCGCCAACATGTACGCCCTTGTCCGGCTCCAGAAATCAATTGCCGACCAGCTCGGGATCCCCTGCGGGACCTATACGCACATCTCGCTCGTACCCCACATCTACTATATCCGGGATGCCCACGACATTGTACCCTTCTGCGGAAAGGGAAAACTGATCCAGCCGGTGCGTGAAGTCTGCAAAGCCTGCCAGGCCTGTGACCGGGCACAGTCGGTATGAATGCGGGGCTTCTCCTGATCCTCAGTCACCTTAATTAAGCAACAGTTGCAAAAAATATGGGTCAGCAGCCCGGTAGTGTAGCGGTCAATCATGGGGGACTCTGGATCCCCCGACAGCAGTTCGAATCTGCTCCGGGCTACTTCTTTTGTGGTCGCGCTTTTCGTGTCCTTCCGGCGAATACGGGCGCGTGGTTTCGGCTGGGTTTTTGTCATATCGCTAAATCCTGAATGAAAACCCGCCTTAAAAAAGCCAGGGTACGCTGCCACAGTATGCTGTGAACCGGATATTACGCGATCATCGCCGACAGGACACAGGCAAGGAAGATCGCGCCAAACATCCCGGCCCCACCGATGCTCACCCGGGGCATTTCGAGATCCTTTACCCGGGGGAGCCATGCAATACCTGCCCCGAGCAGGGTACCTGCCGTACCCGCAACAAATGCCGTAACCCCGGCGATGAGACCGGTGTTACCCCCGGTCAGCAGGAGCCCGCAGAGGACAGCGGCAAGCCCGGGCATGAAGAGGGGGGCCCGTATACCGTACCCGGGGACCAGGCGCGTGGCAATATAGGCGATGATGGCGACAATCATGATGCCGGCGCAGACGGGACCAAGGATCGCGGTTTCCAGTTTTGTCATGGCACTGTACAGCAGGTAGGCGGAGACCAGTACCGGGATGACCGCCCCGCCGAGATTGAGCGATATCACAGTATCCCAGACCGGCTCCGGTGCCCACGGGGGAGCAGCACTCCCATCAGAGAATTCCCCGGGAACTGCCCGTATCATATCGCGCCGGATCGTGTAGAGCGGGATATCGACAAAACTCCCAAAGAGCATCAACAGTACGATCGCCAGGGCTTCGTACCAGGTGAACCCCAGCTGGGTGAATGCCTTGCCTACAAACCCGAGGAAGACAAGGGGGATAACGAGGATGACCAGCCCGATGAGCAGGACCAGGGCAATGATCGAAAGAGGCCCCGCCGAATAGAACCGCATGCCGTCGCTCATGGGATTCCCCCGGGTTTTGTGCAGACAATCGCTGCATGGTCCTGGTGGTACGGGATGAGCCAGACGCTCTCCTGCACCGTAAGCCCGGCAGCGGCAAGGGTGTCGACCGTCTCCCGGAATACTTCGGCCGGCTGTTTTCTCACGTCAACGCTCCGGGTCTTGAGCATGAGGATGAGATGCCCCCCGGGCCGCAGGAATGCACAGTTCCTGATAGCGATGGCTGCTTGGTCGGGCTGGGCCACGTCCTGGTAGAGCAGGTCGACTGCTTCAACAAGCGGGGCATAGAGCTCGGGCCGGCATGCATCCGCCATGATAGGGACGATATTTTTGCGCCTGCGGGCCACCTCGAGCAGGTCCTGCATGGGTCGCGGGGCAAACTCAACTGCATAGACGACTTCCGTATAATCCGCCACATGGGAGACGGTGGTCCCGTTCGCTGCACCGAGATAGAGCACCCGCATCCCCGGCAGCAGTTCCACACCCTTACCTGTGTAATAGAGGGCAGCAAGCTTGCTCCGGAACGGGTCCCAGACCCGGGCTCCCCCGAGCATCCGCTCGCCGTATACGTTCCCCTCGCCCTTCGATACCAGCACGTCGCCGATCCGGATCATTCTTCGCTCCCGCCAAGCAGGTCGATCCGTGCCTGTGCTTTTTCAAGGAACTCCGGCACGGGGACCCCACGGAAGTGATCGAGCCGGGCAGCGATCGCAAGTTTGCCGGCAAGGGCCCGGGCCACCTTCCCCCGTACCTCCCTTGGTGCATTATGGACCCGCCGGTGCTGGAAGATGATCCCGTGCTTGGGAGAGGGCGAGTGCGTCCGCAGGTGGGCGAAGAGGGCGGTCCGGGCGCCGAGCACCTGGATCGCACTTGCCGGCATCCGCGAGAGGGGCAGGAGCCCGCCTGCGTGGGACATCAGCCGGGCGGCGACCAGCCCGCCGATCAGGGCGCTGGTGTTGGGCAGCACCCGGTTCGCCCGGTTCGATACCTCTTTTGCAAGCTCCGTCCTCGCGGCCGAGAACTCCTCGATATGCACTGCCACCCTCCCGAGGGCGCCCTTGTTGCCCCGGGCGATATTCTTCACCAGCACGTGTGCCGGTGTCCTCCGGTACTTGCGCGAGAACGATGGATTCCGTACCTGGTGCCACTCGGTCACCCGCTCGGAGAGCCGGTTGATCAGTTCGTCCATCTCGTCGAGGGTCCTCACCATCTGGAGGAGTTCCACATCCTTACCTGCGTACTGTTCCCGGATCTCCATCTCCGCTGCGGCAAAGCAGAGCTCGCGGAGGAATGAAAGGTACTCGGCCCGGTCCCTGCAGATACCGCAGGTCAGTGCATCCTCCCAGTCAAGAGGTACAAAATCATCCATCCCGGTCCGGAGCGAGTGCAGACGCCGGACCAGGGCCTCCGTATTTCCCCCGGACGGGATACACCCCCCGTCAACTACATCCCCGAACCAGTAGGATCGCATGGAGAAAATAAGGACGCCTGTGGCAATAAAGATCGCATATCGTCGCCATATTCGCCGGCATATTCGCCGGTCAGATCCACGCGATGCCGAACGAGTAGAGCATCACCGGAACCATGATGGCGCCCATGCAGTAAACCCTCGGCAGGTTTATGAAATGCGGTACCAACCCGAGCGCCGTGGCCAGGATAAGAACGAGGATACCGAAAGGCCCCGTCAGGACAATGCTCAGCAAAACGACAAAGACGATCACGATCCGGTTCAGGAAGAGACTGTCGATACCACCGAGACGGTGTGCCGAACGCGAGAGATACAGGGTAATACAGTAGGCCGCACAGGCAGCCAGCACGCCTGCCACCATCAGGTCGCTGAATGACGGGAGCGGGAGTTCGGCGATCGCTACCATCACCCCGTTTCTCTCCCGGGCAAGGGCAAAGAGGGCGGCGAGCCCGATGAACGCGTTCGCCGTATTCGCCGCGTTGGTGGCGAGAATATACGCCCGCCGGTCCTTCTCGTACCCGATAACCGAGGCCAGCACGCCGTTTGCCGACGCCGTGGAGAGACCGGGAAGCCAGCCCACGGCAATACCGGCAATGGTGCCCAGGAATGAGCACTTCACCACGGTCCGGTCCTCCATCCGGATCCCCCGGAACTGCTGGGAAGGAACCGTCCCCCGCGACGCAGTCAGGAGCACCGAGATCCCAAAGAGGCCGGTGAGGAGCGGCATCAGGACCGCGCTCCCCCCGGCGAGCAGGTGCCAGCTGAGGAAGGCATACCGGAGCGCAAACATCCCAAGCATCCCCGATACCAGGAAGAGGCCCAGTGCCCACGCCGGGGCATCGCTCGTGACGATCATATAACCAACGGTCGCAAGAAGGAGGAGCCCGATCCACCAGTCGAAGTACGGCTGGAGGGCCGGCAGCAGGTAAAAGCAGAGGAGCGAGAGCGGGACGGAAAGGATGATCGCCGCTGCGCTGCCGAGGGCTGCAATCCTGACCGCTTCCTCGCCGTTCCCTTCGAGACAGAGGGCATGGGCCGGCAGGACCGAGAGCGAAGTGTCGGCATCCGGGATACCGAGGAACGTGCTCGGGATCGCATCCACGAACGTATGAGTGATGAGGGCGGCAAACATCGCGCAGGCAAGGGCGACCGGCCCGAGCAGCCCGAGCAGGGAGAACTGGAGGCTCAGGAGGATCCCTGCCAGCGTATTGGAGTGCACGCCCGGTATGATCCCGCTGACCGTCCCGAGGATGATACCAAGGAGCGTGCCCGCGAGGATGCCCGCGAGGATGCCCGCAAGGGTCCCGGGCAGGATATCCAGCATAGAATATAGATCGGAAAGAATGGACATAAATCAACCGAAATGCATACAATCCTGACACTGCGAATACTATCACGAGGAGGCCCACGTTGAAGATTGCCGTCACCCGCCTGGCCGGAAAAGAGAAGAGCGACGCGTCCCGCTGTGCGCAGTACGGGCATGAGTGCTACAGCGTCCACCCGCTCCGGTCGGAGCTCCGCGGGAAGGAGATCGCGGCATTCGTCGACGCCGTGCATGCGGGGAAGTTCGACTGCATCTTCTTCACGAGCGCCCTGCCGGCGAAGATCATCGCCCCGCTGCTCAAGAAGTTTCCCCGGGTCATCGCGATCGGGCCCCAGACGGCAAAGGAACTGGAGCAGCACCACGTGCCCTGCGAGACCCTCGGCAGTTTCTATTCGAAAGACTTCGTACCATATCTCGGTGCATGGGTGAAGGGAAAACACATCGGCATCCCCCGGGCCGATGTCCCGAACCCGGTGCTGCTCGATGCGATCACGGCAGCTGGCGGGATAGTCCACGAGTTCCGGTGCTACGGGCTCGAACCTACCGGGGAGCAGCTCGCCACCGGGGATGCGGATGCGATCCTCTTCACGAGCGCCATGTCCTACACAAAGGCCCGCTGGATCCCCCGCGCCGGTATGACTGTCATGGCAATCGGCGAGATCACGGCCGCGGCGATGCGCACGGGGGGCACGAACCCCGAAGTGGTCGGGGACGGGTCACTTGAGGGGACGCTTAATGCCCTCAACGCGTACATTGAAACCACGGGGAGGACCTGATATGGAAGTTCACGGGGAACCTGAAAAGACGGGATCGCAGGAGCCGGTCCATCTCTGGAACAAAGCGGGGATCATCGTCATCGACAAGCCCCGCGGCCCGTCGAGCCACGAGGTGGCTGCATGGGTGGGCAGGATGCTGGGCTGCCAGGTGGGCCACTCGGGCACGCTCGACCCGTCAGTCTCCGGCGTACTGCTCATCATGCTCGGCAACGCGGTGCGCCTTGCCCCCCTGCTCCTCCAGCACGACAAGGAATATGTCTGCCTGATGAGGCTGCACGGGAAGGTGGACCGGGCGCGGATCGACGAGATGGCCGCGGAGTTCACCGGCAGGCTCTACCAGCGCCCGCCCCGGAAGAGCGCGGTCAAGCGCAACCTCCGCATCCGCGAGGTCAGGAACATTCAGGTCCTCGACGTGCAGGATAAACTCGTCCTCTTCAAAGCCGAATGCGATGCAGGCACCTACATCCGCTCGCTCTGCCATCACATGGGGCTCGCGCTCGGCGTCGGGGCGCACATGGTGGAACTGATCCGGACCCGGTCCGGCTCGTTCACCACCGACAGCATGCACACGCTCCACGAGGTGCAGGATGCGGCCGTCGCGGCCCGAAACGGCGACCGTTCCACCCTTGAGAAGATCGTCCTCTCGGTGGACAAGGCAGTGCCCGAGCTCCCGCTCGTGGTGATACGGGATGCCGCGATCGACGCGGTCTGCCATGGGGCGAAACTCGCAGGTCTTGGGATCATCAGCATGATGCCGTTCGAGAAGGGGCAGACGGTTGCCGTCCTCTCGCAGAAGCAGGAGTTTGTCTGCCTCGGGCAGGCGCTCGTCACATCGGCCGCGTTCAAGCCGGGTGATACGGGACTCGTGATCGCACCGGCCACGGTATTCATGGCGCCCGGCACCTACCCGCGGACCTGGACAAAATCCGACAAGGTCTGGCCCGCGAAGAAGGAGCGGAAAAAGAAGGTGTCGCCAAAGCCACATGGGAAACCCGGACAGCGGACGGACAGGAAACCGTTCGGGCGATCCGACCGGAGACCGGACAACCGGTTCCGCAGGAAGGGATAGCATTAAAAAAATACCCGGCATACAAATAGGATACACTTTTTGCTGAGGTAGTCTAGCCCGGTAAGGCGCAGGCCTGGAAAGCCTGTGGTGCGAAAGTGCCTCGGGGGTTCAACTCCCCCCTTCAGCGTTTCTGTTGTTTTTCTGGTTTTTGGACGGGGGGTCTCCGGCGTACCCCCCCACCGTTCCGAAAAAAATCCGCGCCAACCCCCTCCCTCAGGGGGGTGGGGGGTCTCCGGCAGACCCCTCCCCCCCTTTGGCCGGATCAGACCCCCCCTGATCATTTTTGAGTAGCCGCCCGCAATGCCCGGTTCGTCTGAAACCTCGTGTAACGGACCGATAAAACAACGTGCAATAATGCGTACATCTCACTTTTGAGGAGGGGGGTCTCCGGCAGACCCCCCCTCCATTATTTTTTCCGGAGCAGGTGACCCCCCCACCCCCCGCTTTGAAATCCGGAGGGAGGGACCCCTGCCCACCCCTCCATGACCCGGAGGGGTACCCACCCCCCTTGCCTGCATGAATAATCATGATAGTTCCAATGGAAGTTCAGACGGCAGGACGGTTTTGCCAAAGTTCCGGAAAAGCAGGTAGAGGGGGGTACCCACCCCTCCCATGCTCTGGGGGGTAGCTACCTCTCCCCTCAGCGGTGGGGTGGTCCCCTGGCCCGGGTCCGGCCCGGGACCGCGGGAGGGGTGGGTACCCCCCTTAAGGATAAGCCGGTTATGGGAGTCCGGCACGGTCACTGCTTCTGCAGGCATTCGTTTGCAAAGGAGCAGTATTCAGGAACTACTTCAAAACCAAGGAAATGCCGGCCTTCCTGTTTTGCAACAACGGCCACCGTTCCCGATCCCAGGAACGGATCGAGCACGAGATCACCGGGATTGCTGGAATAGAGCATGATCTTCCTGACAATCTCACCGGGGAGCTTTGTCGGGGTCTTCATCTTCCCCTTCCAGTACTCCCGCTGGATCGTCCAGACATCCTCGGGGTAATGGTCGAGCTTGTTGAACGTGTACCGTTTCGGGTCTTTGACCACGAAGAGGATATGGTAATGGCTGGTCACGTACTTCTTCTTCGTGAATACTCCGAACTGGTATTTCCAGATCAGGTGGTTGATGGTGGTAAGACCTGCCGCATCCAGACCTTCAAGGATATCCCGGAGCCGGTTCCAGCCGGAAAAAACGTACATGCTCCCGGCGGGGGCGAGCACCCGGGCCGCCTCTGCCATCCACTGGCGGGTGAATGCACCATACTCCTCCTCCGGGATCTCGCGGTACCCTTCGAGGACGTTGGCCCCCTTCCGGTTGTAGTTGAGCCGCTGGGCCCTGAAATCGATAGCAAACGGGGGATCGGTGATGATCAGATCAACAGACCCGTCCGGGACCGTGGGGAGGAGGTCGAGCGCGTCCCCTTCGTAAATCCTGTCCCGCACAGGTCCGCCGCTCCCCGTCCCGCTGCGCATTCAGTGCTTCCCGAAGGCGTCCCTTCCCATCTCGAACGCCTTCGTGTTGATCTCGACCGTCTTCTTCGGCACGAGTCGCCGGACGGATTCGAGGAGGGTCGCCGGTTTGAGCGGCATCCACGCGGAGGCGGCCCCGAGCATCACCACGTTCTGCGAGAGCGGGCTCCCGGCCTCGGTGGCGATCCGGTCCGCATCGAGCAGGCAGAGCTCGTATTTCTTCAGCCCGGCAACGATCTCCTCTTCCGAAGGGGCTGCAAGTTTCTGCGTATAGACCGAGGTGGGGAGCACCATGTGGCTGTTCACCACGATCCTGCCATCTTTTTTGAGGAAGTGCGAGTACCGCAGGGCCTCGAGCAGGTCGAACGAGATAAGCAGGTCCGCCTGCCCGGGCGCGATCAGGGGGCCGAACTGCCCGTCGATCCGGATGTGGCTCTCCACCGATCCGCCGCGCTGGGCCATGCCATGGGTCTCCGCTCCTTTCACATGCCGGCCCTCGATCAGGCAGGCTTCGCCGAGGATGTTGGAGGCGAGGATGGTCCCCTGCCCGCCGATCCCGACGATCAGGATATCGTAACTGCCGGTCATCTCTTCCCCTCCCGGACGATTGCCCCCACGGGACAGAGCTGGACACAGACCGCACACCCGCTGCACAGTTCATTGATCTGTGCCTTCTCATCGGCAAACTCGATCGCGGGGCAGCCGAACCGGACGCAGGTACCGCATCCCGTGCAGGACTCGGTGTCGACCATGTAGCGCCCGCGCTTCACCCCGGTCCGGCGGGCCGTGATGACGCAGAGCTGCTTTGCGATGACCACCTTCACGCCTTTGCGCTTCTTTGCCTCCTGCAGTACGTTCACCATGCCGGTCATGTCATAGGGATCGACCGTCTCGACAAACGTGACCCCGCAGGCCCGGCAGAGGGCATCGAGCGATACGGGCGGCGTCTCCACGCCGCAGGCAGTCTGGCCGGAGTTCGGGTTCGGCTGGTGGCCGGTCATCGCCGTGATCCGGTTATCGAGGATCACGACGGTCATATTCGCGCCGTTATAGACCGCATTCAGGAGGCCCTGGATACCGGTGTGCAGGAAGGTCGAATCCCCGATCGTGCAGACCACGTCCCGTTTCTCGCCGGAATGCGCAATACCGCTCCCGACGGTAATGGATGCTCCCATGCAGATGGTGGTATCGACCACCCCGAGCTGGAGCCCGAGGGTGTAACACCCGATGTCGCTGGGGTAGATCGCGTCTTTGAAGACTTTCTTTATCGCGTAAAACGCACCGCGGTGCAGGCAGCCGGCACAGAGGATCGGGGGCCGGGGGGGCAGGTTCTGGACCGGTTCCGCGGGACCGAACGGGCTTCCCGGGAGGAACCCGGCCTTCTGCATGATAGCAGCCACGGCGGCCGGGGACAACTCGCCTTCATAGGGTGCGTATCCGTTCTTCTTCCCAAAGACGGGGACGCATCCGGCGACCTGCCGCACGGTCTCCTCGACTTCGGGGGCAAGCTCCTCGATGACGAGCACCTTCTCGTGCTTCCGGACAAACTCCCCGAGCCATTCCTCATCGATGGGGCAGGCACCGATCTTCATGAACGAGACGCCTTCCGGCAGGAGCTCCTGCACGTAGGTAGCCCCGATACCGCTCGCGATGATCGCGGTCTTCCCCCGGATCTCAAACCGGTTGAATCCTTTCTCGACCAGCCGCTTCCGGAGTGCCGGCTGCTTCTCGTTGAGTTTCTTATGGAGCACCCGGGTATGGGCAGGGATTACCACATACTGGCGGGGGTCCTTGTGGAATTCCGCCGTGCGCGTGCTCGCTGCAGGGGGATGGAGCGCGACATCGCCTTTCGAGTGGCAGATGCGCGTGGTGGGCCGGAAGAGCACGGGCAGGCCGAACTCCTCGGAGAGTTCGAATGCCGCAGGGATCATATCGTGCGCTTCCTGCACGCTCGCGGGGTCCAGGCAGGGCACCCGGGCGAAATGGGCATAGCAGCGGGTGTCCTGCTCGTTCTGGGAACTGTGGGCGAACGGATCGTCTGCGCTCATGATCACAAGACCGCCCGTCACGCCGGTATATGCGCTCGTCATCAGCGGATCGGCTGCCACGTTGAGCCCGACATGCTTCATGGTGCAGAACGCCCGTATCCCGCACCATGCGGCCGCAAGGGCATTCTCCAGCGCCACCTTCTCGTTCACCGACCATTCGAGGTAATACGGCCGGTCCGGCTGCATGCGCAGGGTATCGATCACTTCGGACGACGGCGTACCGGGGTAGCCGCAGACAAAATCCACACCCGACTCAACGCACGCGTGCGCAATCGCTTCATTCCCGAGGAGATATTTTCGTTCCATGATCCCAGTTCCGTACATGTAACGTGGTTTTTTTACACATATCCCTATCTGTAGACATATGCCTGCATGGGCTGAATGGGATCCCGGTCCCGTATTCACAACCTATAAAAACTCTGGTGGAGTAGTTATTAGGGTAAATTCAAGGCAAACTTTTGGGCCCGTAGCATAGCCCGGTGGTGCGCCCGGCTGATAACCGGGAGGTCATGTGTTCGAATCACATCGGGCCCATCGTTCTTTTCATGGTTTTTTTAAGTAATCGTTCCTCTCTAAAGACGGAGGAGTCGCACCCGTGCCGGCATGCACAGGTCATTTCCCCGCGGGAGAAAGGAACTCCGGAAATGCGGATAGAAAGTATAAAAAAAAGAGCGTTCTGAAAGAGCGTCTTACTGCGCCCGCCCGAACACGTAGTTCACGACCGTATCGAGCGCACCGACGAGTTTCTCTTCTGCTTCAAGATAGTCGTGCATTGCCCGGTAGAGCATGAACATGATGTCGTACCCGTACACATCGATCGCCCTGCGGGGATCGATCGGGTTGAGGTAGGAATCCGTAAGGAACCCGTCGTAGCTGTACATCAGTTCAAAGAGCTCGGCGTCCTCGGAGAGCACGCAGAACTGGTCGGTGACAGCCTTTGCCGGGTTGTCGGGACGGAATCCCTCTGCCTCTACCTTACCGAGGATGATCATCTTCTGGGGATAGTACGCGGGATCATAGATCTCCCCCTTGGTATCCTCTTTCCCCATCCGGAGCATATTAAGCCCTACGACCTTCACCACAGGAACTGCTGACTTGGCCATCTTCCCGAGGAGCTTCGCATCGTTCTCTTTCACTTTTGCAGTCAGTGACTTCTCACTCTTGTGCAGCTCATCGATCTTCTGCATCAGTTTTTCAAACCCGGTCTCGATCTCGTCCATGGTATTCACCGTATTCTGCGGTTATGGTTCCGCGTTCCTGTGTTTATGCATTCCCGCGTTCACATCGGTTACGCTCACGTCTTCTACGTTCACGTCTTCCAGCATAAGAGATGTTCCTGCAGGAGCAATAAAACCCCCCGGTTTTGATCAGGCCGAAGCCGGTCATGCCGGGAATTTGGGGTGTGCCCAAACATTATTCCCGCTACATGACAAACCAGCAGGCATGGAGTACTCCGCGGGTCTTGAACTCACTCCGAGAAAAGTGGACTATCTCAAGTACATCTTCGAGCGGGGCGGCACGGTCAGGACCACCGATATCGCGCTCCACTTCAATGTCGACCCGTCCACCATCACCAAGGCAATGGGAGAGCTGTCAGAAGCCGGCTACCTCCACCATACCCCGTACCGGGGTGTGGCGCTGACAGAGACCGGCAGGCAGTATGCTGCGTTTCTCGTCAAACGCCACCGCATCCTGAGCCTGGTCTTCACCCGCAACGGGCTCTCGGATGAACTGGCCTGCAGGGAAGTCACCCGGTTCGAGAGCTTCATATCCCGTGAGGCAGTCGATACGATCTGCCGTGCCATGGGCCATCCCCGGCAGGGAGCCTGCGGGGAGATCACCCATGATGACGGGTGCCTGGCAGATACCCCGGACCTCACGGGGAGAACCAGTACCCGCTCATCTGCGGGAGGGACCCTGCCATGAGCTCAGCGATCATCTCGGAACACATACCCGACATCGACCTGATCACCTCGTATGCCGAGCGGCAGGATACAGTCTTTTCCCGCGTGAGTCCCTGGACGAAGTTTATCCTCCTGATACTTGTCGTCCTCACGATCACCCTTACGAGCAACCTGGTCATCCTCGTGATCCTGTATGCGATGATCCTCGCCTGTTGCCGGCTGGCCGGCCTCCCCCTCGGGAAGATCTTTGCATGGTATATGATGCCACTGATCTTTGTCCTCTCCCTTGTCGGGATCATGGCATGGACCCAGCCCGGGATACCGGTAGTATCCGCAGGTATCGGGGGATTTGTCCTCACCCTTACCGATCAGGGTATCCTCCTCGTGATCACCCTGCTCCTGAAAGCGCTCATCTCCGTCACCTTCTCCCTCTTCTTCCTGATGACCACGCGGTACCGGCATTTCTCTGCCATGATCTCCCGTATCTTTCCCACCCCCCTCGACCAGATCTTCCTCCTCGCGTACCGGTTCCTGTTCCTGACCCTCGCCATGGCCGCTGCCATCCTCAAGGCCGTGCGGTCACGGGGCGGCGGCATCATCCGGTCCGTACGCATGCAGGGGCAGGTGTTTGCCGAGGTCTTCGGTCTCGTGTTCATCCGGTCCTTTGAGCAGGCGGAGCGGGTCCAGAAGGCGATGACTGCCCGGGGATATAACGGCACGTACCGGGCAGGGACCGCCATACCCCGCCCGGGTATTGTCGAATGCGGCATTCTCTGTGCGTCCGGTGTCGCAGTCCTCATTATCGCGTGGCTCTCGCCACATGCAGGGGGGTGGTAAGCTTTTGACCATCACCCGCAGGGACCCGGACCATCTCCACTGCCCCCCGGTCGATCCCAAAAGGGAACTTATCCACGTTGACTGCGCAAGCCACGTATATCCTGACGGGAGCGTTGGGATACACGAGATGTGCTTCAATGTGATGAAGGACGAGGTCGTGGCGCTCTGCGGGCCTAACGGGTCGGGCAAGTCGACCCTGATCGAGCACCTGAACGGGCTCCTCATCCCCTCGCAGGGCGACATCTGGATCAACGGCAGGTCGATCACCCGGGGAGAGCGGGAGGAGCTCTGGAAAGAAGTCGGCGTGGTCTTCCAGCGTTCGGAGGACCAGCTCTTCGCACCCACCGTTCTCGACGACGTGATGTTCGGGCCGCTGAACCTCGGGATGTCGCACGAGCAGGCAACGGCCGCTGCCATGGAGGCGCTGGGAGCAGTGGGAGCGGCTGACCTGATCCACAAACTGCCAAATTACCTGAGCGGGGGACAGAAACGCCTTGTCTCTATCGCCGGCATCCTTGCCATGAAGCCAAGGGTGATCGCCCTCGACGAACCAACCTCGGACCTCGACCCGATCCACAGCGGCATGATCGAGCGGCTGATATTCGATCTCCGGGACCGGTTCGGCATCAGCGTGGTGATCGCCACCCACGACCTCGATCTTGCTGCACGGATTGCCGACCGCATCTGCCTGGTGAAGAACGGTTCCGTCTTTGCCGAGGGAAGCCCTGCCGAGGTATTTTACGATACCCGGCTTGTCGGGGAGGCCGGGCTGAAGCAGCCGGATACCGTGCTGACGTACCTGGAATACTGTTCACAGCAGGGGGTGGAGCCGGCCGACCGGCCAATCACGAGGCAGGGGCTCGTTGCAGCATTGCAGAAGAAGGAGACCGGGCGGGACGGGAAGACCGGGGCCTGACAGGCCCGGGGCAGGAAAGGTTTGGGGTGAGGCCGGATTTTTCAGCATCTTTTTATGTTCACCCCAGTAACGATACACCAGGCCGGCATACAGGGGTACCGGGCACGGGGCGGACACCATGGCGCACATTCATCTTGAAGACGGATCTTTCACCCTCTTCTGGGTCATTGTGTGGTGGCTCATCGCGCTCCTCCTCGTCGGCTGGGCACTCTGGTCCCTCAGGCGGGTGGCGCACAAGGATCCCGCAAAGATCACGATCGCTGCCTTTGTCACTGCCGCATCTTTTGCCGTCTTCCAGATCAATATCCCGCTCTTTGGCGGGGTGCACCTGAACCTGACCCCCCTGATCGGCATCCTCACCGGGCCGGTCCTCGGGCCGCTCGTGGTCCTCGTCGTCAATATCCTCTCCGCTGCGATCGGGCATGGAGGCTGGGGACTGATCGGGGCGAACGTGATCGTTAACCTCTCCGAAGTCCTCGTTGCCTGGCTGGCATTCCGGGGGCTTGCACGCATTGTCCCCGACCTGTTTGTCCGTGCAGGGATCGCCACCTTTGCCGGGCTCTTCTGCGGGAACTGCATGATGATCCTGATCATTCTCATCTCCGGCATCCAGGGAGCAACCGGGACCCCGGCCCAGATGCTCGCCGGCCTCTCGCTCATTGCCGCGGTGAACATGGGCATGGCGGTGATCGAGGCGTTCCTCACCGGTATGGTGGTCAGGTACATAGGGAAGGTCCGGCCGGACCTGCTGGGGGTGTCACCCCGTGAATAAGCCGGAAGGAAAGACGGGGCTCATCATCCTGTGCGTAATCGTGGTGATGGTGCTCGCAGCTGCTCTTATCGCGTACCACCTGACCGGTGACAGGAGCATCGAGGGACGTTTCCTTGACGCCGCGGGCATTCACGGGGGAGCCAGTACCAATGATACCCGTGAGCCCGGGTTTTCCCTCGAGGGAAATCCCCTGTTGTACATCGTGATCCTCGCGGTCCTCGGTATTGCCTGCATAGCGGCATACCGGCAGTTTAAAATCTGACAGGGGCCACACCCCGGGGGATGTCCCGGAACCACGGGTTTATGCTATCCGTTCACCAATAAAGAAATATTTCCGGTCTTTTTTCAGGATTGCCCGGCCTTCAGACCCGACGGGCAGGTCCTCATTGATCACGATGCCGAGATATTCCGGAGACCGGGCCATGACCGATCCCTCACGGACGGTCTCCGTGACCAGGAACGGGACCTCCGTCCCGATATGCCTCGCATTGATCATGGCATAGATCTCCCCGGTGCAGGCTTCCATACGACGGGAGCGGTCCTTTTTGACAGAATCCGGAAAATCCTTCTCCCCGGCTATCGGGGTGAGGGGGCGGCGTGAATACCGGGTGACATTCACTTTGTTCGGCCGTACCCTCCGCAGGAGGGCAAGGGACTGCGAGAAGTCCTCTTCCGTCTCACCGGGAAAACCGGTGATCATGTCTGTCGCCAGGGTGATCTCCGGGTGCCGTTTCCGGAATGCAGCTGCGATCTCCTCAAACTCTGCAACCGTGTATTTCCGCCCCATCCGCCTGAGAACGGCATCCGAGCCGGACTGGACCGGCAGGTGGAGGAATCTGAAGATATGGTCACCGGAAAACGCATCCGCAAGCTCATCGAGAACCGGGAGAACGGTTGCAGGATTCATCATCCCCACCCGGAACCGGTGACGGCCCGGGATCGCATCGAGTGCGGCAAGCAGGGCAGGCAGGGAGTTCCCGCAATCCGTTCCCCACGCGCTGACATCCTGGGCCGTGAGCTGGATCTCGGCAGCGCCAGCCTGCGAGAGGGCACGGACCTGCCCGCTGATCTCCCCGATCGGGAAACTCCGTACCGGGCCCCGGGCAAAACGCGTGATGCAGTACGTGCAGCTGCCGCTACACCCCTGCGCCAGCTGGACGATTCCGACACCGGCCGGTGCCACGGTGCCGATTCGGGCGTACCGTTCGTAGATGGTCTCCGGGGAGATTATGGAGGGGGTGCAGACGGAGAAGATCGCATCACGCTGAACTGCCGGCATGCAGCCGGCAACATAGAGATCGTGGTCCCGGAGGGCAGCGAGCCGGCGCAGCATCCGCCGCTCCGTAGGACCAACCACCGTACAGGTGTTGACAATCACCGCATCCGCCTCTTCCGGGCCGGTGGCGAACGTGCAGCCCTGTTCCCTGAGAATCTCGACCAGTTTTGCCGTATCCCCGAAGTTGTACCGGCACCCGTAGGTCTCGATGAAGACGCGGCAGGAACGGAGGCGGGAAAGCCCGTCCGGGCCGGGCGAAGTCCCGGGACGGGGTTCGCAGCTGCAGGGAATATGCCGTGGAATCATGATCCTGATCCAATACGGGAGAACGTGTGAAAAATAATGCCATGCCGGCGGTATATGTAGTTTATCGAAGCACAACCCTTAACCAATTACACCCATAATCTGTTTATTATGATGAAAATCGGGCTGCTGGGCTGCGGGAATATCGGCCATATCATTGCCCGGCACGCCGGCGGCTTTACGATCGCAGCAGTATACGATGAAGTCTACGGGAAGGCTTCGGAGATCGCAGCGATCTCCGGTGCAACCGCCTACCGGGATTTTGCCGCGTTCGTTGCAGCCGATTTCGATATCGTAGTGGAGGCAGCGTCCGTTGGCGCCGTGAAACTCTTTGCGGAAGAGGTGCTCACCCATGACAAGGACATCGTGATCATGAGCGTCGGCGCCCTGACCGATACCGCGTTCCGGGATGCCCTCCGCAGCAGTGCACGCGAACACGGGAAGAAGGTCTATATCCCGAGCGGGGCGATCTTCGGCCTTGACAACCTCAAGATTGGCAGGATCTCGACGATAAAGCGGCTGCTCCTCCGCACCACGAAGAGTCCCGCATCGCTGGGCATTGACGCAAAAGAACGGCGGCGGATCTTTGCAGGGAAGGCAAACGAATGCATCAAGGCATTTCCCAAGAACGTCAACGTCTCCGTTGCGATGAGCCTTGCCGCCGGCATGGATACGGATGTCGAGCTCTTCGTGGATCCGGCCGTGGACCGGAACACGCACGAACTGTTTATCGAGGGGGACTTTGGCGAGACCTACATCAAGGTCACGAACTTCCCGAGCCCCGACAACCCGGCAACCAGTTACCTCGCCGCCCTCTCGATCCTCTCGCTCCTGGAACAGATAGACGACCCTATCGTTGTCGGGACGTAAAGGAGTCCGGACGCCATGACTGACGAACTGCATCTCGACGAACTGCTGGAGTTCCTCAAAGAGGATGTGCCGGCCGGGGACGTGACCTCGGACGCGGTTATCCCGGACATCTCCTGCACTGCCGTTATCCGGGCAGAGCACGACGGGATTATAGCCGGCGTGGCGGAGGCCTCAGCGCTCTTCTCCCATTTTGGCACATCCGTGACCATGGAAAAAAATGACGGTACTGAGGTGAAGACAGGGGACGTGATCCTCCGGCTTTCCGGGAAAGCGAAAGCGATCCTCATCGTGGAGCGGACGGCCCTCAATATCATGGGACGGATGAGCGGCATTGCCACGGCAACCCGGACACTCGCGGGCGTTGTCCGGTCGATCAGCCCGTCGTGCCGGGTGGCGGGCACCCGCAAGACCTGTCCGGGGTTCCGGAGATTCGATAAGAAGGCGGTGACCATCGGCGGCGGGGATCCCCATCGCATGAACTTAAGTGACGGGATCCTGATCAAGGACAACCATCTTGCCGTTGTGCCTCTCGAAACGGCGATCCGGGCAGCCCGGAGCCATTCGAGGTACAAGAAGATCGAGGTGGAAGTGGAATCGTCAGCCGACGCGATTCGCGCAGCGGAAACGGGAGCCGATATCATCATGCTCGACAACATGACACCGGCACAGGCAAAAGAGACGGTCTCCGCGCTGGAGAAATGCGGGCTCAGGGACCGGGTCACGCTCGAGATCTCCGGCGGGATCAACGACACTACACTCCGTGATTACGCCGCCTGCGGGGTCGATGTGATCAGCATGGGGGCCCTGACCCACACCGTAAAGAACTTCTCCCTCAGCCTCGAGATCCTGCCCGTGTAGGCCGGCGGACTGGACCGGGCCGCCGGGAGGAGCGGATATTTTTACAAGGGATTCCTGCTGCCAATGATGGCCGTTTCCCAAAAGGGCCGGAAACAAAGAAAAGGTTAATGGGGAGTAGTAGCGCATCGGTGTCTACTGAGATGCGGGATGGCGGATGCGGAAGTATCGGTTCCGGCCGGTGCCGGTCCCCGTGAACTGACACCGGAAGAGGTGGCGGCAGAGGCAGCGAAGAAGAAGCAGCGGGTGACGGGACTCATTGCGCTCCTCAAAGACCCCAACCTGAACTTCCGCTGGCATGCAGCAGAAGAGCTGGGCACCGAGCATGATCCGGATGCCGTCGGACCCCTGATCGCAGCGCTGCAGGATCCGTATGTGGACGTACAGTGGCTCGCGGCAAAGTCTCTCGGGCAGATCGGCGACCTGCGGGCGCTGGAGCCGCTCCTCGCTGCAACGACCGCGGAAGACAAGTGGCTCCGTGCCGGTGCGGCATGGGGACTTGGGAAGCTCGGTGACTCCCGGGCCGTTGACCGGCTGCTCATTCTCCTGAAAGATAAGAAGACACGGGTACGGAAGGATGCAGCCTGGGCGCTCGGCAGTATCGCGGACGAGCGGGCAGTCCCCGGTCTCACCGAAGCCCTGAATGATACGGACGGCAGCGTGCGGGATACAGCGCGGCAGGCTCTCACGGCCATAAGCACAAAACGTGACCGGACGAACGCCCCGGCCGGGCTAAAATCCCCGTGAACTGCAGGGAGCCCCGATTTTTTTAAGAAGAATGTTGCGCGGGTCGCCGAACGGGGAGCTGCGTCAGGATTGCCAGGCTACCCGGATGTCGTCGCGGGAGTTCACCACGATCTCTTTCTTCCCGCGATAGGTCTGGACGGTACCGTACGCTGATATCACATCACCTTCGTGCAGGGTCAGGTTCTCTGCAGCCTGCGAGGGGATGAAAACCGAGTGATTGTTCACCTGGAGGACAAGATGCCCGCCATTAGCGAGCACGCTTGCCCGGTCCACCGTACCCTCAATAAGCACGAGTTCGCCGTCCGCAGAAGAGTTGGTAAACGGGTGGGCAAACGGCTGTTTGCCAACAGTGCCGAGAACAAGGTGGGCAGCAAGTACGGTGACTGCCACACCGGCAAGCAGGAGCAGGGCCACGCGTTCCTGGCGCATATACATGATCAAATATAGTAAATTTCTGTATAAATTACCGACAGGTTGATATGTTAACAGTGTTAACATTGTACCATGTATCCGACAACGTTACCACCATCCTCAAAGACGGTGCTGGAGATACTGGGAACAGGCGGGGCGATGACCCACAAGGACATTGTCCAGAAGAGCCACCTTGCGCCGCGGACCGTCCGCTATGCGTTAAAGAAGCTCAAGGAACGCGAACTGATCATCGAGAAGTTCAACTTCCGTGATGCACGTCAGATCATCTACCAGTTCCGGACCGCACAGGCAGCCAAGCCGCAGCAGGCCTTTGCATGACAAAGCACACCTGTACCCTGATGCACTGCGATACCATGGTCCGGAACCTTCTCCCGCCCATGCGGGCAGAGATGGTGGTCCGGCTGGTACAGAAACAGGGCCTGAGCCAGAGCGATGCCGCGAGAAAACTTGGTGTCACACGGGCAGCAGTCTCGCAGTACATAAGCAGGAAGAGGGGTGCAGGCGAAGTGGAGATCTCCACGGAAATGAATCTCATGATCGATCGATGGGCACTTGCCGTTGTCACGGGTGACAGCGATATCAACTTATGTGACGTCTGCCAGTGCGCACTGAAGAAATTGTAAAAACGGAAAACCCGACTCTTTTCTCCATCCGGGTGTTTTGTACGCCCTCAGTTAAAACCCGCGTTTTCATGTCCGGTGGCGGCGATACCAGACCACGACCAGAACAAGGATGAGCACACCGGCAGCCATCATCTTGGTATAATCGGTCTTCTGCTCCTGAGGTGCAATGGCCGGGTTCCAGTCCTGATCGAATGCAGCCCGGAAATACTGTGCCACGCCGGGATGATCGATGATGACACCGGCCTCGCGGTTGAACTGCGGGGAGTTGCTGTTCCAGTTAATGCTGCTCACAAGCACCTGCCGGTCATCGACAATAACCCCCTTGTTGTGGATCGTAGTAATCCGGCTTGCCCGGAGATTCGCACACCGTGCTTCGAGAGGGATGTGCTCGGTGGCGCCGATCCGGTTGATGAGCGCCACCATCTCATCGTTATCCCGGGGCCCCTGCGTATCATACCAGGAGGAATCCAGCAGGACCCGCACACGGACACCACGCCGCGAGGCATTAACCGCTTCCGCAAGGTACGGGTTGAGGGTGAACGGCGTCTCATTCTTGATGTAGGCTTCTTCGATCTCGACACTTTCACCGGAAGATGCGATCAGGCCGGCAATCTGGTCACTGGTATCCGGAGCAAGGACGGGTCTGACCGTGGCACCCTCAAATTTCATGGGGGCGAACGCAGCCGTGCGTTTCTCTACGGACGGGGATTCGGAAACACCGGGGACCCCGTAATAGGGCATTGTTGATGCTGCAGAGAGGTCGGTCGTAAACACCGTGGAGAAATACCCCGCCAGTCCCGGATCTTCAAGCAGCACGCCCCACCCCCGGTTGCCGGTCGTGCCAGGCGAGGCAAAACCGCTGTACTTGAAATTCTCACTCGCGAGCAAAACCGCGCGCCGGTCGATGACCAGGTATTTCGCGTGATCGTAACGATAGGGGGCGTGCATATCTTTTGTGGACATCATCGCGTACACCGGGATACCGCTCTGGTTGAGCGAGAATAGGGAGGCACTCTCCTCCTTCGCGATACCCCCTACGGGTCCGCCCTCGACCAGCATGGTAATGTTGACCCCGCGCGCGTGCGCCCGGGACAGCGATGCACCCATCGATGGGCTGGAAAACTCGTACACGTTCAGCAGGATCTCCTTCGATGCGGTACTCACGACTCCCGAGAACAGTTCATCGGAACAGTCCGGTGAGACGAACGTGGTCACGGTGACATTATGGAACACCGCGGGAGCAAACCGCGACTGCCCCAGCATAAGCGGGCGCCGGTCCCATACCCCGCCATCCAGGTAATGCACCTGGCCTTCACGCGGTTTCACATCCCGGGGCCAGGCAATGGACTGGATAAGGGTCGTGCCGTCGTATAGCTGCAGGGAACCGTTGGTGTTTGCCATGCGGAGGGGTTTGCCAGCGACCACGTCCGGGATATCCGGCGATGTGTCCAGCCATTCAAAATCCGGGGCATTCTCATGGCTCTGCCGGTAGGCCAGGCCTTCCCTGGCGATCGTGAGGTCCCCGTTGATTACGGTGCCGGGCGGGAACCGGAACCCGCCCTTTCCGTCAGAGATGCTGATCCCGTCAAGAGGCCCGCTCCCGGAAAGGACAATATACTCATCCGCATCATCATGAAGGTACGGATCGGGACAGAACGCTGTGATCCGTACCGAGGCTCCGGCATACCCAATACAGCAGAGGAGCAGGAGCAGGACGAGCAGGCAGCGCATAGTGTCAGCGTGTGCATATATTGCATATATATTATACGAAATATTGTTTATACCCCATGATCATGGATCCCCTTCATTCACCGGCATCTGCACGGGCACCAATCGTAGTGAAACTCGGGGGCAGCCTGTATCACCGGATTCCCGGGATAATTCCCATTCTCCGGGCAGCGGGACGCCCGCTCCTTATTGTGCCCGGTGGCGGCCCCTTTGCCAATGCTGTGCGGGAGGCGCAGGTAGATGATGATGCCGCCCACTGGATGGCAATCGCGGCCATGGATCAGTACGGCTTGCACGTGGCATCCCACGGGCTCCCGGTTACGGAGACTCTCGCTATTCCTGATCATCCGGTGGTCCTTCTTCCGTACCGCTGCCTGCGGGAGAAAGATCCACTCCCCCATTCATGGGACGTGACCTCGGACACGATCGCCGCCTGGATCGCATACACCCTGGGCCTGGATCTCCTGCTCCTCAAATCGGTTGACGGCATAATGACAGGGAGTGCCCTGCTGGAGACCGTCACCTCCCCGCTCGCTACGGACGTGGTAGACCCGGCATTCCTTCCCTTTGTCCTTGAGAAGAAGATTGTAACGTGTATCATCAACGGTTCGGACCCGGATCGCATACTACAATTTCTTGCCGGCCGGCAGGTCCCGGGCACAAAAACCGGTACAACCTTTTAAAGGTTCTAAGAGAGATACTATAGGAATCCTTGGAGGAGCAATAATGTCCGATAAGAAATGTACATCCTGCAGCGCTCCGCTTGCAGAAGAGGGGGCAACGGAATTCGGCTGTCCCGCGTGCGGTGTTGAGATCAACCGGTGCTACCGGTGCAGGGAACAGAGCATCCCTTACACCTGCCCCAAGTGTGGATTCGGGGGACCGTGAAGCATGGGCAGTGTCGCCGTCATTATGAGAGTCATGCCCGAGTCGCCGGAAGTCAACCTTGATGAACTGAAAAAGGCCCTCAAGGCAAAACTCCCCGGCATTCAGGATATGCAGGAAGAGCCCATCGGTTTCGGGCTCAAGGCAATCAAGTTCGTTGCGATTGTCAACGACGCGGGCGGGGAAACCGACGCTCTTGAAACGTCCCTCGGCTCCCTCCCGGGCGTCGAGCGGGCAGAGATCATCGAAGTAACATTAACTTAAAAACCGGATTATACCTGTTTTTTCTCTTTTTTCTCTTATTCTTCGTTCCAGTGCTTCTGTGCAAGTGCGTCGAGCACCTCTTTGGTACTGGCCCGGATTTTTTCCACCGATTCCCGGAAGGCAATGACTTCCGATTCATCGATCCGGATCGCGATAGGAAAGACGCCCTTGCGGTTGATGCGCGCAGGGACCCCGATACATACGTCGCCGATGCCGTGCACTTCGCTCCTGATGTACGCGGATACCGTCAGGATCCGGTTCTCGTCTGAGAGTACTGTCCTGACAAGCGATGCGATCGCTTCGCCCGGCCCATAAACGGTTGAGCCCTTGTTCTGGATGATCTGCTGGCCGCTGGTTTTGACCGCGTTGATGATCTCCTGGACGGGCAGGTGGGAAAACTCCGGCAGGTTCGAGATCCTGATGCCGCCGATCGTTGTAGCGGACCAGAGCGGGACCAGGCTGTCACCGTGTTCCCCGATAACACGGGTGTGGACCTCGCTCACGTGGACATGGAAGTATGCGGCAATAAGGGATTTCAGGCGCATGGAGTCCAGGTGCGTGCCAAGACCGAAGACCTGGCTGGTTTTCAGTTTCGAGTATTTCAGGGCCACACTGGTCATGACATCCACAGGATTGGTGACCACGAGGATCTTCGTTTCCGGGGCTATCCTGCCAATCTTCTCGGCAATGGGCGCTACTACAAGCGCATTACCCATCGCGAGATCCATACGGTCCTGTCCCGGTGTCCGTGGCGTACCTGCGGTGATCACCACCACATCTGACCCGGCTATGTCGTCGAGACGGGTAGTCCAGGTAACGCGGATGTCGGTTCCCCGCGCAGCGAAGGAGTCCCCGAGGTCCTGGGTAATGCCCTTGAGAAGAGATTCGCGGCCTTCCCTGCCATAGAGAAGGATATGGTTCACATGCGGGATTGCTGAAATGGCGTGAGCGGCAAAGGTACCGACGTTGCCCGTTGCACCGATGATAGTCACTTTCGCCATGATAATCGTAAACGGGGACGTGTTATCGGTCGACTGTACGTTACAACATTCACCAAAGCGCTCATCCTCCGCCCCGTTACCCCATGGGCGCCGGATGTCTGCGGTAAGTCTGCTCCCTTCCGGGCCTGAACCAGTCCCCGCAGCGACAGGTCGCCATTCCCTCCGGAATATTGATACCTGGCCATCGACCTCATGGGACGAGGTTTCTCAGTCAGAACGCACAGGATCCTGCAGGCCGTTGCAGCCTCAGTCAAACTTCGCCCCCCGCATACCGACGGTTTCGGGTTACAAGTGACGCCGAGCCACCCGGGCTAGTCCCCATATACCTTTCGCGCACCGCCCAATAAATGCTTTTTATCAGAAGGTGCCGGTGTCGCCGGTATCACGGGATGAAGATCTCGCCGCCCACCCGTTCCAGCCAGTCCTGCCGGATCCTCTCCGTGGCTGCCAGATCCTTTTTATCAAAGAGGTCAAGCGCAGTAACCGTCGATGCGCTTTGGGGGAGGATCGCCGGAAGCTCACGGAAATCCCCCTGGTACACTTCTATCAACTGGTCGCCTTCGGTCTCCGCGATCTTCACCGGCTCGCGAACTACCGGGTGCTTTGCCATATCCTCTATCTGCTCGAAGATCCGCACGCGCCGGATGTCCAGGTACTCCCGGTTGACTTCCAGGTTGAACGCGGACCAGAACGCCGAGGCGTACCAGGCATCGTTTATTACCACGCGGGGAACACCAAGACATGCGGCCGTGAGGCCGAGGGTTCCGACACCCGAACATGCGTCAACGAACAGTCCTGCCGGGGGTTTTCCCACATGCTGTTCTACCGAGCGGATCTTCGGGTACCCCGCCCGCGGGAACTCGATATGGATAAGGGACTGCTGCTTGTACATCACGAGGGGGCCGGTGGCGAGAGGAAAAACATCCGCCCGGACATCGCACCCGGCAAGGAGTTCGTAGACCCGCGGGACCGAATGCAGGTCAGCTGCGGTAACCCCCGGCACAAATGCACCGGTCTTTACCACCCCCCGCACTTCCGGTACCTCATCAACAAGGCGCAGCGCGGTCTTTTTTGTCATACGGGGTGAGAGCAGGACAAGGGAGTTTGCGGGAAGAAAGGGCGGCCGGTCCATCGCAAACCCCGGATGGATGAGCGGGGAACCGGCAGCAATAAGGGGGTCGGTCCTCTCAAGAACACCCTCTTCCACCATGATACGGTAACTGTGGACAAATACATCATCGATGAAACGCTTCCCGCAGGAGCAGGGATCCGCAACATTGAGGTCGGGGGGAGGCAGGCGCTTGTCCAGTGCCCGCATGCTGCAGTCTGCACAGGGCAGGAAAACCGTCGGGAGCATGGCAAGGAGGTCGCTTGCAGATCTGACACAGTCCTGCCCGCACACGGGACACTTCATGCTGCTGACTATGCACGTCCCCTGATACAAAGGTTTTCAAATGCAGCTCGCAGCCGCAGAGCTCGGGGAAGACGATTCACAGAAAGAAGAACGGGGCAGTGGGCCCGAAGGGATTCGAACCCATGACCGCCCGGTTATGAGCCGGGCGCTCTAACCGGACTGAGCTACGGGCCCCTAAGCGCCCCCCACAGGGCTCGAACCTGTGACATTCGGATTAACAGTCCGACACTCTACCAACTGAGTTAGGGAGGCACGCATTAATCGCGTCCTAATAGATTCTTTCCGGGCACTTTTAAAGGTAACTATGAGGGGGTCACAGGCAGGCTGCCGGAATACTGCCGGCCCGCCCCTTCATGTGCCCCGCTTCATCCCTTCAAGGAGCCGAATGAGTTCATCGAGGTCATTATTGAGATGGGAGAACAGCTCCACGGTCCTTGTCGTAACGACAGCACCATCAGGAGATGCGCGGATGTACCCGAGCTGTTCGAGCACATGCAGCGAATACCGGATGCGGTGGGCAGGAAGGTCAAGGAGCTCGGAGAGTTTCATGATCCCGATCGGCTCATGATCCGCCACTGCCCGGGCTACTTCGAGGTGACGGCACACCAGTTCGATCTCGTCCTTCATCTTCTCGAGCATAACAACCCGCATACCAGCTGGGCCGGTATCACCCATCTTCCTTTTTATCCGGTTGCTCATGAAGCCATGCCCTGGTCTCGTAATAGGTTGTCCGGAAATTGATGGCAAGGATGATGGCAAGAACAAGCATGACGACAATGACCGGATACCGGAAACCCTCGAACCGGGACGGAAAGATGAACAGGAAGAGAATTGGCACGACCACGAGCAGGATAATAATATTCAGTTGTACGGCAAGGCGGTAAAATTTCATCCTGAACTGGTCTTTGGCTTTCTGTTCCATTGCTTGTACGTCAGCTCCGGAATAAAAGTACTTGACGTTTCACCGCACATAAAGGAGATCAGATGGATCCACTTTCCGATGCGATCAGGAAGAGCGGGGCCGGCGCGTTTGTCATGTACGCTTCCTCGCGCGACGCTGATATGCGGTACCTGACTAGGTTCACGACAAGCGACCCGTTCGTCTATTTCAAGAAACCGGGCCAGAACGGGGTGATCATCATCTCCCAGATGGAGACCGGGCGCGCATCGCGCGAGTCACCGTCGGCAATCATGACACGGGCCGAAGCCGGTCTCCCGGAGCTCCTCAAAACCGAGAAAGATCCCCTGATGGCAACCGCTAAGATGATCGCGGGCCAGGCGGGAGACCGCATCCTCGTGCCCCCCCAGTTCCCGGTCGGCCTGGCACAGGCCCTCGGGGAAGTGTGTACGGTGACGGTAGACAAGGGGACTGTCCCCTCCCTGCGGGCAAAGAAGACAAAACCCGAGATCGTGCTGATGAGAGTGGTCCAGAAGGTGACCGAGGGGGCCATGGGCAAGGCAGTGGCCCTCATCCGTGCGTCAAAACCAAAGAGGGGGATCCTCTATAGCAACGGGGAACCCCTGACCGCGGAGCAGGTGAAATACACCATGCACTGCCACCTGCTGGAACACGGATGCACCGCGGTCGATACCATCGTCTCGTGCGGTGAGGATACCGCGATCCCGCATATGACCGGTGCGGGCCCGCTGAAGGCGGACGAGCCGATCGTCATCGATCTCTTTCCCGTGAACGAAAAGTCCGGGTATTATGCCGACATGACCCGGACCGTTGTCAAAGGAAAGCCATCCAGGGAGATCCGTGAGATGTATGACGCTCTGCGCGAAGCCAAGCAGATCGGGACAGCCCGGGTGAAATCCGGAGTACCGGCTCCTGAAGTGCACCAGGCCGTAGTCGACTTCTTCGCAGAGCGGGGATATGAGAGCGACACCCGGGGGTTCGTCCACAACCTCGGGCATGGAGTAGGACTGCAGGTCCACGAGCAACCGACGGTCGGTCCCGCCGGGAAGAAACTCATGGCCGGTAACGTAATCACTATCGAGCCCGGCCTCTATTATCCCGGCACGGGGGGTGTCCGGCTCGAGGATATCGGGGCAGTCACGGCAAAGGGCTTTGATACATTTACGCAGTTCTCCGAGGAGCTGGTGCTGTGAAGGACGAGGTCTTCGAACACTACCGGAACGCAGGCTGCATTGCGGCAAAACTCCTGCAGGAAAGCGCGCAGCAGATCCGGATCGGGGCGTCTTACCTCGAAGTCGTCGAGACCATCGAGGCACGGGTCACGGAAGAGGGGGCCGCACTCGCGTTCCCGCTCAATCTCTCCCTGAACGAAGATGCTGCACATGACACCGCGTCCTACAGTGACGCCCGGGTATTTGCGAAGGGCGATGTGGCCAAGCTGGATCTCGGGGTCCAGATCGATGGCTACATCGCAGACACGGCAACGACCGTGGATCTCGGGAACAACTCCCTTCTTGTCGATGCCTCGCGCGAGGCACTGGAAGCGGCGATACGGGAGATACGGCCCGGCGCTACGGCCGGTGACCTTGGCAGGGCAATCCAGCACGAGATCGAGAGCAGGGGATACCGGCCCATCTCGAACCTGACCGGCCATGGCCTCGACCGCTATGTCCTGCACCGGTCCCCCACGATCCCGAACATCGGTATCAACGGGGGCGTGGTGCTTGAGGAAGGGATGGTCTTTGCCATCGAACCCTTCGCCACGACCGGCAGCGGCCACGTGAACGAGAAGAAGCGGGTGGAGATCTTCTCCCAGCTCGCCCCAAAACCCGTCCGTATACCGTCAGCCCGAACGGTCCTGGAGAAGATCCGGGACCGTCACGGCCTGCCATTTTCCCGGCGCTGGCTGGGAGAGAAGAAACTGGAACTTGCGCTCCCCGCGCTCGTCAGGTCGCAGCACCTCCATGCCTACCCGGTCCTGTCCGATATCGCCGGTTCCCTGGTCTCCCAGCACGAGCACACCGTCATCGTTACCGGCGACGGCTGCATAGTAACAACACGATGAGATAGTCTTATGCCTGACGGGGAAGAATAATTAAGGTTACAGCCATGTCTGGAGATCCTGAAACCCTGCGAATTATGG
>Ga0265330_10000387_pt1 | contig 30562 bp, 18 predicted proteins | sample 41919metaG_FD_202083 | JGI IMG/M metagenome (GOLD analysis project Ga0265330, IMG submission 202083) | Rhizosphere microbial communities from Carex aquatilis grown in University of Washington, Seatle, WA, United States - 4-19-19 metaG | ecosystem: Host-associated > Plants > Roots > Rhizosphere...
CATCAACGCCCAGAGCGGAATCGACATGATGGGCCAGGCTTCGCGCGATGCCGTGTCGAACCTGGTCGAGCCCTACATCGACGATACCCTGCAATCTCTCACCGGCCACAAGTTGAATCTGCGTCCTGCCGTGGGAGCGGACGGCTTCGAAGTGAAGGTGCTGGCGCGGGCGAGTCGCGAATTCACCCTGGAGCTATCCTATCTGCGTGGTTTTCAGACCCAGGTTCGCTACCGGGCCCAAGCCAATGCCTGGTTGCGGGACTACCTCACGGCCCGCCTGATTGGCGAGCAACTCAACTACTCGCCCCAGCAGGGCATTAACGATTCAGTGGGAAGTCTGAAGTTGGAGATGACCATCGACTACCCAATCCGGTTTATGGGTCTGCCATGACCGAAATCCACCGAACTACTCTCTGACCGTGCTGGAACCCTTGTCGAGAAAGAGCACCCACCTTGCGCTTGCAGCGGTCCTGCTGGCCACCGGCCTTGCAACCGGGGTGCGCGGACAGGACGCGCCCTCTGTGCAGCGGGATGCGGCTGTGACGGCCCCGGCACCACACATCGTTTCGGTCTCGCTAGAGGGCTCGATCGATCCCCCCGGACGTGTCGAAAGCCTGGTGGCCACCATCGCCCCGTTGCATGCGCCCTTTGTCGAATCCGGCGAAGCCGATCGGGTCGGGACACCTCTAGGGACGGCTCCCCGTCTCAAAAATCTGCTCAAAGCTGTGGGCTATCAGGCTGAGATTGCCGTCCAGACGGAGGCCGGCGGAGTTCGCCTGCAGATTCGTCTGCGAGCCTTCGATCGCGTACGTCAGATCTTCGTTTCGGGCAACCAGCCCATCGTCCGTCCGGGCGTGCGCCAGGAAGAGATCCTCCGGCAGCTCAGCCTTCGCAACGGGCAAGCCCTGCCCCCGGCGGGAGAGCAGCGGGACACCTTTCTCGACGCGGAGGCTGTGCACGTGCGCGACTACCTGCACGCGCAGGGCTTTCAGGACGCAGAAGTACACATAGTTGAACACAGCACCAACAAGGTTCCGGCCAGGGTCAACTTGGACGTGCGTGTGAAGCCAGGGACGGGCTATCCCTTGGGCAGAATCAACGTGACCGGCAGCCGCGCCATTTCCGCCGGCGATATCGCGGACAGCTTTCGCCACCTGGATTGGCACTTTTGGCGCTGGCCGTGGCTGCGCCGCGAACTATTTCGCCGCAACGTCTTGCGCATCGACGAGACCGCTCTCGCCCGGCGCTACGCCAAGCTCGGTTATCCCGGCGCACGTGTCACCGATGACTTTGACCCCAATTCGAGCGTGGATCACAGCGAGAAGGATGTGCACCTGGGCATCCAGGTCAAAGAGCGCCGGCGCATCGAGCTGGCTTTCGAGGGCAATCACTCACGGTCCGCGGGTGCGCTGACGGGCGACGTCGCTGCCCTGGCGCACGGCGTGTACGACGACGTTGATGCGGCCGAGGGTGCAGAAACGCTCGAAAAGGCGTACCGCGAGCGGGGGCACATGCTGGTCAAGATTACCTGGCGGCGCGAGCGGATCGACGAGGACGCCGACCGCATCGTCTTCACCATCGATGAGGGGCCGGTCCTCAAAGTGCGCGGGGTGGAGTTCGCGGGCAACCACCAGGTGTCGCCTTCCACCCTGGCGGAAGAGATTCGAACCAAGGAGTTCCCGTTTCTGGGCTTCCTCGGCTTGGGCGAGGGCGGTTTTGCGACTCCACGGCAGATCGAACTCGACGTGCAGAGCCTGGTCGACTACTACGAGAGTATCGGTCGTCCGGGAAGCAAGGTGCGTGCTGAGATTGCGCCAGCGCCGGGCGAGTGGCGGCCGGCACCCGCGGGGCCCAAGGCGGTCATCCCGCTCGAAGAAGAGCCGGGTTGGCGAAAATCCAACGCGCTTTACCTGCGCTTTCTCATCGAGGAAGCCCCCCTGGTGTGGGTGGCGGACATGCGCTTCGTATCTGCCGACCCCGCCACGCCCGTGCCCCGCGACGACCTGTTCTTGCGCAAGTCGCTGCGTACGGTGATAGGAGCACCCTACCAACCGGCGGTCGTGCGTCGCGATGAGGAACGACTCAAACGCCTGATGGGGGACGAAGGCTATCGCAACGCCACCGTCGAGTCCCATAGCGAGCGAGAGGGCGATCACGCCACAATCGTGTGGAACATCAAGCTGGGTTCGCAGGTGCACGTGGGCCCCGTGTTCCTGCGGGGCAATTTCCTGACCACGGAAGACACCATCATGACCTGGGCCGAGATTCGTCCGGGATCGTTGCTGACCACGCGTGCCGTGGAACGGGCACAGCGCAACTTGGCCATGATCCAGCTTTTCAACAACCCGAACCCAGTCAGCTTCCCCAGCGAAAGTCCGCGGCAACCGGTGGTTCCCATGGTAGTCGAAGTGGAAGAACGACACGATCATTTCGGCATCGTAACTATCGGTGGAGGCATTTCCACCGACCAGAAATCGCCCACCTCCAGTTTCCCCGTGGGCGGATACGCGGCGCTGGGCTACGAGCACCGGAACCTCTTCGGTCACGGCTGGACCTTCACCACACAGGGGGCCTATGGCTTTTCGCTGACCCGGGTCAGCGCGAGCTTCCTGGATCCGCGCTTTTTCGGCTCGCTTTTCCGCCTGGAGATCGGCGGCAGCTATCTGCGCCAGGCTACGGTGCGGCTGGGCGATCTGCGTTCAGGAGCGACCTTCATCGGATTTGCCCGCGAGATGCTCCCCGGCGTCGATGCCAACGTCCGTTACAATTTCCGCGACACCTTTCACACGGAGTTTCTGGCACGCGGGGCGGGTGCCGACGAGGATGAAAGCACTGTCAGCATTGGAACCATTGTGGGAAGTTTCAGCACAGGCATCGAATGGCAGCGCCTCGACAACACCCTGGTGCCGACCCGTGGCTTCAAGGTCGGCGTGGGCGCAGAACTGGCCCTGCCGCGTTTCTCCTTTGACTATGGATCGGACTCTTTCGTCAAGCTCAGTGGCCATTCGCTGGCGGTGGTACCGCTGTTGTCGTGGCTGAGCTTGCGCCACAGCTTGCGCTACGATCAGGGATTCCCGCTCGGGGGCGCCTCGCTGTTACCTCGGGTGGAACGGTTCTTCGCCGGCGGCGATACCACGGTTCGCGGTTACGATCTGGACCGCCTCCTGACCGAGACGATCTATGTGCCGAGTGCGTTCGCCGTCCAGTACCAACCGGTTGGGGGCAATTTGCGCTTGATACAGAACATCGACCTGCAGTTTCCCATCCTCCGCCCCTGGTACGGGTCGGTGTTTCTCGACAGTGGCGTGGTGGCGTTCTCATTCGATGGACTATCCGCCTCGAATTTCCGCCACGGCCTCGGCTTCGCTCCCTTCGTCTTCAAACTGCCGATTGGCGATGTGAGTCTGGCTTTCGCCATCCCGCTCAATCCAAAGCCCGGCGACAGCTCGTGGCGGTTCCACGTGAACGTCGGGTTGATGTTCTGATGCTGGAGTCAATGTGGTGTCGCCCCCGATGACGCCCATACGAGTGGGATTGCTGCTGTTCGCCTCCGGGCTGGCCGCTTTGGTCTACCAGGTGGCATGGCTAAGGGAATTTCGCTTGGTGTTCGGCGCCAGCACCGCGGCAACTGCGGCGGTGTTGGCGGTGTTCATTGGAGGACTTGGCGCGGGAGCCTGGCTGCTTGGCTCACGGGCCGATCGGTCGCCCCGTCCCCTCGCCCTCTACGGCGTATTGGAGCTGGGCACCGCATGTCTCGCGGCCCTATCTCCGGGGCTGCTGTGGTTGGTACGCACGGTGTACGTTGAAATCGGAGGCAGTGCACGGTTGGGGCTGTTCGCGGGTACAGCGCTTCGTATCGCACTGAGCGCCTTCGTGCTCGGGGGCCCCACCTTGTTCATGGGCGGAGCCATGCCCGCCGCGGTGGCCGCCGTGGAAGTGGACGAGGACGTGGGCCGCCGCCGGCTGGCCGTTCTCTACGGACTGAACACGCTCGGCGCTGTGGTGGGCTGCTTCCTGGCGGATTTCATTCTGCTCAAGGCCTTGGGCACACGAAAAACGCTGTGGAGTGCAACCGTCCTGGGTGCCTGTGTGGGGCTGGGTGCCTTGGCCTGGTCGCGAAGACTCCCGGCCCTGCACATCGATCGGCCGGCGGACCCGGCTGCGCCCGCCGGTGCAGCGTCAAGGTTCGTCCTCTTCGCGGCCGGTGTGGCGGGTTTTGCCTTTTTTCTCATGGAGCTGGTTTGGTACCGCATGCTCGGGCCGCTTCTCGGGGGAACCGTCTTCAGTTTTGGAATCATTTTGGCGCTGGCCTTGCTGGGCATCGGCCTCGGCAGTTCTCTTCATGGCTTTCTCGAATCGCGTGGCCGCTCGCCGGCGACCTTGCTGGGCTTTGCTGCTATTTGCCTGGCCGAGGCTGCGGCCATCGCGCTGCCCTTCGCAATCGGCGATGGAGTGGCTTTGCTCGCGCTTTTCCTGCTGCCCCTCGGCGGCGCTTTTGGCTTTTGGGGTCATGCCACGGTCTGGATCGTGGTGTCTGGCCTTGTGGTCTTGCCCGCGGCCATCGCCTCAGGAATTCAATTCCCCGTGCTTATCGCCCTGCTCGGGCGCGGGCGCGATGGGGTGGGACACCAGACGGGCCAGATCTATGCCGCGAATACAGTGGGGGCTATTGCCGGGTCCTTGGCGGGCGGGTTCGGCCTCATTCCTTTGTTGACCGCGCCTGGCTGTTGGCAACTGGTTGCCGGCCTGCTTGGGCTGCTGGGCCTGTCTTCTTGTCTGCTGGGTTTCCGACGGAGCGAACGGGGTGCGTCTCTGCGAACCACGCTGCCGTGGTTGATGGCCGCCGCTGCCATAGTGCTCTTGCTTTCCGCGCGTGGGCCCACCGCTGTGTGGCGGCACAGTCCCATCGCCGTGGGCCGGGTCGATCCGGCCTTGCTGTCCAATCCAACCGCGCGGCGAGATTGGGAGAATGGCGTGCGCCGGTCCATCGCCTACGACGAGGATGGCGTGGAGAGCAGCGTTGCCCTCGAACGCGGGACCGGCTACGCCTTCATTCTCAATGGCAAGACCGATGGACATGCCCGCATGGACGCCGGAACGCAGGTGATGGGGGGCCTGTTCGGGGCGTTTCTGCACGGGCATGCCCGACGGGCATTCGTCATCGGCCTGGGCACGGGTAGCACCTCCGGCTGGCTGGCGGCTGTCCCTGCCATCGAACGTGTGGACACGGTCGAGCTCGAGCCAGCCATTTTGCGCATCGCACGCGCCTGCGCCGCCGTCAACCACGATGCCATGGAGAATCCCAAGCATCGGGTGATGATCGGCGATGCGCGCGAAACCCTGCTGGGCAGGGGCGAAAGCTACGACATCATCGCCTCCGAGCCATCCAATCCCTACCGAGCGGGAATCGCCAGCTTGTTCACGCGCGAGTACTACCAAGCGGTCGAGCGGCGTCTGGAGAAAGGCGGCATCTTCCTGCAGTGGGTGCAGGCCTATGCCATCGACGGACAGACCCTGCGCACCATCATGGCCACCCTGGCCGATGTCTTTCCCTATGTTGAGACATGGTTCATGGCTCCGTCGGATCTGCTCTTGGTCGCCACACGGGAGCCGCTGGTCTACGACATCGGCGTCCTGCGGGCACGCGCGGCCGAGGAACCCTTTCGCAGCGCCATGCTCGCGGCGTGGAGCACCACCAGCTTGGAGGGCGTGTTCGCCCACCATGTGGCGCGGCCGTCCATGGTGCGCGCCATCGCCGAGCTAGAGGGCCCGCGCATCAACACCGACGACCGCGCTCTGGTCGAGTTCGGTTTCGCACGGGCCCTGGCCAGCGCGCGGGCGATTCACGTGCGAGATGTGGCGGGGCTGGCGCGCGCACGCGATGAGTATCGTCCCCGGCTGACCGGTGGAGACTTGGACTGGCAACGAGTCGCCGACGAGAGGGTGGCGTTCGATGTATCCCTGGGATTGTCGTCTTCTGTAGCCGCCGATAGCACCAATGATCAGCGCGCTCGCCGTGCGGCGCTGAACGAGTGGATCGCGGGACGGTACGTGGAGGCGTTGGTCAGCTGGCGCCGCCAGACGTCCGAGCCAGGCCATCCCGTTGAGATGATGGTGGTGGGCGATGGCCTTGCCGAGACGGGCGATGCGGAGGCTCTGCGCATAGCGGAGCGCCTGCAATCGCTGTGGCCGAGCGTCGCCAACGGAATACTGGCACGGTACTTCTATCGCCGCGGTGTTCTCGAGGAGGCAGATCGGTTCTTCGCGGCAAGTCTGATCGCATATCGCAGCGATCCCTGGCCTCCTCCGAACTTCATGTTACGGACTCTCAACCTCGCCATTGAATCGGCTCGGAGTCGCCCCGCTGTGGTTCGCCATCTATTCGGCGTGCTCTCGCTCCCGTTTGCCGTGCACATGATGGACGAGGCGCGGGCCATGGCCCTGGTTTCCCTGGCCGCGGCGTTGCCCCCGGGTCCGGAGTGTGTGCGGACTCTGTCCCTCTTCGAACCGAATGTGCCCTGGAGGGCCGATTTTCTCTCATTTCGGCTGAAGTGCTACCAGGCTTTGGGCATGGGCCTCGCGGACGAGGCCCGCACAGACCTGAGCCACTTCATCAAGGACAACCCGGCTCACTTCTCGCCACTGCTGACCGAGAGCGGCCTCGGGAAATGAACCCGGCGGTCGGGAGCTAGTAGCTCCCGGTGTCGCTATCGCTGCGCCACGTACGCGATCACGCCGTACTTCTTCTCGAAGGTCGCTTTGCCAGCGAAGGCGTCTTTGGACGTGGCGAAGTCGCCTACGCGCACGCGGTACCAGGTGCCCTTGCCCGGCAGGTTGGAAACCACCAGGTAGGTCTTCTCAGAGCCGAACTTGGCGGCGAAAGCCTCGGCCTCGGCGCGGTCTTGAAACGAGCTCAGCTGCAGGGTGAAGTGCGCCTTGCCCTTGGCTGAATCGGTGGCCGCGGCGCCGATCACGGGGACGGGCGCGCTCTTGGCCGGTGCAGACGCCTTTTCCGGAGCAGCCGACGCAACTGCGGCCGCAGACTCGCTCGGCCCAGTCGCTGAGGACGCGCGCGTCGATAGAGCCGCAACTCCCGGCTTGCCGGAGTTGGGCGTGGCTTTGGCCTCCGCGGACTTGGCGGTCGGCTTGCTGTCAACCAGGGCAATCGACTTGTCCTTGGCCGGCTTGGTCGAGGACTTTTCCGGCGGAGACGAGGCCGTCAGGCTTGGCTCGCCGTTCTTGTTTGCCTTGCCAGGATCGGCGACTTTGCCTGGCTCGCTCTTGCTCGGTTCCACGAGTTTGGGTTCAGCCACCCTCAGGTCGCTCCGCCTGGTACCGTTCTGGGCGTTCTTGCCCCCGAAGAGGGTCTGCGGGAAGGTCACCGCCGGAGATTGGGTGGGTCTGGGGGTGGTGGCCACCTTGTCGAGCAAGGCCAGCGGATCCTCCACCTCGGGCGCGACCGCGCGGCCTCGCGATTCCAGCCGCTTGCCCACCACGACGCCCAGGACGAAGAGCAGACAAGCCACCAGCGCGCTACCGAAGAACAGAAAGAAGACCTGGCGGTTGTCGAGGCGCACTTCGATCTTGTCGCGCCAGCGTTCAACATCGCGGAGGCCTCGCTGATCCATCGCTACTCCGGAAGTGTAACCCATGCTTCGCTCCTGAGAAAAAGTGAGAGGCCGAGTCGAGGCGCTACGACGCCTCCTCGCCCTCCTCGCCAATGCGTTTCATGACCGCCGGCGCCGAAACCCCGAGAAGACCCAACGCAGTCTCAAGCACCTGCCGGATGGCTTCGACCCAGTGCAGGCGCGCCGCGGTCTTGTGCCAGTCCCAAGTCTCGCGCCAATTGCCCACGCGCTGACGTTCTTGGGGCAAAACGGAGTCGCCGTGAACCTTCTGCAGCCGCGTGTAGCAGCTTTGGAACTCGCCAGCCAACTCGCTGATAAACGAAACCAAACGGTGCGGTTCGCGTGCTGCGGCTGCATCCTCGACGAAATCCGGAAAATCCGACAACCGCCGCAGTAGAGAAATTTCCTCGGGCAGGCTCAAGCGCGCGAAGAGTTCAGCCGAGGGCGGCATGCGCGGGGCCTGCAGTTCGGTCGCGCGCCGTAGCAGCGAGGCACACCGGGCATGGGCGTACTGGGCGTAGTACACGGGATTATCCATCGACTGACGCTTGGCCAACTCAAGGTCGAATTCCAGGGGCGTGTCGTGTCGCCGCATCAGATAGAAGAATCGCGTAGCGTCGCGACCGATCTCGTCAATCACCTCGTCGAGGGTGATGAACTCCCCTTCCCTCTTGCCCATGGCCACGGGTTTGCCATCGCGCAACAGGCTCACCATCTGAATAAGCAAGACCGAGAGGCGGTTCGGGTCGTGCCCGAGCGCCTTGAGGGCTGCCTGCATGCGCGGCACATGGCCGTGGTGATCGGCGCCCCAGATGTCGCATAGCTCGTCGAAACCGCGCTCGATCTTCTTGCGGTGGTAGGCGATGTCCGCCAGCAGGTAGGTGGGCAATCCGTCGGACTTCACCACCACGCGGTCTTTGTCGTCGCCCCACAGCACCGTGGTTTTCAACCACACAGCGTTGTCGCGCCGGTCGATGAAGCCGGCTTGATCGAGCGCAGCCAGGGTGCTCGACACCTCGCCGCTCTCGTGCAGGGCACGCTCGCTCTGCCACACGTCGAAGCTGACGTCGAACTTGGCCAGGGTGCCACGAATCATGTCCACGCAGCGACCAATGGCGAACTGCTTGATCGGCTCCATGTCAGCCGGAGGGTTGGCGCCCACGAAGCGCCCAGTCTCGCGTTCGAGCAACTCGACCGCCAGTTCACGGATGTAATTGCCCCGGTAGCCGTTCTCGGGAAACGCCACCTCGGGTACGATCACGCCGGTCCAGTCTTCGCCTTTGGCGGCCTCCATGTATCGGGCCCACACCGAGAGCGCGAGCATGGCGACCTGATTGCCGGCGTCGTTGAGGTAGTACTCGCGCAGTACATCATAGCCCGCAAAACGCAACAGCCGGGTCAGCGAATCGCCGACAGCGGCGTGCCGGCCATGAGCAAAATGCAGCGGCCCCGTCGGGTTAGCCGACAGATATTCAACCAGCACGCGCGGCGAAGACTTCGCTTCGCCCTGCCCCCAACGTCCTTGGGCGGCCAGGATGTCGAGCAGCCGTCGCTGCCAGAATGCATCGGACAGGCGCAGATTGATGAATCCCGGGCCCGCCACCGAGACCTCCGATAGGTCAGCGCCGCCTGCCGCCCGCAGGCTCTCGACCATAATCTCAGCCAAAGCACGCGGCTGCTTGCCTGCTGCCTTGGAAAGCGCCAGGGCCACGTTGGTCGCGAAATCGCCGTGCTCGGGACGCTTGGAGCGCTCGACCGGAATGCTGTCCGGAACTGTCGGCAGAAGGCCATCGCGCTTGAGCTGGTCGACGGCGGTTTGGAGGAGAACGCGAACCGTGTTTCGAACACTGGAGGTCATTTACCTACACTGTAGGCCAAGGTCGTACCATCTGTCAATTTCAGCGACTCACCCACTGAATTGGCGATGCGCCTACTGAATCTGGAAGGGAGTGGTGCCGCTGGCAGAGGGGTCGAATGTGGTCGCCGCGGTATCGCCCTTACGGGCGTTGATGCGCACGATCTGACCGCGGCTGCCCGGTGTCAGCGCGGTTCGCCCTTGGTCCAGCACGTAAAGATAGGGATACGAAATCGTACTGGTGTTGGAGTCAATGACTACGGGGCTGTCGGGCAGCTGGGTTGGCCCGGTATAGAGGCGAAGGGGCTGGGTCAACGCGATATCGTAGGACGGCACAACGACCGTCGCCGGAACGAAGCCGCCGATGAGGGTCATGCTGGTGGTCAGGCTGTCTCCGCCATACTGGTCAAGGTTGGTCATGACAAAGCGGATCTGCGGATTCTGGAAGATGCCCTTGATCGGTTTCTTGGAGGCGCCATTTCCCGCATCGGGTGCGGAGACGATCGATGTCGGGTCGTCGTAGCTGAAGTCTTGGTACAGACAGGGATTTGGTCCGGGCGGCGTCACTGGTGTGTAAGGAGGGTTGGGTGTGGCGGCTGTGCCGGCAGCGGGTGGCGTCAACTGGCCGAACAACGCCACCTCCGTGTTCGCTGCGCCGATGGAGTTGGTGGAGGACATGGTGACATTGTCGATAGGCACCGCGCCGTCGATCGTGGCACAGACAGGCGCGGACAGAGGGATTCGGTCGGCCAGCGCTGGATCGCGGTTGGGATCGAGTTGGCACTGGCCTTTGACCACGGTCGTGGTCTTGAGATTCGGCAGCGAGCTGCCCGAGATCAGAAAGCCGTTTCCCACATTCACGTGGTATCGATTGCCCGGCTGAGGCCAGCAAGCCAGGTCGAGAGGCGGCGCTTCCACGCAATACCGAGCGCCCGTCTCGTCAGGCAGGCGGGGGCCGACAGAGCCAGGGACAACTTCGCACACGAAACCCGGGCGGCAGTCCTGATCGGAATCCTGTGGCGTCGCCCCGACTGCTGGGGAGCGGCCGCAGGCCTTCACGCAACGCTTGAAGTCTTCGCTGGGCCAGACCTGCTGCCACTGGAATCCCTCGTGCGCGGCGGGTTGGCATTCCCTATCGTCGCCAGTCTCGGTTGCGGCCACGCGATTGAGGACCGTCTTGGGCACTTCATCTAGGTGCAGGCCGAGCGTCAGCTGCGTGGGCCCAGCGGCGACCACCTCGTAGCGTCGACGACTGCCCATGAAACGGGTGCAGTGTTCGACAGTGCTCTGGGGCGCGGTCTTGGACAGGCACAACCCCACGGCGCCGCCGATGGGCTGGTGGCAGTTGAAGGAATCCTGTGGAACACAGTCGGTGTCGGCGGTGCATCCTGGAAAGACGACCAAATCGCCGACCAGCACGCCCTTGGCGCAGAAGTCAGCGCCCACATCTTCCAGCGCGCCCGCAGGCGAGCCCACCTCGACTGGTGAGTGGAGTGTGCCAGAGCTGCGCGTTGTGCCGGGGAGAGCGGCCTCCCAGGCGATGCTGAAAACGCGCGAAACGTAGGTCGCCGAGTACGGCGAATCGACCCAGTAGTTCGGGGAGAGGTTGACCGAGGTTTTCGTCGCGCCCACGGGCAGGTTGGGATCGTTCGCCACCTCCTCCAACCTCGGTCCGCCCACTGACGACAGGATAGGCGTGGTCGGGAACAACAGATCGGACGGCACCGGGGTGCGCAGCGGAGGCGTGAAAGACAGGGCCAAGATGTCGGCTGTGTACTGGCCGGTCGAGCGAATCTCGCGAAACGAGTGGGTGAGCGTGTTGGATTCGTCAACCACCGAGGCCTGGCTGCTGTCCAGTGTCTTGGGCGCAAGGTTGAGTATGTAGACCGAGTCATTGGAGGTCAGCAAGAAGGCGAACTGGCCGGACAGCGCCGGCGGATTTTTGGTGAGGTCGGTCGCGTCGACCGGCGGTAGGTCGACGACTGCGATGTCGCGCGGGATAGGCGGCGCCGCGTTTCCAGACGGAAGTGTGGGGATGCGAATGCCAGGGCCTTGGGCCAGCGGTCGCCGAGCCGCGAGGTTGACCGGAAAGCACGCGGTATTGGTCGGCAATTTGGCGAGGGCGGGCTGGGCGTTCACGTCGCATTCCTGTTCGGGTTGCGCTTCGACGTTCACCACGCGGACTGACCCGTCGCGCGCGAAGGCATAGAGGAAGTGGCCCCTCCCCTCCTCGCCGGGCTGACAACTTGGATCGCCTGGCATTCCGCACAAGAAGCTGCCCATGCTGTCGATCACCGTGTCGTCAGCCAAGGTGATCGGCGTGGGATTGAACGGATTAACCGAAAGACGCAGGTGATCGATCCCGATAGCCCCTGGCTCGAGTGCGATGCGCCCGCCGCCAGGCGGAATGACGAACGCTCCGTCCGCGATGTCCAACGCGGTAAGGAAGTCGTCGGCGGCGCTCGCACCCACATACACACGAGGTCTGTCGGGACGCAGAACCATTGCGCCCACGCCCAACGGCGAACCCATTCCTGCGTCCGACTCTCCCTGCGCGACTCCGCCAGCGTCGGCCGTGCCCCCGTCGTCATCGGCCTCGGCACCTGCGTCGGAAAGGGAGGAAGGTGTGCAGTCCGCTGGACATTGCGGCTCGGTGCCTGCGGCGGACACGACCCCGTTCGAACGAATGAAGACGGAATCCTCGATTGTCCCGGTGATCATGTCGAGCAACGCGACCAGATTACAGGATGGGAATGTCACCAGCGCCAGCGGGGCTTGGTCTGCGCGGCACTGCGTGGGCGCGGTGCTGGGCAGGAGAAACTGAATCTCTTTTGGAGAAGAGTTCAAAGAACGTCCCGACTTGGTTTTCGGCGTCACCGTCGTCACCGGACTACCTGTCCCGGTCGCAGGTTCAGCCTTGCCAAACAGGAGCGATGCCAGCAAGCGCGATGGATCGACCCGCCCGAGATCGCAGGAATTGCGATTTGCACTGGCAACCCAGCAGCCGTCGGCACTGGCCGACAGCGACTCAGGCATGGACCCGACTGGCACCATGTTGAAGCCAAACACGCCTGGATCGAGATCGACAAGACGGCCCTTGTCGAGGTCCACGACCGCCATCTCACCGCGGGCGGTGTTCGTTACGAATGCGAAGGTACCCCGTTGTCGCGAAGACGTGCCCGCGGGCTGGATTTCAGGGGCCTTCGCACCCGGCGGCTGGCAATCACGCATGGGTCGGCCGGACAGAGGGGTGTTGGGATCGTTGGGATCAAGAGCAAGACACACGAAACCCATGTCGCCAGGCCGCTCAAGATTGTGTGCGGGAACGACGGCCGGCGTGGAACTGCACCCGCCCAGCAAACCGCAGAACACCAGGGTGGGAGCGATTCGCGATCTCATTGTGTCACCGTGTGGGGAAAGCCCAGCCGCTGCACGACCATGTACTCGGTCGGGCTTCCTGGCTCAAGGTCAATGACCGCCACGTCGTTGTCCGCGTAGTCCGCGACGAACGCGATGGTCGGATCGGTGGGCGAGAACGTCAGGGCTGTGGGCCCGTGGCCCGCCTCGATGATGGCCTTCACCAGGGGCGCTTGCGGGTCGACCACGTAGATCTGGCCCGCTTCAAAACAGGTGATGTAGAGCAGGTTTCCGCGGCCCGGGCCAGCATTGTGAAACTGCATGTGGGCCGCGCCACTGCAGATCTCCAGAATGGCGCTCGGGCTGTTGACGGGCTGGCCGTTCTGGACCGCGCGGTCAAGCACGACCAGGGCCTCAGGATCGGTCGAGGTCGTCAAGTCGGGCGAATTGCGATGAAGCACATAGGCCTGATTGCCGTCGGGCGAGAGCAGAAACCCGCGCACGTCCGTGCCTGAGGGCAGGAAGGCAGACGACGTGATTTGCTCGCCCGGAACCAGGGAGAGATCGCGTGCCGAGGGGTCGTTCGGATCGCAATGTTGTCCCTTCTTCTGGCACTGCATGACCATCCCGGTGATGTCGGAACTCGCACGTGCCACCGCAAACAGGAGGTAGTTGGGGTCATTGGGATCGTTGGGATCGCCGGACTTGTTCAGCGTGAGAGCGGTCACACCCTGGTCCAAACTGGTCGGGAACACCACACGGGCTATCGAGTTGATGACGTTGGGCGCGTTGGGGTCGAGCAGACCGCTGACCATGGGCGCGTTTGCATCGTTTGGGTCAACCGGCAGGCCGATGTCTATGGTTGAAATGCCGCCACCCACGACCTGGCGATTCACGGTGATGGTCAGATGGCTGACGTAGAGAATCCCCAAGGCCTCATCGAGGGCCAAAGCGTGAGGCTCTTCGGGCAAGACATTGTCGGTGACGGCCGCGCCGCCCGGACGCCGGACACGCCAGTTGTCGTCGCAAAAGGGGTTGAGAAGTTGCGGATCGCCATCGTGCCGCGGCCCATTGCAGCGCATGTGCACTGAACCGTTGCTAGGGGTGATGTCGACGAACGTGATCGATGGCTCGGCTCGGACCACCATGAACATACGGCGCACCAACTCGCTATTGGGGTCATTGGGATCCCGCGGGTAGGTCTGCATGGCTGCCTCGCCACCGAAACTGCCAATCTGCACCGTGGCGTCCGCTTGCACGTAGGCCCGCTCGTTGCAGTTAAGGACGTGTGGGCGGAGCAAGTCGAAACAGCAGAACTCGTCCGACGTACCGGCGAGGGTTTCCGCAGCCGTGTCGTCCGAAAAATGGGTGCGATTGCACGGACGCCGCTGGGACGCGGTACCTGGAGCCGGCCGCTCCTGCTTGGCCTTCTGCAAATCAATCGCGATCAGCGTGCCGGCGTTGAAGCGGAGATCGTTGTTCGAATTGACCACATAGAGCCAGTTGCCACTGGGGTCAACCGCCAACCCGGCTGGCCAGAAAATCTGGTCCATGGGCGGATCGATCCCGGTCTGCCCCAGGCCGCAGCCAGCCCCGGCCAGAACCAGCGCCCCGAGCGCAAGCAGCCCGACAATCAAGAGGCGGCCGACGGGGGATTTCATCGGATGATGTCCCCCGTCGGTTGGTCGCACTTGGTTGATATCTCGTTTCCCTGTAGGGGGCGGAGAATCACTACTTCTTGAGCACGGCTTGAGCCGCCGCCAGGCGCGCGATGGGCAAGCGATACGGCGAGCACGACACGTAGTTGAGACCCAGCTCGTCGCACAACATCACCGAGCTTGGATCGCCGCCGTGTTCACCGCAAATGCCGATCTTGATGTTCGGCCGCGTCTTGCGGCCAGCGGCCACTGCCTGACGCATGAGCTGGCCAACGCCGTCCCGATCCAGACTGACGAACGGATCGACGTCGTAGATGTCCTTGGCCACGTAGTCAGCCAACACCTTGGGCACATCGTCGCGCGACAGACCGAACGTGGTTTGCGTCAGGTCGTTGGTTCCGAACGAGAAGAACTCGGCGGTCTCGGCGATGGCGCCGGCGTTGAGTGCCGCGCGCGGAACCTCGATCATGGTGCCCACCAAGTACTTCAGCTTGCGCCCCCTCTCCTTGAAGACCTCGCCGGCCACGCGGCGGACGATGGCCGCCTGGTGGTCGATTTCCTTCTTGCCGCCCACGAGCGGAATCATGATTTCCGGCTCGACCACAGTGCCCTCGGCGGCCACGTCGCAGGCAGCCTCGAAGACCGCGCGCGCCTGCATCTCGGTGATCTCCGGATACGAGATGCCGAGACGGCAACCACGGTGACCGAGCATCGGGTTGGATTCCTTCAGCTCGTTGATGCGCGCCTCGATGGCGGCCACAGTCTTACCGGTGGCTCGCGCCAGCTCCAGCACGCCTGCCTCTTCGTGGGGCAGGAACTCGTGCAGCGGCGGATCCAAGGTTCGGATGGTCACGGGCAACTTGCCCATGGCGCGGAAGATCCCGGCGAAGTCCTCGCGCTGCAAGGGCAGCAACTTCTCCAGGGCCTTGCGCCGCGTGGCCTCGTTCTCGGCCACGATCATCTCGCGCATGGGGCCGATCTTGCCCTCGCCGAAGAACATGTGCTCCGTACGACAAAGGCCGATGCCCTCGGCGCCGAAGGCCACCGCCGCGGTAGCCTGGTCGGGCTGGTCGGCGTTGGCGCGCACATGCAGGCGACGGATCTTGTCCGCCCAACCCAGCAGCCGAGCGTAGCGCTGATAGGCCGGCGCATCCTTGGCATCCAAATTCTTTTCGATAAGCACGCGGATGACCTCGGAAGGCGTTGTGTCCACGCGACCGTTCATCACCTCGCCGGCGAAGCCGTCGATGGAGACCCAGTCACCTTCATGCAGAACCACGGGGCCGCGCGCCGTATTCACCGTCATGGTGCGGTTGTGGTAGTCGAAGCTGACTGCGTCGCAGCCCACGATGCACACCTTGCCCATCTGACGAGCCACCAGGGCCGCGTGCGAGGTCATGCCGCCGAAAGCGGTCAAGAATCCCTCGGACGCGTTCATGCCGCGAATATCCTCGGGTGAGGTTTCGTGCCGGCAGAGAATGGTCTTCTCGCCCCGCGCGGCCCACGATTCGGCATCCTCGGCAAAAAACACGATGCGGCCCGTGGCAGCACCGGGGCCAGCGGGCAGGCCCTTGGCCAGAAGTCGTCCTTCCTTGACCGCGGCCTGCTTGGCCGCCGTCTCGAACACCGGGCGCAGAAGCTGGTTGAGCGCCTCGGGCTCGACGCGACGAAGAGCCTCTTCCTTGGGAATCAGCTTCTCTTCCACCATCTCGACGGCGATGCGCACGCTGGCGAACCCGGTGCGCTTGCCATTGCGGCACTGGAGCATGAACAGCTTCGAGTTCTCGATGGTGAACTCGATGTCCTGCATGTCTTTGTAGTGCTTCTCCAGCTTCTTGCGGATATCGAGCAGCTCCTTGTAGGCCTTGGGGAAGGTCTTGCCGAGCTCGACGATCTTCTGCGGGGTGCGGATGCCGGCGACCACGTCCTCGCCCTGGGCGTTGATCAGGTACTCGCCGTAGAACTCGTTCTCGCCGTTGGCCGGATTGCGCGTGAAGCACACGCCGGTGGCCGAGTCATCGCCCTTGTTGCCGAACACCATGGCCTGCACGTTGACCGCGGTTCCCCAAGAAGCGGGAATGTTGTTCAGCTTGCGGTAGGCGTTGGCGCGGTCGTTCTCCCAGGAATTGAACACCGCCATGATGGCGCCGCGGAGCTGGTCGATGGGATTGGTGGGGAATTCGACGCCCTTGCGGCGCTTGATCTCCGCCTTGAACTCTTCAACCAGTTCTTTAAGGGCCGAGGCGGGAAGTTCGGAGTCGACATGCACGCCGAGAGACTTCTTCTTGGCCGTGAGCAGAACCTCGAAGGGATCGTGGTCTTCTTTGCGTTCCGGCTTCATGTCGAGCACAACGTCGCCGTACATGGCAACGAAGCGACGGTAGCTGTCGTAGGCGAAGCGCTCGTTGCCCGATGCCTGGGCCAAACCCTTGGCAGTCTCGTCGTTGAGGCCAAGGTTGAGGATGGTGTCCATCATGCCCGGCATGGAGGCACGCGCGCCCGAGCGCACGGAAACCAGCAGCGGGTTCTTGGTGTCGCCGAACTTCTTGCCAAGCAGCGCTTCCATCTTGGCAACGTTGGCGCGCACTTCGTCCTCAAGCCCTTTGGGAAGCTTGCGGCCGTTGGCGTAGAACTCGGTACACACCTCGGTGGTGATGGTGAAGCCAGGTGGAACTGGCGTACCGATGTTGGTCATCTCGGCGAGGTTGGCACCTTTGCCGCCGAGCAGGTTCTTCATTTCCTTGTTGCCTTCGGCCTTGCCGCCGCCAAAGAAGTAGATGTGCTTGGCGCGCTTTGGGGTTGCGGTCTTGGCCTTGACGACTTTGGCTTTCTTGGAGGCTGGGGCTGATTTCTTTTTCATGGTCTTGTTTCTGGGGTTCGGGTGGACGTGAACGGCGCCGTTTCTATCAGGGAGCGGCGACGATGAAAAGCCCTGCGAAGGGCGATAGGGTGAACTAGCGGAGTCGCGCCAGGAGTGTGGGGCCGATCTCGTCGAGTGGCGCCCTCTCCTGCTGCATGCTGTCCCGGTCGCGTAGGGTGACGGTCTTGTCTTCAAGGCTCTGGAAGTCGACCGTGATGCACCATGGCGTTCCGATCTCGTCCTGGCGTCGGTAAAGCTTGCCGATCGCGCCGGTGTCGTCGTAGACGGCCCTCAGACCGGCGCGCTGCAGGTCGCGTTTGATGCCTCGCGCCAGTTCGACCAGTCGGGGTTCGTTGCGCTTGAGCGGGAACACAGCAACGGTCAGGGGCGCCAAGCGCGGGTGAAGGTGCAGCACCGTCCGGGTGTGCTCTTCCGCGATCTTCTCACCCACGCCGCGCACTTTCTTCATCACCTCGATCTTGCTGGCTTCCGCGTCATCCATCAGACCGATGAGCGTCGGCAGGGTTCCCGGCAGGCCCGCAGCGATGGATTCGGCAGCGGCTTGCAGGCGCTGCTTCACATCCGCGTCCATGCCCTCGCGTCGTGCCACCGAGCGAGCGAAACTCTCCACCAGCTCGCGCAGCTTGGCCGTGTCTTCGGCCGGCGGCTCCTTAACCAGTGAATCTTCGTAGGCATCGCACAGGAAGGCCAACGTGCCCCGGTCCGCGCCTGCAGATGGCTCGATCACGTACGGCACATAGTGCTTCTTTTGCTCCTGATCGAAGTAGCGCAGCTCGCCCACGGCGTCGGGATTCTCGGGCGATCGGCTATGCGCCTTCAGGTCGAAGTCGGTACGGTTGGCGATGCCTTCCAGTTCGCTCCAGCCCATGGGAAACAGGTATTCGAGATCCACGCAGCGTTTGGCGTAGTGGGCGAGCTCGTGCTTTTCCTGCTCGCGCACGCGCAGGCGGTCAGCCCGCATGCCGAGGTCCAGGTACCACTTCTTGCGCTCCGCGATCCACATCTCGTGCGCCGCCTCGTCCTCGCCGGGGCGCACGAAATACTCGATCTCCATTTGCTCGAACTCACGCGTGCGGAAGGTGAAATTGCCAGGCGTGATTTCGTTGCGGAAGGCCTTGCCCACCTGGGCGATGCCAAAGGGCAGCTTGCGCCGCATGGTATCGAGCACGTTGCCGAAGTTGACGAACATGCCCTGCGCGGTTTCCGGGCGCAGGTAGACCAGTCCCGATTCATCGCCGGTGTCCACCGGCCCGACGCTGGTGCGAAACATCAGGTTGAAGGGCCGCGCCTCGGTCAGGTCTTTCGAACCGCACTTCGGGCACGACAGTTCTTTGGCCGCGATGGCGGCGTTGATCTCGACCAGACCTTTGGGGTCGCGCCCCTTCTGCGCCACGAAGACGTGGTCCGCGCGGGGGCGAGCTTTGCAGGCCCGGCAATCGGTCATCGGGTCCGAGAAGGTGGCCTCGTGGCCAGAGTATTTCCAGACCAGGCGATTCATCAGAATGGCCGCGTCCAGTCCTTCCATGTCGTCGCGCTCGTGCACGACGGAGCGCCACCAGGCGCGCTTCACGTTGTTCTTGAGTTCCACGCCCAGGGGACCGTAGTCCCAGGTGCTGCCGAGCCCGCCGTACACAGAGGAAGACGGGAACACGAATCCGCGGCGTTTGCACAAACTAACGATTGTCTCGAGAGATGACGCTGGCATGGGGCGGGAATCTACTTGAGAGACTGTCCACAGTCGACAGCCAACCTTCGCTACGTGTCGCCGCCCATCTTCTCGATGAAATCCAGCGAGCGCAGCGGGCCCGAGACGTGGGTGCGCACAAGCCCAAGGATGGCCCGTCGGCAGCCCGCATTGGCTTGCCGGTCCAGAGTCGCTGTCTCTGCGTCGACCAACGCCATCCGAGAGAGGCGGGCGAGCGCCAGGCGGGTGGTTGCCGTGAGAAGATCACCCCGTCGAGCACAGGACCCACATGCCACCCCGCCCTGCTCGGGAAACCAACGCGTATTCTCCTCGCCCAGATCCGTGCGGCCACACATGTAACACCGGTCGAGCGCTGGACCCAACCCCAAGCGGGCGAGAAGCCCAAGCTCGAACACACGCAGGCGTTCTGCGCTGGCGCGCCCAGCTTCCAGGCGGAGAAGGAACTCTCGCAGCCAGTCGAACACCGCCGGCTCCGCATGGCGGGACGGACACAGACGGTCGCACAGTTCCAAGGCATAGGCGGCGTGAGCGGTCTTGCCCAAATCGCCCGCAAGCCCCAGGCGGGCCTCTTGCACATCGAACTCCTCGAGCAGCAGCAGATCCGCCCCCGGACGTTCACGCAGCGCCGCCTGCCCCTCGGCGCCCATACCCAACCCTCCGCCAAATCGTCGTGCACTCTTGCGCGCACCGCGAGCCAGGGCCGACAGCCGGCCGGTGGTCGGCCCAAGAAGCGTGACTACGCGATCCGACTCGCCATAGGCCACCGTCCGCAGGACAATGGCTCTCGTCGCAAACCTGGCAGCCACAGGCTCAGGCTACCATGCCGCCGGGGTCGTCTACCGCTCGTGCTGTCAGAGTCTGGCGACGAGCTGGGGAACGGCCTCGGCCGATTCGAAACTCAGGCCCTCGCCCGATTGTGGCTGCTGACGCAGGAACAGAGAGAGGGTGATAGTCGCGATGAGCAGGACGATGATCACGAAGACCGCCAGGCCAATCCCATGTCGTGGCGCTTGCGCATCGTCGTCTCCATTGGGTTCGGGCGGCGGCAGGACCGGGGCCGCGTGCGCGCGCGGAGCGGGCACCAGACGAGGCAGAGCCTCGGCATTGCGGCGCGCGGCCACCGCGTCGTCGAAGAGGCTGAGCGACTCGACGTGAGAGATGCCCACGGTCTGAGCATAAGAACGAATGAACCCGCGCACGAAAGTCTCGTGGGGTAAATCAGCGAGCTTCCCTTGTTCGAGGAGCTGCAGTGAGGCAACCGAAACCTTGGTCCGTCGGGAGACGTCAGCCAGCGATACCTGGCGCCGTTCACGAGCTTCCCGCAGCACCGTGCCGAAGTTTGCTGTTTCCATTCGCCAAGAACCTCTTATCTCACTGAATCATCTGTGCGTAGCGCCGACATTCATCCGCTATACAACTACGCGGGGCCATGTCGATGCAACGCTGAAAGAGTTCCCGTGCCGACGCCAGCTCCCTCTTGCGTTCGTTAAGCAAGCCGCCCAAGAGTTGGGCCTCCTGAATAGGACACCGTTTGACATCCGCGATCACCGGGGCCAACGCATCCGCCGCCTGGTCGGCTTCGCCACGATCCACGTACACCTTGGCCAGCCGGTAGCGGGCCACGCAGAAGCCAGGTGCGCGGCTCACCGCCTCGTGCAACTCCTTCCACGCGCTTTGAATTTCTTTCTTCTGGTAGTAGGCCCACCCCAGGTTGGCGCGCGCCATCTCGGGTGTGCCATAGGCCGCATCCTTGAGCGCGTTCTGGGCCGCTTCTATCGCCGCATCCCACGATTGCAGCTGGAATTCGGCTACCGAGAGGTTGTTCCAGGCCTCGGGGAACTCGGGACGCAACTCCACGGCTTTGCGCAAGTTCTTGATGGCTTCCTTGAACTTCGCCTGAGCCTCGCCGCGAACCGAATCGGCGTCCCTGCCCTTAAGACAGGACGCGGTTTCAAGCTGAGCCACGTAGTCGTGCCCCTGCCGGAGGGCGACGATTCCGAGCATGTTGTAGGCATCCGCGTTCTCTGCGTCGGCCTGCAACGCCTTCTGCAGTTCCTCGATGGCGGCTTCCACCCGTTGGTCACGGAAGTAGCCAGCCGCCAGCTGGTACCTGATCTGCGACTGCTCAGGATCTCGCTTGGGGCGCGAGGCGCATCCCGGATCGAGCAAGAGCGCAAGACAAGTCCCCATCGTGATCAGGATTCCTTTCGAGCCAGCGGCAAGTTTCGTCGTCTTTCCCAAAGGTTCTCGCTAGGTTAGCTTACCTGGCGCGGCCGGACGTTAGCAGGGCATTGGATCTACTGTCAATGCGAAAGTGACAAGCTCGCGAACACTTCAGAGATGCCGCCGAGCCTGGTCCCAGGTTTCTCATACGCCGCGCGCAGTTGCACCCCAAATGTACTTGTGAAGTTGCAGGTTGAGCCGGACCGGGATCCGGTCGCGCACGATCCAGGCCGCCAGGTCGCGGGGATCGAGCTTCCCCATGGCCGGGGAGAACAAAAGTTCAGCTCGTCCCGCAAGACTACGGGTGCGCACCACCTCGGCTGACCACAGGTAATCGGCTTCGTCGCACAGGACGAACTTGATCGCGTCCTGTGGTCGCAGGCCGTGCAGGACACCCCAGGAATTGCGTTCGACCTCGCCGGAACCAGGCGTCTTGATGTCCACGATGCGTATGACGGCTGACGGCAAGTGAGCCACCGGATGGGCTCCCGAAGTCTCCAGCGTGACTCGGAAGCCTTCGCGCACCAGCCGCTCGGCGAGAACAGCTATTTCCGCCTGCAGCATTGGCTCCCCGCCCGTCAGCGCCACCGTGGACAGGCCGAGTCGGCGAATTTCCGCCATCACTTCGTCGACGCTCATCTCCTTTCCACCTGAAAAGGCGTAGGTCGTGTCGCAATACGAGCAGCGCAGATCGCAGCCAGTCGTCCGCACGAGGGTGCACGGAGTACCCGCATACTGGGTTTCACCTTGGATGCTGGCGTAGATTTCGGTGATGCGCATCGGGGATGCACCTGACTATGGCCTGTGGCCAGCGTCGCGTCTATGGTATCCCGTGCCCGTGAACCCCGTGTGCCGGCCCGCGCAGGAAGAGACCCTCCTTTCAGGGGGCGTCGAGTTGCACGTCGAGCACTTCGCTCCTGCCGGCCCGCCACGCCTGGTGCTGGTCACCGTGCACGGATTCAGTTCTCACTGCGGGATCTATCGCCACGTGGCTGGGGCGCTGCTCGCGCGCGGGATCGCGGTGACTCAGTTTGACTGTCGAGGCCACGGCCGTTCGCAGGGGCGACGCGGGCATGTCGACCGTTTCGACGACTACCACGAAGACCTTGCTCTGGTGGTGCGACGGGCGCGCGAGCGCACGCCGGACGTGCCCTGGGCACTAATGGGACACAGTCAAGGCGGAGCCATCGCGCTGGACCATGTGCTGCGCCAGCGCAGCCAGCCACAGGCCGACCGTTTGGTCGTGGTTGCGCCATGGCTGGAACTGAAGATGAAAGTGTCCATGCCCAAGCGCGCGGCGGCTGAAGTCTTTTCGCGCTTGAAGCCAACCCTGGCCATTGAAAACGGAATCAAGGCCGAGGACGTGTCGCGAAGTCCGGAGGTCTTGGCCAATTTCTTTCGCGATCCTCTGGTCCATCACGTGGCCACCGCCGGTTGGTTTGCCTGTGTTCTGCAAACCCAAGCCGCCTTGCGCGGCATGGCCGCCCAGCTGCAGGTGCCCACCCTCATGCTGGTCGCGGGTCAGGATCGCCTGGTGTCGACGGAAGCCTCGCTGGCCTTCGCGCAGGCAGCCGGGAGCACGGTAGAGGTTCGTCGCTACCCGGATCTCTACCACGAGATGTTTCTCGAACCGGAACGCCAGCAGGTTCTCAGCGACATCGGAAACTGGCTCGCGCAGCCGCAGACGTGACGGCCGGCCTCCATTCCCGGCGAGCAGGCGCGCCGGCGTCTGCCGTCGCTGACCGAGGCGCCGTGACGGCGCTATACTTAGGCCAGGAGAGATCGTGAACCGGCTGGTCGCCTACATCGGCAATGACCCGGACCACATGGCCTGCGCGCTCCACCCAGCGCGCCAGGCTCTGCGCGTGTTCTCCGCGGGCTCCGCGGCGGACTGGGGGCTGGGATTTGTCCAGGGGGGCGACGTCCTCCTGCAAAAACGATCGCGCAGCAGCACGGCCCAGGTCGACTTCTTCGACCTGGCTCGGGACCTGCGCGCCGAGGCCCTGGTGGGGCGTGCCACACAAGGCGAAAGCGAGCGAGCTAGCGCAGCCAACGTCGGCCCATTTCGCTTTCGCTACTGGCTCTTCGGCGCCGTGGGTGAGTTCGGCGACTTTTCGCAAATCCGTGGGCGATTGCTGGAGAGCGTCCCTGAATTCTTGCGTCGAAACATCCGAGGGCAATCGCCCTGCGAGCATGTCTTTCACCTCTTCCTGTCCTTCCTTCACGATGCCGGTCTTCTGGAATCGTTGTCGGCGCAGCCTGAGCCAGCCCATCGTGCGCTCTACGAAAGTCTCACCTTCGTCGATCGCTTGTTGGCGGCATCAGGCGGGGCGTCCACCAAATTGGCTGGGGTCGCGACCAACGGCCGCTGCCTGGTGGCTTTCTCGCACGGTCATCCGATCCAATGCATCGAGATCCGCGGCGTCTCAGACTGTCCCGTCTGCGGCGGCAGAAGATCCGAGGAGCCACGCAGTCGCGCGGTTTCGCATGATCAGCTGAAGGCTGTGATCTTAGAAGCTGACAATGGCGGCGACAGGCTTGCCGGCTGGCGACCGATCCCCGATGGCGGAGCGATCTTGGTTGGCCCTCAACTCACCATGCGAAGCGTACCTCCAGGATGAACCGGACGGGCGACCCGCCCGATTCACCTGAATGGTCGGACCTACTCGGTCGGTTTCTTGGGCGTGAGCGCGGCGAGCTTTTCGCGCATCACATCGCCGAGTGTGGCGGTGGGAACGCCAGCGCTGAAGCCCTGGGCGTCGGCCACTTCTTCGGCGCGCGCCGCCCCTCTGAACGACAGGCCAATCTTCCGCTCGGCGCCGTCCACCGAGATGATCTCGGCCTTGAGCGATTGACCGGGCTTGACGAACGCCTTGGGATCTTCCACGCGCTCGTCAGAGAACTCCGACACGTGGATGAGACCCTCGACGCCCTTCTCGATTTCGACGAAGGCACCGAAATCGAGCACCTTGATGATCTTGCAGTCGACGATCTTGCCGGCCGGATAGTCGTACGGGATTCGATCCCATGGATCGGGCACGAGCTGCTTGATGCCGAGAGACACCTTGGGCTTCTCGCCGTCGAACTCGATGTTGAGCACCACGGCTTCAACCTCGTCGCCCTTTTGGTACAGCTCGGACGGATGCTTGACCCTCTGGGTCCAGGAAAGATCCGAGACGTGCACCAGTCCGTCGATGCCTTCTTCGATCTCCACGAAGATGCCGAAGTCGGCGATGTTGCGAACCACACCCTTGACCACGGTTCCCGGCGGATACTTCTCCTTCAACGAGGCGAAGGGGTTGGGCTCAAGCTGCTTGATGCCCAAACTGATCCGGTTCTGGCGCGGGTCGATGTCGAGCACCACCGCCTCGACGGTATCGCCGATGGCCAACATCTTGGACGGATGCTTGACCCTGCGGGTCCACGACATCTCTGAGATGTGGATGAGTCCCTCGATGCCCTGTTCGATCTCGATGAAAGCGCCGTAGTCCTTGAGCGAGACGACCTTGCCGCGCACCACGGTGCCCGGCGGATACTTCTCCTGCGCGTGGGTCCAGGGATCCTCCATCATCTGCTTGAGGCCGAGCGACACCCGCTCGGTCTCGGAGTTGAACTTGAGCACCTTCACGCGCACGTGGTCGCCCACCTGGAAGAGTTCCGACGGGTGGGTCACGCGTCCCCATGACATGTCCGTGATGTGAAGCAGCCCATCGATGCCGCCCAGGTCGATGAAGGCGCCGTACTCGGTGAGGTTCTTGACGATGCCCTCGACGATCTGACCTTCCTTGAGCTTGTCGAGAGTCTGCTCCTTGAGCTCGGCCCTCTCCTTCTCGAGCAACACGCGCCGGGACAACACGATGTTGCCGCGCTTCTTGTTGAACTTGATGACCTTGAATCGATGGGTCTTGCCAATGAGCGCGTCCAGGTTGCGCACCGGCCGCAGATCAACCTGCGACCCGGGCAAAAAGGCCTTCACGCCGCCGCGGATGGTGACGGATAGGCCACCCTTCACCCGCGTGCTGATGGTCCCGTCAATGAGTTCGTCGCGCTCGCAGGCTGCGGATATCTCATCCCAGACCTTCAGCCGGTCCGCCTTCTCCTTGGAGATGACACAAAGACCGTGTGAGTCTTCGCGACTTTCCAGAAAAACGTCGATCTGGTCGCCAACCTTGACTGTGATGGTGCCGTCGGCGCCTACGAACTCGGAAGCCGGAATGGTGCCTTCGGACTTGTAACCGATGTCGACGATGATGTTGTCCGAGCCAACGTGGATGATCTTTCCCTTGACGATATCGCCCTCTTTGACCTCCTCACGTCGAAGGGATTCCTCGAAGAGCGCTGCAAAGCTCTCGTCTGAGGGTGAGGGTTGATCGCCGGAAGATGAGGAAATGGAAACCATGAGTATCCTTTGCTGGCCGCTGCTACCCGACCCTTGCGGGTCGTCTGGTCCGAGCTGTCTGCTTGCCCCACAGGACTGGCTCGGCGCTTGTTGTCAATATCGGACACTCCGACCATCGGAGTGGCGAAGGGCGGCGAAAACTACCGCCCCGGCAAGAACCTGTCAACGTGAGCCGCGCCCGATTGCGCGGTTCCTTGCCACGCCCAGGCGTGTGCAACGATTCCCGAGATCCAGACGATTCGGCACAGAAGGCCCCCGGAGACATCCAGCCGTGGCATAGCTCAGCAATCAACCACCACGCTCGCGCACGAGGGCGGCCATGCGAGCCACCACGTCTTCGGGACTCAAGCCGGCGGTGTCAATCTCGATGGCGTTCTCCGCCCGGCGCAAGGGTGCGACGGCCCGCGTGCTGTCGCGTTGGTCGCGAAGTCGCATTTCAGCAAGCACAGCATCGAAGTCCTGTGGCCGCCCGCTGGCCGCCAGCTCAAGGGTTCGCCGCCGGGCGCGCTCCTCGATGGGCGCTATGAGAAAGAACTTGGCGCGGGCGTCGGGGAAGACGACAGTGCCCATGTCTCTTCCCTCGGCCACAATTCGGCCGCGGGCGCCGATGCGGCGTTGCAGATCGAGCAGCCCGGCCCGCACCTCGGCGAAGGCCGACACCTGCGAAGCGCCTTCGGAGATCTCGGGCCGACGAATCTCTGTGCTGACGTCTTCTCCGTCGACCAAGATGCGGCTAGCACCGCCGTTGTCGTCGAATCGAATGTCGAGACCATGGATGAGTTGTCCGAGCGCGGGACCGTCGGACCAAGCGATGCCCCTGCGAGGTGCTGCCCACGCGCCAGCGCGATACAGGGCACCCGAATCGAGGAACAGGTACCCGAGGCGCTTGGCGAGGCCTTTGGCCACGGTCGACTTACCCGCTCCGGCCGGGCCATCAATGGTCACCACGAACGGATCAGTCTGTGCGGACATCAGGCGGGGCAAGGTAGCAGCCCAGCCCGACAAAGGCCACACGGCTGCCGGCACACATATGGGTACCGGTACCGATTCTGATAAGATGACGTCGTGAAGTTCCTGCCCCTGCTGATCTTCGTCCTCGGCAGCCTTGGGTGTGCGAGACGGGGCCAACTGTCGGAAACCCCGTGGGTTCCTGAGACTGTTCCTGACCTGGGCGCGGTGGTCGCCCGCGTCGGCTCAGTCCCTATCTATGCGCGCGAAGTGGCGGCCGAGGCGGCTCGCTCCGAGAGCACGCCGCGCGAGGCTCTCGGCAAGCTGGTTTCGCTGCATTTGCTGGCCGAAAGAGCCCATCGCGAGACCCCTTTTCGGCCCGACTGGTCCGATCCCGAGCTGAGGAGTGCGCTGGCCGAGCGTGTGATCGATCGAGACCTTTGGCCGAATATCCAGCCGGAAGGCGTTCCGGATCAGGAACTGCGCGCCATCTATCAAGGCTCCATCAATGCCTTCGTCCATCCCCGCTTGGTTGAAGCCGGCTTTCTCATCATCTTCACGGGCGCGCGAATGAAGCCGGCGCCGCGGGCTGAGCGCGAGGTTGCGGCCAAGGCTCTAGCCGCGATGGTGGCCACGCGGCGAATCCACGGTCCCGAGGACTTTGAGGCTATCGCAAACGACCCGGCCTGGCAGAGCCGCCACGTCACGTTCCAGCAGACTGTTCAGGGACCGGACCAGCCCTTCTCGCGCACGGTCGGTACAGAAGTTCTCAAGCTCAAGGCTCCGGGCGACACCACGGCGCTGATCCAAGACGACGACGGATTCTGCCTAGCAACCTACGCAGGGGAAAGGCCGCCCCTGACACGGTCATTCGCCGAGGTTCGCGCTGAGCTACGCCAGCGCTACTACGAGCGCTGGCGCGCACAACGACTTGAGCAGCTCACTCGACAGATGGCAAAAGGCCACCGGGTTGAGACTCACCCGCAGGCGCTCAACCAAAACGCGCCTGGATCCTAACCCTTGCGGAAACGCGAGAGCGAGGCAGGCAAGCTGGCGAGAGCAGGGAAGGTCTTGTCCGCGTGGATCTGCTTGGCCCGCGCCAAGAGCACTTCCTCGGTCTCTTTGTTGTTCGGATCGAGAACGCAGCATTCCACCGGGCACACCGCCTGGCACGCCTCGTGGTCGAAGAAACCGACACATTCACTGCATAGCTTGGGATCGATCACGTAAATGCTGTCACCTTCGCTGATGGCGTCGTTCGGACATTCCGGCTCGCACGCAGCGCAGTTGATGCATTCCTCGGTAATATGAGTAGCCATTGTGCTCCTTTCGCTCTGACCCTCGGATTACGGGGTTCTCCCGCCTCAGAAACGACGGAAGTGTAGTGAGGGGAGGTCCGCCCGTCAACCTGGTTTACGAAGAAGTCGACTGGGCCACGCTCTCGGTTTCGGGCGTGGCCGTGTCTTCGGGCAGCGGCGGCGCCGGCTTGCGCGCCCCCCGCAGATTGACCGCGACCAGCTTGGAAACGCCCGGTTCTTCCATGGTGACGCCACACAGGCGATCCGCAATTTCCATCGTGCGCTGATTGTGCGTGACGATGATGAACTGCGAACGGTCGGTCATCTCACGCACCGCTTCGTTGAAGCGGCCCACGTTGGCCTCATCCAAAGGTGCATCCACTTCGTCGAGCACACAGAATGGCGACGGCTTGACCAGGAATATGGCGAAGAGCAGCGCGACGGCTGTGAGGGCCTTCTCGCCGCCCGAGAGTAGCTCGATGTTTTGCAGAATCTTCTTGCCAGGTGGATTGGCGACGATTTCGACCCCGGTCTCAAGTAGGTCGTTCTCGTCGGTGAGCGCCAGGGCAGCGCGCCCGCCCCGGAAGAGATGCGGAAACACCTCTTGGAACTTGGCATTGACGGCATCAAAGACCTCGCGGAAGCGCTTGCGCGAAGCCCGGTTGATCTTTTCGATGGCCGATTCCAGCCGCGCGATGGCCGATTCGAGGTCGGCTTTTTGACTGGTGAGGAAGTCGAAGCGTTTCTGCAGTTCCTCCGATTCTTCGATCGCCGTCAGGTTGACGTCGCCCATGCGTTCGAGCAAGCCGCGCAGTTCCTTGAGCCGACTTTCTTCCTTTTCGCCGACCACAGGCCGCAGGTGGAAATCCGCCAGAATGCCGGCCAGCCGCTGCACGTCTGGGTGGCGTTCCCTGACCTGCTCTTCCAGCGAGCTGAGGCGCAACGCAACTTCCTGGCAACGCAGATCGAGCGCGGACAGTTTCTCGGCCAGCTCAGTCACCCGCGCCCGGGTCTGGCGCAGGTCTGCCTCGCGGCGAGCCAGCACGCCGTTGCGTTCCTCAACCGCGCCCTGGCGCTCGCCATGAACGCGAGCGCGTTCGCTGGCTTCGGCCTGCAGCAAGGCGGCCTCTGCCCGAAGCTGCTCGGCTTCGGTGCCGAGCGTTTGCGCCCGAAGCAAATCAGCAGACACCTCTGTTTCGAGCTGCGTGCGACGATTCTGATAGTCGGCCGTATCACGTTCCAGGCGATCGAGGTTCTGCCGGGCCATCTTGCGGCGATCGCTGGCCTGGGCCGCAGCCACCCTATGCGATGAAAGGTCAGCCGCCAGACCATCGACCTTGGCCTGCAAAGTCTCGGCTTCGGCACGCAGGGCCACGGCGTTGTCCTCGTGGACCACCGACGATTCACGCAGCTCGGCCAGCACGGCGGTGGCCTCGGACAGACGCTGTTCGTTCTGGGTCAGCGCGGAACGCAGGTCGTCTGCATTCGACCGCAACTGCTCGCGGCGCGCCTCCAGTTGTTGCCGTTCGCGCAGCAACCGGTCGCCGTCCTTGCCCTGGGCCAGCGCCTCCATCTCGTTGTGACGAGTCGCCGCGGTCAGCTCTTCGACGGTCTTGCTGACCTCGGCCAGAGCCTGCTTGTTGCGTACGTGCCGGTCGAGCGCGGCTTGATAGTCCGTCTCCAGGCGGGCCACCACCTCCTCCAACTCGCGCATCTCCCGTTTCTGGGATAGCACGCCGGCCAGAGCCGACTCGCGTGAGCCGCCGGTTACCACGCCGTGCGGATCGATCACTTCCCCGTCGAGTGTGACCAGCGTCTTGTCGGTGTGGGTTCGACGCCAAAGATCCAGCGCCGCACGCAAGTTCTCGACCACGACTACGTCGCCGAGAAGATACGCTGCCACTCGGTCGTAGCGCCGATCGTAGCCGATCAGCTCCAACATAGGGCCACGTACACCTTCACCAAGAGGCAGGGACATCGGCATGGCCACCGGAACTTGCTGTTCGACGGACAATCCGTCGCCGGTGTCAAATACCACCGTGCCGGCCGGAGCAGCCGCCAGGGCTGCCGGCGAACGCAGTTCTACGGGGATGAAACTGGACCGGCCCTCGCTCTTTGACTTGAGGTATTCGATGGCTTCCACGCCGACGTCGTGGGACTCGACGATGATGTTGCCCAGGCGCTCACCCAGCACGGCTTCCAGGGCCGTCTCCAATTCCGGCGGCGGCTGCACGATGTCAGCCACCACGCCGCGCACCCCACCCATGCTCCAGGCATGATGGTTGGGCACACTGTCTTGTCCCGGCGCAGGCATCTGTTCGTCGTCGCGCACCCGCTGCATGATGGCGCGCACGCCCCGCTGGAAGCTTTCATAGCGGTCCTGAATCTCGGCCAACGACTGAAGCCGCGAGCGACGCCGATGGGCCTCTTCGCGCAACGTCTCCAGCTCCAACTCGCCCCGAGACACCTCCTCGCGCAGACCGGCTGCCCTGGTTCCCGCGGCGGCGCACTCCGCTCGAATCTCTTCAGCTCGGTCCCGGAGTTGGGCAAGCCGCTCGTCCACAGCCGAACCCTCGGCCAGCAAACGGTCCACTTGCTCGACGGCGACAA
>Ga0265330_10000388_pt1 | contig 30400 bp, 28 predicted proteins | sample 41919metaG_FD_202083 | JGI IMG/M metagenome (GOLD analysis project Ga0265330, IMG submission 202083) | Rhizosphere microbial communities from Carex aquatilis grown in University of Washington, Seatle, WA, United States - 4-19-19 metaG | ecosystem: Host-associated > Plants > Roots > Rhizosphere...
CGTAGCTGCACCAGTTGCACAGAAAGCCGACGATGCGCGGCTGGAAGTTCTCGCTCATCACCATGCCTCCCCGAGCAGACCGGCCAGCTCGTGATAGATCTGGCGGTCGGTAAAGTGTTGCAGTTCGATGGCCGTGGCCCGGCAGGTGGCCACGCAGGTGCCACAGCCCTTGCACGTCGTCGCGTTGACCACGGCCTTGTTGCGTTTTGGATCGATCTCGATGGCTTGGTAGGCGCAGACCTCGACGCACATCCCGCAGGCCGTGCACATCTCGGGTCGCACCAGCGCAACCGAAGGATCGATTTCGACCTCGCCGCGGGCCATGAAGCGCATGGCCGCCGCGGCCGAGCCCGACGCCTGCGCCACCGTATCCGGAATGTCCTTGGGTCCCTGGCAGGTGCCGGCCAGGAACACGCCGTCGGTGGGTGTTTCCACGGGCGCCAGCTTGGGGTGTTTCTCGGCGAAGAAGCCATCCGGGCTGCGCGGGATGCGCAGCATCTCGGACACCTGCTTGGCCCCTTGGGCCGGACCCATGGCAGTGGCAAGGATGATCATGTCGACCGGAACGCGCAGCAGCTTGCCGAGAGTCGTCTCTTCCGCCACGACGATCATCGAGCCCGCGGGCGCGTCGGCGTCAACCTCAGTCGGCGCCAGCACCTGACCGGCCTTGCCGCGTACGAAGCGCGTCCCTTCGTGCATGACCCGGTGATAGAACTCCTCGTAGCCTTTTCCGAACGCGCGCATGTCGATGTAGAATTCGTACACCCGCGCCGTGGTCTTCTCGCGCAGCAGGTGCGCGAACTTGAGCGAGTACATGCAGCACACGCGCGAGCAGTGCTTGCAGTAGTTCTCGTCGCGCGAGCCGATGCAGTGAAGAATGCCGACCGCAGCCGGCGCCTGGCCATCCTTCTTGACGATCTTGCCACTGGTGGGGCCCATGGCGTTGCACAGCCGCTCGAATTCCAGGCCCGTGTACACATTGGGGAAGCGGCCGTAGCCCCATTGTTTGAACTGGCTGGGGTCGACCAGATCGTAGCCGGTGGCCACGATGATGGTGCCGACTTCCAACTCGCGGATGCTGTCCTGATCGTTCATCACAATGGCGCCCGGTTCGCAGAATTTTTCGCACACCCCGCACTTGCCGCGCACAAAGAAGTTGCAGTGCTTGCGGTCGATGACCGGCTTGTTGGGCACGGCCTGCGGGAACATGGTGTAGATGGCGGGCCGGAAGGAGATCTTCTCGTCGAATTCCGAGGGAACCTTCTTCACCGGGCACTTGGTAATGCAGATGCCGCAGCCGGTACACTTGGAGTTGTCCACGCAGGTGGCCTTGCGTCGCACCTTGACCTTGAACTGGCCCACGCTGCCGCGCACTTCTTCTACTTCGTGATAGGTCAGCAGTTCGATGTTCGGGTGCTGGGCCACCTGGACCATCTTGGGCGTCAAGATGCAGGCCGAGCAATCCAGCGTAGGGAAGGTCTTGTCCAGCTCAGCCATGTGGCCGCCGATCGACTGATTGCGCTCGACCAGGTGAACCTTGTAGCCCGCCTCCGCGATGTCGAGGGCCGCCTGAATCCCGGCGATGCCGCCGCCAATGATGAGCGTACTTGGCTTGACCTTGGCGCGGCCCGGCTGCAGCGGCCGCATCCAGCGCGCGCGCCTGACCGTGGCGCGCACGATGGCCAGGGCCTTGTTGGTGGCTTCGGTGCGGTCCTTGGTCACCCAGGAGCACTGCTCGCGAATGTTGGCCATCAGCATGAGGAAGGGATTGAGCCCGGCCTGGGCGCAGGCGCGGCGGAAGGTCGGCTCGTGCATGCGCGGCGAGCACGCGGCCACCACCACGCGGTTCAGCCCAAACTCGGCGATGTCCTTCTTGATGAGTTCCTGGCCCGGGTCCGAGCACATGAACTTATACTCGCGTGACACCACCACGCCGGCCTCGCCGGCCATTTCTTTGGCCAGCATCTCGACATCCACCGTGCCGGAGATGTTGGTGCCGCAGTGACAGACGTAAACCCCGACTGCAGCTTGTCCGTCTTTGCTCATGTCAAACTCCCACCGAGCGTGCCAGCAGCTCGCCTAGATCGACGACTTCAAGCGTGTCTTGCTTGCCCACTGTTCCCAGGCTGTCAGTCAGCATGAGCACGCAGTACGGGCAGGCGGTGGCCAGCGCTTGCGCCCCCTGCGCGCAGGCATCATTGATTCTCTGCACGCTGAAGCGTTCGGCGACCGGCGTGTCGGACCACATGCGTCCGCCGCCGCCGCCGCAGCACAGGCTGTCCTCGTGGTGGCGCGACAGCTCGACCAGTTCCAGTCCCGGGATCGCCTTGAGCACTTCGCGAGGCGCATCGTAGATCCCGTTGTGCCGGCCGAGGTAGCATGGATCGTGATAGGCCACGCGCGCCTTGACCGGCTTCTCCGGCTTGAGCCGCCCGTCGCGGATCAGGTCGCGCAGCAACTCCGCCACGTGGATGACTTGCACGCCCTTGAGTCCTTCGTAGTTCTTCTTGAAATTCTCCAGGCAGTGCGGCGAGGTCACAACGATCTTTTTCGGATTCTTTGCGCGAATCTGCGCCGTATTCCCGTCGCGCAGCGACTCGAACACGTCCTTGCGGCCGCCTTTGTGCGCCGGATCGCCGCAGCACTTCTCGTCGTTGCCGAGGCTGCCCCATTTCACGCCCGCCTTCTCCAACAGGCGCACCAGGGTCCGCTGCGCCTTGATGTTGCGCGGATCGTACGCGTGCGTGCAGCATGTGTAGAGCAGGATCTCGCTCTCTTGCGTGTGCGGCCGCAGCCCCACTTCCGAAGCCCAAGCCGAGCGCTTGTCCGGATCGCCGGCCCAAGGGTTGCCGTTGCCTTCCAGGCCCGACAGGGCCGATTGCAGAAGCGGCGGCAAAGTGCCGGCCTCGCCCATGATGTTGCGAATGCTGCGCACGATGTCCACGGTCTTCACGCCGCGCGGACAGCGATCCAGGCACATCCCGCAGGTGGTGCAGAACCATAGATCTTCGCCTTCGTAGCCCTCGATGCCGAACTGGGCCAGCCGGATCAAGTTGCGCAGGCGGAAATCGCGAAAATCGCCCCACGGGCACACTGACGAGCAGGTGCCGCACTGGTAGCACTCGTCGAGGGCCTGACCGCCGTATTCGACGATCATGTCCACGACATCCATGAAGGGTGCGGTTGATTTCATGCCGGCAACACTTTCGAAAACGGTTCAGGGCGAAAGGCGCAGAGGCTTACCACCGCCCGACGTCCGTGCGACGATCTTTGGCTCAGCGACGACGCTCCGCGAACGTCCCCGCGTGACGCAAGATCTGTGGGGACAGTCAGGTAGGGAAGTCGGAGAGCAAGGAAACACATGCAACCTAACGTTCGGAATATAGCATCGTGAACCTGAGAAACTAGCCAAATGCGGTCCGATTTCCCATTGTGCGTATGATTCACAGCGCTTTGTAGGGCGACAATCGAGCGGCGTGTTCTTGGCGCGTCGTGGTGTTTGGCGCCGCAACCCTGTGACCGACCTGAAGACGAGATCGAAGGGTCGTCCAGAAGTTGCTCGTCAGCGGGCTGTGCCTGATGCATAATCGGACCTCCGTGTACCTCTTTCGACAAGTCGACTACGCCATCCGCTGCCTCGTCTACCTGACCCGCACACGCGACCGCCTGGCGACCAAGAGCGAGATCGCGAAAGCGACCTCGGCGCCGGATCTCTTCGTCGCGAAGATTCTGCAGCAGCTGGTGCGCGCGGGGTTGGTGGCGTCCACCCGGGGCGTGCATGGCGGCTTCGTGCTGAAGCGGGATCCGGCCTCACTTTCGCTCCTTGATGTCATCGAAATCACGCAGGCCAGGGTGGCGCCGCGTCCCTGCGTTCTCGATCCGCGCGCCTGCCCGTTTCGCGACACCTGCCCGGTGCATCCCGTGTGGGTGAAGATTCATCGCGCGACCGAGCGCGAACTGCGCAAGGTCAACTTCGCGGCGCTGGCTCGTCAAGCGACCCGGTTGCGCGGGCGACGCACGTCGCGCACGGCCGCGGCCGCGGCCGCTTACTGAACCCCTTTCCGTCCTGGGTGGGAGCATGAAGATACACGAGTACCAAGCCAAACAATTGCTGGGCCGGCACGGTCTGCCCGTACCCCTGGGAATCCCGGTTCTGAACGGTGGCGCTTTGGATCAGGCCGTTCAAGACATCATCGCCATGAGCAAGAGCCAGACGGTGGTCGTCAAGGCTCAGATTCACGCCGGCGGCCGCGGCAAGGGCGGCGGGGTCAAGGTGGTCAAAGGTGCCGAGGCGGCGCGACAGGTGGCCAGCCAGATCCTGGGCATGCGCCTTATCACCCATCAGACCGGTCCCGAGGGCCGCGTGGTCAATCGCCTGCTTATCGAAGAGGGTGTATCCATCGCACGCGAGCTGTACGCGGGCATTCTGGTCGACCGCGGGTGCGGCCGTGTGGTGGTCATGGCGTCGGCAGCGGGCGGGATGGAGATCGAGGAGGTAGCCGCGCGCACGCCCGAGGCCATCGTGAAGGAACATGTCGATCCGGCCTTGGGCTTGGCGCCCTTTCAGGCGCGCAAGTTGAGCTACGCGCTGGGCTTGACCGGCACCGCGGCCCGCAATGCCACGTCGTTCTTGCAGAAGCTCTACCAGGCCTTTGTGGCGCTCGATGCCTCGCTGGTCGAGGTGAACCCGCTGGTGGTGACCAGCGACGAGCGCGTGCTGGCGCTCGATTGCAAGATGACCTTCGACGACAACGCCCTGGATCGCCACCCCGAGGTCGCGGCCTTGCGCGATCTCGACGAAGAAGACCCGAGTGAGACCGAGGCGCGCGGCCACGATCTCAACTTCATCAAGCTCGACGGCAGCATCGGGTGCATGGTCAACGGCGCCGGTCTGGCCATGGCGACCATGGACATTATCAAGCACTTTGGCGCGTCGCCGGCCAACTTCCTCGACGTGGGCGGCGGGGCGACCCAACAAAAGGTGACCGCGGCCTTCAAGATCCTGACCGCGGACAAGGACGTGCGTGGCATCTTCGTCAACATCTTTGGCGGCATCATGAAGTGCGACGTGATCGCGGCGGGCGTGGTGGGCGCGGTGGCCGAAGTCGGGCTGCGCGTCCCGCTGGTGGTGCGCCTGGCTGGCACCAACGTGGAACAAGGAACCAAGATCCTGGCTGAATCCGGCCTGCCCATCACCACGGCCAGCGACATGGCCGACGGTGCGCGCAAGGTGGTCGCCTTGGTCAAGGGACAGGTGAGCTGACCATGGCAATCCTCGCTGACAGCAAGACGCGCGTGGTGGTCCAGGGCTTGACCGGTGCGGCCGGGACTTTCCACGCCAAGCAGATGCGCGAATACGGCACTCCGATCGTGGGCGGCGTGACCCCGGGCAAGGGCGGCACCGTGCACGAGGGCTTTCCTGTTTTCGACACCGTCGCGCAGGCGGTGGCCAAGACAGGTGCCAACACCAGCGTGATCTTCGTGCCGCCGCCGGGTGGCGCCGACGCGATTCTGGAGGCGGCCCAAGCGGGTATCGAACTCATCGTGTGCATCACCGAGGGCATTCCGGTCCTCGACATGGTTCGCGCCAAGCGGGCGCTTGATTCCTCGCTCTGCAATCTGGTCGGCCCCAACTGCCCCGGCGTGATCACGCCGGGTGCGGCCAAACTGGGCATCATGCCCGGCTACATTCACAAGCCAGGCTCCATCGGCATCGTCTCGCGCTCGGGCACGCTGACCTATGAAGCGGCCTTCCAGATCACCGAGTTGGGACTGGGACAAAGCACAGCCGTCGGGATCGGCGGCGATCCAGTCAAAGGCATGGACTTCATCGACTGCCTGTCGCTGTTCGAAGAGGATCCGCAGACGAAAGCCGTACTGCTCATCGGCGAGATTGGCGGCGCCTCAGAAGAAGAAGCCGCAGCCTTCATCAAGGCCAACATGAAGAAGCCGGTCGCGGCCTTCGTCGCCGGCGTGACCGCGCCGCCCGGCCGCCGCATGGGCCACGCTGGCGCCATCATCAGCGGCGGCAAAGGCCTGGCCTCCGACAAGATCGCGGTCTTGCGCGAAGCCGGCATCGCCATCGCCCCCACGCCCGCCGATCTGGGCACCACGGTCGCGAAGTTGCTCTCCTGACCCGGTGTGGTGCGCGAGGGTTCCCGTTGCTCGCAGCCCGGCCCCCCGGGGCGAACATTCTGTTATCATAATTGGCCGGCGCCCGTGGGGGAGGCTATGCAAGGAAGACAATGATGAGAACGCTTGGGTTGCTGATGTGTTGCCTGCTGGCAGGTCAAGCTGCCCAGGCACAGGAATCTGGGATGGACCCTCGGGTGGGCGAGGCGAAGACAGCCTGCTCGGCCGGCGACGTTCAGAAGGGCGTTCGCTTGCTGGCCGAGTTGTACACCGCCACCAATGACCCCATCTGGGTGTTCAACCAGGGGCGCTGCTATCACCAGAATTCCCAACTGCCCCAAGCCCTGACCCGGTTTAAGGAATTCTTGCGCAAGAGCAAGGGGGGCCCCGACGAGGATGTTCGGGACGCGCAGAACTACATCAACGAGATCGAAGCCGAAATGCAGAAGGATCGCGCGCCCTCCAAGCCCACGCCTGCTGCCGCAGAGAACGTGTCGACGCCGGCAACGCAGGTCACTGCCACCCTGCCCGAGCCGAAACCCGGGCGCAGTCTGCGCTACGCTGGCCTTGGTGTCGGCATTTTCGGGGCCGCGGCCCTGGCTACCGGCGTGGCATTCAGCCTGCTGGTGCAGCAGACGCAGAAGGATGTTGAGAACCAGACCAAGAGCGGCGTGGTCGACTCGTCCACCATCAGTGGAAAGCTCTCGGACGGCGGCCGCTACGAAACTCTGCAATGGATTTCCTACGGGGTGGGAGCAGCGGCGGTGGTCGCTGGCGGCTTGCTGTATTGGACGGGGACCAGCTCAGATGCGCCTCGGTCCAGTTCAGCCAGCGTGTCGCCCCTGTTCATGACCAACGGTGCGGGCGCCAGCCTGCACATGGCGTTCTAGGTGCGCAGGGAGATGAAGATGAACCTGTCGCGAATGAAACTGATGTTATCCGCAGCGTGCGTGCTGGCATCGTGCACCTTCTCACCGCACGTGCCGAACGGAAGTGTCATCTGTCAGACGAGTGGTGACTGCCCGTCCGGGTATTCCTGTGAGTCCGTCGCGCAGTTGCATGGAGCAGTGAGCGTCTGCTGCAAGGACAAACTCTGCACCAGCAACCTGAGTCCGGACCAGATTGGGCAAATTGCGGCGAAGGCTGGGCTACCTGGGCCCGACGGTGGCCCTGCGGCGAGCGGCGCTGACGCGCGTGACGCCTTCGGGGTGGCGACAGGTGACGCATCAGTGACGCGGGATGGGCCGTTCGACGTTGTCCAAGGTGCGCTCGATGATGGTGGCGACAAGCGTACGGACTCGGCCCTGAGCGACGCGTCTCCAGATGTGCCTCAGGGAGCGACCCCCGATGCTCCTTACGGAGTGGACGCACATTTAGATCTCGGCACTGCCACGGGTGGGACGTCAGGTGCAGGCGGGACCACGAGCACAGGCGGAACGACCGGCGCAGGCGGCACGACGAGCGCGGGCGGAACCATCAATAATGGGGGAACGACGAGCGCAAGCGGCACGACGAGCGCCGGCGGAACGACGAGCGTGGGCGGGACCACGAGCGCGGGCGGAACCACCAGCTTAGGCGGAATCACCAGCGCGGGCGGCACCACCAGCTCAGGCGGAACTACCAGCTCAGGCGGAATCACCAGCGCGGGCGGCACCACCAGCTCAGGCGGAACTACCAGCTCAGGCGGAATCACCAGCTCAGGCGGAACGGATGCCGGCGTTCTGGGACCGGATGGCGGGATCCCGACGGGGTACCCCACGCCCACTGCAGAAATCCGCGCTGCGTGCCTCTCGGTCCAGCCGGCCGACGCTGGCGTCGCGGTCCAAACCGACGGTGGCACCTCGGTCAGCCCGGTCTGTCCCGGCGGCGGCCCGGGGCCAGTTTGCATCGAATGCCTCTTTGGAGGCGACACCTACAACAGCACGATGATCGCCACTCAGGCGGCGACTTCCGCGGCAGGAAACTACGCCGTCACCGTCACTCTCGGCGGCACCGCCGCTGGCGATACCTATGTCAGTGCGGAGTCGAACCGCGGCCTCTTGCAGTCGGCGTCCATCGCGGCGGGCCAATCTCTGACGTACGCGTTCGTGGTCAATGTCCGAGCTCTAGAGGGACAGCCGGTGATCTCAACCGCGGCGGGTGGCTATCCCGGACTGGATCTGTTCTTCTCCGGCACGAATCCGCAGGTTTCTGCGATCGGATACGGTTTGGTCACGGCAGCCACCAAGCCGATCATGGTCTACATCGCCAGCGACTCCACGGCGTGCGACCAGACCAATCCAGGCTTCGCCGGTTGGGGGCAGATGCTTCCTGAATTTTTCGCGCCTCCGGTCGGGATTGCCAATTACGCCAATAGCGGCGATGGCTCCGCCATCTTCTACTCAACTCCGGGTCTTTGGAGCGCCATCAAACAGCAGTGGACCCCGGGCGACTGGGTGCTTGTCCAGTTTGGGCACAACGACAAGGGAGTAGCAGACACGACCGTGCAGGCGAACCTCGAGCGATATGTGGCCGACGCACAAGCCGCGAGTGTCAACGCAATTCTGATCTCGCCTCCTGCGCGAGCAACTTTCAACGCCGATGGGACGGTGGCCGACCAATCCAGCCTTCATGCAGTAGCGGCGGCTGACGCCGCGACGAACAAGGGCGTGCCCTTCATCGACCTCACGGCTTCTTCGAGCGCCTGGTACTACCAGCTCGGCCCCAGTGGCTGGCAGCAATATCATGCGGGGGACGCAACGAACGCCAACCTCGCGGGCGCCGAGAAGCTCGCGGGCTTGGTTGCGAAGGCGATAAGAGACCAGGGTATCGGTCTTGCCCCGTACCTTCGCTAGCCAGAGCTAGAACTTCTCGCGCCGGATGACCTTCGGGCCTGCAGGGGGAGACGGCGGCGTGCTCTGGGGCGGCGGCTCCGCGGGCTTGGGGGCGACGACCGGTGCCACCGGCGCGGGACGATAGGAATCCATCGGCTCGGGATTGTGGCGCTCAAGCCGCCCGCTCGACTTCTTCTTCGCGCGCTCGCGCTTGGACGAGGGGATGTTCTTTGCCGCGGGCTCGCTGCTCTCGTGGCCGGCCACCGCCCGATTGTCTACCCGCTCGGGGAGCTTGGGCTCGGCCGGCGGCGGAACCGGCACAGGTGGCGGCGCGATCGGCGGCGGCAACGGTTGGGCAGCCGCGACCGCGCTCTTTTCCTGCCGCTGGCCATCGAGGCTGGGCGCGGCGGGGCGACCCGAGAGTTTCAATCCAACGCCAACCGCCAGCGCGCACAGGGCAAGGGCACCCACGCCGACCAAGACGATTCGTCGACCGCCCCGTCCGGCTGGAGCATCCTGGCTGGCCGTGCGCACTTGACCAACGATGGACGACAGTGTCGTGGGCGCGAAGTCGCCAATGCTGGACAAGAGGGCCGAGCGGCCGGAGGTGGCGCTGGGCACGACCGAGCCCCAGTCGCGCCTGACCACGGGCTGCTCTTCTAGGATGCGCGTCGGCCGCTGGTCCTCCGTCAACAAGCGGAAAAACTCCTCCATCGTCTGGATGCGATCCTTGGAGTCCTTTTCCAGGGCCTTCAGCACCACGGCTTCTAGATGGGCTGAGACATCAGGACGAATTGAACGCAGCGGTTTGGGCGCGACGGTGATGTGCTGGAGAAACAGATCGCCAAAGCTTTGCCCCACAAACGGCGGCTGCCCACACAGCATCTCGTGCAGGATGATGCCGAGGGCGTAGATGTCAGCGCGATGATCAATCTCCGTCGTCTTGCCCATGCACTGCTCAGGGGACATGTAGGCGGGCGTGCCCATGAGGGCGCCCACCCCAGTCCGCGGCGTTCCGGGGGCAAACTCGGGCCGCAGTTTCGCGATGCCGAAATCGAGGACCTTGATGCGTTCTTGCCCCGAATTCTGCGCATCGGGCACGATGAAAAGATTGTCCGGCTTGAGATCGCGATGAACGATGGAAACCGCGTGGGCGGCGGTCAGCGCCGAAGCCGTCTGGCGTGCATACTTGCACGCCTCGCCGACCGGCAGGCGCTGCACACGGCGCAGTCGCGCCGCCAGGCTCTCGCCTTCGAGAAACTCCATCATCATGTAGGGCACTCCCTCGGGCAGGAGGCCGACGTCGATGATGTCGATGATGTTGGGGTGATGGATGGCGTTGGCCGCGCGCGCCTCATTCAAGAACCGCTGCACCAGCTCCGTGTTGGCGGCCAACTCAGGTTTGAGAACCTTCACCGCCGCCTTGCGGCCAAGCAACGGGTGCTCCGCCAGATAAACCGCCCCCATGCCGCCCTCACCGAGAAGGAGCTTCAGCTCGTAGTTATTGACCTTATGTCCGATCACTTGCTGTGAATGCGCCCTTTGGGAAGGGTACCAGAATCAGAGCCGGCCCAGCCAGATAGGTGAGACGCCCATGCTAGACGTAGTCAAGCAGCGCGTCGAGCGAACCAGGACGGCCCGAGTCCCCCATGAGCGCGAGCGGCCTGCTTTCCGCCTTCCAACGTGCCGCCCACGAACTCGCGCACCCTCATGCCCATCGACCCGCTAGTCGCGCCCCGGCCTGCCCGGCGGCCCCGAGTTTCCCTCCAAGCCGTGGTCAGTGTCCCTCATGCGGCCGGTAGTCCTCGACCAAAGCCTCCATCGCGGCCCAGATGTGCGAGACATCGTTGGCGTAGACCAGCAGGTCGCGTTTGGCACCGCGAATGTCGGCGACGTGGCGGGCAAGTTCCGCTTCCTTGCAGAAGCCCAGTCGCTCGAAGGTCTTGCGTGCGGCCACCTGGCTCTCGACGAAGTACGCCACCATCTTTTCCAGGCCCAGGTCGATGGCCAGCTTCACCAGCCCAGCGGCCAGCGCGTAGCCCACGCCCTTGCCTCGCTGGTTGGGCGCCACGTTTAGGCGGATCTCACCGACGTGGCGGCTCCAGCCGTGCAGGTTCCGATTCAGCGTGGCCTCGCCGCAGATGTGACCGTCGGCGCGCGCCACCAGGCTGGTGGCTGCACCCGACTCCAGCTTGGCGAGAAAACGCGCCAACCAGCCGGGCGTGGTCACGTCGTCCTGCAGGACCAGGCGGTCTTCATCGCTGAGCGAGCGGTAGAAAGCCAGCAGCCCGGGCCCGTCGGCGGCGCTGGCCTGAGAGATCTCGACGCTGGATCCGTCCTTCAGTGTGGCGACACGCGGAAACCCGTCCCTCTCCATGATGTACTCCTCAGGCTTGCGTGACCAGACCTCGTCCGTACTCGTAGCCCTTCATCAGCGCTTTCAGGTTCAGGCTCTCGGTGCCCTTGGGCACCGAATCCACAACCGCTTTCTCCACGGCGTCGATGGACAGCAGATTCGTCGCCCCGGTGAAGAAACCCGCCATCACGATGTTAAGCACCAGCCGCCGGCCCAGCTCCTCGGCAAAACGCGTGGCGGGAATGCCCAGCGAGCGCGCCGTGCTGGGGAGTTTGCCTTCTGGCTGCACCAGCTCGTTCTCGTACAACACCAGACCGTCGGGCTTGAGCTGCGGCGCGAACTGCACGAACGCATCCTGTGACAGCAGCACCAGAATGTCAGGGTGTCGCACGTAGGGATAACCGATGGCCTCGTCAGCCACGATGACTTGGGCGCTGCACGCGCTGCCGCGCGCTTCGGGTCCGAACGCCTGGATCAGGGCCGCGTGCCGGCCACTGTAGATGGCGGCCGCCTTTCCGATGATCGAGCCGCACAGGATGATGCCCTGGCCGCCCAGTCCGCCGACGCGAATCTCCGTCCTAGCCATTTCCGCCTCCCCAGGGCGTGTACTCGCTGCCCAAGACCTTGCCAAAGTGTTCGTTCATGGCGTCCAGCCAGGTGGGGCGTTCGCGGTCCACGAACTTGCCCACCACGATGGGGCCGTTGAAGGTCAGCCCCACCTCTTTGGTGTCGGCGCCGTGCTTGATCACGCTATTTTCCTTGTAGAACTTCAACTCGTCGGCGCCGTCGCCACGTTTGTTGCGGCGCTGGTACAACGTCGGGCAGGGCGACAGCGCTTCGATGAACACGAAGCCCTTCTTCTTCAATCCCTCCAGCATGGCCTTGGCCAGCTGGCGAACATGGAACACCGTCCAGCGCGCAACATAGGTGGCGCCGCAGGCGTCGGCCAAGAACGGTAGGCTGAACGGGGCTTCGAAGTTGCCGAACGGCATGGTGGTCTGCTTGGCGCCGAGCGGGGTGGTGGGCGCCACCTGTCCGCCGGTCATGCCGTAGGTGAAGTTGTTCACGCAGACCACCATGAGGTCCATGTTGCGACGGGCGGCGTGCATCAGGTGGTTGCCGCCGATGGCGGTCAGATCGCCGTCGCCGGAGTAGACGACGACTTTGAGTTTGGGATTGGCCAGCTTGAGCCCCGTGGCAAAGGGAATCGCGCGGCCGTGCGTGGTGTGGAACGAGTCCAGGTTCATGTAGCCCGCCACGCGGCCGGTGCAGCCGATGCCCGACACGATGGCGATCTCGTCCAGGTTCATGCCTGATTCGGTGAGCGCGCGGGTGAAGCAGTTGACCGTGGTGCCGATGCCGCAACTTGGGCACCAGATGTGTGGGATGCGCTCCTGGCGCAGGTAGGGCATCACCGGGTTTATGCTGTCGATGTCGCGCAAGAGAGTGTCGTCGCTCATCGGCCCGCCTCCAAGATCGCGGCCACGATTGTCTCCGGCTCGTGTACCGAACCGCCCGCGTGCGGAAGGCTGACCACGCGGGCCGCGCCGGCCACCGCGCGTTCAATCTCCAGAACCATTTGTCCCATGTTCAATTCAGGCATGATGAAAGTCTTGACCGTCTTGGCCAGCTCGCGCATGCGGTTGGCCGGGAATGGCCAGGCCACCACCAGGCGCAGGTGGCCAACTTTCGCGCCTCGCTTGCGCGCTTCCTCGACGGCGGACATCGCGATTCGCGATGTGATGCCGTAGGAGACCACCACCACGTCGGCGCCCTCGACGCCGTCCTCACGCACATCCATGATCTTGTCGGCGTTGTCGCGAATCTTGCCCAGCAACCGCCGCACCAGCTTGTCCTGCGCGACCGCGTTCATGGCCGGGTAGCCACGCTCGTCGTGAGTCAGCCCGGTCACGTGAATACGGTAGCCCGCGCCGGCCTTGGTCATCTCAGGCACAGGATCGTCGGCGGTGGTGGCAAATGCGCGATATTCGTCCTTGGGCTTGTGGGTCCACTTGCGCGGCACCACCTTGATCTCAGAGGCGGGCGGGATGGCCACGCGCTCGACCATGTGCCCCACCACCTCGTCCATCATGAACATCACCGGGCAGCGGTAGATCTCGGACAGATTGAACGCCTTGATCATCAGGTCGAAGCATTCCTGAGGCGAGTTGGGCACGATGGCGATGATTTCGTAGTCGCCGTGGCTGCCCCACTTGGCCTGCATCATGTCGGCTTGGCCGGGCAAGGTGGGCAATCCCGTGGAGGGACCACCGCGCTGAACGTCGACCCACACACCCGGGCATTCGGTGATGGCGGCCAGGCCGATGTGCTCCATCATGAGAGAGAAGCCTGGGCCAGAGGTCACGCTGAGCGATTTCTGTCCGCCCCACACGGCGCCCTGAACGGCGATGCTGGAGGCCAGCTCGTCCTCCATCTGGATGAAGATTCCGCCCACCGTGGGAATGCGCGAGGCGAAGCGTTCCACCACCTCGGTCGACGGCGTGATGGGATAGCCGGCGACGAAACGACACCCGGCTGCCAGCGCGCCTTCGCAAGCGGCGTGGTCGCCATCCATGAAATGAATGCCGGTCAGCACGCCCTTGGGGTCAGCGGGCTCGGGCTCTTGCACCTTGGGCGCGGCGGTCACCTTGGGCGCAGGGACAGCCGTCGCGGGCGAGCCCTTGGCCTGGCGTGCGTCGATATCTTTCCAGCGCTCACCGTAGATGGCGAAGTCGGGGCAGTACAAGCCGCACAGGTCGCAGCCGCTGCAGTCCGCGGGCCGGGCCAGGATGGGAAAATGGTACCCCTTGGCGTTGAAGTCCTTGGTGAACTCCAGGCAATCGGCGGGACAGAAGTCGATGCAGAACGAGCAGCCTTTGCAAATCTCGGGACGGACAAACGCCGTCCCTTTGCCCTGGCGCTCTGGGTTGCTCGGGTTCATGAACTCTCCTGCATGTCGCTATGAAGAATTAGCATGGGATCTGAATGGGAACGAGCAAATAAGGACTCCATCAGTCTTCTATATGTTGTTGCCAGCGCGGATGTGATAAAAACCATCGGATGTTCGGTCTTATCCCATTTTTCCGATCGACGATCGGAAAGAAGGTTCTGATGGCGGTGTCCGGGGTGTTCCTCTTTGCTTTTTGCGTTGAACACGTCACCGGGGCGCTGCTCTTCTTCAAAGGGCCAGGCACCATCAACGGGTACGGCCACCTGCTGCACTACTCGGCGGCCTTGGTCTGGTCGTTTCGTGTCGGCCTGATCTTCGCGGCTTCCGTGCACATCATCTTCGCGACTCAGCTCTATCTTCAGGAACGTGCGGCTCGGCCCCAGGGCTACCGAAACCGGCGCTACCTGCGGGCCAGCTATGCGGCGCGCACCATGAAGTATTCGGGACCGTTCTTGTTGGCCTTCGTGATCTTTCATCTGGCCCACCTGACCTGGGGCTACAACGTGGTGCCTGGTCCGTTCATCGAGGGCGACATCTACGCCAATATGGTCAACGGGTTTCAAACCGGCTGGGTGGCCTTGGTCTATGTGGTCGCGGTGAGTTTGCTGGGGCTGCACCTTCTGCACGGTGCGCACAGCATGTTCGAATCGCTCGGGCTGCGCCACCGTCGGGTGGAATCGTTGCTCTTTGGCTTCGCCCGCGTCGCCGCCATCGTGATTGCGGTGGGTCTGGCCCTGGCTCCAGCGGCCGTGTTTTTTCGCATGATCGGGGGCTAAGGACAATGGAACTCAAAGCCAACCTTCCCTCTGGGCCGCTTGCCACCGCGTGGGAGCGCCACCGTTTCGAGCTCAAGCTGGTCAACCCGGCCAACAAGCGGCGCTACCAGATCATCGTCGTGGGCTCGGGCCTGGCCGGCGCCTCAGCGGCCGCGTCGCTGGGCGAGCTGGGCTACAACGTGCGCTGCTTCTGCTACCAGGACAGTCCGCGCCGCGCGCACAGCATCGCCGCGCAAGGGGGAATCAACGCCGCCAAGAACTACCAGAACGACGGCGACAGCGTGCAGCGCCTGTTCTACGACACCATCAAGGGCGGGGACTTCCGCGCGCGCGAGCACAACGTCTATCGCCTGGCCGAGATCTCGAATCACATCATCGACCAGTGCGCAGCCCAGGGCGTTCCCTTTGCACGCGAGTACGGCGGACAGCTCGCCAACCGTTCCTTTGGCGGGGCGCAGGTGTCGCGCACTTTCTATGCCCGCGGTCAGACCGGCCAGCAGCTCCTCTTGGGCGCTTACCAGGCGCTGTCGCGCCAGATCGCCACGGGCCAGGTCAAGATGTTCCCGCGCACCGAGATGCTGGACCTGGTGGTCGTCGACGGGCGCGCCTGCGGCATCGTGACCCGCGACTTGGTGTCCGGCGCGATCGAGACCCACGCCGCCGACGCCGTCATCCTGGCTACTGGCGGCTACGGCAACGTCTTTTACCTGTCGACCAATGCCAAGGGCTGCAACGTCACCGCCACCTGGCGCGCGCACAAGCGCGGCGCCGGATTCGCCAACCCGTGCTTCACTCAGATCCATCCCACCTGCATCCCGGTGACCGGCGATCACCAGTCCAAGCTCACGCTCATGAGCGAATCGTTGCGCAACGACGGGCGCGTGTGGGTTCCGCTCCGCGCTGGCGACCAGCGGCCGCCCGGCAAGATCCCGGAGGCCGAGCGCGACTACTATCTGGAACGCCGCTATCCCAGCTTCGGCAATCTGGTTCCGCGCGACGTGGCCAGCCGCGCGGCCAAGGCTGTGTGCGACGAGAACCGCGGCGTCGGGCCCGGAGGCCGCGGCGTGTTTCTGGATTTCTCCGACGCCATTTCACGCCAGGGCGAGGCCGTGGTGCGCGAGCGCTACGGCAATCTCTTCGACATGTACGAACGGATCACCGCGGAGAACCCCTACAAGGTTCCCATGCGCATCTACCCGGCCGTGCACTACACCATGGGCGGGCTGTGGGTCGACTACAACCTGATGAGCACCATCGCTGGCCTGTTCGTGGCGGGCGAGGCGAATTTTTCTGACCACGGGGCCAACCGCCTGGGCGCCTCGGCGCTGATGCAGGGCCTGGCTGACGGCTACTTCGTCCTCCCGTACACCATCGGCAGCTACCTGGCCGCAAGCAAGGCCGGGGCGATGTCGACCGACAAGCCGGAATTCGCTGCGGCCAAGGCGCAGGTCAACGAGCGGACCAATCGACTGCTCGCCCGCAAGGGCAAGCGAACCGCGACTTCATTTCATCGCGAGCTGGGCAAGTTGCTATGGGAAAATTGCGGGATGGCGCGCACGGCGGCCGGTTTGAAAGAAGCCCTGGCGCGTATCCCCGAGCTGCGCGAACAGTTCTGGCGCGAGGTGATGGTGCCGGGCGGGCACGAGGAGTTGAATCAGTCGCTGGAAAGCGCGGGCCGCGTGGGCGATTTTCTCGAATTCGCCGAGCTACTGTGCCGGGACGCCTTGCTACGCGAGGAATCCTGTGGCGGACACTTTCGCCAGGAGCACCAAACCCCGGACGGCGAAGCCCGGCGCGACGACGAACACTTCGCCCATGTGGCGGTGTGGGAGCACAAAGGCGAGGGCCAAGAACCCGTTCGCCACACCGAGCCGCTCAGCTTCGAAAACATCCACCTCGCGCAGCGGAGCTACAAGTGACCATGAATCTCGTGCTGATGGTCTGGCGGCAGGAGAATGCGCGCGCGCACGGCCACATGCAAAGGATCGAGGCCAAGGACATCAGCCCCGACATGTCCTTTCTGGAGATGCTCGATGTGGTCAACGAACGCCTGACCGTGGCCGGCCAGATACCCATCACTTTCGATCACGATTGTCGCGAAGGGATCTGCGGTTCTTGCGGGGTCGTGATCAACGGCGTTCCGCACGGCCCGCAACCCGGCACCACGACCTGCCAGCTGCACATGCGCCATTTCCGCGACGGCCAGGTCATCGTCATCGAGCCCTTCCGCGCGCGCGCCTTCCCGGTGATTCGCGATCTCATGGTCGACCGCGGCGCCTTTGATCGCGTGATCGCGGCCGGCGGGTTCGTCACTTCGCCCACCGGCAGCGCGCCTGACGGCAATGCCATCCTGGTTTCCAAGGGCGCGGCAGACGCTGCTATGGATGCGGCCGCCTGCATCGGGTGCGGGGCATGCGTGGCCGCCTGCCCTAACGCCTCGGCCATGCTTTTCGTGGGTGCCAAGGTTTCGCACCTGGGCCTGCTGCCCCAGGGCCAGCCGGAACGCTGGTCGCGCGTGCACGCCATGGTGGCGGCCATGGACGCCGAGGGCTTCGGCGGCTGCACCAACTTCCTCGAATGCACGGCCGTGTGTCCCAAGAACGTGTCGCCCGATTTCATCGGCCGGCTCAACCGCGACCTGATCGGTGCCGTATTTCTGGCCCGGCCGCGGGTGGCCAGCACCGAAGCTGGCTAGGACCAGGCTTTGGTTCTTGCGCGGAAACGCAAGAAATGCGGAATTTCCTGAGACTGCGTGGCTCCGTGGACATCCAATAGGCAAGCAGCAAGCACCGAAGAATCAAAACCAACAGGGGGCCCCATGACACCGTGTATCCAGTGCAAGTTCGAGCTTGCGCCCGATTTTCGCTTCTGCCCGCGTTGCGGTATCCCGTCGTCTAAGGATATTCCTGACCAGTACCTGCTGGCGAGAAAGGCCATGGAAGGGCGCATGGAGGGAGGCCCGGTTGGGCCTGCCATCGAGACCCTGCTAAAGGCCTACGCGCTTGGGCTGCGCGACGCCCACGTTCTGTGCGGTCTGGGGATTCTCTACTATCGCCTCGGCGATATCGGGAAGGCGACCAAGTACCTGGAAGAGGCCATCGCGCTAAAGCCGAATTTCCCCGAGGCACTCTACGACCTGGCGCTCACCTACTATCGCGGCGGCCAGATTCACAAGACCATCGCAACGATGGAGCGGTGCTTGAAGTTGAGCCCCGACTATGCGGCGGCTCATTATTGGATTGGCATCGCCAACTACCATCTGGGGCGCCAACAGAAGGCTATCGAATCCTTCTTGCGCGTGGTCGAGCTCAACCCGGCGGCCAGGGTCGCCAACTATCACTTGGGCGTGAACTTCGCGTCGCTAGGCCAGTACGACAAGGCCATCGCCAACTTCAAGCTGGTGGTGGAGAACTGCCCCGAGGACGAGGCTGCGTTCTATCATCTGGGCATGGCCTACTATGAGTCGAACAAGATCCCGGAGGCCACCCAGGTCTTCAAGCACTGCGTGGAACTGGACCCCGGCGACCGGCGCGCGGCGCAGATGTTGGAGATGCTGACCAACGTTCCTGGCGTGTAGTTACGATTGCAGAGGCGGCTGCAACTGCGCCGCTGTGGTGCGCGCAAAGGCACGCACAGTTTCTTGGCCGGTCAGGGTGGAGATTTCGTCGATTGACCGCCTGGCCGGCGGGTGCGGAATCTGCCCGGTCAGCGCCCCATGTCCCAGCAGGCCGATGAACGAAAACAGGAAACGCTCGCGTTGCTCGTTGGGCAGAAAGTCCAGACAGCGCAGAATGGCGGCTGGCCTGACCTTGTCCCAGCGGCCAGGGTAGCCTTGATCGGCCAGCCACTGCCCAACGCTGAGCGCGGCGTCGACCAAGTCCTGGCGTTGTGCCTCGTCGGCGCCGACTGCCCCGGCGAGTTCATCGGCCAAGGTCTTGGCCACGATTCGCGGCGGTGCCACTTCGAACACGATGCCGGAAGATGGCGTGCGCCTGCGGAACGGAATGAATTGGGAACGGATTCGGCGGCGTTTCTTGCACATGCCTTGGTTGTCGGACGCCGTCAGCGAAAGTTGTGTGTTTTGGGGCTCTCGAGGCGGTTCCGGAATCTCCAAGTCATGGCAGATCTTGCTGGCGAGATGCTCATTGATTTCGCTGTGGCGTGGGACAGTTGAAGATCTTCCCTTGCCTGCGACACGGGCTGGCCAGCCAGCGCGATCAGCCGTCCGAATTTCCAGACAAGCCGTAGCAATCGCAAGTGCTGCCTGCGGGCGCGGCTTGAGGTAGACTGTTTCCAGTCTGGCGAGCTGACAGCCAGCAAGAGAGGTCTTTGCCATGAAACTAGTCATGTCCTTGTTTGCCGTCGTCTCCCTCGCGTCGTTTCTGGGCTGCGCTTCCACCCAGCCTCCTCCGCCCCAGGGCCCGTCGCCCGAAGAGACCGCAGCCATGCAAGAGTTGAATCGCGAGACGCAGAACCCACCGCCCGCACCCCAGCAGCCGCAGGAGTAGCCACTCCCCCTTCGGGGACTGCCCGCCACCCTACCCGCCCCGCGCGCTTCACGCGCGCCCTCGCCGGGCAGGGTCACGCGGCCTTGACGGACTTCACCTTGAGCCGCGGTCCGGTCATGGCCAGGGACAGGGCCGTTCGGTCGATGGACCCGTCAATCTCCACGCGTGCTCCATCACGGCGCAGGAGTGGATCGTTCCCCTCGACCTCGTAGCTGCTGCCGTCGTCTGCCAGCAACTGAAAATGTCCGCCCTCAAGGGCGTTGTGCTTGATCGTGCCGCGGAACTTAGCCATTGGCGGAAGTATAGCCCCTAACCGCGAAATGCCTGCGCGATGGGGTAGCGGCGGCCGGTACCAAAGGCCTTGCCAGTGATCTTGAGCCCAGGCGGAAGCTGGCGCCGCTTGTACTCCGACTGGCGCATCAGGCGCATGACGTCGGCGACCACGGCGGGATCAAAGCCTTCCTTGTGCAGGGCTTCGCTATCCAGACCGCGCTCGACGTGCGCTTCAAGGATGGCGTCCAGCACATCGTAGGGAGGCAGGCTGTCCTGGTCTTTCTGGTCGGGCCGCAGCTCGGCGGATGGCGGCTTGCTCAAGGTCGACTGCGGAATGACCGAACGCTCGGCGTTGATCTCGCCGGCAATCTTGTACACCAAGGTCTTGGGCACATCCGAGAGCACGGCCAGGCCGCCGCAGGTGTCGCCGTACAACGTACAGTAGCCGGTGGCGATCTCGCTCTTGTTTCCGGTCGAAAGCAGCAGCGCGCCCAGTTTGTTCGACAGGGCCATGAGGATGCCGCCGCGGATACGCGCCTGCAGATTCTCCTCGGTGACATCGGCAGGCCGGCCTGCAAAAGCTGGCGCCATCGCTTCGAGATACGCGGCGAACATGGGCTCGATAGAGATGGTGCGAAACTGGATGCCCAGCGCCGCAGCCAGCGACGCGGCGTCGCTGCGCGAGTGATCCGAGGAAAAGCGAGACGGCATGGACACGCCCAGGATGTTGGCCGGCCCCAGCGCGCGTGCGGCCAGACAGGCCACCACCGCCGAATCGATGCCGCCCGACAGCCCGACCAGCGCGCCGGTGAAGCCGCAGCGCCGAGCATAGTCGCGCGTCCCCAGCACCAAAGCATCCAGCGCCGAGCGCGCATCGGATTCCACAAGCGGTCTCACCGTGCCGCGACCGGAGTCCACATCGACCACTATCAGATCCGTGGCGTGCTCGGCCGCGCGCGCGATCACTTCGCCGCGCGCATCCAGGGCCAAACTCGATCCGTCGAAGAGCAGGTCATCCTGTCCGCCGACCTGATTGACGAACACCAACGGCCGCGCCCAGTGCCGGGCCACGTTGGCCAGCATGCGCGGCCGCAGGTGGCGCTTGTCCAGGGTGAAGGGCGACGCGGCAATGTTGATGAGCAGATCAGCGCCCGCAGCCACCAGCTTCTCGATGGGATCCTCGCGGTACAGGCGCCGCGGCCAGAAATCACCGTCGTTCCACATGTCCTCGCAGATCGAGATGCCCAGACGGCGGCCCGCGAACTCGACCGGCGACACAGAATGGGCCGGCTCGAAATAGCGCCATTCATCGAACACGTCGTAGGTTGGCAACAGCGACTTGCGCTGGACCGAGACAATGCGGCCCTGGTGGATGAGCGCCGCGGAGTTGGCGATGCGGCGACCCACCGGCGCCTTGGGCAGCGACTCGGGAAAACCGACGATCAATGCGGCCGACCCGCGCCCCACCCGCGCCACCAAGCGATCCAGGCTGCGCACGCCCGCCTGCACGAAAGCGTCGCGCTCCAACAAATCGCGCGGCGGATAGCCCGAGAGCGCCAGCTCGGGAAGTACCAAGAGATCGGCACCCGCTGCCTCGGCCGCGGCCAGAGCATCTTCGGCCAAGCGCAGGTTGCCGTCGAAGTCCCCCACCGTGGGATTGATTTGGCCGAGTGCGATCTTCACGGACCTGAGGTTAACTCTTTTCACCACAGAGGGCACAGAGACCACAAAGATCGGCTGAAAAGAAGGAGCTTGGACCGCGCTGTCCCCACCCCTTCCCTTTCCGATCCGGCTCCGTGCCCTCTGTGCTCTCTGTGGTGGAAAGAGCTAGCTTCTCTACGCTCGATACCCGATGGCGTCCAGCGCGGCGTCGTGCAGGGAGGGACGCAGGCCCCGGAAGCGCGGATCCTTGCGCGCCGTCGGATGAACGAAGTTGGTCAGCAACACGACAGAGGTCTCGCGCTCAGGATCGATCCAAAGCGAGCAGCCGGTGAAACCCAGGTGGCCCACGGCCTGGCGCGACAGGCGATCGCCGGCCAGCGATCCAGTGGCCGCTGGCCCATCCCAGCCCAGGCGCCAGGTCGATCCTGGAATCCCGGCCGGTCGCCAGAAGAGGCGCAGCACTTCGGCCGGGACCAGAGGCGCGCCGCCTGAGGGCGCGGTGTCACGCCAGGCCGCGCACAGGGCGCTGGCCAGCCCAAGCAGATCCGCAGCATTCGCAAAAAGCCCGGCGTGACCGGCCACCCCGCCCATGGCAAAGGCGTTGAGATCGTGTACCTCTCCCACGAGCATTCGGCCGCGCACCGAACAACGCTCGGTGGGCGCCAGCTTTCGGCCGGCAAGCGTGGCCGAACCGGAAAAGCCCGTGGCGCTCAGCCCGAGGGGCTTGAACAGGAATTTCTCGGCCAGCATGTCCAGTCGGCCGTGGAGCCCGCGCTCCACCAGATCGCCCAGCAGAATGAAGCCCAGGTCCGAGTAGAGCGAGCACGTTCCTGGCTGATAGGCCAAAGGCTCAGCCGCGGCCAGGGCGATCATGCGCTCCCGTCCCTGCGCAGGCGCCACGCCGTCCTTGATGACCTGCTCGAAAAGCGGACGATGGGCCGCGAATCCGCCAGCATGGGCCAGTGTCCGCCGCACGGTCACCTCCGGCTGCGCGACCATCGATGGCAGGTACTTGCCGATGGAGTCGTCCAGCGCCCAGATGCCGCTGCCGACTCCGCGCATGACAAGCAGGCTGGTCACCACCGCCTTGGTCAGCGAGGCCAGATCGTAGACCACGTCGGTGGTTAGCCCTTCGACCTCCGGGACGACCTGTCGATGGCCGAATGCATCAAGAAACCGCACCTGCCCGCTCTGTGCCATGCCCAAGACCAGCCCCGGAATCACTCCGTCGTCGACAAAACGCCGGGCCAGGGCGCGAACCAGGGTGAAATCAGCGGCCATGCCTGTCAGGCTATCAGGTTTCGGATAGGTTTCGTGCAACCCAGCGAACCCGTGCGCGAGTATATTGGGCGCTGGGATTCTGGCGCGGACCTGACAGCGATGAGATTCGGACACTACGAACTTTTCGACCGCTTCGCCGTGGGCGACATGGCCGAGCTGTACCTGGGCCGCGCCTATGGTGAGCAAGGCTTCGAGAAGCCGGTGGCCATCAAGCGGATTCTGCCCCATCTGGCCGCTGACGAGCGCTTCGTCCACATGCTGCTCACCGAGGCGGGCATCCATGCGTCGCTGTCGCACAAGAACATCGTGCAAATTCACGACCTCGGCATCTCGCCCGAGGGCGAGTACTTCATCGTGCTCGAATATGTTGACGGCCGCGATCTGGGCGAGCTGCTCGCGGTGCTGCGCAAGACATCCAGCCCCGAAGGCTTGCCCGGATGCCTGGACGACGCGCTCTCGCTCTACATCATGGGCGAGCTGTGCGAGGGCGTGCACTTCGCTCACGAGCTGCGCGGGACAGATGGACAGCCCACCGGCCTGGTCCATCGAGATATCTCGCCTGACAACGTGCTGCTCTCCTACGCCGGCGAGGTGAAACTGTCCGACTTTGGCGTGGCCAAGCGGCGCACCGACAATTCGCTGGTGTCGTCGCTCAAGGGCAACCTGGCGTACATGTCGCCGGAACAGGCGCGTGGCGTGGCGCTGGACCGACGCAGCGACATCTATTCGCTGGGTGCCGTGCTGTTCGAGCTGCTCACCGGATATCGGCTTCGCGATTCGTCGAACCAGGCCGAGACCTGGCGCCAGGTGGCCTCGGGCCTCACGTTCTCGCCCCAGCAGCGCCGGCCCGATCTTCCGCCCACTCTCGCCCGACTCATCGCGGATTCGCTCGCACCCGACCCGCGCGATCGCTTTCCCGATGCGCGCGCCTTTGCCGACGCCTGTCGCGCGGCGCTCGATCTGGTGCCCCGCCCGGCCTCGGGCGAGGCCACCGAGTTGAAGCTCTTGCTGCGCACCCTGTTGCCGTCCGGCAGCCTGGCCAACCCCAAGCCGCCAACCAAAGTCATTCGACTGGCACCTGATTTGTGGTCCGACCAAACCGCGCCCGAGTCCGATATTCCCCTGCAGGGAAAGCTCGCCGGGCGCGCCAGTACGGCACCGGCGCGGGCCGTCGGACCAGCCTCGGCCAGCAAGTCGCCCAAGCCCTCGCTGGCTGGCGCGCAGGGTACCGTCCTGGTCGCGCCTCGCCAGATGATCAACGCCCGTCCCACGCTCCCGAGCCCCTTTGGCACAGGGACCGGGCCGACTCCGGCCCTCACGCCGGTGACCAGGCAGCGCGGAATTCTTGTGCCTGTCCTGGTCGTGTTGGCGTGCGTGCTTGCCGCAGCCGCGATTTTGGTTCATCTGGTGGTGGTGCCGCTTCCGGTGGCCGCGGTGTGGCTTCGGCCCGCAACGCTGGTCATCGATTCGCAGCCGCCGGGAGCCGAGATCGTGCTCGACGGCAGGAAGCTTCCCGCGCCCACGCCCATGCGCGCGCAGGTGCGCCGGGATCTGGCCGTGCATGTGGTCGAGCTGCGCCGGGACGGATTCTTGACGGTCTCACGTCCCGTTCGTTACGACCGAACGATCGATCTCGCGCTCACTGTGCGGCTTGAGCCTGCACCGCGGCCCAAGGATTGACATGGGAACCCTGAAAGGGTTCGCTCCGCCCTTCGGCGCCCCACCCGCCACCACGTCCCCCTCGCTTCGCTCGGCCTCGCCAAACCCTCCCGCGATGGTCCGCGGCGAGCAAAGCTCGCCGGCTCCCCACGCGGCCAACCCGACTGTGGCAGTCAAGCGCCCATGACCGGCACGGCTTCCGATGTTCGCTCAGTGACGCCGCTGGCGCCGCCTCCCGGACCCGTGGACGCCGACCACATCTTGGAACAGTTCCTCGGCTACGTGTCTGCGCTGGGCTTGTCGCTGTATCCCGCGCAAGAAGAGGCGCTGTTCGAAATCTTGGCTGGCAAGCATGTGGTGCTGGCCACACCGACGGGCTCGGGCAAGTCGCTGGTCGCCACCGCTTTTCTGTTCAAAGCCCTGTGCGAAGGCAAGACCGGTTTCTACAGCTGCCCGGTCAAAGCCCTGGTCAACGAGAAATTCTTCGACCTGTGCGCCTGCTTTGGCCCCGAACGCGTGGGTCTGCTCACCGGCGACGCCTCGGTGAACGGCAGCGCACCCATCCTGGTGGGCACCGCCGAGATTCTGTCCAACATGGCGCTGCGCCGGTCGCGCCCAGCGGCCGACACCGTGGTGATGGACGAGTTCCACTACTACGGCGATCGCGAGCGCGGCATCGCCTGGCAGATTCCCCTGGTCACTCTGCGCGAGACCGTGTTCCTGCTCATGTCAGCCACTCTGGGCGACACCACGTCCATCGAGCGCCAGGTGGCGGCCTTCACGGGTCGTGAAGTGGCCAGCGTGCGCGGCGCCATCCGTCCCGTGCCGCTCGATTTCGAGTACCGGGACACGCCACTACACGAAACCATCGCTGACCTCATCAAGCAGAGCCGCGCGCCCATCTATCTGGTGAACTTCACCCAGCGCGCGGCCGCCGAAGAAGTGCAGAACCTGATGAGCGTGGACGTGTGTAGCAAGGAGGAGAAAGAGGCGATCAAGACCGCCCTGCGCGACGAGCGCCTGGACAGCCCCTATGGCAAAGAGCTGCTGCGCTTTCTTCGCCACGGCATCGGCCTGCACCATGCCGGCCTGCTGCCGCGCTACCGCCGCATCGTCGAGCGCCTGAGCCAGCGCGGGCTGCTCAAAGTGGTCAGTGGCACCGACACCCTGGGCGTTGGGGTCAACATCCCGATCCGCACCGTGCTGTTCACCCAGCTGTGCAAGTACGACGGACAGAAGGACGGCGTGCTCAGTGTGCGCGAGTTCAAGCAGATCGCGGGTCGCGCCGGCCGCAAGGGTTTTGACGAGCGCGGCTGGGTGGTTGCGCAGGCGCCGGCTCATGTGGTGGAGAATCTCCGTCTGAAAGCCAAGGCCGCGGGCGGCAAGAAGGTGCACATGCAGAAGCCGCCGCAGAAGGGCTATGTGCACTTTGATAAGGGCACCTTCGATCGCCTGGCCGCTGGCACGCCCGAACCGCTGGAGTCGCGCTTTGCCGTGAGCCACGGGCTGCTGCTCACGCTGCTGCAAGGCGAGCAGGGGGATCCGCGGCGCGGGGGCGGCTATCGCAAGTTGCTGGAAATCATAGCCGCGTGCCACGACAGCGACGTGATAAAGCGCCGCCACCGAAGAAGCGCAGCCGCCTGTTTCCGCACTTTGCGCAAGGCCGGGTTGATTAGCCTGGTGGTCGACGAGAAAGCCCGCTGCCCGCAGGCCGTGGCCAGTCCCGACCTGCAACACGACTTCTCCATGCACCACACGCTGTCACTGTACCTGGTCGACACCTTGCCGCTGCTGGATGCCACCGCAGAGACCCACGCCTTTGACGTGCTGTCGTTGGTCGAATCCATTCTGGAAAACCCGCGGCCCGTGCTCTTCGCGCAACTTGACCGAGTGAAAGGCGAAACCGTGGCGGCGCTGAAAGCCCAAGGCGTCGAGTACGAACAGCGCATGGAGGAGCTGGAGAAACTGGAATGGCCCAAGCCCAACCGCGACTTCATCTACGAAACCTTCAACGCCTTTGCGGACAAGCATCCCTGGGTGGGCGAGGAGAACATCGCGCCCAAGTCCGTGGCGCGCGAAATCTTGGAACGCTTCTGCAGCTTCCACGATTACGTACGCGACTACGGCCTGCAGCGCGCCGAGGGCGTTCTGCTGCGCTACTTGTCGGACGCGTATCGGACCTTCAACCAGTCGGTGCCAGCCGCCTTTCGCACGCCCGCGGTCGAGGATCTCCTGGCCAGTCTGGGCGGACTGGTGCGCACGGTTGACTCCAGCCTGCTGGAAGAGTGGGAGGAACTGCGCGCGCCGGATGGTCCGTCAGCGCCAAGCCAGCCCACCCGCGCCGTACGTCCGCGCGATCCCGCTGCCGACCCGCGCACCTTTGCCGCCCGCATTCGCGCCGAGTTGCACCGCTTGCTGGGCGCCCTGGCCCGTCGCGACTGGGAGGAAGCCCTGTCTGCCCTGCGCGACAACCCGTCCAGCGACACACCGGAGTGGACCGCCGAGCGCTTGGCCGCCGAACTTGAGCCCTACTTTCAGGAACACGCTTCCATCTTGGTCACGCCTGCTGCGCGCAGCCCGCACAACACCTTGGTGACGCCGGCTGGTCCGCGCCTGTGGGAAGCCCAGCAACGCCTGGTCGATCCCGAAGGCGACGAAGACTTCGCCATTCACGCGCGTATCGATCTGTCCCAGCCGCTTCAGCCCGGTCAGGAAAGCGCGCCCTTCATCGAGCTCTTGCGCGTGGGACGCTGATCAATCCTCGTCGAAGAACAGTGACTCGCGTTTGCTAAGGAAGTCCGTCACCGCTTTCTTTGCCCCGGGCGACATCTGCAGAAAGCGCAAGCCCATGCCCGGGTCCTCGACGTTTCGGGTGAAGGTTGTGCTGCGCACCCAGCGAACCTCGGCGAGGATCTCAAAGGTCTCCTTCTGCCCGGGCAAAGTGAGCAGAACCTTCATGCGCTCGCCAATTTGCCGAATCTGGTGGGTGGCCACGAAGACTCCGCCCCCACTCAAGTCCTGGGTGAGCCCGGTGTAGAAGTTGCTCTCGGTCTGCATGCCGATCTCGACATTGACCTGCAAGCGTGGACTCGTGCGTCGTTCGTCTTCCATAGCAGACTCACTCCCTGGCTTCGGCAGAGGGGCGCAAATAGTTAAGCAGCGGCAAGTATACGCCGGTTCGCGCGCGACAACAGGTCGCACGTCCCGCCGGCCCTCGCGCTACCCGTTGTTGCGACTGTTCAGCCCGCGGAAGTACGCGATGGTGGCCTCGAGCCCGCGCTCCAGCGGCACCTGTGGCGTCCAGCCCCCCAGCAGCTCTTGCGCCCGCGCGATGTTGGGATTGCGCCGCACGGGATCGTCCTTGGGCAAGGGCGCATGGATAATCCCTTCGCGCGAGCCGACCATGTCGCGCACCATGGTGGCCAGTTCCAGCATCGAGGTTTCGCGCGGGTTGCCCAGGTTGACGGGATCGCAACCGTGCGGGCTGGCCATCAGCCGCAGGAATCCCTCGATGAGATCGGACACGTAGCAGAAAGAACGGGTCTGCTTGCCGTCGCCGAACACGGTCAGCGGCTGCCCGGCCAGCGCCTGCACCACGAAATTGGACACCACGCGGCCGTCGTTCTCGTGCATGCGTGGGCCATAGGTGTTGAAGATGCGCGCGATGCGAACGTCGACGCCGTACTGGCGCGCGTAGCTTGTGGCCAAGGTCTCGGCGCAGCGCTTGCCCTCGTCGTAGCAGGCGCGCGGCCCGATGGGATTCACGTGGCCCCAGTAGCTCTCGCTCTGCGGGTGCTCGGCCGGATCGCCGTAGACCTCGGAGGTCGACGCGATCATCATGCGCGCCCCGGCCTCGCGCGCCACTTCCAGCAAATTGAGCGTTCCCTGCACCGCGGTCCGGATGGTGCGCACCGGGTTGCGCTGGTAGTGCACCGGCGACGCAGGGCAAGCCAGGTGGAAGATCTGGTCGACCTCCATGGTCAGCGGGTGTTCCACGTCGTGGCGGAACAGCTCGAAACGCGGGTGGGACAGTAGATGCGCCAGGTTGGCCCGCGTGCCGGTGAAGAAGTTGTCCAGGCACACGACGTCGTGACCTTCGGCGACCAGGCGTTCACACAGGTGCGAGCCGAGAAACCCAGCCCCTCCTGTAACGAGTATACGTGCGGATTTTTTCAAGGGGACTCCTGTCTTTGGGGCTTAAGGATAGCGATGAGGGACAGCGGCGGGAACAGCAATCGTTGGTCGAGGCGGCGGAACATTGGCACGGTGGGGCGACGATTCCAACGAATCCAACCTGGCCAACGAAGTCGTGACCAGGTGTGGCTCGTTGTACACGGGCACCAGCACCGAGAGCAATGTCATGCCCGGCCGATCCTATCGCAACGAGGTTCCAGACACCAATGGCCCTGCTCTCCCAGCGCGCTCCTCTGGATTGCAACTGGGGGTATACTGCCTCGACCCGTGGATCTGTTTCAGGAGCTAAGAAATCTCACGGCCGCGCTTGAAGCGGATGGCCTCGATTACGCACTCTGCGGCGGCATAGCCTTGGCTATCCATGGCGTTCCCCGCGCGACCCAGGACATCGACCTGCTGCTCAGGCCTGAGAATCTTGCACGGCTGCGCGACGCCGTCCGCGGCTGCGGCTTCACTCTCGAATCCCTGCCCATGGACTTCGCCAGCGGGATCACCATCCAGCGATTCACCAAGCTGGTTGATGGTCAGCCTCTCATGCTTGATGTGTTGCTGGTGAGTGGCGTCTTGGAGACCGTGTGGGCCTCGCGCCAGCATGCCGAATATGAGGGCGGCACTGTCCACGTGGTGTCGAGAGAAGGGCTGATCACGCTCAAGCTGGCGGCCGCGCGACCGCAGGATCTGGTCGACGTGCAGCGATTGCAAGAGGTCGGCCGTGGTTGACATGGGCCGTGATGCGATCAGCGCCAGGCTGCGCGAAATGGCGCGCCTATTTGCCGAGCGTGGCCTTGTTAGCAAAGACGTGGACATGTCGAGCGCGGCCATCAGCGCGCGCCTGCGCACGATGGCGTCCCTGTCAGACTTGTGCCGCCGCCTGGCCCCGATCGGCCGCCGTCTGACTTAACCGCGTCGCTCTAGATAGCGCCCGCTGATGGTCAGGTCGGGCACGCGCGCGAAGTGGTCGAGGTTGCGGGTGAGCAGGACCCCGCGGTGGGCCAGACAAACGCCCGCGACCAGGTAGTCGGCCATTCCGATCCCGTTTCCCGCGGCCTCTAGCTCGCGCCGAATCGCCGCCGCATGCTCGCTGGCCGCCGGGGTCACGCCGAGCACGGTCAGCGCCCCCAGCAACTGCGACACCTTGGCCCGCTCGGCCGCGTCCTTGGCTCCGCTCAGCAACTCGAAGCTGTTGATGGCCGTGGTGGCGAGATGGCCGGTCTTGATCTCCAACTTGATCCGTTCCGTCCAAGGCGACCGCCCGCGCAGGAAATCGATGAGGACGTCCGAGTCCGCGATCATCATCGCCAGTGGCTCCGCAGGCGAGCGACCGACGCCGTCAACTCGTCAGCCGCCTCGGCCGTCATCGAACCTTCGAGCGCCAGGGCCGCTTCGACACGTCCCTTGCCCGCATGCTCATCGGCCAGCAAGCGATCGACGGCCTCTTGAACCAAACGCGAGAAGCCCTTTTCCCCACGTCGAGCAGCAAGGTCGAGGAGTCCAGCTCTTTGCGCGTCGGTTATCTCAACGGTGGTTCTCATGCACCGATACTTACATGCATGCATGTGCATGTCAAACTGAAACTGCCATGATATTGGTTGGTTACATGCAGCAGACTCGTATGGTCACGGAAGGAGTTCCTTGAACCCGCGGCCGCCCTGCTGCGATTCTGTAATCTGACTAGGGCCTGTCCCCAAATTCAGGCAGAGCTTGTGCGGAAATTCTGGCTGCCCGAAGGGCCGGCCCGCGCAGCGGCCGGCTGGATGCAAGGGAATGGAGCGTCGGAAGTGCCGTAGGGCAGCGGG
>Ga0265330_10000389_pt1 | contig 30240 bp, 28 predicted proteins | sample 41919metaG_FD_202083 | JGI IMG/M metagenome (GOLD analysis project Ga0265330, IMG submission 202083) | Rhizosphere microbial communities from Carex aquatilis grown in University of Washington, Seatle, WA, United States - 4-19-19 metaG | ecosystem: Host-associated > Plants > Roots > Rhizosphere...
GACCTTGCGAATGGCGTCTGCTTCCGCAGGAAAGGCCTTGGCCGTTGCCTCGACGCTTGCGACGTATTCGGGGTTGAGGAAGAAGTTGACGTCCAGGAAGGGATTGCGGCGTGAGGTCTCACGTCCGGTCGGCGCCTGTGAAGGGGCCTTGCCGATGCTGGCGCAAGCCGAAAGAGCGATCGAGACTGACAAGACTGCGAGAACGCGCTGATGAATCATGAAGATCTCCTGTGAGGCCGTGGCCCGAGGTTCTGCAGGAGGCCAAGCAGCCTCCTAGCCAAGAGAGAGTCGCGAGCGAGCGGGCGCAGGCCAGGTTTTGTTTCACCGTGAGTTGCCTACGCCGCGCTGTTTCCGCAAGCACCGATGTTGGGTCCCATAAGGTTGACCCATGCGAATCTGCGTGGGACTCATACATTGTGGAGGTGGACTCATGAACGCACCCCGACCCAAGACCAGCCCCCTGGCTGTTGTTTCACGCCGCTCTCTGGCCGCGCTGTCGGCGCTCGCGCCGCTTCTCATCTTTGGTTGCATGGCGCGAACTCCGCTCCGATCGAGGACGCAAAATTCCTCGGAACCCGAAGAGACCGGAGGCGCAACCATCGAGACCACTGGCGCTGCAGGCGCAAGTGGCTGGAACACGGCGGCCGCGGCCGGCGCGGGCGGGGCTGAGGTAGCAGGCGGCAGCTTCGCCACAGGGGGCAGCGTCGAGACGGGTGGGGCGGCGGCAGGGGCAGTGGCTGGCGCTGTGGCGGAAGACGGATCCTCGGCGGCCGGGATGACTACGATCTCCAGCGCCGGAAACGCGGTGGGCGGCACCACTTCGGCGGTTGGCGGTGCAACAGCAATCAAGGGTGGCACATCGGGCGGCGGCACCAAGTCCACGGGTGGCACTGCGGCCACAGGCGGCGCCAAGTCCACGGGCGGCACCAAGTCCACGGGCAGCACATCCCGCGACGGCGGCGTGTCACCCGACGGCGTGGCAGCACCCGGCACCCCCGTGATCAGCGACAGTGGCTATGTGCAGGTGTCCGCGGGCACGACTGTTTTGGCTGGGTTTGTGTCGTCCTCTGCCGGAGGATCGGGATCGTCGATTACGTTGACCTACGGAGCGTCATCCTTCTGCGCGTCGGGCTCAGTGGGCAAGAACAGCACCTACAATTGCTGGGCCACTGCCGGATTCGGTGTCAACCAGGCTGAATCGGGTGCGAGCGGATCGTCGAACTCGCTGGCACTCACGGGCAGCTCAATTACTGTCAGCTATGTCAACAAGGGTGGCTCCACACTGGAACTCCAGCTCTATGACGGCAGCAACTTCTGGTGTAGCTACCTACCGTCGTCGACCACCCCGACTACCAAGACGATTGCGTTTTCCAGCCTGAATACCAAGTGCTGGGACAACACTGGTACCTCCTTCACATCTGGCACACCAATCACATCGGTGGACCTGGTCGTGCCAGGCAGTGCCGTCGCAGCCACGCCCTACGATTTCTGCTTCCTGGGCATGACGGTTCAATAGGAAAGCCAGCGAAAAGCGGCTCCGTAGGCGGCTCGCGTGCGTGAGACCGCCACGCGGCATGCTTTTCGCCTTCCGCCACCGCACACGAACTCGCTCACGCCCTTGCACACGCGGGCCGCGTCCCGCGATCCGGCCTCCGCTCGCGGCCCCTAACTTTCCCACAAGCCGCGACTACGGCGCCGGACGGCGCATGCACTGTTTATAGGGCACGCGGCCGGGGAGTGCGGGGATCTCCTTGCATTCTTCGCCGCGCGGGCAGTCTGGATCTTCTTCGCAGGACACGGAAGCGGCCAGCCAGCCAGCCGCACCGATCGCCGCGCCCACGCCGATCACGGTGGTCACCAACCCAAAGTTCGCGGTGCCGCCCTCGTTCCGGCGTTCGCCCACCACCCAGGTCGTCCCGCCGCCAACCAAGAGCGCCGCGCCCACGGCAGCCAACACTTTTGGACCAGTGTAGGTACGCGCGCAGCCCGCAGCGAGGCAGCCGACGAGCAAGAGAGCGACGGCCGCGCGCCAGGCATTGTGCAGGTGGATCACGATGCAGAAGATCGCCGATATCGCCCGTCTCGTCCACTGCGCCGATGCGGATCGGAAGTTCAAAATGGCGCGTCAAGAAAGGACTATAAGTTCGCCTTATGGTGTCGTCTCGGACTTGATTCCGGACGAATGCTGGCATAATCCCGTTCGAACTCCCCATGCCCGAGATGAACATCATCCAGGCCGTGAATGACTGCCTTCGGGTCGAGATGCGCCGGGACAGCCGCGTTGTGGTGCTGGGCGAAGACGTGGGCCGCTTTGGTGGCGTTTTTCGTGCCACCGTCGGCCTGCAGGAAGAATTCGGCCCCGACCGCTGCATCGACACGCCCCTGGCGGAAAACGGCATCGTGGGCTGTGCCATCGGGATGGCTCTCTACGGACTGCGACCCGTGGCCGAAATCCAGTTCGCTGACTACGTGTACCCGGCCTACGACCAGATCGTAAACGAGTTGGCCAAGATGCGCTACCGCTCGGGCGGCGAGTACCAGGCGCCGGTGGTGGTGCGCATGCCGGCTGGCGGCGGCATCAAGGGTGGGCACTATCATTCGCAATCGCCCGAAGCGATTTTCATCCACACACCCGGGCTCAAGGTCGTGTACCCGTCCAACCCGGCGGACGCCAAGGGCCTGCTGGCCTCGGCCATTCGCGGCGACGACCCGGTGATTTTCATAGAGCCCAAGCGCCACTACCGCACGGCGCGCGGGGATGTGCCCGAGGGAGAATATCTGGTCCCCATCGGCAAAGCGGCGGTGCTGCACGAGGCCTCGGGCCGATCCGCGCGCTCGGTGACCATCCTGGCCTGGGGTGCGATGGTGCACACGGCGCTGGAAGCGGTCGACAAGGGGATCGGCCAGGGCTACGACCTCGAGCTCGTCGATCTGCGCACGCTTCTGCCCTTCGACATCGAAACCATTCTTGCGTCGGTGAAGAAGACCGGGCGGGTGATCGTGGTGCACGAGGCGCCGCGCACATGCGGCTTCGGCGCCGAGCTGGCCGCCAGCATCCAGGAGCGCGCCCTGCTGCACCTGGAAGCGCCCATCCTGCGCGTGACCGGATTCGACACGCCCTTCCCTTATGCGCTAGAAATGGAGTATCTGCCCAGTCGCGAGCGTATCCTGGATGCTGTTGAACGTGTCACCACCGGCTAGCCACGAGGAGAACCATGGCCTACGAATTCAGACTGCCTGATATCGGCGAAGGAATGGCAGAAGGCGAGATCGTCCGCTGGCTAGTCAAAGAAGGCGACGCGCTCGCCCAGGACCAGCCCATGGTGGAGATCATGACCGACAAGGCCACGGTGGAGATCGCCTCCCCGCGGGCCGGGCGCGTGCTCGATCGCTGCTTCAAAGAGGGCCAGCGCTGCCCGGTGGGCGATGTGCTGGTGATCATCGGTACCAGCGAGGACGACGACCGGACGCCAGCCCCTGTCACGCCCACACTGGGGCCCACGCCGGGGCCCACCCCGGCCGCGGTGGTATCCGCGCCGGTCTCCAAACCTGAAACCGTTCTGGCCACCCCGGCGGTACGCAAACTGGCGCGCGAGATGGACGTGGATCTCACTGCCCTCACCGGCACGGGTCCCGGCGGCCAGATAACCGCCGACGACGTACGCACGGCCAAGGTGTCGGCCGGCCTGGTCGCGCCCACGCCGCGACCGATGGTGACCGGCGACGTGCGCATCCCGTTTCGCGGTGTGCGCCGCAAGATCGCCGAGCACATGCTGCGCACCCAGCGCGAGGTGGCCCAGTTCACCTATATGGAGGAGGTCGACGCCACCGAGCTGGTCGAGCTACGCAACAAGGCCGAGGCGCGCCTGGCCAGCCACGACGTCAAGCTCAGCTACCTGCCCTTTTTCATCCGGGCCACGGTAGAAGCGCTCAAGAAACAGCCGCAACTCAATTCCTATCTCGACGAAAGGGCGGGCGAGATCGTGCAGCGGCACGAGTACCACATCGGCCTGGCCGCGCAGACGCCCGAGGGGCTCATGGTCCCGGTCATTCGTCACGCCGAACGGCGCTCGCTGCTGGAGCTGGCCCGCGAAGTGGAACGGTTGGCCACGTCCGCGCGCACGGGTCACGTCTTGCCGTCGGATCTCGGCGGCTCCACCTTCACCATCACCAGCCTGGGCGCTCTCGGCGGTCTGTCGGCCACGCCCATCATCAACTATCCCGAGGTGGCCATCCTGGCGGTGCACAAGATCGCCAAGCGACCGGCCGTGGTCGACGACAAGATCGTGATTCGCGAGATGATGAATCTGTCGCTGTCGGTGGATCACCGCATGGTCGATGGCCACGACGCGGCCCGATTCGTGGCCGAGATCAAGGCCTCGCTGGAGACACCGGGCCTGCTCTTCCTCGAGTCGCGCTAGCATGGCAGAAAAGCCCGTCAGCAAAGTCCGCTCGGGCCAGAGCCAGGCGGAGATCGTCGAGGCGTTCTCCGATGTCGACGAGGCGCGCGCCACCGGGTTGCGGCAGATCCTCGACGAGAATGGGCTCGCGCTCGCAGCCGTGCCCACGCTCTCGCCTGCCGAGTTGGTGCGTATGTACGAGGGCATGCTGTGCGGCAGGCTGCTCGACGAGCATCTGCTGATCATGCAGCGCCAGGGCCGCATCGGCCTGTACCTCGATGCCCGCGGCCAGGAAGCCGCGGTGATTGCCGCGGCCCACGCCATGGCCGCGGACGACTATTTCGTTCCGGCGCTGCGCGAGTCGGCCGCGGCGCTGTATCGCGGCCTGCCGCTGCGAACCTACCTGGCGCAGATACTGGGCAACGACAACGACCTCGCGCATGGCCGGCAGACGCCGGGCGCGGTCGGGTCGCGCGCCTGTCGCCACGTCATCGGGTCATCCAGCGTGGCCGCGCAGATGCCGCACGCCACGGGCCTGGCCTGGGCCGCGCGCATGCGTGGCGAGCGCACGGTGGTGGTCGGCTTTGTGGGCGACGGTGGCACCAGCGAGGACGACTTTCAGTCGGGGCTGAATTTCGCGGCTGTGTTCAAGGCGCCGGTGGTGTTCGTTTGCCAGAACAACCAGTGGGCCATTTCCACGCCGCTTTCCAGCCAGACCGCCGCGCGCAGCATTGCCATCAAAGGCCTGGCGTTCGGCGTGCCGTCGTTCCGGGTCGACGGAAACGACGTGCTCGCACTATACGCTGTCATCAAAGATGCAGTGGACCGGGCACGTGCCGGCGGCGGCCCCAGCTTTGTCGAGGCCGTCACCTACCGCATGAGCGCCCATGGACCCAGCGACGATCCCAGTCGCTACCGCGATCCAGCTGAGGCGGCGGCGTGGCAGCGCAAGGATCCGCTGCTGCGTTTCGGCGTGTGGCTCGATGCCGAGAAGATCTTGACCGCCGAGGCGCAGACGGCCACCCGCCAGCGCCTCGACGAGGAAATCCGCGCAGCCATCGCCGCCGAGGAGGCCGCGGGACCACCGACGGTCGCCTCGTTGTTCGACGACGTCACGGCCCAGCCTAGCTGGCTGCTCGACGAGCAGCGGGCCGAGTACCTGCGCGCCCGCAAGCGGCGGAAGGGCTAGCTTTTTTCACCACAGAGAGCACAGAGGACACAGAGGTCGGAAAGAAAGAAGGGGTTCGGATCGGACAGAACCCAACCCTTCCCTTTCCTTCCGGTTCGTCTCTGTGAGCTCTGTGGTGAAATCCGGGCCAAACATGCGGGAAACTGTGGCCAAAACGTATGAGCACGAGGCGGTTCGCGCCCGTGGTTTAATGGACGCGTGACCTCGAGCCACGAGCCCGCACCGACTGCGCAGCAGCCCCCTGCCGCAGGCGCGCCCACCGCGGTCCACTTTCGCAGCTTCGATGGGGTGCGCGGGCTCGCCATCCTGATGGTAACCGCCTATCACGCGGTGGGCACCACGGCCTATCCTGACGCGACCCTGGGTTGGGTGCGGCCCTGGCTGATGGCGGGATGGGCCGGCGTGGATCTGTTCTTCGGCCTCTCCGGTTTTCTCATCACCTCGCTGCTCCTGCGCGAGGAGGATCGCGAGGTGCGGGCCGGGCGACCGCAACACTTCAGTCTGGGTCGATTCTACCTACGTCGCGTGTTCCGCATCTTGCCGGCGTTCTATGCCGTGTTTGTCTTGGATGCCTGCCTGCTCTCTCACTATCCCTTCGTGCCCTCAGCGGGTCTGCGCGAGATCGAGCACTCGGCCCTGGGCCTTTGGCCGTACGGCACCTTCTGGGCGAACTACATCATTTCGTACGGGCCGCGCTGGGCCGGGCACCATGTCTTGCTTCCGCGCGAAGCCTACTCGGTGTTCTGGTCGCTTTGTGTGGAGGAGCATTTCTATCTGCTCTGGCCGATGTTCCTGTGCCTGGTCAAGCGAACCCGCGTACGCGCGGCGGTGTCGCTGGCGGTGTGCCTGACGCTGCCGGTGCTGCGACATCTCGCCATCGCGAGCGGATGGGATCAACCGTTGGCCGTCCACTTTGCCTCGCACTACCGACTCGACAGTATTCTCTGGGGCTGCTTGGCCGCGCTGGTGGCCGGCCGGATCGCCTGGCGCGATTCGACCCGCCGCCTGCTGCTAGGCGCCGGGGTCGTTCTCATTGGCTTGCTGGTCGTGACCAATACCATGTCGGTGCGCCCCATCGGACGGCCTCTGGGATTCTCCGCCGGCTTTTCCCTGCTGGCGCTGACCACCGCCATTCTGCTTCTGGAACTGACCCGACGGCCGAATACCTGGTTGTGCCGGCTACTCGAATTCCGGCCGCTGGTGGCCGTGGGTCGCGTCTCCTACGGCATGTACCTGCTGCACCTGCCGGTGATGGATCTGGGCATGGTCCTCCTGTTCGCTGTGCCTCGGCAACCGACCATCCTCAATCTCGGGATGGCCATCGTCTACTTCTGGTTCGTCACGTTTGCCGCTGCCCAACTGCTGTACCACCTGGTCGAAAAGCGCTTCCTCGCGCTCAAGGACCGGTACTTTCACTGACGGCCCGCTGGCTATTTCCGACGCCTGCGGCGCGCGCCCAGCACCAGCAACGCACCAATAGTGAAGACCGCCAAGCCCGACGTGCCGCTGGCGCGGCTGCCCACTTGGCAGGAAGAACCCTTGCTCGTCGCCCCAGTCGTCCGCGAAGCCTGCGAGCCTGCGTTCCCCGCCGAGCCCACGTTCCCGGCCAAACCGGAGTTCCCCGCCAGAGCGACATTTCCAGCCGAGCCCGCGTTCCCCGCCGAGCCCAGGTTCCCAGCCAGACTGATGTTCCCCGCCGGGCCTGCGTTCCCGGCCAAACCGACGTTGCCCGCAAAGCCCATGTTCCCCGCAAGACCGATGTTGCCCGCAGAGCCCATGTTCCCCGCCACGCCTGTGTTCCCAGCCGAGGCGGGATTGCCCGCTGATCCCGTCGTCCCCGCCAAGGCCGTGTTCCCCGCCGAACTGGTCTTTCCCGCGGAGCCCGTGTTGCCCGCCGAGCCCGTGTTGCCCGCCGAGCCCGTGCTGCCCCCTGAGCTTGCATTGCCACCCGAACCTCCGGTGGCGCCCGAATCCTTGAGGACGATCGCAGGTGCGTCCCCGGCGCCGCCATCCTTTCCGCCCACGACGCCCGCATCAGGAAGGACGGTGCCCGCTGGCAAGGCCGGAGCGTCAGTACGAAACGGCGAGGCAGGAAGCGCAGGCGTGCCCTGATTGTAGAGGCTCGCCGTTGGGTTTCCCGCCCAGCAATAGCGCGCATTTTTTGGTGTTGTGACCGAGGGCGCGGAAACGAGAATGGTCGAATCGGGCTGAATGACGGCAGTTGCGGTCACGTAGTTGCCGTCGGCGCCAGCGATCTCAAACCCCGTGCCTGTGCCCCCCTTGAAAGCCAAGCCGGTTTCCACATGGGTGAAGGTGAGGTGTATGGAGCTGCCTTCGATGGCCATATGATCGTAGATCGGGCTGTAGTAGGCGAAGTCTGTCTGCCCATAGGTGATCCCGCGCGCGGCCATGCCCAAACGTTGGCCTTGATCCTCCTTGTCCGAGGGATGCACATAGTTGGGGTCACCGATGTCGATGTTGACCGAGATGCCGGTATCGGGAAGGATCTGGGTCGTCTGAAGCTGGGCTTCGCGCAACACGGGCCAGCCCGAGCTGGAAATGTTGTAATTGGGCAGCTGGGTGATGAGGAACGTGAAGTCCTGTCCCCAGGCCTGGCGCCACGAGTTGACCTGTGCAACCTGAAGGTCCCGGTAGGTGTTTCCGCCCCAAGTCACTGACTCACCTTGATACCAGACGACCCCGCGAATGGCGTAAGGGATCAAGGGGGCAATCCCGCCATTGTAGCAAATATAGGGATTGTGCACGTCAGTGTAGTTGGGACTTGCCTCGAACGAAGCAAGATTGGGCGCAACCGAGGGAATGGCAGCGAGGGACTCTTTGGACATCCAACACTGAAGGCAGCTTCCGCCAGAGGAGCTGTGGATAATGCCAATGGCCACGCCGTTCAGATTATTGAAGAGCTCGCGCGCAAAGAAATAGCCAATGGCGGAGATATTGGGAGCCGTTTGCGGCGAGACCACCAGCCATGTGCCCTTGAGACTTGTGTTGTCCACCGGATTCGCGGACGGTTTGACTTGAATATTTGTGGTGCGGATAAGCGGGTAGTTCGCGGCCGCGATTTCCGTGGCTGCATCCTTCATGGCGCAGCCCGCATACCCACACTGCATGGTGTAGCCCATATTGGACTGTCCCGAGCCGACCCAGACTTCGCCCACATAGACGTCCGCCACGGTGACAGTTGAACTGCCGGTCACGGTCATGGAAAGAGGTCCGGCGGCGTCCTGGGCCGGAAGGCGGACCGTCCATTTTCCATCGGCTCCCGCCGTGCCGGTGGCTTGCTGCGTGCCGAGCTTGACGGTGATGCTCTGGTTGGCCGTGTCCGTGCCCCAGACCGGCACCTCCATATTGCGCTGTACGACCATGTGATCGCTGAACAAACCCGGCAGGGTGACAGCGGCCGCAGCCGGCGTTTGGGTGCCAAGCCAGAGCATTCCCGTCGAGAAAATGAGCAAAACCCGCCTGCTGATTGTCGCAGACCGACCTTGGTTCGCAGTTCTTGCAGTTCGCATGGAGTACCTCCGTTGCGGCGCCGTTCCTTAGCGTGGCATCAGTGCAGCCGTGTCCGTAAAGTGCGAAGCAAGGGCGAATTGGGCTCAAATTATTTGCGCCCTGGCTTGTGGCCTGCGCGATCCCTCCTGGCAGGCCCTCAGGGGGGCACGGGTGACCCGGCGGTCAGGAGCAACACGTTCTTCCCAACCTGCAGCCTGGGGAAACAGCGGGCTGGCCAGACCAAGACGCGGTCCTCGCCCAGCGCACGCTCGGCTTCCACCAGGCGCGGGCACAGGGCCTGTCGGCTGATCTGGTCGACAAACCCGGCCGTCGCATCGGGCGCGAGCAACACCCGTTCGACCGGCACGGGCACCCGATACGTAGCCGGTGGACCAGCCTCGAGCGGGATCCCGGTGGGCAGCGCGACCATGCCTTGCGCGCCGGCCATGATCAGGCTGTCGAGCGGCGGATCGACATCCACGGAGCCGAGCCAGCTTGCGAACAGCACGTTGGAGCAGAGCAAGGGCACGCCGCGGTGGGCGCCCATGCGCGGATCGTCCGACAGTGCCAAACTCGATTTGCCACCGGCCGCATCGCACATGAGCGCGCGAAAGGCCTTCTGAAATGAATCCCGAGCAATCGCTTGGGAAAAGGACGGTAAATCGATCCTGGAAGAAATGATCAAGGGAAGGGACGCAGGAGCCAGGAACAAGAACAAGGGGCCCAGGACGATGGCCAGCACCAACCGACCGCGCAGCACGCGACCAAGGGTGGGCGGCCATGATGCAGGGGCGAGGCAAGACAAGGCCGCCACAGCAATCAGGTAGCCGGTTTCGGCACAGTAGAGCGTCGCGTAGAACACGACGTTGAGAGCTGCCGTCGCCCACAGGGTCCGGCGCCAGGTTGCCCGGCCCCTCGACCAGGCCACCAGCGGGATGGCTGCGATGGCGGCGCTCACAAAGGCGACGTTCACGTTGGTGATGACCGTCTTTCCGGTCGCACGCACGCCGAACACGCTGTCGGTCGCGCCGTAGAAGTCCGTCAGCAGCGCGGCCGTGGCGCGACGGTAGAGAGTCCAGCCACCGGAAAGTGCGACCAAAGGCACTGCCCAGAGCGACAGCGCCACCGCGCCTACAAGAAACGCCAGCAACCACTCCTTCCACGGTCGCCGCCACAACACCCAAATCAACATCGGCGACAAGAGCAGCGGAATATTGGGGCGCACGGCTCCGGCCAAGGCAAAGGCCGCGACCAGCAGCAGCCGTCGCGCCAACGTCGAGCGCCGGACCACGACCGCGGTGGCGCCGAAGAGCAAGAACGTGCAGAGCGCGTCGGCGGCGTGTGACTGGCCGTCCGAGCCGTACTTGATCAGCATGGGGTGCAGGGCCGCCAAGGTCGCAGCCAGCAGCGGGCGCGCGATGCCCCTGGGTTCGTCGAGAAACTGGCGACAGGCCCAGAAACTGGCGGGAATGCACAACAGGCCGCACAGGCGACTGCCCCACTCGGCGATTTCCAGGGGGCCAAGACTGGGCGCCAGCCAATGGATGAGTTTCAGCCCCAACACGTAACCGGGGTAGCCCGGCGGATGCGGCTGCTGCTGCAAGAGATCGAATCGGATGGCTGACAGCCCGAAGTTGATCGAGTCGATGTCGGCTCCGCCGTCCACATGCAGCGCCCGCACGAGCAACAGGTCGACCCAGATGAACAGACCCAGCACGACCGCCACCACCGCCGTGCGCTGTCTGCTTTCGGACCATGAGAATCGAGCATTCATCGGGCGGTTTTCCAGGCGGCAAAATACCACGCGGCCGGGCACGTCGTGATCGAGTCTCGCGGTCAGGAAGGGTGATCCCGCGGAGCGACCTGGATGCCTCATGCCTCGTGGCAACGCCGTCCGCGACCAACCATCCGGCATTTCGTTGCGACAACTTATCTTCTATGATATGTATATGCCATGAAATGGCAGGCGCTTTTGGCTCTGGTGGCCGACGAGGCGCTTTTCTCTTCGGCGCTGTTGTTGGCCGGGGACGTGTCAGCCGCGCAGGTGCGCCTGCAGTTGTCCCGCTGGGTGAAGGCCGGACGGCTGCTCCAGCTCCGGCGCGGGCTCTATGCTTTGGCACCCACCTGGCGCAAGGCCGAGCCCCACCCGTTCCTGATCGCCAACCGACTGCGGCGTGGATCCTATGTCAGCCTGCAGTCTGCCCTGGCCTATCGCGGGGTCATTCCCGAGCATGTGCCGATGGTGACCAGCGTAGGGCCGGGTCGCCCAGAGGCGGTGCGCACGCCCTTCGGTGCCTTCCAGTTCAACCACCTCGCCGGGGCGCTCCTTTTCGGCTACTCCCGCGTTGAGGTTGCCGCCCGGCAGTTCGCCTTCGTGGCTTCGCCGGAGAAAGCCCTGCTTGATCTGGTTCACCTCACGCCGGGAGCCGACTCTGCCGAGTACCTGCGAGAACTTCGCTTGCAGAATCCCGCGGCCATCAGCCTGTCGACGCTCGACGCGCTGGCGCAGCGAAGTGGAAAGCCCAAACTGGTCCGGGCAGCCCGACTTGTCCGGCCTCTGCTCGCGGCGGAGAAAGGAGATTCGCTGTGAAGGAATATCTGCGGCAACTGGCCGCGCAGGCAGACAATGATCTCGCTCGCGGGTGTCTGGTGCGGGAGTACCTTCAAGCGCGTGTTCTCGAATCGCTACAGGACAGCGGAGTATTTCTGCGCTGGGCCTTCGTGGGCGGCACCGCACTGCGCTTCCTGTTTTCCATTCCCCGGTTCTCGGAGGATCTCGATTTCTCACTCGCGACGCCGGAGGCTGAGGCTGGTTTCAAGTCGGCACTGACCGAGGTGAAGCGAGCGCTTGTGCGCGAGGGCTACCGAGTTGACATCAAGGTTAGCGAACACAAGACAGTGGCCTCAGCGTGGGTACGGTTTTCCGGGCTCCCGCACGAACTCGGTATGTCGCCTCACGCGTCCCAGGCCCTGTCCATCAAGGTGGAACTGGACAAGAATCCGCCGCCAGGGGCCCGCATCGAGACATCCGTGGTCCGCCGGCACGTGACTCTCAACCTCTGCCACCACGACAGGGCCTCTCTCTTTGCGGGGAAGCTGCACGCCGTTCTCAATCGTGCCTGGACCAAGGGCCGCGATCTCTACGACCTGGTTTGGTATCTGGCGGATCGCACCTGGCCAGCGCCCAATTTGTCATTGCTCAACGCCGCGCTGGCGCAGACCGGCTGGAAAGGCGCCGTCATGACAACGGCAAACTGGCGCGGCGAGCTCGGTCGACAGATGAAGAAGCTCGACTGGGATCGCGCACGCGCCGACGTGCGACCATTTCTGGAACGAGAGCGCGACATCGACCTTCTGACCAAAGAAACCCTCGCTGGTTTGTTGGGCGGACACAAGACGCCGCGGAGGGGTAAGCGGCCAGGGTCGTGAGATTCGACGTCTGGGACAAATCGGACGCTGGTGCCGGGCACTTAGAGGGCGTCTGAAAAGTTGTCTTGGACGTTCACCCGGCGCGAAACCGGCCGCATCCAGCACCCGACGATTGTGTAGATATCCTCACCCCCAGCCCCTCTCCTGGAAAGGAGAGGGGAGCCGGAAACATCAATCGCCGCCCCGCATTTTCCGAGGCCCCTCTCCGTTCCGGAGAGGGGCTGGGGGTGAGGTTGCAATTCTCCGGTCGTCGCCGTTGCCCATGCTTTCCCTTTCCAGTCCTATGCTCTGAGCCTTTTCAGCCTCTTACTGAGCAATCGACAGCAAGGTGGTAGAAGGGCCCGATATGTCGTCCCCCGCATCAACAGCATCCCCAAGAGTGGTGTTCACTGGCTCTGTCGGTGGCGATTGGCAACTCTCGTTGATTAATCCGAAGGCTATCAGGGAGAAGGTGGGACGCGACATCCTCGCAACGATCTTGAAGTGCTTCGTCGGTACGGATCGAGTGATGACCCTGGAGCAGATGCTGGACCTGAATGCACGCCACATAGCGGGAGATTCGCCCGCGCACGATAGAAATCTTCACGTCTTGGTCTTCCTCATGGCTGGCACGCTCTACGAACTTGCCGCAGCCCTCCAGGAGCTGTGCAACGCGAAGGTCGTGGAAAAGATGGCCGACACGCAACCGTGGACCGCAGTCAACGATGCTCGCAAACAGTGGCACAATGACCCGCTGATGGCGAAGTTCCGCAACCAGTTGGCGCACCACCTTGGCGACGTGGAAGCCTACGGCAAGGGGATCGACGCCATGTTTGACGGTGACGCCGATTTGCTACTCGCTAAGGGCGATGAAGCTCGCCACAGTGAGTGGTACCCGGCGGCCTGGGATGCCCTGTTCCGTGGCGTTGACATTGATGACGAGGGTTTCCAGGAAGGCATGCGTCGCACGAAGAAGACGCACGATGCTCTTCCCGACCAACTCATTGCCGTGTTCAGAGAAGTGCTGAAGAGTTGCGGGATCGAGGCCGAGGACCGCCGCTCGAAGCCATAGCATAGACGCTGGTGCACGTGCCGCGACCAGACCCGTGGTGGACGCGAGCGCGCGCGATTCAGTGCGCGCCCTTTTCCAGCAACCTACGCTTGAGCGTGCCGTCGTTGCCCGCCGTCTGTAGGGGTGTCAGACCCATGCGATCAGGGAGGTTGGGGTTGGCACCAAAATCCAACAGCGCGCCCACTATCTCGTAGTCCCGACGACGCAAGGCCTCGTGCAAAGGCGTTTCTCCGGCGGAATCGCGCGCGTTGGGATTCGCCCCTTTTTCCAGGAGCATGCGCACGAAGCTGGCCTCGCCCATGCGGACGGCTTCGTGAAGCGGCGAGAGTTGACCGTCCGCACCGTTCGGTTGCGCCCCGCGGTCGAGCAAAGCACGCAGGCGTTCAGTGTCTCTCGCTTGCAGTGCATCCCATAGGCTGCCGCGCGCGCGGGACGACTCGCGGGGCGCCCATGGGGCTGAGGGCTCCACCGAACTCCTGCGCGGCCGGTGTTGCGGCTTGACGGCAACGGGTTCTGGCCGCGCGGCCTTGGTCGCAACCGGATTCTCCTGCACCACCGCGCTTGCAGTCGCTGCGGGAGTCGTCACCGGCGTCGGTTTGTGTCGACTGCACCAGTAAAGTGACGTACCCAGACCGACCAGCAGCAGGACTGGCCCAATGAACTTCAGCAGGCGCCATCCGCGCCGGTCAGGAACATTGTTTTGGCGAGCAGTCCCGGGTTGCAACAGCGGCTGCAGCGCTTGCCGAATCTCAGACGGGGTTTGGAAGCGGTCTTTGGGCTCCTTGGCCATCATCTTGGCGACAATGGGGTCGAGTGACGCTGGCACGGCGGGCGCGGTCCGCGGCAGATGGGGAATGGGGTCGCGAACGTGTTTGAGAATGACCTCAAGGTGAGTGGTTCCAGCGAAGGGCGGCGCACCCGCCACCATGTGAAACAGAACGCAGCCCAAGGAATAGATGTCGACCAGCGGGCCGGCGTTCTTGGTGTCGCTGGCCTGCTCGGGCGCGATGTAATAGGGGCTGCCCATCACCATCCCGGTCTGGGTCAAATTCAGTTCGCTGCCGAGCTGCTTGGCCAAGCCCAGGTCCGCCAGTTTGGCCACGCCCTGCCTGTCGATCAGGATGTTGTCTGGCTTGATATCCCGGTGCACGATTCGGTGAGCGAAGGTCAACTCCAGCGCGTCCAGAAGTTGCGCGGCGATGGTGAGCGCCTGGGCGACCGGCAGGGCGCCCTGTTCGTCCAGCAACTTCTGCAAGCTCTTGCCTTCGACGAACTCCATGACCAAGAAATGCACGCCCGCGTCCTCGCCCACATTGAACACGCCCACGATGTTGGGATGGCGCAGCTTCGCCGCAGCCCGGGCCTCGCGCAGCAAGCGCTCGCCCGCATTCGGCCCCAGCGCTTCCAGAGGCAACATGAGTTTGAGCGCGACGGGAATGTCGAGCGCCAGGTGATGAGCCTTCCAGACCGCGCCCATGCCCCCGACGCCCAGTAAATGCAGCAGCCTGCATCCACCGATCACGCGACCGGCGAGGCTGGGATCTGCGGCATGGAAATCACTGGTGGCCAAGGCGAGGGATGCATACTACCTCGCACGGGGACGAGGGTGCGCGCCCCTGAGTCTGCTTCCGATGATTTCCACGGCCAAGCACCGCGTCTTGCAAATTAACCATAATCCGGTGAATATGTAGCCATGATGCGGCGCCACTACTTGGGCGACCAAATCACGCCGTTTGGCGACAAACTCTGGCTGGTTCCGGTGCCGGCGTTGTGGGCACAGTGAAGATGCCCCCCGTACGACCGTCGTGTTTCAGTTGAGCGTGACGTCCACCGCGGCGCCAGTGTAAGTCACCGTCTTGTCAGGCGCGGCAGTCGAGGGATAGCCGACGGCCTTGTCCGAAGCGATGCGAACAACCTGGAAGGTGCGCGAAGCAAGCATTCCGGTGAACGAGCCCTGGCGAGCGCCGATGTTCAGTGTCTTGGTGGCATCGGTCCACTTAAGCGCAATTTGGGAGAAAGCCGAGGTTTCGTAGTCGTTGGTCGTCCCCTGGTCTTCGTAAAGCGTGAAAACCCCGTCAGCGCCGGCATAGACATACAACGTAATGGGATCCGCGGGTTTCTCACTGGTGTACTGCAGGTCTGGGCCGAGGGGCACAATCGAGCCCGCGCGCACGTAGACCGGCATGGCGTCGAACGGCGCCGGGGCCGAGACACTCGCTCCGCCCGCAGCGGCCGCGCCTGTCCAGAAGAGGTACCAGCCGCCCGGAGTGCTGGGCAGATACACGGAGCGCGTGGTGGCCTGGTAGGTGGTGACGGGCGCAACCAGGAAGGCCGGACCGAACATATACTGGTCGGCGATCTCGCGGGCCGTGGTGTCGCTGCGGAAATCCATGACCAGCGGACGCATGATGGTTCCCGCATGCTGCGTGACCGCACCGGCCAGGGAATAGACATAGGGAAGCATGCGATAGCGCAGCTTGTCGAACTTGAGCATCGCCGCATAAGCTGCGCTGGTGTTGCCGCCGAATTGCCAGATCTCGCGGTAGGGCGCCTGGCCATGCACACGCATGAGCGGCAAGAACGTCGAGTACTCGAACCAGCGGGCGTTGAGTTCCTGCCATTCGGCCGTATCGGCCGCGGTCGGGGTGGCCACCGAGAAGCGGGTGGGCACCGCGAACCCGCCGCTATCGAGCGTCCAGTACGGCATGCCCGACACGGAAAAGCCCAGGCCGGCCGGAATCTGCTTCTTCATCGCCGTCCAGGTCGATGAGATGTCGCCCGACCAGGTGGCGGCCGAATAGCGCTGCATCCCCGCGAAGCCGTTGCGGGTCAGCATGAACACCCGCTGGTTGGGCGCGGTCGCGCGCTGGCCCTCGTACACGGCCTGGCTGTTCACCAAGGCGTAGGCGTTCAACATGCGCGAGCCAGAACCCAATGCGGTCGGGTTCATGTGGGTCTGGTTGGTCGTCACTTGCGAGCTGATGCTGGTGAACGGACCTTCGACGACCTCGGGCTCGGTGGCGTCCATCCACCAGGCGTCGATGCCTAGCGAGAAGAGCGCCGTGTTCATTTGCGACCAGTACATGGTCCGCGCGCCGGAATTGAAGGCATCGTAGAAAGTGAAGTTGTTGCCAAGGAAGTCCTTCTTGCCCTCGGTGATGTTCGGTGTGTACACGTAACCCTTGGCGTTCAGCGCCGTGTAGTTCGCGGTGGTGGGGTAGAACTTGGGCCACACCGAGATCATCAGCTGGGCGTTGTACGTGGTGTGGATGGTCTTGATCATCCCCGCCGGATCCGGGTAGCGGGTCAGATCGAACTGGTGCGAGCCCCATTGATTGGCCACCCAGTACTGCCAGTCCTGCACGATATTGTCGATGGGCGCGCTACGACTGCGATAGCCCTGAAGAACGTCGGTGATTTCCTGCGCGCTCTGGTAATGCTCACGACATTGCCAGAACCCGTAGGCCCACCGAGGCATCATGGTTGCCTTTCCCGTCAGTTGCCGATAGCCCGCGACCACGTCGTCCAGTTCCGGCCCGTAGACGAAGTAGTAGTCGGTGCCGTCGGCCACCTGCGACCAGAACGAGGTGGTGCGGTTGGCGACCGGCGGCTTCCACAACAGTCGAACGATATTCATGCCGTCGCCGTTCCATTGCAGGCGCACCGGTACTGCCTGACCGGCGGTCAAAGTGACATGGGCGATGTCTTCATTGGGCAGCCAATTTTGCCGCCAGTGATTGATCACCATTTGATTGTTTACGGTCAGCTGGGTCGTGCCCGACGAGTAGGTCCGGAAGGTGTAGTCGCCCGTGACTGTGGGCGTGACCGTGCCCGTCCAGTCCTTGGTGTTCCCCGTGGCCGGGCTGACGTCGCCGGCCACGCCCGTCGTGGCGTAGAGGCCAGTGGTTCCCGGCAGAGGCACGGAGTCCGTCAAGTCGCCGAAGCGCGTGAACGAAGTGTTGTCCCATAGAATGCCGTAGCCTCGGCTCGACACCAGATAGGGAATGAAGACCTCGGTGTTGTACTGGTGCAGATCCAGATCGGTGTTCTTGATGTCGATCAGCCCGTGTTGGTGCTGACCCAGGCCGTAGAGCGATTCGTCGGCGTTGGGTGCCCATTCTTGACGAACGCTGGTGGTGGCCTCGCCCTGTACCGTGGCCGCAGTCAAAGTGCGACCGCCGCCAGTATTCTCGGCCAAGATGGTTTGCCCGGTGGGATCGAGGAAGGTCACCTGGCCGGTAGTCGTGTCGACCTGAACCGTCAGTTTGTCCGTCGCGATCTTCGTCAGATTGCCCGCCGTGGTGGTGGTGAACGAAGTCGGGACGCATTGCTTGGCTGCCGTGGTCAGGCTGGCGCGCGTGAAGAAGGTCGCGCTCTTGGCAAAGGCGACGCGGATCACGTTGTCCGCACACACCTCGATCTGCAAGGTTCCGCCGCCCACGCTCAGCGAAAGCCCACCTCCGGTGGAGGAAGCACCTCCCGTTGCGACGCCGCCACTGCCACTGATACCGCCCGCGCTGCCCGCCGCGCCTGTTGTCCCGGCCCCGGACACGCCTCCTCCTGCCGCGCCCCCACTTCCGCCCGCGGCGCCTGCCCCGCCGGTCCTGCTCCCGCCCGCGCTGGTCGTCCCGCCGGGGGAAGACGAACTGCCTCCATTGCCCGCGCTGCTGCTAGACGCGCCCCCGCTGCCCGCGCTCGTAGTCCCGCCGCTTGGGCCTGCACCGCCTCCGCTGCCCGCGCTGCTGGAAGCGCCACCGCTGCCCGCGCTCGCGCTGGTTGCTCCACCGCTGGAAGACACGCTGCCCCCACCTACGCCGGTGCTGGACGAACCTCCACCACCGGAGCTGATGCTACCCCCGGTGGTCCCCGCACTGCTTTGGCCGCCCGAGCTGACAGAACCTGCGCTGGCGCCCGCGCCGCCTTTGCCGCCGGTGCCAGGGCTTCCGTCAGTCTTGGAATTCGCCCCGCCGCAGGAGACCAGCCAAACAGCGGCGCCCATTGTCAGAATTGCCCAGCCTGGAAACCTGTGCATACCGACTCCTTGCGAGTTTGATGAAGCGTGCTCCCGTCCCAGAAGCACAAGACTACAAGCTGTCAGTTGCGCCAGGGCGAGAAAATGGTTCACCCTGGGTTCCGAATCCCGCTGTTGCCGGAAACGCTGTCCGGCATCGGCTTCCGGGCGTACACTGACCGAGGCACCCATGTCGAATGATGGTTGCGGATTCGCAATGGTGGCGGGCCTTGGCTCGTTTCTCGTTCTTGTCCCGGCCTGCGGCCAGAGCGGCCAAGCGCACGGCGCCGCCGATGCCGCGCTGGCGAAGGGCGACGCGGGAACGCCAGACGTGCCGATTTTCACTGGCACCGACGCTGGCCCCGCCGCCGCTCGGGACGCCGTGGCAGGCGCGGGCGGCGCTGGCGGCGGCGCGGGATCCGGCGGCGCGAGTGGCGTCTGGCGTCCCTTCAGCGACGTCAGCCCCTGGAACACCCCGATCCCATCCTCGCCGACGATCGATCCCAACAGCGCGGCCATGATCGCCGACTGGGCCGTCAGTTCGGTCTACGGTCCGCACCTCGACGTCAACATCAGTGGCTTCTCGGTTCCTCTGTACTGGGCGGACGCGAGCACGCCCAAGACCCTGGTTTCCTGCGACGGCGCGGGCTACGGCTTTGCGGTCGACAAGAACAAGCAGAACGGCACCGCGATGATCCCGATCCCGGCGGGAGCACTGCCCGATCCGGAATCGGACCACCACCTGCTCGTGATCGATCGCTCGACGAACCTCGAGTGGGGGCTGTGGAACGCCAGCAACTCGGGTGGCTCCTGGCACTGCGGTATGGGCGCGAACATGGACCTCCTGGGCACCGGTGTCCGCCCGCCCATCACCAACGCGGGCGCCGACTGGAATTTCGCGCAGGGGCCGCGCGCCTGTGGATTCGCGCTGGTCGCCGGTTTGATCCGCCCCGAGGAGATCGTGGCGGGGCGAATTGACCACGCGCTGGTGGTGGCCTATCCGCACATCCGCTCCAGCGTCTTTACACCCCCGGCCAGCACCGCGCAGGCGGCCAATGGCCAGGGCGCCCAGAAGGACCGAGGCATTCCCTGCGGCGGCCGGATCCAGCTCGACCCGAGCATCGACATCACGACCTTGGGACTCTCGGCGGCCGGCGTGGCGATCGCCCGTGCGCTTCAGCAGTACGGCGCCTACGTGGGCGACTACAGCGGCGCCCTCGACCTCTACGCCGACAACGCACCCGATGCGGCGGCCCAGTGGAACGCCGGGCTGCTCCGTGAGGACGCGGTCGGCGGTGCGCCCGCGAAGCTCAACCTCACATGGTTCCGCGTTCTGCAGCTCGGCACGCTGTACGACAACGGAAACTAGAGAACACGGCCTCCAACTCTTATGCGCACAATTCCCAATACTGGCCGCTTCCCTGTCGATGCGAAAGGCAAGCCCATGTCAAACTACCGTTGCGGATTCGTAATGTTGGCGGCCCTTGGCTCGTTTCTCGTTCCGGCCTACGGCCAGAGCGGCCAGGCGCACGGCACCGCCGATGCCGCGCCTACGAATCGCGATGTGGGAACGGCAGACGCGCCGATCTTCACCGGCAACGACGCTGCCCCTGACGCCGCTGTAACCGACACCGGCACCGGCACCGGCACCGGCACCGGCACCGGCACGGGCACCGTCACCGGCACCGGCACCGGCACTGGCACCGGCACCGGGGACGCGGGCCACAGCGATGGCCCCGACGGAGGTCGGTCGAGCGATGCGAGCACCAGTGTGGACGGAAGCACCGACGCAGCAATCAGAACCGACTCTGCGGGAATCACAACCGACGCTGCGGGAGCCAGGACCGATGTCGCGGGAGTCACACCCGACGCCAGCCACATAGCGCCGCCGAATACCTTCAATATGGGAATGAACGTCCCTGCCCTCAACTACTACAACAACGTCGCGATCTACGCCGACATGGCGCTGGCGATCGCCGGCAACGATGGGCCGTGGGACAACGCCAACGGGTCGGGAGCGGCTCCACTTGACGTGAACGGCAACCCCACTGTGGCGGCCTCGTCAAGCGTGACCGCCAGTTACCCCAGCGGGGACTACGCGTTCAGCTGGGACGGCACAGGTTCAATCAAAGTGACCGGCGCCAGCCCCGGTAAGGTGACCGTCACAACCAACAACGGCGTCCAGCATAATGCGGCGACGATGACCTTCGTGCAGCAGCGTGCGACCGCGACGTCGCCCGTGTGGATTACCTTCGACGCCACTCCGCCGATCGCGAATTTCCACGTCATGGCCCCAAGCTCTGCTGTCAAATCCGGCAGCATGTTTGTCAGCGACTTTCTCACCAGGATGCAGCCGTTTTCCACGCTGCGGTTCATGGACGCGCTCAACACGAACGACAACAACACATTGAAAAACTGGTCGCAGCGCTCCTGGCCGAACCGCGGCAGCCGCGCCGTCACCGTGCAAGGAATGGCGTACGAGGACATCATCGCGCTGGCCAATGAAACCGGCGTGGACATCTGGATCAACGTGCCGACGCTGGCCAGCGACGACTACGTCTGCCGGTTGGCGCGGCTCTTTCGCTATGGCGAACAAGGCGACACCAGCAACGCGGCCTGTGACCCGAGCGCGCCAGCGGGAACGGCGACGACCAGCCCGATCAACAGCACCTCGAAGATCTACGTCGAGTACAGCAACGAGATCTGGAACTGGGGCTTCCACCAGGTCCTCGACACCTATTGCATGGTGTTTGGCGTGCCCGACCAGACCACCTACGGCGAAGTGTGCAGCGTGACCGCACCGGTGAGCGCCATCGGGGCGGCCGCTCTCGCAAACGCGGCGCTGCCGTGGAACAACGCGGACAAGTACAGCAAGGCCAGCCAGTTCATCATGATCCTTGAAAAGCGCCAGAGTGACATATTCCGCACGGTCTTCGGCTGCTCAAGCGGTGCCCATTGCCAGGCCCAGATCCCCATGAACGTGCAAGCGGCGAATCCGGCCGAGGTCGATGACGGGTTCCAGTTTCTCAAGAAGGCGTTCGGGTCGACCGCTGCCATCGACCTGATGGCGGTCGCCCCCTATTTCGACATCGATGGCGACAGCAATGCCACCACGGTCGACGGAATCTTCACCAACCTTCAGGGGAGCGTTCTCGCTTCCAATCCACCATCCAGTAGTGACAATGCCATCGCCAATTGGCTGAAAGCGGACATTGCGGAAGCCGCTCTCTACAACCTGCCGCTGATTGCGTACGAGGGAGGCCAAGGGCTCAATGGCAGCGCGAACCAGGACAACCGAATCGCCGCGCAGAGTGACCCGCGGATGTACGATGCAACCCGGCAGTACTTCGCTCTTTGGGATACTCTGGTCGGCAAGAAGCAGCTCTTCACCTATTACACGTACGCTGCGGGCGATGGCGCGTGGGGTGCGTGGGGCGCCTTGGTGAGCCAGGCCGATCCGGGGGCGCAAAAGTGGGATGCACTCATGTCCCTGACCCGAACGGGAGGCGACGCCAACCTGGACGGTATCGTGGACGCCGCAGACTGTGCGATCCTGCGGGGCAACTACGCAAAGACGGGCATGTGGTGGATGCAGGGGGATTTCAACCACGACGGGAAGGTCGACGCGACGGACCTCGCCACGCTCAATGCAAACATCACCGGCCCGCAGTGTGCGGCACCGTGACCTCACGAGCAACGCGCTGACCATGGAGACTTGTGCCGCGGGCTGGTAGGCTCGTGCCCATGAGCGAATCAGGACGCCCGCCCGCATCGGATGCAAACCACCCCAAGGCTGGGGGCCGTGGAGCGCGTTTTTCCGCGACCATGGACCAGGCAGCCGCGGCGCTGAACTCCAGCGTGGCGTTCGACCGCCGGCTGTTACGCGACGACGTGCGCGGCAGCCAGGCCCATGCCCGCATGTTGGCCGCGGTCGGCCTCATTTCGAATGAAGACGCCGAGGCGATCAGGACCGGCCTCGACCGCGTGGCGCAGGAATTCAGCGAGGGCGGCCGCGCCATGGATCCGGCCCTGGAAGACGTTCACATGAATGTCGAAAGCCGGCTCATTGAACTGATCGGCGACCCTGGGCGCCGCCTGCACACGGCGCGCAGTCGCAACGATCAGGTGGCCACGGACATGCGGCTCTATGCCCTGGCCGCGGCCAGCGAGATAGTGGCGAGCATCGACCGCGCCCGCGTGGTGCTGTGCCGGCGCGCCCGCGAGCACGCGTCCACTCTCTTGCCCGGCTACACCCATTTACAGCGGGCGCAGGTCATCACCCTGGGCCATCACCTGCTGGCCTACGCCGAGATGCTGGGCCGCGATCGGGGCCGCTTTCTCGACGCCGCTTCACGCGCGGCCGAGTGTCCGCTGGGCTCGGGCGCGCTGGCCGCCACGTCGCTGCCCATCAAGCGCGAGATGACTGCGACCGCGCTGGGGTTCCGCGCGCCCACGCACAACAGCCTGGATGCGGTTTCCGACCGCGACTTCTGCGCCGAGCTGGCCTTTGCCTGCGCGCTCATGGGCGTGCATCTCTCGCGTCTGGGCGAGGAGCTGGTGCTGTGGTCGTCGACCGAATTCGGCTTCGTACGCCTGGGCGAGGGCTACTGCTCGGGCAGCTCGCTCATGCCCCAAAAACGCAACCCGGACATCGCCGAGTTGTTGCGAGCCAAGTCGGCGCGCCTGCTGGGCGACGTGGTGGCCCTGCTGACCGTGTCCAAGGGTTTGCCTTTGGCCTACAACAAAGATCTGCAAGAGAGCCAGGAACCTTTCTACGACGCCATCGAAACCACGCGCCTGTCCTTGGCGGTCCTGCCTGGTCTGCTTACCGGACTGGAGTTCAACGCCGAGCGCATGAAGGAGACAGCCCGCGACGCCGCCCTGGGCGCCACCGACCTGGCCGAGCACCTGGTGCGCGAGGGCGTCCCCTTCCGCCGCGCGCACGAGATCGTGGGCCATCTGGTCCGCCACGCCGAACGTCTGGGTGTTGCACTCAACGCCGTGCCCGAAGCCGAACTGTCTGGCATCGCGCCCGAATTGCATCCCGCCTGCCTGCAGACCCTGAATCCCAATCAAGCCGTCGCGGCCCGCACCGTGATCGGCGGTCCCGCGCCCAGCCAGGTCATGCACGAAGTGGAACGCCTGGCGACGGAATTGCGCACACTGGGCTTCGAGGTGTAGGACCCAAGGCCGACCGGAAGTGGTGAGCCTCCATCGCCCGATCCTGGGCGCGAAACGGCGAAATCATCGCTGAAAGGTTGGATAGTTTTCGACGTAGAATGGGATTTCGGCGGACGACCTCCGGTTGCCGTACAACTGCCCCATGCTCAGTCTTCGCCCAGAACAGCCTAGCGACATCCCTGCGATTCGGGCCATTCATGCCAGCAGTTTCCCGACGGATGCGGAGGCGCGCTTGGTGGATCTGCTTCGGGAAGCAGGTGCTCTTTCCGTTTCGCTCGTGGCCGAGGTGAATGAAGCGGCTGTTGGTCACGTTGCTTTCAGTCCAGTGCAGGTGGCATCTGGCCACGTGGGAGCGGGCCTCGCTCCGGTGGCAGTACTGCCGTCATTCCGTCGGCAGGGTGTTGCTGCCTCTCTCATACGTGCAGGTCTTGCCGAATGTCGCAACGGTGGTCTTCGCTGGGCCGTTGTCCTTGGTAGGCCTGCGTACTATTCCCGCTTCGGTTTTCAGCCAGCCGTCAACTTTGGCCTTACCGACGAATACGGCGGAGGGCATGCTTTCCAGGTTGTCGCTCTCGTTCCTGGGGGAATTCCGTCGAACGAGGGTCTCGTTCGGTACGCGTCGCAGTTCGCGTCTCTCTCGTGAACCCGCCGCCGAACCCTCAGCAGTGATCCCACCGCAGGGACCTCGCGCGCATCCAGGGCTTGACTGTTCCCCCGCATGGGGTACATTGGGTCTGTGCATGTCGAGCTGTCAAGTACGGCCGAGAAGCAACTTGCGAAGATACCGGGACATATCGTCAAGAAGTTTGCGCTCTGGCTGGACCTTGTATCTGTGGAAGGGCTTTCGGCCGCGCGGGCCATTCCGGGATACCGGGACCACGTCCTGAAGGGAGAATGGAAAGGGTATCGAGCAGTCCGTCTAAGCGCGGCCTACCGGGCCATCTATCAAGAACGCCAGGCTGGCACGATTCAGCTGGTCTACGTGGAGGAGGTCAACAAACATGACTACTAAGAAAATGAAGGGGAAAGGGCGGCGAGAAGCGTCGAAGTACCTTGAAACCTTGATGGGAGCGCCGCTGTCTCTCGGGGCGGCGCTCTCGGGACTGCGCGAGTCCGACCAGCGAAGCCTTGCGGAGTTCGCGAAGCTTCTTGGCGTTTCGAGGTCGCACCTTTGTGACATCGAGCAGGGGCGAAGATCGGTTAGCCCTGAGAGGGCTGTTCGATTCGCGCAAGCCCTCGAACAGAGCGAAGCTCAGTTCGTAAGGCTCGCGCTTCAAGACCAACTCCGAGGCGCAGGTCTCAGACTGACGGTTGAAGTGAAAGCCGAGTGAAAGCGCTGTCCAACAAGCCGCTGAGCGGCAAGGCGTTCGCCGGACTTGCGGTGTAGCTACGCAGTAGGTACACTTGTGCGTGCGTGAAACAGCTTCGCTTCGAATGGGACGAGCGGAAGGCGGCGGTGAATCGTCGAAAGCACGGCGGATGAAGTGAAAAAGAACTACGATTTTTCAAACGCGGTCCGGAATCCATATGCCAAGCGCCTCAAGCGGCAGCTTACGATCCGGCTGGACGAGGAAACCATCGGCTACTTCCAGGGCCTGTCTCGCGAGATGTCCTTGCCGTACCAGACACTCATGAACATGTACCTCCGCGACTGCGCGGAGAGCCGGATGCGGCCACATTGGGCGGTGGCTTCGACGATGAAGCGGGCGAGCAAGCCGTTGAAGGCCGGTCGTCTGCGGTGCCCCTCCCCAGCTTAACGGCAAACCGTTGACGGGCGCACTGGACGATGTTGTGAACATCGTTCATACTCACGGCATGACGAAGCGCTTGCAGGCCATCGGAAACAGTGCAGGGATTATCATCGATCGGCCCATTTTGGATTTGCTCGGGATCACGCAGGACACCGACCTGGACCTCAAGACTGACGGAAAACGCCTCATCATCACGCCGCTTGAGAGCGAGCGCTCGCGACGCGGACGGCTGGCGAAGGTGCAAGCGCGCGCGTTGCGCCGCCATGCTGAGACATTCCGCAAACTCGCGAAATGAACGACGAGCCTGTCTTCTTGACGGTCGATGATGTGCTGGCCTTGCATGTCGACCAGATTCGCGAATTCGGTGGGAGCGAGGGGCTTCGGGACCAAGGCGGCCTGGAGTCGGCGGTGGCGCAGGCGAGCGCAACCTATGGCGGCAAGTACCTGCATGCCGGCCTTTTCGATATGGCCGCCGCCTATGCGTTCCACATCGCCGGGAATCATCCGTTCGTCGACGGCAACAAGCGCACCGCCCTGAACGCAGCCATCGTCTTCCTTGGGCTTAACGGTTTCGACCTGGTCGACGACAAGGGCCGCTTGTATGACGCCATGATGGGCCTTGCTACCGGCGAGTGGAGCAAGGGGCAGATGGCGAAACTGCTCGAGGAGTTGTCTGAGCCGTGGAGAGACGATGACTGAGGAGACGCCGCAATAATGCCGTTTCGACAGTTCGTTCGGCAGATCCTGGCGGCGTTCGGATGCGGTCCGAACCGCTGAAGGGCTAGGACTTGGCGATGAACTCGCGGATGTCCATTCCGATGTCGCGGGCGATTGCCCGGAGCAGAGCCGGAGAGATGTCACGACCTTGGTGAAACGGAACGGTCGTCACCCGCCCATCCGCGTGTCGGTACTGGCAGTGCGAACCACGTTGACGGACTTGAACGAATCCGAGTTTGGCAAGTATGGCGGCTACTTCACGAGGCTTCAGGACCGGCACGTCGCCCATGGTCTAGGCGACCTTCACCGTTTGCGTCCCTACGAACTCCCCTTCGAGCCTTGGAGCACCGTCCTCGAGAAGCATAGCGATGACCTCCTCGAGGTTCTGGTGTAGTTCGTCGAGGGTGGCCCCTTGCGAGTGGGCACCAGGCCAGCCAGGCACATAGCCCACGAAGAGACCAGTAGTCTCGTCTCGCTCGATCACGGCAGTGAAGTTCTGCATGAACCAATACTACCGTGCGAGGGACCGCCCAACAAGCCGTTGACTGACTGTACCGCCGTTCTTCTGGTGCTGTCTCCATGTTGGTTGAAATGGAGCGAAGAGTGAGCGGCCCAAGCGTCTTGTGTCTCTTACCAGGCCCGAGCGTAACCCACGGTTCCGGTGTGAGACGGTCATTCCATTCTGACTATGCCGATTCACTCGGCGATGATTTCGTTGAGCCCCTCGATCACTTGCGCCATTTCTTCCTCCGAAGCGCGAGCCAGTTTCTTCCCGATTCTCTCCACCGAGAGCGTGCGCACTTGACTGATCTTGATCCACGAACGTTTTCCGAGCCCCGGTGCCTTGCATTCCAAGGTCAATGGAAAACCGGCGCGAGGTTCTTGTTCTTGGCTGGTCATGGCCATAGCGATCACCGTGCCGGATCGCTCGTTGAACACATCGTGGCTCAGGATCAAGACGGGACGCGTGCCCGCTTGCTCATGCCCGCGGATGGGGTTCAGTTCCGCCCAGCGGATGTCGCCTCTCAGTATTTGGGCCATGCCGCCGCATCCATTGCGAGACCTTCATCGGCCTCTGCCTGTTCCTGTTTTACGTCCAGCTTTGCCGCCTCACGCGCCAGCCTGGTATGTTTGAGTCGATTGATCTTGTCGGCCAGAGCCGCCTCGACGGCTTGGCTTCGATTTGGAAATCGGTCCGCGGCGATGAGGGCATCCAGCTCTCCGAGAATCCGAGCGTCGATTGTCACGGCCACTTTTGCCTTTGCCATAGTATGACAATATATCATACTCCATCCCTGGCCGGGCCGTTGCAGCGCTTGCTGCGGCGCACGGAACTCCGTGCTAGCGTGGTAGCTCACCATGACCTCCAAAAGCCCGCGTCAGCCTGCCACCCCTTCGGAAAAGGACATCCAGTTCGGCATGGACGTGGAGTCCATCCGCCGGACCTTTATCCGAAATCTGTTCTGCCACCGGGGCAAGTTCCCTGAAGTCGCTCTGCCCAACGACAACTACCTGGCCCTGGCCTACACGGTTCGGGATCGCATCATGCAGAAATGGATCTGCTCGGCCCGCACCTATTTCGAAAAGGCGTCGCGCACGGTGGCGTACTTGTCGGCCGAATTCCTCATCGGTCCGCAGTTGGGTCAGAATCTTCTCAGCCTGGGTATCTCCGAAGCCACGCGACAGGCCATGGACGAGCTGGGGCTCTCGCTCGACGCCTTGCTGGAACAGGAAGAAGAACCGGGCCTGGGCAACGGCGGCCTGGGCCGCCTGGCTGCCTGCTACCTGGATTCGCTGGCCTCGCTGGAGATCCCGGCCATCGGCTACGGCATCCGCTACGAGTTCGGCATCTTCGACCAGGAGATCCACGACGGCTGGCAGGTCGAGGTGCTCGATCGCTGGCTGCGCCTGGGCTACCCGTGGGAGATCTCGCACCCTGAGATTGCCTTCCTGGTCAAATTGGGCGGCCACACCGAGGGCTACACCGATGTGACCGGCCGTTACCGCGTGCGCTGGATGCCTGACCGAGTGGTCAAAGGGATCCCCAACGACACGCCCGTGCTGGGCTGCGGGGTCAACACGGCCAACATGCTGCGCCTGTGGCAGGCCGAGGCGTTCACGTCGCTCGATTTGCAGGCCTTCAACGTGGGCGACTACACGCGCGCCTGCGAGGAGCAGGTCCACACCGAGAACATCACCAAGGTTCTCTACCCCAACGACGACACCGAAGCGGGAAAGAGTCTGCGCCTGCAGCAAGAGTACTTCTTCGTGTCCTGCTCGCTGCAGGACATGATGCGCATCTACCTGCAAAAGCAGAAGACGCTGGACCATTTTCACGAAAAGTACGCAGTCCAGCTCAATGACACGCATCCCGCCCTGGCCATCGCCGAGCTGATGCGCCTGCTGGTGGACGAGCACAACCTGGAATGGGAACCGGCGTGGGACATCACCACGCGCACCATGGGCTACACCAACCACACGCTTCTGCCCGAGGCGCTGGAAACCTGGCCCATGCCGCTGTTTCGGCGTCTGCTCCCGCGACACCTGGAAATCATCTTCGAGATCAACAGGCGTTTTCTCACCACGATCGAGGCGCACTTTCCCGACGACCCGGGGCGGGTGAACCGTATGTCGTTGATTGACGAACACGGCGACAAGCGCGTGCGCATGGCCAATCTGGCCTGCGTGGGCAGCCACGCGGTCAATGGTGTGGCCCGCATCCACTCGGATCTGCTCAAGCAGACCGTGCTGCGAGACTTTCACGACCTATGGCCGGAGAAATTCACCAACGTCACCAACGGCGTGACGCCGCGCCGGTTCTTGTTGCTGGCCAATCCTGGGCTGGCGACGCTGATCACCGACGCCATCGGTGACAAATGGCAGGAAGACCTCAACGGCCTGCGCGAGCTTGAGGCCCGCTGCGACGACGACGATTTCTGCGAACGATGGCGTCAGGTCAAGCGCACAAACAAACAAGCCCTGGCGGCCTACGCGCAGCACGCGCACGGCATCGAGCTGCTGCCCGACACCATGTTCGACGTGCAGGTCAAGCGCATCCACGAGTACAAACGCCAGCACTTGAACGTGCTGCACGCGGTGGCGCTGTACCGTCATCTCAAGCGCGGCGGCGATGCCTCGCCGCGAACCATCATCTTCGGCGGCAAGGCAGCGCCCGGCTACCACACCGCCAAGCTGATCATCAAGCTCATCCACGGCGTCGCCGAAGTCGTGAACGCCGACAAGGAAACCAACGATCGCCTGCGCATCGCCTTCCTGCCTGACCTGAACGTGAAGAACGCCCAGCGCATCTATCCGGCGGCTGACTTGTCAGAGCAAATTTCCACCGCCGGCATGGAAGCCTCGGGCACCGGCAACATGAAATTCGCCATGAACGGGGCGCTGACCATCGGCACGTTGGACGGGGCCAATGTGGAAATCCGCGAGGAAGTGGGGGCGGAGAACTTCTTCCTCTTCGGCCTGACCGTGGACGAAATCCAGCAGCGCCGAGCCCAAGGCTATCGGCCGTGGGAGATCTATCAAGAGAATGTCGAGCTACGCGAAGCACTCGGCCTCATCGCCGCAGGCGACTTTTCGCGCGGAGATCCCGCTCTGTTCGCGCCCATCGTGCGCTCCCTGCTGGAAAGGGACCCGTTTCTGCTGTGCGCGGACTTCCAGTCGTATGTAGATTGTCAGGCGCGTGTGGGTGAGGTGTACCAACAGATGCAGGCGTGGACGCGCATGTCCATCCTCAACACCGCCCGCATGGGCAAGTTCTCCTCAGACCGCGCCATTCGCGAATACTGCGAGAACATCTGGAAGGTGGCACCTGTGAAGGTCTCTCTTCGGTAGAACTGCCTCTCCAGGCGGCGGCAACAACGCTAGCCAGAGCCGGTGATGTACAAAGTCTTGTGTCAGGCGCCGGCCGATAGGCCGTAGCGCTTAGGAAGGAAAGAGGGGTACCACTTTCGGTTGCGAAACCAAAGAAAGGAGTACCCCCCATG